>Ga0196980_1000006_pt1 | contig 110134 bp, 196 predicted proteins | sample S3_1013CmetaG_FD_155486 | JGI IMG/M metagenome (GOLD analysis project Ga0196980, IMG submission 155486) | Soil microbial communities from Anza Borrego desert, Southern California, United States - S3_10-13C | ecosystem: Environmental > Terrestrial > Soil > Desert | place: USA: California... | reverse complement strand
GCGCATATGGATGATGGGCAAGTGCATCGATTTCGCGGTGTGGCTGATGCCGCAGCACGACAAGAACGCCATCAGTAAGGTTTTTCGCGAAAAGCTGTTGCGCGCACAGCGCAGCTAACGAATGGAGGGCCTGATGGCCGAGATTGAACCGCTGACAGCCGTAGCGATCATGGCCGACCAGTCGCGCCATCGGCTCCGCGCGGCCTTGGATCATCTTCTCTATCGGCTCAAGGCGTTCGTCGAAGTTCGCCCGATGATGGAAGACGACAGGCTGCCGGAGCATGATGTCGTGTGGGTGGACTACATCGAGCGCGGCCCAGCGAAAACAATCCTCGACGCGAACAAAGCCCATCCCGAGCTTTGGCGCGACGCGCTACCCGAGGACGTTGTAATCGTCCCGCGCAAGATGCTGGCGCAAGCGGGATTGACGGCAGACGTAATCGACGCCCTAGCCGGATACGGCGCTCAGATGGTTGCGGCGAAGGCGGCCCGCCACGAGTACGATTTGCGCAATTCCGACCGAGAATAAGGAGGCTATCTGCTCTTGCGCTTTCTCTCGGCCGCTAGGGCAGCAAGGCGCTGGCGGCCCGAGGGGCGCGTCTCCTTGATGAAGGTATGCACCGGAGGGCTGTGGTAGTGCTCCTGTGCGACCGCGGAAAAGTCTCCGGCCCTGGGCTGGCTGTCGCGCCGGAGACGCGCCCCGCAAAGCTTGGATAGGGCCACGGCGAGGATTTGAATGCGAGGACGATTGGACGGCTTGGCAAACCAGAGACTGAGGTGGATGCCGTCTCGATGGTCGTGAATCACCACTTCGGAGGTCTTTGCCTGGGATAGGTCCCGTCCGTAGGCCAGGACTTCCTTATCGGAAAGCCCTCCGGGATCACGCTCAAAGGACGATCCGCGGAAATCCTGACGACGGCTCATGCAACCTCTCCTCCTCACACCTTGGGAAAAGTCTAGCCCGATTCCCAGGCGCCAGAATGAAAAAAGAGCCCGCTGGGGGCGGGCTCAGTTTGGCAGCTATTGGAGGCGTGCAACGCGAGCGAAGCGCTGCACGGCTTTCTTTCTACGAATGATTCCGCAGCCAAACCAGTCTAGCGTTACTATGGGGCGGTGAATTGAGAGGGGCTGTGGCTCAAAAGCAAACGGCCCCCGAAGGGGCCGCTGCCGTTGTTTCAGGGAGGGCATATTAAAACCTTACACGGGCGCCCGCGGTGACCACATCCACGTCGTCTGCGAGGAGCCCGTCCGTCTCGTAGCGGCGGCCGGTCAGGTAGACCTCCATGGCTGCCTGATCAATCGCCTGCACAACGCCGAGGCCCATGTACTCAGGCTTCAGATCGCCCAGCAGGTTGCCGAATTCCCAGCGGCCCCATTCACCGTAGACCGTCGTCTTTCCGAGAGGGTTCCAGCGCTCCTCCAGACCTCCCTGCACGGCATAGCCACGTACCTTGTCGGCGCCCGCGAAGTAGTCGGTGACATCCACTTGTCCGGCCGCCCCGGTAACGAAAATGCCGGTCGGGACATGCATGACCGAGGCGGACCCCGAGGCCACCTGGATATCGGCAATGTTGGCGCCGAACTTCATAAAGCCGAAGTCGGTCTGCTCAATCGCAAGGCCATCGCGGTAGCCAACACCTGCCTTCACCTGGAAGCCCTGGGCTTCGCCTTCGTAACGAAGGGCTACGTCCCAAATGGTGCCATCCGTATTGCCGCCGCTGTCGATGTCGGCCTGGGCCGCGCTGGCCGATAGCGTAAAGCCCCAGCGGGTGATGTCGTACCGAACGGCATTGGCACGACCGCCGTCAAAAATGTCCAGCGCCTCACCGATGCCGTTGGCGCCGACCAGGGGACGCAGACTGAGTGGCGTCGAGACAACGCCAGCGTTGGAGGTGTTGATCTGGGTAATCTCGTCGGTCGCCTGGGAGAGCTTGCCGAGCGAAAACTTACCGACGCTGCCCTGGATGAACAGGTAGCTCTGGCGTACCGAGATACCGTCCGTCCCGCCACCCAGGTGACCATAGCCGCCCGTTCCGGCAAACTCATAGTCCCCGAAGTTGATCTGCACGACGCCGCCCGCCTTCCAAGAAGACGTAATGGTGGTCACGGCCTTGAACTGGAGATAGGATGGCGAATTGGAATTGTCGCCTACGTTCCAGTCCGAAGCCCCCGAGCCCGCGTCATACCAGACGAGCGCCTTGTTGATCACGCCGGAAACCTCCAAGGACACCTTGCGGTTACCCTTCTTGGCGACCGTGGCTTCCAGTTCGGCAATCCGCTCTTCCAGGTCGGCCAGACCATTGGGGTCAGCCTTGACCACGCCCTTGTCGGCGGCAAAAGCGCCGCTGGAAAGGACAATAATCAGTAGCGTTGAAGCGACGAAGCCCGTGAGAGCCAGCCACCGCTTGGCAGTCGTTTGCATTTTGGGTTCCCCCGTTTGTTGAAGGCAAGCAGCGGCCGAACTCTCCCAAGTCCGCTGGAACGAAGGGGACGAGAAATACCCTGATTCGGGGAGGTCAACGGGGGTTTTGGGCCACAGGGTTGGGGAAAGGGGGAGTTGTGCAGTGCGGGTCAACGGTTATTTGCGGCCGAGAATCTTCAGCCACTCCGCGCACATCTTGCAGTTTTCCGGAGCCATCAAAAACAGTGGAGCGATGTCGGTGTGCTTGTACCCGGCGAGCCCGGTGCCGATGGGGGTGACCTCAAACTCAAGCTCGGGATTGGCCTTGGCATAGGCAATAAGCCCCGAGATATAGTGGGCGATGCGGTTGAGGGATAAGGTCTTTAGCTCCCGGTCCTTGGTGGGGATGGCATAAGCGGTTCCGGTGGGGCCAGAGCCAACCCCATAGCGAGCCCCATGGTGGGTTTTGGCGTAAAGGGCCGCGCCTTTGCCGTGAACTCCTTTCAGGTTGGAGCCAAAGACAAAGATCACCTTGGCCATTCGCTAAACCTCACCCGTCCGTTGGGGCCCGGTTGACGATGACGGTGCGGTCCACGTAATGAGTCTCGGTTCGGGGCTGGAGGACGATGAGCGAGGCGGCGTCGTCCAAGCTTGCTCATGAAGCACCTCGTCCAAGGAAATGTTCGGGAACCGCAGAATAGCAATGGCGCAGGCGCAGTCGATCTGCCGCTGGGTCAATTCCTTCCAGAAGGGGTCGGCGCACTCGCGCTTATAGTCCAGCAGGGAGCGGACCTGCTCCAGCAGATCGGCCTCGCTGAACGTTGCTAGCTCGATGAGCCAGTTGGAACGGACATCGGCATCGGTCATCTAGGTTGCATCCTCAAGTGGACCGTAAACAAAGGCGTCTAACCTATTGATTTTCCATAATAAACATTATCAGACCAGTTTTCTACGTGCTACAACTTGAGTTGTTCTCCGCCTGCAACCGGCGTTTAGCGGTTTCGAGGAGGGCGATCATCCTGTCCAACTCCGCTGCGTCGAGCCATACGGGGACCACGGTCTTACGGGTGGCGATGCGGCTCTCCAGGGAGACGGACGTGGCGCCGATCCTTTCCCCGGACTCCGTATTGGCCACAAGAATGACCTCGCAGCGTCCGTATCCGCGTCCAGCCGAACCCAGAACCTCTCTCACTCCTCCTCCTTGGAGATCGAAGGCTTGCAGTCGGGGCACTTCACCATGTGCCAGCCGTCCTCGCTGGGGCTCTTAGCTTCCGCTTCCTCGGCGAGCTTTCGATATATCTCGCGCTTGTCGTTCGTCCCGACCGGGATCAAGCCTTCACCTTCGCAATTACCGAAGCACAGGCCGCCAAATAATGTTCCGCCCCTCTGCATCACTCACCCTCTTGCGCGTTGACGCCGGGAGATTCAGGAGATTTTAGAGGTGACGCCGCAAGAAAGCGGCTATCGGCAGTCGCCGATGCGGTGGAATATGTTTCGCGCGTCATCCCCGGCCACAACTGGTCATCGGGGAGTTGGTAGCGCGGTGAGCACGGGCCACCACGCAAGCGACACTCGAGGCGTTGTTGCTTCGTTGGGGGCGCGCCGTGGCCCGGATCGCAGCCACAGGTGGGGACGCGCTCAAATGGAAGGTTGCACACCATCACCCACCCCCTTCATCGGCGGAGCCGATAGCCGACGTGTCCCGAGGACCGGCGGCGTCAACCCCTGAATCCCCCTTATCGATAGGCGAGGCGCCGGGAGAGGAGGGTACTTGCGGATCGATATTCGCGATCAATCCGCGGGCGCGGTCGCAGTACGCCTCAATCTCCGAGTCCTCTTTCACGTCTAGGCGGTCTCCGACGATGTCGTAGATTTCGGCGAGTGACGAATGTAGCTGCGCTCGCTGCTCCCACAGAGCGACGATGAGGGCGGCCTGGTGTTTCGCCAACTCACTCAGACGCGCAGCGTCTACCGAGCCCACTTGCGAGGTAGGCGAAAGGCCATTGGCCTGAGCCGTCACACCTGAATCTTCCCCACCGCTCTGCGTCGGGCCCGAGGGGTGTGGGGTGGCTAATACTTCCCGAGCTTGCGCTTCCGCCTTCTCAAGCTCATCCAAGGCGGCGCCCCACAGTGATGAGTCGGGCGCCGTTTCGAGAACAGAAACAGCAGCGGATTGCAGGTTTTGGAGGGCTGCCCGTAGCGGCGGGAGCGTCCCCGTTACCTCAAGCCCCCGTTTAAATCCCTGATCAGGGCCCGCCGGGAGTGCTCTCGGCGCGTAGGCTCGAACCGCATCGGGTTGGGGGGTGGAGGAGAGAGCTTCGCGGGCGCGCTTCCTGATCGCGAGATACTTCTCGGTGGTTGTCCAATAGCGGTCGCCAATCTCTAGCTCGCCCCAACCATCGAAGACGCCGCTGTCGGGCACGTCCTCGGACTCTTTCGTGTTCCACTCGATGACGCCGCTGCCTTCGAGATTGTCGTCGATGCAGCAGTCAGGGCAGACACTCACAACTTCAGGCACGGCTATGTCGTCGAGCGCCTTGACGCAAAAGCTCAGGTCAGCCCTCATCCGTCCTAGCTCTTCCTGGAGGGAGGAGAGTTCTGCTTTCAGGCGTGCATTCTCATCTTCCATTTATTGCACCCCCTTGTTGGCCCAGTAGCGGCGCTTCGCACACTCTCTGTTCCACTGCCTCTGACAGGCGCGGCACCCACGCCCCTTCTTGGTGTGCAGAGTGTTCTCGGGTGAATACTCGTGGCCCGCCGGGCAGTGGGTCTTTGCGCTATTGCCGTTATTCGGCTTGGCGGCCCGCCTCCCCTTGTCGATGGCGTCCCGCACGTTCTCTCGATTGCTTCCTGGCCAGATGTGCTCAGGGTTCACGCAGTTTGGGTTGTCGCACGAGTGACACGCGTGGAGCCCTTTCGGGAACGGCAAGCCGTTGTGCAGCGACCACGCAACCCGCGCCGCCTTCCGATTGCGCCCATCTATCGAAATATGCCCGTAACCGCGGCTGTCCCTCGCTCCAGTCCAGGGCCAACACTCGTCTGGGCCGCGCCGATCCACCTTGGCCCAGAACCGCTCGGCAATTGGTGCGGTGGGGAACCCCCTGACGCCCTTCACGCCGCTGCGGGTGTTGCGCTTCACCAGTTCCTCTATGTCGGTCATTCCCCACCCAATTCTTTAGATATTGACGGCTCTACGCCACGGGCGTTTCGTAAGCCCAAGCCGTGTAGCTGTACTCGGGACGGCTGGCGAAGCGTTCGAGCGTGTCGTCGTACTCGCACTCGGGGCACACCATCGCGAATAGGAGCCCGCGCGCGGTGTGCAGTTGGGGGTACGCGACGAGGTAGAGGTATTGCGTCTTGCAGTTCGGGCACCACGTCATTTCCCTATTCCTTCATCGCGAAGCGATTTAGCCGAGTAAGATTTGGTTCAAGCTACCGGACTGCCAGTTGCAGCGTTGGTTCGGTCACCCGGGCGTCTGTAGCGATGAAACGCATACGTGCCATCGTAGCCCGTGACGAACTCGGTCATGCGCTCCATCGGCTCCCACCAAACAAGGTCTCCGGTGTCGTGGTCGTAGACAGGATGCCAAGCGAACCAAGGGCGCCAAAGACCAAGCTTTCTGATCCGCTCCTCTTGTTTGGCGGCGTCGATCAACTTCATCGCCCTTGCTCCATTCGGTCAGGTGACTTTCTCGACGCCCGCACAATTCAATCCGTCAGCGTGAACCAAATCTTATTTCGATAGCCGATCCCGACCGTGTCGGGGCGGCGTCAAAACTCATATCTGTCCAACAACTCCGCTACGTCCTTCCATGCCTTAGGGGGAAGAAGCTCGGAAATCTCCGCGTTGGCGGCCTCGGCCAGAGGCCGGGCCTTTCTGACCAGGGCCTCTCCGGCAGGGGTCAAGGACAGCATATAGGACCGCGCATCGCCCTGGCGCCGGGCGCGGGAGATCAACCCGGCATGGTCCAGGCAGCGCAGGACCGTGGAAATGGTGGAGCGGTCGATGCCGGTGCGGCGGCACAACTCCCGCTGGGAAATGGAATCAGCCTCCTTGAGGGCCAGGAGGATGGCCAAGCGCCGCTCGGTGATGTTCACCTTGCTCTGCACCTGCTTGGCGAAGATGGCGTTGGCTTCCTGCCACAGACGGTGGACAAGGTTGAGGGGCGAGGCCCCATTGGTTCCCGTCATGCTACCCCCAGAAGCTCGATGATCTCACCGTCCTCCAGGATATAGACCCCGTTGGGCTTGAATGTCATGTGACCCTCCGCTGACTCACTCTGTGTCTGGCAATTCTCGCCACTCGATCAACTTGCTTTCGACCCAGGCGCGCACCCTGGCAAAGCGCGCCTCGGGCTCCTCGCGGCACCAAGTCCCCTCGTCGTTCTCGAACATGATTTCGCAGGCGAGCGCCAAGGGGATACCAAACGTTCCCGCCACCGTGTCGCGGTCATAGGCATCGATTGCGTCGAGGGCGATGCCGCGCGCTTTCCCAACGGCACCCAGGGCGCATACCGCGCCGTCCCGCTCAAGGTCTGATGCGACGAGCTTCTTTTCTGGCAGGGTGTCGAGGGCGGCAAGCATTTCCCGCAAGAAGGCTTGCCCCCGCTTCCCCCGGATGGAGCTAGCGACAGCTAGCGACAGCGCCGCGCCAGCGGATCAAATCCCACCCTTCGCAGCCGTCGTGATACCCAGATCGCCCCATCCATGCCCCCCCCTTTAGGAACTGTCCCGGCTTTCCTGCGCTGGTTTTCAAGGCCACCGCATTCTTGTCCGACTTAGCCAGTGGACCGGGGCACTGGGACAGGTGGCCAAATCCTGCTCGCACTATCATTCTACATCCTATCAGAGGACGCACGAAAAGGCTAGGAGGGGTGTGGAAAAGTGGTGACCGCCCTCGGATTCGAACCGAGACTTGTGGGAGTTTAACACCCATTCCTCTGCCAGTTGGGATAGGCGGCCATGGTTCCCCTTCGTGGATTCGAACCACGATCTACGCAGTCAAAGTGCGGTATCCGACCATTAGACGAAAGGGGATGTTTGGTTCTCTCGCAGGGACTCGAACCCCAATATCCAACCCCAGAAGATGGCGTCCTACCAATTAGACGACGAGAGAATGGTGCAAGCGGCAGGACTCGAACCTGCGAAGCTATAAGCAGGGGCTTTACAGGCCCCACCCTTTGCCGCTCGGGTCACGCTTGCATTTGTTTGCCCAAGTAGGCAGGAGGGCGTGGGTGTGATGTCATGTGTTCTATGGTTTGGTGTACCCCCTTCAAGGAAGCTCGCTTCCCTCTGCCTTCCCCTAACGCCAAAAACCGCTCTTCGAAATCTCTCTTTAGCACTGCGTCATCTCTTCCGTAGACACCGTTCCTGGTGGATGTCCACTCCTCCACCAACATCCGAGCGCGCTCTTTCTTAAAAGCGCAGCGCAGGTGGGGAAGTACCTGGGCGAGCACCCCTCGGATGTTTTGAGAGCCGTACATCCTCCACGTCCACGATTGTCGGTGGTGTGCCGCGTACTTTTTCTTCTTTACAAGCGACCCCCCGACCAACCGGATAACGTTATTCAGCAATTCCAGATCGGCAGAATCTATGCAAAGCGCGGCCTGCCGGTTTCCAGTTCTCGTCTTTCGATAAAGGCCAATCGTGCCGTCACCGTCAATGTACCCAGCGAGCCATGCCGCATCTGTATCCTTTAGCATTCTTCACCCCATAAAATTTGGCGGGCAGTGAGAGGTTCGAACTCCCGCAACCTTTCGGTTTCGCCAGCTTAGCATGCTGGTGCCTTACCACTCGGCCAACTGCCCTAATAGGTGGCGGAGGCGTGAGGATTCCAACCCCTGACCTTTCGGTCCCTCTGGTTTTCGAGACCGTTCGCCGACCATCTTCAGCCGACCGCTCCTGAAAGTGGTGCCCCTGGCTCGATTCGAACGAGCACTTGATGCGTTCTGAGCGCATTGTCTCTACCGTTGGACTACAGAGGCGAAGTGGGATTGGGTGGATCGTGGGCGCACAAAGGCGCCGGGCGCTCAGCTTAAATAAAGCGAGCGCAAACTTTGTGAGCTAGATGATAGCTGTCGATCCATGGGATATGCTGTACGTGAAGAATCAATGAGCGTCAAGGGGGCGACATGGGCGAGCGTATCGAGCAGTTCTGCTACACCAAGAAGGACTTTAAAATCGACTGGTTCTCGGGAACAGGACCGGGCGGGCAGAACCGCAACAAGGTACAAGCCTGCGTGCGGATCACGCATCCCCTCTCGGGCTTGAGTGCGACAGGCCAGCGCGACCGCAGCCGCACGACCAACTTTCGCAATGCCTTTCTGGACCTCGGCGCCAAGCTCAAGACGTGGATCGAGGTGCAGATCAGGAAGCAGGCGCCCGAGGCCGCCAAGGTGACCGAGACCATTCGCACCTACCACTACGCCGACAACCGGGTGGTGGACCACGCTTCGCGGGTGCGCATCGCCGCCAGCGACCTCGACAAGAAGTTTGGTGACCTCGTTGATGCGAGACGGGCGGCACTCATCGACAAGAGCGCTGGCGAATAAAGTGGTGCTTCCGGCCTGGACTTGAACCGGCATCCTCCCGAGTACAAAACGGGCGCTCTAGCCATTTGGAGCTACGGAAGCGTTGGTGCTGGACGTGAGACTCGAACTCACAGCCTCCCACTTACGAGGTGGATGCTCTACCCTTGAGCTAGTCCAGCAAAATGGTGCTATCGGCAGGATTTGAACCTGCGGCCTCCCGCATACCAAGCGGATGCTCTACCGGACTGAGCTACGATAGCGTTGGTGAACCGAGGTGGATTCGAACCACCGACCTTCGACTTAAGAGGACGCTGCTCTAGCCAACTGAGCTATCGGTTCGTCTTGGAGGATCGGGTGGGATTTGAACCCACGACCTTTCGCTTAAAAGGCGACTGCTCTAACCACTGAGCTACCGATCCGAGTTGTGGATGGCGCCCATAGGGAGCGCCCGCACTCAGCGTTTCTGCGCTGTGCGGGTGGTGGTCGTTCGGGTTGTGGTATGGCGTGCGAACATGGGAGGTTTTTGTCAGAGCCGACAAAAACTGTCAAGTACGTTTCTTGTTTTTGTAAGTAGGGGTCTGAGCGTGACAGTTGCAACACAACAGCCTGACGTTAGTCAGTCGCTTTGCACATACGGCACATCCACCTTTGTTTTTTGCAAGCTTTGATTTGGACCTGTAAACTATGCGGCCACAGTCGCAGACGCACTTCCACCCCACCTGCCCAAGGTGCTCCACGACGGTGAACCCGCCAAACCTTTGTCTCGCCATGCTGTCTGCGCTGCGCATAACGGTATTTTATAGTCCAATGGCGGTTCCGGCAAGATTCGAACTTGCGACCAATTGCTTAGAAGGCAACCGCTCTTTTCCACTGAGCTACGGAACCGTTGAAGGTTGGTCGCTCGGGTCGGATTTGCACCGACGATCTTCCGGTTATGAGCCGGAGGCTTTGACTGCTAAGCTACCGAGCAGTGATTGGCGATCTCGAAAGGACTTGAACCTTTGACCTCCAGTTTCGGAAACTGGCGCTCTCCTCCATCTGAGCTACGAGACCGTCCTGGTGCCGGGGATCGAACCCGCGTCTTCCTGAGCCACAATGGCTCTACCTCTGAGCTAACGGAGTGTGGTGCAACGGCCGGAATCGAACCGGAGTCTACCGCTTATCAAGCGGGCGCTCTGCCATTGAGCTAACGTTGCATGGCTCCCCGAGCAGGCCTCGAACCTGCAATCTTCCGATTAACAGTCGGATGCTTCGCCTCTTAAGCTATCGGGGAACAGGGCTTACTCCCCCTCCTCACATGAAGGAAGCTTTGTTGGCTCGGGTCCTTCAAGGGAGAGGGATGGTTACGCGCTACCGTTTTCGGTATTATCGACGCACACTCCGGCGCAGGCGGCAATGGCTGCCCCCTTAATCGCGCGCTCGGAAATGGTGCGGATCAGCGTCATGCAGGCCTTCTACTCGCGGAGTCGGCGGGAGGCAAGCAGAATTTTTAACGCCTGCTCAACTCCAGCACCTTTCGCAACGGTCCAGCCTGCTTGGGGGCCCTTCGTCCTTGTTCCCATTCTTGGTACGTCCGGATGGGGACGAAGAGAAAGTCTGCCGCCTCCTTCTGGGTCATCCCTAAGTGGGCTCTCCAGGTGCTCAGGTCGTCCCCGAGCTTCTTCTTGGTCATGCGCCCCTCCTACAAGTTCGTGCGGACGCAACCAGCGTACTGGTCCCACTCTTTGCCCGCGGCATTGATAATCTTGCCGAGGGCGCGAATGGCGATCTTCTCTTTTGGCTCCACAACGTCGGTCGAGCCGATCCCCGCATTCACAAGACGTACCAGGGCTCGAATTTCTGTCTTGGTGAGCGCCACCACTGCCCCATCCGTTGGAAGGCTGTTGACCCAATCTAGGGCGTCGGGCATGGCGTCAAAGTTGACGGCAGAAATGTCGCCGTCACCCATGCCGTCCCCCGCCGCGGCGCTGGCGGCAGCGTTCTCCAGGGCGTTCTTGATCCGGCGTGTGAAGCGCATCTTCTCTCTCCCTCTAAAGAAAAAGGCGGGGACTACTCCCACACCTCGATATGTGCGCCGCGGGCGTCCCGGAGCGGAAACAGCTTGTGCGCTAGAGCTAGAATGTCCTTGCGATCCGCGGCCCCAATGGGTCCATCGTAGCTCTGCACGGCCTGGATGATGATGGCCCACTCGGCGCGGTTGAGTTCGATTTCAGCGGAGCCCGGCTCCTCATCGCGAGGACTGACGGCGGCTCCGCCTCTGGTGTCATAGGTTCCCATTACGCCACATCCTTCTCGCGGTATTCGCCGATGCCCAGCACCTTCCACCCGAACGATTCCCAACGCCCGTTGGTCGGGGCTAGCTCGTTCTGGGTTTCGAGGACTATGCGGCGTCGTTTGGCGGTCGGGTGGGTCTCAATCGCATAGCTGTCTGATCCCTCGTTGGCGGGCCAGCAGCGGTCGTAGCGGAGCATGTCGATGGGGAAGGAGCCGGAGCCCTCCACCGTGAAAAGAAATCTGTGAGCCTTACGGGTCATAGCTGCTCTCTCTTAGGGTTAAAGGGTTATGGTTACTTTATGGGCTGATCCACTACGACCTTGCCGCCGTCGATGCACTTGATGTGGGCAAGACCAGCGTAACGCATGCGAACGGCGTCCTCGGCCACCAGCTTGGCAACCCCGTCATAATAGAACCCGGCTTCGCGTGTTCGGCCGTCCTCGTAAGTGAAAATGACTTTGTTCATTCGCTCTCTCCGTAGGAAAGGAGAGGGGCTGGTTAGGCCCCTTCCTCCACTCGAACAATTCGCTCAGGGCTGATCAGGTAGTCGTTGCTCGACCATTTGGCGTTCTTTGCCACCCAACGACGGGCTGCATAAAATCCGCCCTGGTGATACTTGTCGGGGCTAAGGGGCCGCGTGATCTGCCAGCGCTGCTCCGTCTTGCCCTTCTTGATCAAAACAACGGTGCCAACTGGGAGGGTCATCTGCTCTCTCCTCGTGTCTTGTGAGGAGGAATATACGTCCAGTGACGTACTACGTCAACGGGGAAAAGCGATTCGACCCAAATTATTTTTGCGCCGACCGGGAACCGCTGTCATGTTCGTAGGTTAGAAAAGCGGGCGCTGAGTTCGCTCAGATGGTGCCGCGTAACGAGTTGAGCCTTTGGCGCCCATATTTGGTATGGACCCCCCATCGGGCCCAGGAGACCGCTCCACCGCTGGTAGCTCTCCTGGGCCCGCCCCGCTTGCCGCTGGTCTCAATCCCGTCTAAATGCTCAATCTTAGGTCTAGGGTCTAAGACGAGCCGGTAACCCCCTGGCGGGGTCGGGACCGCGGTGCGCGAAGGGATTAGTGGCGCCAGCCGTTGGCTTCGGCGATGCCGAAAGCATCATCGGGATTGGGCAATGGCCCAATAAGGATATTCTGCAAGACGTGGTGGAGGTAGATGTCGCCGGTTGGCGTTTGGAAAATGCTCAGCCCAACCGAATCGAAATACAAGAGTTCCATAATCGACTCCACTATACGCAACGGGGTAGATTCTAGAGGCACACGGTTAACGGGTCAAGCGTTAAAGTTGCAGAGAGCGCTAATTGTTTTTGCGCACCGCCCTGCCATTTGCGTCAAGGGTAAATAAGTCTGGGCGAATAAGGACGCGCAGCGCGTCTTGATTGGCGTCCACCTGTTCGGGGGACATGAGCGTCCCCACCGGGCCCTCCGGCCAATCGCAGGGCTCCAAGTCGTCGGGGTTAATCCCAAAGACCTGTCGGTCAAACAAAATCAGATTGTGGTCTCCGGTGATATCGACGGTGACTGTGCCGTTTTCGCTGTAGCTGTGGATGGTCACGATTTGATTGGTGGTCTTGAGTCGGTAGAGAGCCCAGGGAACAAATCTCCGGGCGACGGCCTTGACGCTATCAGGGCGACTTTCCACCCAGGCGTCCCAGGCCTCTTGCTCTTCGGCAGGCAATGTCGCGCGATACGCCACTTTTTACGCCTCCTCGTCCTTTTCCCCCTCGGCCGCCGCCCGGGTCAAGGCGAGCAGAAGCCGGTAGGCCGCCCAGGCCGATTCCGCGGCAATATCCTCCGCCCCTTCCGGGTAAAGGTCGGAGAGCAGGTCGTGGAGGGCGCCAAAGGCAATGTCACGCGTGTCGGATAAAGACAATTCGCCTTCCGGCTCATGGGCATCACTCGGGGTCTCGGTCGTCTCCATAGGGCTCTCCTGAATGGTCGGGATCGACTAACCTGCTATCGGTCTCTTTCTTCACCTTGGCGATGATGCGGATATCGGCCTCGTGGCGCTGCATCCATTGCAGGGTCTTGAGGATGGCCTTTTCTGTCTGGGGGTTGATAGTGGCGACGCCGCTCACCCGCTCTTGCATATAGGTGACCATGTCGGAGAGGGTGGCCATCAGAACGCCTTCCCGCCCTCGGCTTTGCGCACTTCGAGCTTGTGGTCCTGGCGGTTGCGATTGTACTCGACCTTCTCCAGGAGCGCCCCGGCCAGATCGTAGTTGTACTTGCCCGCCAGATCGAAAATCCTTATCAGGACATCCGCCAGTTCCACCTCCTCCATCTTGCGCGTGGGAAGATGGTCATCCATGAGGTTCTTGCGATGCCCTTCGAGAGCTTCGCTGACTTCGGAGTGGACCAGGGCGAGCAATTCCCCGTAGTTGCGCTCCTTGGGCTCGCCCGTCTTTAGGTCTGTCCACCAACCACACCCGACCGCCACTCCATGGCAGTACCGGGTAGCAGCAAACAGGCCGTCGCGTATCGCCTGCCCAAGAACGCGCTCGTCTTCTGGCGTCATATCTTCACCTTCAATCCCCGATGGGCGGCAACGATAGCGGTTCTGATCCTCACGTCCAACGGCGCCTCATAAAGGGCAAACGCCAACCCCTCGGGGTCCTCCACTTGATGGGCCAGGAACCACTCCATTTCCCGGGTTGACCCGTAGCTCTCCAGGTCGTCATGATGACGCCTGCACAACGGCACCAGGAACTTATCCACAGCCCGCATGCCCATGCCCCGGGAGTGGCGGGCGCTGCCGCTCTTCAGGTGATGTCCGTCATTGGGAGGGGCTTTCCAGCAGACGACACAGGGCAGATGCTTGATGTTGGCGCGGTGGAGGTCACAGTTCCCCTCCCGTTTTTGCGCCCCGGACTTGCGGTTGCGTTTGGCGGATTCGCGCTCGCTGCGGCTGGGCCGAAAGTTGGGCTCTCCGTAGCCTGGAGGTTTGATGAACTGGGCCATCAGGCTCTGCCTTTGAACTTCTTGTCGGCTGCAACATTGGCCCGCCACGACACTAGGGTCAATGCGGCGAGGAATAGGCCGATCACTATCGCCAGCCGGAATCCGCTGTTTATGGGTCCGACATAACCTGCCTGCTCGAACCCCTCAACCAACCCCCAGCCGAAGAGGGTCCAGAGGATGGTCAGCACCCACACGGCCGGGGATAGGCTTTTGCGAAACGTGTCTTTCTCGTCTTCGTCGGCCATCAAGCCCGCCCCGCCGCTTTCGCCTCATACAAATCCTGCACCCCTTCCGCCCCTAAGTCGGGCCGGGTGTCGGCAATGAAGTCTCGGAGCAGGCAAAGCTCCTCCTGCAACCGGGTTCTGTGGTAAGGTCCGGTGCGCAGGAGGGCGATATAGGCACGCTCCGCCACGGCCACGGCTTTGACGGCGAAGCTGTTGTCGCGCTCGATAACCTGGGTCCGGTTGCACCCGTGACAGTCACACATCGTGATCCTCCGCCACATCCCGTTTGTAGTTCTCCCGCATCTCCTTGACCGAGACGCCGATAATGTCTTCGACGATCTCGGTGACGGCGGTGAGCACTTTTTTAAATTGGTCCTCCGAGCACTTATTATAGGCGACCGACTTGGGCCAGTACACCCGGATGCCGTCCTTTAACTCCTCGAAATGCACAGCCGTCTTTTCCCGCTTGCGGTTGAGAAAGGCCATGGCCATGATGGTTGCGTACTTGGAAGAGGTCCCCGATATCTTCAGGTCTTCGCTCTCCCGCCATCCGGCCTTGACCAGGAGCCAAGCGCGCAGGTGCTCCGCATCGTTGGGCCTGAAGGGTTCCACATCAGGATCAGGCCAATAGTAGAATGCTGGTTTGAGCATGCCGAACAAAGCTTTATGCCGCTCGTAGTTCCGCGGGTGGGGCACAACCTGTTTGCAGGTGGGGCATATCTCTTTCGGCCTCGGCTTCCGGGTGGGAGCCGGTTGTGATCCTGCGATGGCGCGGGCGCTGATGCTCATGACGGGAGGCCGCGAGCCTTCAGCATGGCGTCGGCTGCTGCATAGGCGTGTCGCGTCATACTCTCGAAGTCGCCGCCCTGCCAGCCACACCCCTGGCACATGCCGGTGAGCGCCTGCCCAGCAAGCCAATCGCGTAGTGACATGCCTTCGTTGGTGTGGCCGCCACCGTTGTCGTTGACATCGACCGGGAAGGCTGGACCGCCGTCTTTCATGCTGCCTCCTGAACACCAGGATAAAGCTTGCGAAGAGAGGCTAGCCTTTCATCCAACTCCTCCAGGAAAAGGCGCACCTCGCGCTCGATTTCCTTGATCATGGCCTCGTCGCGCATGACCCGCTTGACCCAAAGTTGCATTTCCGCAGGATACCTAGGATCATACGAAACAAAGTCACAAAATTCCCGCTCAGCGCAGAGCATTTCGAATTGCATCTGCTTCATATATTTGCTGTCAACCGGGGCGCCGAGCAGAGAATCGGCGTGGGTGGAACTGTTGGGGCACTTCACTTGCAGGCAACCCTTGTCGCCCACAAGCCGGTCAGGGCTGGCCCCGGCCCAATCGAGTTCCGGGTGGAGCACAAAGCCCACCTTGATCGGCTCGGCGTCATACATGAAGGCGTACAGCGAACAGGCGGCGTCCTCGTTGTCGGAACCCCACTTCATGGCCGGAGACTTGTAGCCGTCCATCGGCTGAAAGCCCGAAAGGCGTTCGGCGATAAGCTCCCCCATATAGGTGGCGCGCATGGCGCTGGGGAGGAGGTTGCCGTTCTTGTCCTTGCTTTTGCTCTTGGCCATCACGTCGGCAATACGTGAGCCCGTGCAGCGTCCGCATCTAGCCTTATGCCAAGATTCCGTGTTTTGTTCGCATTCAATGACCCGCATTAGACCGGCGCCCCCTGCTTAATCTTCTCTTTTTTGGTGTCGAGGAACCCTTTCAGGGATTCGAAGGCCCCCGCGGGCACGTCTTCCAGCGTGTCCGTCTTGGTGATGTAGCGCAGGAAGGCCTCTTCCTTGGTCTTGGTTTCGGCCAGGAGGACGCGGATAGTCTTGATCTGGTCTTCGGTCAAGGTTTCGGCCACAATACCTGCTGCCTGTCCGTCATCGTCCTCGCCTCTGGCCACGAGGTTGAGTAGCGCCGAAGCCGAATAGCGCTTACCGTACTGGGCGGAGCTTCCCCAGCCCTGCACGTTGTTCTTCGATCCCGAGGTGTCGATGGGCAGGGAAATCGAGCTTGTCTCGAAATGCCCATCCTTATGGGCGAGTTTGGCGGTGGTGATGATGCGATCCGGAGTCGGCTGCTCGTTGATGAAGAAAATCGAGAACCCGTGCTCGGAGAGGACCGGCAGGACGCCCTCCATGATGTCTTCCCAAAGCGCATAGCGGCTCTGGTCCTTTTGGCGGCCGGTCTTGTTGCCGCTGGCATCCTTCTCGTTGGTTTTGATGATGCCCTTCTTTTCGATCACCGGCAGCTTCGGCTGCATGACGGCAAGGGCAGCATAGTACGCCTTGCGCGCCTTCTCGGCCTCGGCCTTCTGGTAAAGGTCGAACATGCGCTCGATGGTGGCCACGGGGAAATCCGGCCGGGCCATGGCGATTTGGATCATCGACATGATGTCGGCGCCCTCGCCCGAATGAGTGACAGGCGGGTGGATTTCAGTGACCTCTGTTTTCTTAGCGGCGGACATGCGGTGGACTCCTACTTTTGCGCCGTGTTGCGGGGACCGGCGACCCCTAAGTCGAGGGACAGGTCCTTGGCGGTTTTGGCATTGAGCAGGTTGATTAAATCGGCCGCTTGATTGCCGCTGCCCCCGGGTGTTGCATTGGCGCCGAAGACGATTTCCGGCACCCACTTTTGACGGCCGAACTCCTTGGCGAAAATGGCCATGACATTCTCGTAGGTTTGCAGCTTTTGCGCAAGGGCGCCATCGGCCTCGATCACGGCTTTCTTATAGGAGGCGTCGCCTTCACCCCTGAGGGTTTCGGCCTGTTTGTATTCGGCCATGGCCAGCTTGTTCTGCTCTTTCTCTAGCTTGTCCTGCTCGGCCACGGCAACTCGCTGCTTGGCGTTGGTTTCGGCCACCACCTTCAACTGCTCGGCCTTGGTGACGGCGACGGCTTTGTCCTTTTCGGCGTCCACCTCGGCCTTTTTCTTCTCGACCTCTTTTTCATACTGGGCGACGGCGACCTTGGCGATGCCTTCCTGCTTGGCCGTCTCCGCGTCCTGCTTCGCCCTTTCGGCGTTGGCCTTGGCGGTGATGATGGCCATGGTCGCTCCGCGCTTGGCGGCGATCTGCTCCAGGGTCTTGTCCTCGAAGTTCCAATCGACGATCTGGAAGCCCGAGAGGGTAATGCCATAAATGGTGAAGTCGTTATCGAGGTAAATAGGCTGACCATCCTTGCCGTATTCGATCACCGGAAAGTCACGGTAGACGGTCTCCTGCGTCCCCTCTTCCTTGGCCTGCATCTTCTGTAAGGTTGTCTTGTATTTGCCCTTCTGAATCTGGTCTCTTGCCCACTCGGTGAACACCCCGCGCTTGGTGGTGTAGGCCTCTTCCGAGGTCATCAGACCGGCGGTGAGGTTGATGCGTTCTTCCGCCGTCGGCTTGATCAGTTTGTGGCCGAGCCCAGTGGCCGAGCGGAACGCCCGGTGCAGGGAAACCATCGTCGGCTCGTCGTTGGGCAGGTTATAGCGCCCCTGGCCGTAGATGACGCCTGTGCCGCCATCCTGGTAGCGGACAGCGATCCCCTGCTGCTCGATGGAGCGGACATCGCCGCCGTCCTGGCTCTTGTCGAAGTCGAAGGTGATGATGTCGGGATAGGATTCCGCCGAGCCGAACCAGTGCAGGTAGGGGCCGGGGGTGAACTTGACGAAGGTGTAGCCCGAGGGGCGTTGCACCACGGTGCGATAGCCGTTGGTGTTGATGCCCATGGTCATATAGCCGATGATGAGCAGGGCGACGGCGCCAATGGCCGCGACAATAGCCTTAGTGGGCATGGGGGTCGGTCTCCGGTTGTTTGGGCATGTCTACAATGATGTCGGTGTCATCGGGCGGCAAGCCGAGTTCCAATCGGCGTTGACGGTTGGCCTTTCTCAGAGCCGCCAGATAGGCTTCCCGGTCGATGACCTCGGCCTCGATCTCTTCTTCTTGGATTTCCTGCTCCTTGCGGTGGACTCTGGCCCACTTGGCAAGCTCGTAAAAAGCATAGGCCAAAAGGCCGACGACGATGGTGCCGAGGGCTACCCGAATCATGATTGGTCCTCCCTGTTTGACGGGATAAGAACATAGGCGACACCAATGACCAGGAGGGTGGCCGCCAAGGCAGTGCCGGTGATGAAAAAGCGCACCGACATCGGCGTGAAGGGGCCGAAAACCTCATTGGTCATGGCCAGCAACCACAGTGTGGCTGCCGTGACCGCAAGAAAACAAATGGCCGCCCAGCGGATGAACAACATGGCTATTCCCAAATCTTTCCATTCTGGACGATATCGAGACTTGCCCCATGGGCGCTCAGGACGCGCATCAAGGTGCGCGCCTGCGGTGATCTTGTCCCACCGTCCTTGACCGGCAGGCGGAGCTTGCGGATGGTCGAGGGGGAGACAGGGCGCGCGTCCCTGTTGTCCTTTTCGGTGCCCTTGACGGCTTCGCTCGGGCTCATGCCCCGGATGTACCTTAAGAACTTGAGTTCAAAGCCTGGATGACCTGAGCCTCGATAATGCTTTTAACGATTGTTTCAATGTTCTGATCGGCCGACAAGGGAGCCTCCTAAACCTGCTTGATAATCAGCGTCGCCGCTCCGTCGGTGACGGAGATATCGATGATCGCGCGCCCCCCGCTTTGTCCGTACTGAGCGATCCACAGCGGCGCGTCGGGCCCCATGAGGAATTCACCGCCCTTGTAGCCGGTGAATTCTTGATTCAAAGCATTTTTTGCTTCGGCCAGAAGCTCTGCTACCGTAACGGGCTTGGCGGACGGCTTGAAGGCCAAATCGCTATAGTAGCCGCGGTAGCTGATGGCGCCGCCAGGATGTTCAGAGATGTTGTCACTACAGACCACCACGGTGTCGGGGGCGACCCCCTCAAGCGCTTCGATGAGCTTGCCCAGCGTAAGATGATAGTCGGAGCGCGTCGAACGCGCCATATTGCTCATGCCGTCGAACATTGCCTGAAAATCCACCTTACCCTCACTTTACTCAGAGCCGTAGGCTCTACCGAGCCCTTTCTTGCGAGGTAGCCGTCAAGTCCGTGACTTGGCGGCGTCAGCCCCGTACTTCATTTCGTATTCCCAGATCAAAAACGGAAGCCCCGTAACGATTCTTTCAAAGGCTTCCTTCGAAGTCATCGCTCCCAACCCTCCTGATCCATTATAGACCATCAAAGAGTTGGGCTCATCCGAGCCAACCTGATACCCAGAGGCGTAGTCGCTGTATTTGAACTGGTCCATTATCGCTTCCTCTCGGGAGGGTCCAGTGTTGCGGTCGTCCTGGCGATCCCAACAGCCAGGACGGCAATAAGCCAGCCGCCCATCTGCCCGATCAGCCACGCGAAGACAAAGCCGCCCGCGTAAATCGCCCACTTTTGACGGCGGGTGAAGGCGAACTGTCCGCCGTGGCGTATGGCGTGCATGGGGCCGAAGCTGTTCACGGCCGCGCCTCCTTCTCGAACTCACGCATCTTCCGATAGCACAGCGACGAGCGCATGGAACTCCTAGCCAGCTTCACACAGAAATCGACCCGACGCTCTTCCCAGTCATAGGCCGTACCCAGCTTTTGCCGGGCTCTAATATCCCTTGCTTGGGCAAGGTAATCCCACGCCTCTTTGCTGTACTTATTGGCGTAATAGGTCTTGGCGTTGAAGGGCATCGCGATTCTACTCTGGTATCGGAGCCCATTCTGCTCCAGAAAGAAACTCGTCATCCACGGAGCCCGCAACGTCCGCGAGGAGTGTGTCGGCATAGACCCAGCCCGACCAATCGTCATAGGCGCCCCACTTTACTACAGCAGGGCATTCCCAGTCCGGATGCCGCATCAGTATCTGCTGGGTCTTTGGAGCGCTAGTCAGGTCTGCGGACCACATAAAAAGAATTCTCCGTTGTTCCGTTGAGTGATAATGTAGACGCCTTGACACATGGGGTCAAGTGGGTCTACGTTTGTGCCCATGAAAAAGCAGCGCACCTTGATGATCGAAGAAGATATTTGGGAGGCCATGGGCCTGTGGATAAAGGAGCAGCGCGTTCCACCCACCCAAAGCGCCGTAGTCAACGCAGCGTTGCGCGACTTTCTTGACCGCATCTCCCCCAAAAAGCGTAAGGTGTCCAAGTGAGTACCCCACAGGTCCGCCTGCACATCCTAACCGATGACGAGAACTGGTTGGACCATGCTTCTCAGGAAGCTGCCCATAGAATGAACCCTCGGTGCCCTTTTCCACAGAAAGGTCGCGCCCACTCGATGATCTGCCGCGCCGCCGCCAAGGTTATCCGGGTGGAGATCAGGAAGGGGATGGCCCGGGTCGGGATATCGGAGGAGCCGAAATGAACATCGCCACCCTGACCAAGGATTGTCCCCGGGAGGACTGCCGCCTCCAATACCGCGGCTCCTCGACAACGCTGCTGGGCTGGCTGCCGACCTATGACAAGAAGGGCAACCAAATTGGTCGCGATCCCAACACCACCACGTCGTCCTACAATTGCCTGACCTGCGGGGTGTCCTGGCGGGTTAAGAGCCGGGAGGACAACGAAGACGTTATAGAGCGCTTCGGGCCCAAGCCGCAAATAACCTCGGTGACCTGATCGTGTCCCTCCTCGGCATGTCCCAGTCCCAGCGTATCGAACTTGTGGCCAAGCTCTTGGGGTATTCCACCACCGAGCCCTCAAAATGGCCCATGCAGATGATCGAACAGCTACTGTTCTATGCCAACGACGCCGCCGAGCGTAGGCTAGCGGAAGAGGTCCAGCGCATCAATGATGCGGCCGGGAGGAAGCTATGATCCGTATCCTCGTCACCGGAGGCAGGGACTTCCTCAATCAGACCCTCCTCTACGATACCATGGACGGGTTTCTCTCCGCTCATGGAACCGTCACCGTCCTGCAAGGGGGTGCCCGTGGGGCCGACGCCCTGGCCCACAAGTGGTGCTGCGAGCGGGGCATCCCCTGCGAGGTATACCCGGCCGACTGGCGTAAACACGGCAAGAAAGCGGGACCTTTGCGCAATTCCCGGATGCTGGAGGAGGGCAAGCCCGACCTTCTCGTGGCGTTTCCAGGCGGCACTGGAACTGCGGACATGACACGGAAAGCCAGGGCGTCTGGAGTCAGAACCGTCGAGATTGTCGGTCCCGATCAGGAACATCCGACCGAATAGTGTAAAATCTACACCCTTTCCTTACCGAGCGGGAACATGACTCTCACCGTCGCCATCCAGGACGTGCTTGTCCCCCACACCGAGGTGGTGAAGGACCTCGAAGCGTGCGCCAGGATCGACATGCAGCCGGTGTGCTTTGGGTTGATTCCTTTCTCCGACGAAATAACCTGCGAGACCGAGGGTGGTCTGGACAAGCCCGCTATTCCCTTTGGGAGCACCAAGCTCATCAAGCTCTGGCTTCAGAAGAAGGCCCCGAAGAACTGGCACATCTTCTACGACCCACAGACCTTTGATCAATCGGTCTACGGGCCGCTTCTCGATGACCTCGCCCTCAATGCCGACCCCGACGTTAAGCTGCTGGGGGAGGTCAAGCACCTTAAGCAGCACGTGACCCCGCTGTTTGTAAAGCCCGCCAGCGACCTGAAGGCCTTCGCAGGCATGGTCATCGAGCCCGGGCAGTCCATTGCCGAGCGGCTTGCTGAGACCACGCAGGATTGTTCGCTGAGCGATTCCGAGCAAATCATCATTGCGCCAACCCAGATCATCCTTGAAGAGTTTCGCTGTTATATGCGGGGGCCCCGCATGATGGGGGCGAGCCGCTACAAAACCGGCAATCGGCCCACCTGCGCCCCCGTCACGAATGACGAGCATGAGGAGTTGTGGATGTTTGCCTACGTGGTTGCCAAAAAGTGGGTGCCTGCGGCCTTCTATGCCCTTGATGTGGCGCGTACTCCGACCGGCTTTAAGGTTGTGGAGTTCAACTGCATCAACTGCTCGGGACGCTATGCGGCCGACCGGGGCAGGCTGTTTAAAGAGACGTGTGGAATCGACCGGGAATGAACACCAAGGACCTTATCAAGCTTATTGCGGGCTACCGCAAAATCCTCAAACGCCGCTACGAGTAGGCCATGGATATTGAAAGCCTCGCCAAAACCATCGCCCGCCTTCACGGCGGCAAAATGCTCTACCGGCATGAAGGTAAGACCTACACCGTTGCTGGGAGTCGGGGCTACGATAGCGGCTGGCACTGGGAGGTGGATCGCTACGCGGAGGCCCACTGGAAAGAGTACAAACAAGCCGCCGAAGCCGTGCTGGGCGTTGCGGCGCGGGCTGTTTGCCAGAATTGCCGGAGCGAAGAAGAGCGGTTCAAATCGGGAGATCGCTGGTTCCACCGCTGGACCGTGCCGGGGCACGGAGAGGTGCATGCTGAATGCATTGCCGAGGGGATTTGGAACTTGGCCGAGGGGAAGCAAGAAGAGTTGCATCCGCCCCGGTAAACTTGAACACCATCCGTGACTTGCAAATTTCTACGCCCCCAGTATCCTTTGAGATTGGGGGCGTTTCTATTTGGTCATTGCAGCGTAGGAGGCGCACAACAGTTAAGCATTTTCGGGGGTTTTAATGCAGTCTCGTCCCTTGGGCCAGTATGCGCTCTGTGTTCTACTGATTCTCGCCGGGTTTGTCTGTCTCGGTATTACCCTCCTCGCCAGTTACGACACCTCTGTGTCCTGGGGGTCAACCGACCGCGGGCAACTCGTCTACGGCGCCGCCTCGATTGTCAACGATGTGGTGGTCGTCTCCCTTTTCGCCTGTGTGGTCGGCGCGCTGGTCCGCTTCAAGCGGTTCATTGCCGCCGGGTGCCTGGGGGCCTTCGTCTGCGTGGGCCTCTTTTACACCATCGTGACCTTCTACCAGTTCGGCGCCAAGGAGCGGCTGTCGAAGACCGAAATGGCGCAAAAGACCCACAATGCCGAACTCACCGCCGACGCCCAGACCCAGCAGCGCAAGGATGCGGTCAGAAACAGGCTGCTCGATGACCTGCAAATGGAGGCGGAAAACGCCTCCAGCCTGCTGATGGCCCGCCAAGCCAACATCAACCGCGACATCACCCGCACCGAACTCAATGCCATTCGCAACAAAAAGACCGAGCTTGCCTTTGCCGACATCGAGGTGAAGGCCGCCCCGGTCTATGTCGAGCCCGATCCCGGCGCCAAGTCGCTGTCGGAGGATACCGGGCTGTCCGTGGCCGCTATCCAGAAGGCCCTCGTCCTGTGGATCGGCTGCATGTTGATCATCGCCAAGCCGCTGGCCTTTGGCTTCGGCTTTGGTCTGTGGCCGAAGGCGCCCGCCCCTGTCGCGGCCTCAACCGCAGTGGCGATTCGCGGCCGGGAGGAGGACGAGGACGCTTTCGAGGCCGACAACGACCCCGAGCCCAAGACCATTCCCCAGCCCAAGGCCATTATCCACAGCCCCAAGATTCACGTGGACCCGGTCATCCAGGTCGAGCAGTTCTACGAGGAGGCCACCATTCGTGCCCCGCAAGGGGGCAAGCCTATCCAGGCCACCAACCTGCATATGTACTATCTGACCTGGGCGGAGGGGAAAAACTACTGGCCGACCCTGAACCTGCACAATTTCGGACGAGCCTCGGCGCACCTCATTCGTATTGGCAAGCTCGATATGGAGCGCAAGGGCGGCCTTAACGGGGTCTATTACCACGGGCGCACGCCGATCAACTTTGAAGACAGGCAGGTCGCCTAAGGATTGCCAGTGTGGCGGGAATGCGACTTGTGGATTCCGCCACACTTGAGGTAGCGTCTGAGTCCTGTCGCGGCGTACCGCGAAAATGAAAAAGGCCCCTGCCAGGGCCTAATTCAGAAAAATCCAAGATCAGTACCGCGTAACTGCTCAGACCTAGCCGGGTCGGGGCTGCCACGTCACCTCTCAAAGGACGGTCGCGAGGGCGACCCGAAAGGCCTAGCCATGTCTATTACCAGATGTAGCGGCACGGTCAAGCGGCAAATGCGCCGCACCGGGAGGGCTCGCTCATGATGTTGAGCCCGGACGGATCGGCGGCTCTTTCCCCCGATGACCCGTTTTACCGCAAGCCCCCGTACAACATCGAAGTTGAGCAAGCCTTGCTCGGCGCCGTCCTGCTGCAAAACGCGGCTTTGGAGCGTGCCGGGGACTTGGCGCCTGCGCATTTCTTCGACCCGCTCCACAGCGACATCTATGATTCTATTCAACAGACTGTTGCGGCCGGAAGATTGGCTTCTCCGGTGACCTTGAAGACGGTGTTCGAGGACCGCCCAGCCATCAATGGCCTCAACGCCGCGCAATACCTTGGCAACCTTGCGGCGGCGGCGACCTCGATTGCCAACGTTCCCGATTACGCCAAAACGATTCGGGCCCTCGCCCTGCGCCGCGCCCTGATCATTATCGGGGAGGACTTGGTGGCCTCCAGCTACGACGGGGCGGTGACCACCGAGCCCGCCACGATCATTGAGGAGGTCGAATCAAACCTCCTGCGCTTGGTGGAGGATGGCCCCAAGGGGTCGGAAGAGATTTCCTTGGGCGAGGCTGCCCAGGCGGCCCTCCAGAAGGCCTCCGACACCTACAAGCGCGGCGGAGGACTGAGGGGGTTATCCACAGGGTTGGTGGACCTCGACGACAAGCTGGGCGGCATGGCGCCGACCGATTTGATCATTCTGGGTGGACGCCCCGGGATCGGCAAGACCGCGCTCGCCACTACCATTGCCGTCAACGTCGCCATCCAGCATATGAAAACCGTGGGACGGGAGGGTGGCTTTGTTCACTTTTTCAGCCAGGAAATGTCGGCCGAGCAGTTGGCCACGCGCATCATCGCCAACCACGCCGAGGTCAATGCGGCGCACATCGGACGGGGCAAGTTCTCCGAAACTCAGTTCCGCCGCATGGCGGACGCGGTGGAATTTCTCCGCGAGGCCTCCTTTGTGGTCGATCAGACGGGCGGGCTCTCCCTCAACCAACTTCAGGCCCGCGCCCGGCGCATGAAGCGGCGCAAGAACACCGGGTTCATCGTGGTCGATTACCTTCAGTTGATGACCGGATCATCGAAGGAAAACCGCACCCAGGAGCTTACCAAAATCACCAACGGCCTCAAGGCTCTGGCCAAGGAGTTGCACCTGCCGATTTTGGCCCTGTCGCAGTTGTCGCGTGGTGTGGAAAGCCGGGAAGAGAAACGTCCGACGTTGTCTGACCTTCGTGAATCCGGGTCGATTGAGCAGGACGCCGACATTGTGATGTTCGCCTATCGGGACGAGTATTACGTCAACCTGCGCAAGCCCGACGAAGCGGACATCGAGAAGTCCCTGGCGTGGAATGAAGAGTTCAACAAGGTGAAGGGGAAGGCCGAGGCCATTCTAGCGAAGAACCGGCATGGGCCCACCGGCACCGTCAATCTCGCGTTCAATAGTGACCTCGCGGCGTTCGGCAATATCGCCCGCAACCACCAGATGACCGAGAGCCGTCCATAAATGCTTGACTGTCTACATCCCATAAAAATCAAACCGCTGGATTGGCCGTGGCAAATTGACGGTCAACCGATGACCCTGGAGCAGAGCGGCGCCCTGATCCAAATCACCTTGTACCGCTGGGGCTCGCAATGCGAGGTCTCTGAAGACGACGCACGCAAAATTCTTAGCATTACCAAGGCACGCGCCAAAAAAATTCGGCTCGGTACGCTACTTAGTATTGCGGCCGAGTTGTGCAGGCAGCGCGCTCCCATTGGGCACACGGAACGCGCCAGGGTTGGGCGCAGGAATTTCTTCCTGTGTCACTACTGCGGGACAGATATCTTCCACGCCACGCACGTCGACCACGCTACGCCTGTGGCGCGTGGCGGCTTCAGCACGTCTGGCAACTACCGCCCCAGTTGCGGGCCCTGCAACCTCGAAAAAGGTACGATGACAGAGGCCGAGTACATCGCGTTCCGGAGGGGGCGTCATGTCCAAGCCTAACGCAATCGAAATGCCCTACTGCCAATGGGTGCTGCGCGTTGCCATGTCTGACATGCGCACGGCAGAAAAGCTCGTAACCATCGTGGCGCCCTTGGTGCAGACCGGGGACACGCGCACGCTGTCGCTTGCCACGGGGCTGGCCGAAGCCACCATCAAGACCGCCAAGGCACGGCCGGTGCGGGATGGCTGGCTGTGGATAACCCCTGTGGGGCACGAGCATTCGTCGGGGAAAGAAAACAAGGGCGGCCGGGGGATCAAGAACCAGTACCGGGCCAGCCTGCCCGACTCAAACATCCCGGTCACAATTACCGACATCGAGCAAGTGGCCTTGACGGCGAGTGTGGCCATTGTGCATGCGAGCGGGGAGAAAATTGAGGTCGAGACATCCCAAAAGGGTCGCTCTAGCGAGACCCTTTCAACCGAAAACGGTATCGCTCCAGATACCCTTTCGGGTCAAAAGGGTCGCTATCCCGATACCCTTTCAGCCAAAATCCCCCACACCCCCTATAAGGAATCTCCTACGGAGATAACTAATACTACTACCTCTCAACCTACTACTACCGTTGAGGAAAGTGAAGATTCATCGTCGGAAATTCCGAAGCCGGGGCGCAAGAAAAATTCTTACTCGGACGCCTTCGAGACGTTCTGGCGGACCTACCCGACGACGCCGATCATGTCGAAGCTCAAAGCCTTCGAGCAGTGGCAGCGTCTGGGCGCCGACGATCAAGCGCTGGTGGTTCGTGGCCTGCGCGGATTTGCCGATTTCCTGCGCAAGAACCCGGACCACCCGGTGGTTCACGCGGAGCGTTACATCAGCCAGCGGCGCTTCGAGGGGTTTGCGGGCGGGGAGGCCAAAACCGGCGGGGGCCACTGGTGGGAAAACCCGAGCAACGTCGCCCGGGTGACCGAGGACCAGTGGCGAGGGAGCATCAACAAAAACGCCAACGGGCACTGGCCAGAGGACAAGCTGGGCCCGGTCCCGGGGCGCAAGGACTGTAAAGTTCCGCAACGAATCATTGATGAGTTACGCTTGCTGGAGCGCTACGGAACCGATGGCCTGGAGCGGCCGGAGTGGCGGGCGAAGCATGGAGGGGCACACTGATGTTGGAAAAAACTGGACCTCCCGAGCGCGGCGGCACTGATCAATCCCGCTGGATTGAAGTGGGCGATATGGTCAAGGTGCGGATTGCCGATGCCGAGCGCGTCTGGGCCGAGGTCAAGGGCCTCGATGTTCAGGGGCGCATGCAGGTGGCGCTGCGCAACCATCCGATTAGTCCGGGCTACGCCTATGGCGAAGAGGTCTCGGTGGTGATGCAGGACGTTGAGGGAATGCTGGTGTGGATACCGGCAAGCGAAGGAATACGCCATTGAACCCAGACCTGGAAGGCCTGTCGCGGGTGGAAATCCGCCCCGCCGGAGAGAAAAACAAGCACAACCTCGTGCTGATTGGCGTGGATAAACGCCCAACGGTTGTGGGTATGGATTTGCGCTTCCACGAAGCACGAGCCAAGGCGAGTAAGCTGGCGTCAAGGTATAATTGTGCCATTCTGAACGTGGGGTGAAGCATGACCCGGACCATCATCATCGCGGCGGTTCTTATCGCCGCACTTTTGGACGTCACCTGGATACTCTATCCGGCGCCCGCCCAGGCGGGCTATTATCGCACCGTCACGCGCTGCGATGAATTCCGCTTCCATTGCCACAAGAAGCGCATCTGGGTGGAGAGCAAGAAAAAGCGTCGTCTAAACTACTATGCCGATCCAGACTGGCGACGCAATTGGCCGGAGGACGAAGACGATGGCAATAAGCGGCCGGAATGCACCGGGCGCATCATCGAAATCGTGTCTACCGAGCACACCACGACCGACAATGCCATGGAGGCGGCGCGCAAGATATGGGCCGCCCAGGTGAACTGGAAGGAAGGAGCGCAGTATCAAAATCTCAAGCTTGCTCGCCGCAAGCGGGAAGGGTGTGGGCCCTCCGACCCCATGGACACGTTCTCAGGCCGCCTGAATGAGGCGGTGTCGGGGGCGCTTGGGGGAACGGGCCAGAATGTCCGGTGCATCATTCGCGCCGAGCCGTGCCGTGAAATCCTGCAACCGATGGAAGGAACCCGCTGATGTCACGCTTGATGCTCATCCTTATTGCCGCCGCCTGTGCGGTTCTGGCGTTTGTTGTGGTGCAGGCGAGCGTCGCGACGCTCGCCACCTGGGTCTCCATGGGGCTGGCCATTTTCGGGGCGATCTTTTTCGCCATGGCGGTCTGCACCCGTAAAGACGAAGAGGAGGGGGATATCTGGTCATGAGATTGCTCATCTCGACGGTCATGGCCCTCGTTGGAACGGGGATAAGTGGACTTTACCTGTGGGGTGTCTACTCCTTGCTACAGTACGCGCCGCGGACTTCGCACTACTTTTCCCTGCCGCTCAATGAGCAGTGGGCGATCAACGTTGGGTTTGCCGCTGCTGCTGTGGTGGCCCCGGTCCTCGCTTACGCTTCCTGGCAAGATGTGTATCGAGACTTACGGCGGCGAGAACGGGAAGCCCAGGACATCCCGTTTGAGCTATAGGGGCTGACGGCTCGGGCTATCGAGCCCTTCGCCTATCTCGCTGTCGCTCGATAGGGCTTCGCCCTGGGGAGGGGAGTATAATGGAAGCGGCAAAGACGTGGTTGGGTATGGGCGCGACGCTCATTCTCTATTCCCTAATTTATGCCCCGCTCTGTCAGTGGTTTGGGACGGAGCCTGCTGAGCCATGGGTTATGGGGGTAAGCTTGATTTTCCTGGCTGGAGTTGCCGCTGTTACCGCACTTCTTTGGAGAAGTTCACTCAGAGCCGTCAGGCGGAGGTAGGCGAGGCGCCGTAAGCCGAGCCGTCAACTCTTAACTAGGCCAGGAAATGTATCCGCGTCGAAGGCCGCAACCCATATGGGGGTGTGGCATGCACTATGAACCCACAAAGGTCTCTGCGACTTACGAAGTCAGAAGCGAAGCCGACAGGCTGAACATGGATGCGACCGCCAAGGGCGTGGCCGCCTCCTACGGGGCAAAGAGCTTGGGGTGCTACGACACCCTGGGCAACTTCACCCGCACCCACGAATACGAACTCTCCTATAACCGGGCCATCCGGGCGGTGCAGGACTTTCTCGATTTGGGGTTCCAGGCTGAGATGAGGCTGGTGTGAGTCAGCGCGCTTCCGGGTGGGTCAGAAAAGAAAATGACCTCTATCAGACCCCGGCCTGGGTCACGCAGGCGCTGCTGCCGCATCTTCCGCCGATCACCGGCAAGGTGTGGGAGCCAGCGTTTGGCGGGGGGTGGATGTCGTCAGTCTTGCGGCAAGCGGGCCATACGGTCGTCGAAACCGACAAGTCGCAAGGCGATGACTTTCTGGATTTTAAGTGCGCGGGAGAAGCGACGGCCATCGTGACCAACCCACCCTACAATATGGCACAAGAATTCGCCGAGCACGCCCTGAAGCTCATGGCGCCGTGCCAGGGTTCTATCGCCTTTCTGCTGCGCGTGGACTTCGATAGCGCCAAGACCCGCCAGCACCTTTTTGCGGGCCATCCGGCGTGGTCCAAGAAGCTCACCCTGCTCAAGCGGATTATGTGGTTTGAAGGGGAAAAGTCCCCTTCCTTCAACCACGCTTGGTATATTTGGGACTGGAAGCATTCCGGCCCCCCAACGATTGTCTATGGACCACGTGAAAAGAACGGGGAGTAAGGTTGCATGCGCTTCACGATAGAGGGCTCGCATTTCAAGCGTATCTTGGGGCTGGCCAAGGGCTGCGTCCCGGCCCGGGCGACGATGCCGATTGTCCAGCACGTCTTACTGCGGGCCGAGGGGTCCACGCTGACCGTCACCGCCACCAACTTGGAGCGGGAAATCACCGTCGCGGCCCCTGCGCAAATGGACCGGGGCGGGGTGATTGCCGTCCCTGGCAAAATCCTCTGCGACTTCTCGCAACGGCTGCTGCCGGGCGCGCAGGTGGGGTTTGAACTCGACCCCGGCAATGGCCGGGTGACGGTGACTTCGGGCTCCGGCGTCTATGTGTTCAAGACCCTCGACGGGGCGGACTATCCGACCATCGGCCAGCTTCAGAGCGAGGCGACCGAGTTTACGGTCACCGCCAAGGACCTCCTGGCGCTGCTGGCCACCAACTATGCGGCCTCCGGCGATGTGCGCGATTTCTCGCAATTCGGCGTGCGTCTTCAGGTCTACGAAGGCAAACTGGAGGCCATCGGCTTCGACGGCAGCCGCATGGGGCGGCGCGTGGTGCCCGTCCCGGCTGGGGCCGAAGCGCTGCGCCCCGTGACCGTCCCGCAAGACGCCATCGCCGAAATCTGCCGGGTGGTGGCCGACGCCGAGGAGGTGCGGATATCGGTGGGGTCGTTGTTCCAGGTGGCCACGCCCTCCCTGTTGTTTACCACCAAGGTCATGGCCGGGAACGACAAGGACCAGGAGACCGATGATCTCCGGCATCGTGCCGTCCATCATGTTTTGACCCAGGCCAAGCCGGTCGGGAAGATTCATCCCACGGTGCTCAAGGACGCGCTACGCCGTGCCAGTGTTGTCTATGCCTCGGGTCTCAACAAGTACGAGCCCGCCGTGGTGGAGTTTACCGATTCGGGTGTTATTCTTTCCATGGGAGAAGGTGATTCCGAGACGGCGCGCGAAGAGCTTGACGCGGAGGTCCTGGGACCGCCGAACAAGTTCCGGGTGAAGCGGGAGTTTTTAGACGACGTTATGGAGCAGTGGCCGGAGAACGTCGAGGTGACGTTTTGTATGTTGGACGAGCCTGCCCGGCCGGTCCTTTTGCGCAATGACAAGGACCCTGACGGCATGCATTTCATTGCCCAGATGATGGGCGCCATAAAGTCGGTCGCCAAACAACAGCAAGCCGCTTAAACAGAGGGGGACGATTATGGGATACGCACAGGAAAAGGTCGTGACCGAGCAGGACGCCAGAGAAGCCCTGGCCAATATGACCAAGATGCACGAGGCGCTGCTGGCCCATACCAAGCACCTGGAAAAGCAGCTTCAGAAGCCCTATGACCGCAACGATGACCCGGCGTGGATGGCCCGCTTTGCCAAGCTCCAGGCCGAATACCTCGCGCAAAAGCCCTTGGAGCTTACCTGATGCGCGCCCGTCTTCCCAACCGCCGACTGGCCGAAAGCTTTGAGTTCAAGGCCGGGGCCGAACCCGGCAAGGAAACCCGCTATGGGGCCACCTTGGGGTTTCATCCGGACGGCAAGCTCGGGGAGTTGTTCCTGCGCGCCGGAAAGGCGGGGACGGATATGAACATCCTCGCCCTCGAACTCGCCGTCGCCACCTCTCTCGCCCTGCAATACGGGTGCCCGGAGGAGGATATCCGCAAGTCCTGCCCGCACTCGGTGGATGGACGCCCCGAGGGGCCGGTGGGCACCATTCTCACCTTGTTGGAAGAAGCCAGACGGGCGGACGCGGCATGACGACGATTGCCTACAAACAGGGCGTGTTGGCCAGCGACACCGGCGCCACTATTGGTGGTAGCCGCTTAGGGCGGGTGGAAAAGATCGTCCGCGCCGCCGATGGGCGCTTAGCGGCTGCCGCCGGAAATGCCGCCTACGCCCATGCCTTTCGGGCCTGGGTTTTGAAGGGTGAAGGGGAGCCACCCTCGGCCAAATCCGACGATCCCAACGTGGCCAATCGGGGCATTATCTTTCACCCCTGCGGGCGCATCCAGGTGTTTGAAGACGTGGGCTCTTTCGACGTGACGGCGCCCTATTACGCCATTGGCTCGGGGCGCCCGGAAGCTTTGGGGGCCATGCACGCGGGGGCCACCGCCGAACAGGCGGTCAGAGCCGCCATGGAGCACGACGAGCATACGTTTGGGGAGGTGTTGGTGCTCACCCATCAGATGCCCCTGAAGGAAGCCGCGGAATAGTGCTTGCGTCATGACATAGGATTGAAACGTCATGGCCACCAAAGCTTTAGGCAAAGACTACCGCTTGGACAGAAACGGCAAGCTGATCAAGGTGAAGCAATATCGGGACGTTTCGGCGCGCATTGCCGCCCGCAAACGACCGAAGACAAAAGTTGTACGGGGGATGCGGTGAATCGGGTGGATCGGGCGCGGCTGTACCTCACCGACTATGGATTTTCCCCGGCCCGCGTGAAAGAATTGACGGGTCAGACAGTCGAGTGGGGGTGGAACGTGAAACGGCGTGGCGTCACCAAGGTCCGCGGCATCCGGAACGGCGAGAAGACGCCGGAGGCGATAGAGCGGGAAGACCGGCTGCGGGAGGCGGTGCATGCCGTCCTCGCCGGGGTCAGCGTCGAGCGAGCGGCCAAAAAGCACAAGGTGCAGACCTTCGAAGTGGTGGCCGCCGTCCACAATGCGAGACTTGAGATCAAACGGTTAGCGGCCTTTTCCGGCTAGAGACTCCCGCAAGGATGCTCCGATCTTCAAACGCAGATGCTCGGGGTTGACACAGTCGTGGTTGCCGCACGTCTGCTCGATCTGGGCCCCGAAGGGGGCGTCAGCCCGCCAGATCGCCCAGGCGATGCGGTGGGCGCTGTAGCCCCCATAAAAGGTGCGCATGTAGGCAAAGTCTTTGCGGGTGGCGCCGTTCCAACGCCAGCAACCGTTGCGCTTAAGGGTGACGGAGTGGAGAATTCGGCACCCTAGACACGGCCCCGGCGACAGCTTGAGGGCCCTACAACTTGGGCAGGTCGCTTGAGTTTCACATGAAACCTTCTCGATTCTTTCAATTTCTTCTAAGGGATTCAAGGGCATCCTCGGTCTTGCCATTGGGCCAGATGATCTTCACCGTGGCCCCGCCAAGCTCGGACTCCACGCACGCCTCATAGAGGCGCAGGGCGCGGGCGACGACCTCGGTATAGGTCTTGGCCTCGGTCTCGCTCTTTAGGCTCTCTAAGCGCCGGTAGGCGCGTATAGGCAGGTGCAGGGTGACCGACTTGGTGGTCATCGGTCAACGATGGCGAGGTTGGCCCGGTCGTTGTTCTTCGGGTTGCCGTCGATGTGGTGAACCGCCTGTCCCGGCGAGCGCGGTACCAGGGCATCCACAAATCCCTGCTGGCGGGCGTCTTCCAGAAAGGCCTTGAGGTGGGCCTTGGCCACCTCCTCGCTGGGGTCGTGGCGGATGACATCGAAGGCGACTTGAAGGTATCTGTCGGTGATCATGGGATTGGGGCTCCTGTTAGGGTTGACGGCTCAGCCCACGGGGCTTTCGCCTATCTCGCTGCGCTCGATAGACGCTTCGCGTCTGAGTGAAAGGCAGATACAATCCAGGAAGCTAGTACTCGCCCTTGATGACGCGCTCGTTTTCAATAACGGTGCCGGTGCCGCGGCAGAGGGTGCAGTCCGGGTCGGCACGATGATCGCGTGGCATCAGTAGTACTTCCTTCACTCAGCGCCCCTTGGCGCTACCGAGCCAACTCGCGAGGTAGCCTAGGCAGTCGATACTGCCTAGGCGTCACCCCATACAACTCTACACCTCGCCTGTGAAAAAGAACAGAAGTGAGAGAACTCCACAGCATGTTGCCGCCACGACCGTGACAGGGATCAAAACCAAGGCTATCAAGTCCATCAGGTGCGTTCCTTCTGCAAGGCTTTGTGCTGGGCTCCAATCTACGCAACGCTACAGACGGGATACGCACTCAACTGGGGTTCGCGGCGTGGTGACCACCTGTCGCGAACCCTTTTTCGACTCTACTCCAAAAGCGTGACACGTTCAGCAGCCATCGTTACGCTTAAGAGGTGCCGGGTGCAGCTTCGACTACGCCACCTGAAGGAGCGCACCCGGCTATTGGCCTGATCGGCAAGGAGGGGCCGTCAGACCAATTCAATACGCAAACTTCTCCTCCAATTCACTCAAGTACACCACGTGCGTTGAGCCATCGGCGCGCTCACGCCGCGCCCACACCGCTTGATACTCCGGGTTGGCGCAAGCTTCGCGCATCAGGTCAATCGCCTCTTGCGGGGAGGCATCGGTACGCAGGACTTCCTGCCCCACATCGGTGCAGACGCAGATGGCTAGCTTGGCACTCATGACTTTTGTTCCCTCTCGATACGCTTTTTCGTCGCCTGCCGACGGTGACTGTCCGTAGCCGAAGCCACCGCCTTTAAGATCGACCACTCGGCTTCGCTCACTTGCGACAACCTAATCCAACACGGTTTCTCTTCCCTAAACACCTTGACGTAATGGGCGTCGGTCGAGTTCTTGTAGTGATGGGGCAGCCGCTTCCACAGGTCGGCCATGTCCTCGTAAGATCGGGTCATTCGTCGCCCACCCAGGTCGGGCCATCTTCCTCCGGGTTGGCTTTGATCCAGGCAATGGCCTGCTGCTCGGCAAATTCCTTGGTGCTGAAGCACCCTATGGGTTCACCACCCACATAGGCCCGCCAGTAGCCCTTGGGGTATTCTTCGGTGCCTTCGATGCGGACGTTGATTTGGCGGCTGTCGCCCTCGACGAACCCGTAATAGAAATTACAGCCGTCTGGCCGGTCGCTTAGGATGGTTTTTGCCATTCTTGCTCTCTTCCCCTCCTATCGGGCCGGGCCCTTACGCGCCCGGTCCCGATAGCCGAAACAGCCGTGCTGTGAGGCGTCAGCCCTCCAGCTTCTGCCCCGATAACAATAGCTCACGCACATTACACGGTAGACAGTCAAACACCTGCTTCCACTCCCCCTGATCGTCGTCCTCCACAGGATCGATGACAGGGGTTTCCGGTACGAGATAGGTCTTCATGAGCTTAAGTCTCCAAGAAAAGGGGTTAAGATTGGGTTCACGCAAAGACTACTGGTCACACGCGATGATGTAGAGCTTGTGCATATCGTCCACGAGTTGGTTCATGAACCCCTCGGGCATCTTCATGTAGATGTCATCGGCCCGTTTCCGGTCGCAGTTGGCGGCCACCATGATCAGCGCCTTGATGGCGGTATTGGCCTGCCGCCATGCGGTGTCGGCTTCCGGGTGATTGGCGTATTTGGCTGCGAGGGCCATTAGCGTGTGCTCCGCGATTTGTAATCCGAGCCCAGAGCCGCCTTATCGGTCTCGATGAGCAGGTTGATTTTGCCGACCAACCGCTCAGCGGCGCCAAGGGTGAGGGTATCGACGTTGTGGCCCTCGGCATCGGCAATGACGATACGGGCCTCGCGCACGATGGCGGCGATGTCGTCTACGTACTTTGTGTCCACGAGACTCATGAAACCTTCTCCTTGTGCAACTTTGCCTTCAGCCGCTTGAGGTCCTGGAGCACCTTGTCGTCGTCTTTCCCGAACAGGTCGGCCACCAGGGCGGCAGTGACGGATTGCGGGTCACCGTTATCCACCCACTCGGTGTCGTCGTTCAAAACCATCCAGGCGATGGCGGCGCGGTAGCTGGCCATGTCAGAACCCCGGGTCCTGATAAGCACCCCATTCGCCGAGGTGCAGGAAGCCATGCCGAGCCCCCTTCAGGGTGTAGGCCTTGGCGCTGGGCTTCCAGGTGAACGTCTCGGTGCGGCCCTTCTCGTTGCGGAAGACCATGTAACGCTGCTGGCCGTAATAGTTGGAGCCGCCCGTGTGTTTGAAGGTATCGAACTGCACGGTGACGATGCGCCCATTGCGCTCCACCTTGATGACCGTGACCGGGTAGCTGTCGCTGCCGATCTGATAGGTCCCGTGGGTTCCAACTGTGGCGTCCATGGCGTCTCTCCGTCGTCGTCTGATGTCACGGACTATGCCCTACGTGTATCGCAGCGTCAATACGCAATACGCTTATCCACAGGGCGATATTCGCATTGACGGTTGCAGTGACGCCGCGGTAACATGCGTGCCATGGCAAAAACCGCTCTCGCGCTCAGAATAGACCCGGAATTGCTGCACGGGCTAGACGCTTTGCAGAAAAAGCTGGAGCACAAGCCCAGCCGCACAACCCTCATCGAGGACGCCATTCGCGCCCTGCTGGAGCGTCACGGCCTTCCCAAAGAGAGAAAGCGCGCCAATGCGCGATGAACGGCAATGACCTGGGTATCGCCTTCAACGTTTACTGCACGGACAAGGAGGACAGGGTGATCCCCTGGTCATGCCCGTGCTGCAAGAAATGCTGGCTGTTCATAACCAGCAAGGACGATAAGAAAAACGGCGCGTGTGTCTTCGGTGGCCCCTATACCGGGTATATAGACGTAGAGGTAAATGCAACGACGGGAGGGCCTGATGCCCCTTGAAGCCAATCTAACGTCAGAGCGTCCGAAGACCGATCCGGGCAAACCGGCCTCGGGGGTCAAGCAGTTCCGCCGCATCTCGCCGCTCGCCAATGCCCCCAAGGAAAGTCAGGTCAAGGGAGATATGCCGACCATCGACTATGTCGATCCGGCCTCTCTGTTCGTCGATGACAGCTACCAGCGCAACATCACCTCGGCGGGCATTCGGCTTATCGAGAAGATGATTTCCCAGTGGGATTGGACCAAATTCAAGCCCCCGGTGGTTACCAAGATTCACGGGGGCGCCTATGTGGTCATCGATGGCCAGCACGTGGCGACGGCCGCTGCCTCGCATCCCAATGTCGATAAGATTCCGATCTTCGTGGTGCAAGCGAAGACGGCCAAGGAGCAGGCCAAGGCGTTCATCGGCCACAACACCGAACGCGTCGGCATGCAGACCTACCAGATTCATCGGGCCCGACTCACGGCCGGAGAGGAAGAGGCCGAGCGCGTCGAAGCGGTCTTGGGGGCCGGGGGGATTACGCTCCTCTCCAGCGCCGGAAAGGAATCGGCGCCCAACGGCACGGTGGCCGTCCACGCCTTCTACTGGCTGCTGCGCAACTACGGCGACAGCAAAGCCAAGAAGGTCGCCAAGGTGCTCGGGGAATGCTACCTGCGTCCCGTCCGCGACCAGCATATCAAGGCGGTCGCCAAGCTCCTGCACGCGGATGAGTATTCCGATCACATCGACGCCCAGAAGCTGGCCACTACCATTCAATCCGAGCACGACGGCAAGACCCTGGGCGCCGCCAAGCAGCAGTCCCTGGAGACCGGCATGGCGGCCTGGGAATGCCTGACCCTGATCTACTACCGCCGCTACCAGGATATGTTCGCGTAAGGGTCCGATGAGTAGGTTCGACGCCACCAAGGGGGGGTTCTGGCTGGGCCAGCTTCCCGATGGACAACATGCTGTCTTCTGGAGCCACCCGTCCCTGGGTGAGTGGCACCGGCAGATTGCGGCGTTTCCCTCCAAGGAGCGGGCCGAAGCCTATCTGGTCAACGAGGCGCAAACCCTCACCCCAGCGTTCGCTCCGAAAGACCTCACCGAGCCCGCCCCTCCGGAGGCCGAGGAGCGCTACTGCGAACTGCGCACGAGGACGCCGGAAATGCACGCGCGTGTGGCGCAGGCGATGCGTAACCTGGGCGCCGAGGAGGATGACAAGGGCGTCCTGACCTTAAAAAATCTTCGGGTTCGCGCGGACGATCCCGCCTGGGACCCCGACCCGGAGCCCATCGAGGCGTCGCATTCCCGTACCCCGGAGCCCTCCCGACTGCCCAGTCCCGATCAAATGCTGGCGGACCTCAAGGAGATGTTCGAGTTGCTTCCCGACGGCATCACCTCGCAGCATTTCATGGAGCGCTATAGGTTGCCCTACAACGACGCCTTAGCATCGTTGCGCTGGCTGCACGATAATGGGCACGCCCAGTGGGTCTACAAGGGTGGCCGCCCGGGGGCGGGAAAGGTGCTGCTCCCGCCGAATGTAAAGTACACCGAAAACGATCTGTCCGTCCGTCAGGAGAAGGTGCTTCAGGCCCTGATCGAAGGTGCGCACGAGGGCGTTGTGTCCATGACCTTCGTGGAAATCAGCCACATCGCCGGGGTTTCGTTCAACGGCATGGGAGCGCACCTGTGGGCGCTGGAAAAGAAGGGGTACATTCGTTTGGCGCAACCTTACGACAAAAGCCGTGGCAAGCCTGCGGTCTATCGCATCCTCAAGCGCCGCGCCAAAACCTGGGTGAGCAAGGGGGAGCCGGTTGAGACATGACGTGTGCCCCAGAAGGCCTACGCCCATGCCGCGAATCGTGGTGGGATGGCATGTCGGGGACGAGCCCACAAGAAAACCCCTCTGCGCAATACGAGTGCAGAGGGGTTTTCCTGGATCGTCAGCTTACCTAACCGGGGGAGCTAGTTGGCTGCTAACGCGGCACGCTACAGTTACGCAACAGTAGAGGGATACGCTACGCACACATAACGGGTACGCTACTCAGGAGTTCCAATCAGCGACCTAAGATAACGCAGCACTGGGGCACTCAGGGAGGTGTCTCGCCGTGGAACGTTTGTAATATCCCGTAACAGTTTGTCATGACTAAGGCGGTCACGTGAAGCCGGGATGAACCGGCAAGATTTTATGGGAGAAGCGTCGGTCGGGCGTAACCTTTTGGAGAAGGAGCCCACGCCATGCTGGAATTGGTTTTCATGTCGTGCTCGTTGCTTGCGGGCCAGTCGTGCAGGGATGTTCACATTCCCCTGCTTCCCCAGGTGACCTCGATGCAATGCGCGCTGTTCGGCCAGCAGGTCCTGGGTCAATGGGTTATGGATAACCCCAACTGGACCATCACCCAAGGCTATACCTGTGCGAGGGTCGGAACCATTGCGAATCTGTGAGGGCCCGATGATCAGCGATACCGATTACGAGCGCGCCATCAATTCCATCGTCCAGCGCCGTGAGGCAATGATCATGGAATGGGCGGCCAATCCCGGGGCCTATACCCCGATTGTCCATGGCGGGGTGCTCGATAAGATCAAGTCGGACCTCAAGGAACTGCGGCGCCTGCAAGCCCGCCTGAAGGAAGAGGGTGAGCCGTTGACGGATGGCGGAATCAAGGCGGATATAATGGTGCGGGATTTGCGGGGTGATCAGCGCTCCTTGCCCGATTGGCTGCTCGAACATCAAAACGACTGAGGCCCCATGAACCCGTCCGAACTGGTCCACGCCAACGTCTCCCTCCAGAAGCTCAACCAGAGCATCGACGATCTGGTGTTTCTGGAGAACGCCCAGAAGTGGGAAAACGTCGTGGACCTGCTCGGCAAGGAGGAAAGGGCCGACGCCCTGGAGGTCATTCGCGCCATTGCCCTCAAGGCCCGCACCTCCGACATCAAGGCCCTCAAGGAGCATCTGGTCTCTGTGGGTATCGAGGTGGGCAGGGAATACATTGAAAAGCGCCTGGAGCAATGCCGCAAGGCGCGGGAGAAGACCGACCGCAGCGCCAACGTCGAAACGCTGCACAAGCCCCAGTGGGGCCCCAACAGCAAGGTGAACTGAGGTGTCCGAGGTATCAGAGCTTGTCGAGGACCACGAGGGATGCGGGGGCAAAGAGGCCCCCGAGATCAACAAGCTACGCAAGAACACCCGCAGGATGCTGTACGGGTCGCTGGATCGGGTGCTGGCCTGGAATAGCGATACGCAACGCAAATCCGATGAGCGCCGCAACCCACCCCTCACCCTCCCCAAGCTCAAGTACCTAGAGACGGAGTAGTCATGGACTTGAATATCGACGACGCCGAGGATCAGCGTGAGTTCTTCCAAACCATCAGCCCCACCAAGGCGGCAAAGATGAAGACCTTGGGTGGGCGCATGAACCGCAAATCCCGCATCGCCTCCATGGTGAAGCACGCGGAGAACTTCCGCCCCACGACGGTGAGCTTGCCGAAGCTGACGTATTTGGAGGAGTGATGGAAGCCCCGACGCTCTCCGCTGCGCAGCAAAAACTAAGGCGAGTTCGTGACCTTCTGCTCCCCGGGCTCTACGAGTTCTGTGGAAAGCAAGAGCGGGATCATGGGCGCCTGATAGAATTGGATATGGACGCCGACTACAGTAGCGGCAACCTGGATGTCTGCGCGGCCCTGTTTTCTGGCTCAGCCTGGAAATTCGCCTCCCGTCGTCCAGTAGCGTATAAGCGCGCAACCCTTGCGACGTGGGATGAGATTGAGAGTGAGGCCTATAAGGTTCAGTTCTCACCTAGACTGCGTGCTCTGGTGGACGACTTGGAGAAGGTGAAGTGAACCGTAGATCATTCCTCACCTTCCTCGGCTTTGGGGCCCTGGGGGCCATTGCTGCCAAGCTGGAGCCGCCGCAGCCCTTCCTGGGGGCGCAGGACGCCGTTGTCACCGCTGGGGACATGCAGTGGTCGTATCCGGCAGATTGGGACGAGAGCGCGAACGTAGTCGAGGTGATCGTAGACCCAGGGCATACCCACACCTTCAACGCACCCTCCGAAGTAAGGATCGGCAACTCCATCCAGCCTTGGACGGTGGTTTACAAGTAGGTAGGACATGCAAATGGTTCCCGCCCTTCGCGGTACGGCCCGATACCCGTTCGAAACGGACGATGGGTATGCGCAGAGGCTTCTGGGTGTACTGAAAAAGCACCCGGGGATGGCTTTTTCAGTACTCAAGGACGTGCAAGTCAAGTTGCCCAAGGGGGTCGTGAAGGTCAGAGACAAGATTCTGGACGCTTATTTGTTCGTCTGTGTACCAAAAGGCGTGGAGCCCCTTGAGGCGTTGCGGGAGCACTTTCCAGATGTAGCCAAAGCAGATGACGGTATTTTTGAGTTTTGGCAGTCCAAGCCAGTATGGGGCACGAAGAGACAGGGTCAATGACACGGAAGCTCACTCCCAAGCAGGAGGCGTTCCGTATTGCGTACCTCGAAAAGCGAAACGGTCGTGAGGCGTACAAGATCGCCTACGAGGCCGACGGCATGTCCGATTCCGCCATCGACGCGGAAGTCCAGAAGCTTCTGAAGCACAAGGAGCTTGGCCCTCAGATTACCCGGGGCCTGGAGCGGCATGCGGAAAGGATTCAGATACAAGCCGAAGTGAAGGGGTTGATGACCCTGGAGCAGCACGACAAGAACCTCGAAGAGTTGCGCGATGCGGCCAAGGCAGACGGTAAGTTCGCTGCCGCCATTACTGCCGAGGTCAAGCGCGGCGAACTGCGTAGATTCTATGTTAAGCAGGTGGAGCAGGGCGAGGCGGGCGCTTTCTCCCAGATGCCCGACGAGGAGCTTGATGCCTTCGTTAAGAGTTTGTCCAAAGAGCTTGGCGTGAGCACCCGGCACTGAGGGTGGAAAGGACCCTTAGGTGAGGGCAAATGACGGCCGAACTACCCTCAGGTTTGCTCGATGGGGATATCCGAGCCAAAAAAGAGAGTCTAGCTCAAGCACTTAGGGAAAAGCACCTGAGGGCGGAACGGCGCAAGCAATCCAACCCGCAAGGCGGTCTTCTCGACTTCATTCGCTATTTCTGGCACGTGTTGGAGCCCGTCGATCCCTTTCTGGAAGGCTGGCCGCTGGAATGCATGTGTGCCCACCTTGAGGCCATTACCCGCAAGGAATTGGTTGACATCGCCGGGGAGGAAAAGCCCTTCAACCGTTTCCTCTGCAACGTGCCGCCCGGTTTCATGAAATCATTGCTCGTCCAGGTCTTCTGGAAGGCCTGGGAATGGGGGCCGATGGGGCTTCCACATCTGCGCTATGTGTCGTTCTCCTATTCGCCGCACCTCACCGAGCGTGACAACGCCAAGTTCCGCGACCTCATTTGCTCGCAAGCCTACCAGGAGCTATGGGGGCACGTCTTCCGGGTAGTGGGAGACGGCAAGGTCACGGTGACCAATGACAAGACGGGGTCGAGCTTCGCATCCTCGTTCGGCGGCGTCGGCACGGGCGAGCGTGGCCATCGGGTGATCCTCGACGATCCACACAAGCTGAAGGGCACGCAAGAGACGGTCGAGGCTCGCTTGGCGGTCACCACCTGGGTGCGGGAAGCCATGCAGAACCGTCTCAACGACCTGCGCCGCGACGCCATCGTGGTCATCATGCAGCGCCTGTACGAGGACGACGCCGCCGGGGAAATCCGCAAGCATCTCCCCAAGGACTACTGCCATCTGATCATCCCCATGGAGTACGAGCCTAACCGGCATTTCTCTCACTATAAGGGTTGGAACAATGGTGAAGACCCCAGACAGTGGGACGGTGAACTCGCTTGGGAAGGGCGCTATCCGCCAGAAGTGCTCGCCTCCTTCAAGGCCAACGCCTATCTGTGGTCGGGACAGTATCAACAGACGCCCATTCCGCGCGGCGGCGGTCTCTTCAAGGAGCACTGGTGGCAGGTGCATGAGATGCGCCGCGATCCCAACACCCGCAAGGTCGCCTTCGATCCGCCCTTCGTGCCGATCTTTGTCATGGCCTCACTCGATACCGCCTTCTCCGAAAAAGAGATCAACGACTTTTCAGCGTTGACCGTGTGGGCGGTCTATGACGACATCCGCTCGCAGAACCGGCGCATCCTGCTGCTCGATGCCTGGAAGAAGCAACTGAAGGAACTGCACGGGGAAATCCTGGAGCGCGAGCCGGGCGAAAGCGAGGCCGTCTATACGCGTCGGGCCAGCCCCAAATGGGGCCTGTGCGAGTGGGTCATCCACACCTGCAACAAGTGCAAGGTCGAGCTTCTGGTCATCGAGAACAAGACCCGGGCGCACGATGTCAACAAAGAGATCAGACGCCTGTGCGGGGATCGAAGCTGGGGCATCCACATGGAGGACCCCAGGGGCGGCGATAAGTGGGCCAGAGCCAACTCGGTGGTGGACCTCTTCACCGACGAGATGATCTATGTCCCGGCGAGCGTCGATGAGGACGGCAATGTCGCCTATCCCCCGTTCGCCAAGATGGTGATCGACGAGATGGCGATCTTTCCCAAGGGCGCCCATGATGATATACCCGATACCGTGTCCATGGCCCTCAAGTACCTGCGCCGCAACGGCTACGCCATTCGCCGCGATGAGCGCAATTATGTGGAACGCGAGAAGGCCAAGCATCGCCCCCAACAGTCTCCGCTGTATGAGGTCTAATGTCGGATGTCATTGAACGGGGCCTGATCGAAGAGGCCAAGTGGATCACCAATCACGCCTCCAAGCAGGTGGGGGCGAGCACCGAAACTTTGGCGCTGCGTCTGCAACTCTTCAAGCCCCGCGTGAAGCTCGAATACCAGTGCCCGGCCTGCTGGATATTGAAGGAGCGCCGGGCGAACCTTGATCCCATCCCTTCGGGGACCAAGGACGATGCGTTTGAGTGCGACGTGTGTGGGGCGGACTTTGTGGTTCAGAGGTAGTAAGGGCGGCCTATCCCGCGTGGCGTTCGATCTTGCTCGGGCTAAAGGATAAAAGCTCGCCGGAGCACAGACCAAGGTGGTTCCAAGGCCAACGAGGAGACTGCGACGCGATACGGTCATCTCTTCTCCTCCAGGGTCAGTCTGGATTCAACGCTGGCAATCCACACCTTCAACAGCCCATAGACGGCAACGTTCCCATATTTGTCGCCAATTGGCCCACAGGCGGAGTTGAGGCAGGCATTGAACCATGCGCTCATCTGCTCTTTGCTGGGGTCGGCACCAAGAAACTCGGTCTGGGCTTTATTGAGGAGCGCTTGGGCGTCGGCTAGTGGATCGCTCATGCTTTGGGTTCCGGGATGTCGGTGATGACCGGGTCGCGGACAATTTCGAGGGTTTCCGCGGCGTCCACATAGGCTTGGGCTACAGGGCCAAGCGATGGCTTACAAGTCTCGCACAGGTGCTCGCACAGAGCGTTATAATCACCATCGGCGGTCATGCGCCCATGAGACGGCGCACCGCACTGGTAACAGAAGACGAGCGGGCTCGCGCCGGTTCTTGCCTGCATGTCTTTCTTCCCTCCGCAGATGCGTTTGGGTGACTTTCTCCAACGCTGCCGCTGTGGTGCGCTCAGCGTGATAATGGTAATCTTCCTATCGAATCAGCGCAACCAAACATAGAGGCCAGTTGATGTCGAAGAACAAAGCCCCCAACCTTCTTCCTGGTGCCGCCGTTGAGATGCCCAAGGCCCCCGAGCCCATCCACATCACCCCGGTGCGCGCCGTGGGCATGATCCAGGCCGACCTCAAGGAAGCCGTCAAATACTTCTCCCAGGTCGATCCCATGGCCATCGATGCGGAAGCCATCAAGGGACATCTTATGGGGGTCATTCGCATCATCGAAGAACTGCACAACGCCCAGCTTCAGATGCAGGCCCAGCAGGGCAAGATGGTGCAGCAGCAGGCGGGTCGAGCGCAGGCGAATGGCGACGCCGGGGCGATGAATTGATTTAGTGCGAGGCCGTTCGCGAAACGGCAAACCCAACCGGAAATGAAGGGCGGCGTCCTCTTGCCCTTCTTGCGAATTCGAGAGGCAGTTCCTTTTGCGCCTGCGTGTCTCCAAGACTTGCGTCTAGCTTCCCACGCTGCTCGCACCACCAGCTACTATAGGCGCAAAAACGGACATGGCCAAGACCTCTGCCCAAAAGTCCCGCGGGAAAAACAAGATCGCCGCCCTGATGGGCGAGAAGCTTGACGCCAAAGCCGATGGCGGCCAGATCATCGATCTGGAGGAAGAGGGCGACGCGCCCGACCCCTTGGCCGAACAAGGCATCTCCATCAGCCCGGAAACCGGCTCGGTGCACATCGAGCACGCCGACGGGTCAATCACCATCGATCCCGACGGCGATAGCCTCAACGACAACGAGCCGCAAGGGCCAACCGAGCATTACGACAATCTGGCCGACAGGCTCGATGCCTTTGAGCGCTCGCGCATTGTCGAGCGGCTGATCGAAGCCATCGACAATGCCAAGCAGGAACGGCGCCAGTGGGAGCAGATGCGCGCCAAGTGCCTCGACCTTTTGGGCATGAAGCTGGAAGACCCCAAGGCCAACGTCACCACCTCGGCGCTCGGCATGTCCACCTCGGTGGTGCGTGATCCCATCCTCCTGGAGGCGGTAGAACAATTCTGCGCCACCGCGTTCGGCGAACTCTGCCCGGCGGGTGGGCCCGTCAAGGCCGAGAACGACGATGAGGGCAACAAGGAGAACGACGAACTCGCCCAGGCCCTGGAAGATGATCTGAATTACTTCCTCACGCCTGGGGGCGTGGCCACCGAATACTATCCCGATACGCGCCACATGCTGTGGTGGACGGGCCTGACCTCGGGGACCTTCAAGAAGGTCTATCGCTGCCCCAAGCGGCGCCGCCCGGTGTCCGAGTATGTCAACGGCGTGGACCTCATCGTCTCCTCCTCGGCCACCGATCTGCACAACGCGGGGCTCATCGCCCACCAATCCACCATGCGTCCCGAATTGATGAAGTGGATGCAATACGAGGGCGTTTACCGGGACGTGACCTTAGGCGAACCGTTGGTGCCGCAGACCAATGCGGTGGATCAGAAGGTTGCCAACATCGAGGGCATTCAGGCCCAATCGCAGCGCGCCGAGGACCAGGACTATACCATCTACGAATGCTACTGTGAATTGGACTTGAAGGGCTTTGAGCACGAGGACGACGGCAAGCTGACGGGACTGCCGTTGCCTTACCGGGTGACCTTCGAGGAAGGCTCACGGGAAATGCTGGCCATTGTCCGCAATTGGGAGGAGGAGGATGCGCATCACAACGCCAAAATCCCCTTCGTGCCTTTCAGCTTTTCCACCGGCCTCAACCGTATTTACGGGGCGGGCCTGGGACAAATGGGCGGCAACCTCGCCCAGGCCTTGACCGCCCTGATGCGCATCACCATCGACGCTGGGATGATGAGCGTCTATCCGGGCCTCTTGAAGGCCAAGGGCACGGGGCGCCAGTTGGTCAATGAAATCCGCGTGCCTCCGGGCGGATGTGCGGAGATCGATACCGGCGGCCTGCCCATCCAGCAGACGGTCATGGGCATGCCCTTCACCCCGCCCAACCCGGTGATCATCCAGTTCGCCGAGCAAATGCGCGAGGTCGCTAGACGCGTGCTCGGCTCGGCCAACATCCCCGTGGGCGAAGGCACCGCCGACGTGCCGGTGGGGACGATCATCGCCCAGGTGGAGCAGGCGACCAAGATCATCGGCGCGGTCCACAAGGCCCTGCACGCTTCGCAGGACGAAGAACTGCAACTGCTGCGCAACCTGTTCCTCGAAGACCCGGCCGCCCTGTGGCGCGGGGATAAGCGCGGGCGCCGCTGGGCGCTTGGACAGGATGAGGAGCAGCGCAAGGCCAAGTTCATCAAGGCGCTCAACAACTGCCTGATCCGCCCCAAGTCGGACCCCAACATTCCCTCGCAGACCCATCGCATGCTCATTGCCTCGTGGCTGATGCAGGTGGCGCAGGCCCCGCTCAATCCGCTGTCGCCCATCAATCAGGTGGAGGCGATCAAGCGGGCGGCGAAGATGATCGGCATCGACGACATCGAAACGATGCTCAACCCGCCGGTCTCCCCGCAAGCCCCGCCCCCTGACCCGAAAGCCATTGCGGCGATGATCACCGCCAATGCGCGGCTGATGGACAGCCAGACCAAAAAAGAGCAGTTGCAACTGACCAACCAGCAGAAGGACAAGGACCGGGCGCTGAAGGGCGACGTGGAGGCGATGAAGCTTGCCGGGCAGGCCTCGGGGACGGAAACCGGGGGTGATCCGCACCAAGCCGCGCTCCTTGCCCTGAAGAACAAGCAACTCAACCAGGACAAGGAAAAGACGCTCCTCGACAATGAGAACAAGCGCGCCGACCGGGAGGTGAAGTTGTCTGTGGAGGCGATGAAAATCGCCCAGGTGGTGGGCGTGCATCCCGAAGCCGATGGGGTGGTGGACAACCAACTCAACCAGATGTCGGGGCTGATCACCCCGGCCACCGATGGGATGGCGGAAGGCGGCGCGGTGGACGGGGAGGACAGCGATAAGACCATCGAACTCTACCAACAAGCGTTGCATGATATCGCCGAAGCCTTGGTGCAGATATACGAACAACAGAATGCCAAGCCTTCGCGAGAGCCCATGCCGTTTACCTATTCGGTGAATTGACGTAAGCTTTGTTTCAGTCAAGGCTCTCGCGACAAGTGGCGGGACCGTCTAAGTCTCTAATCCCATGGTGTGGAAGCGGGGAGATCAATCACATGACGCCGAGTGAATTCAAAGCATGGTTCGATGGCTTTACCGAGGCCTTGGAGGGCGTTCCTTCCGAAAAGCAGTGGGAGCGGATCAAGGCGAGAGTAGCCGAGATCGATGGCAAGCCGCCGGCGGGGTTTACCAAGGATCGTCGGGCCTTTGGTGTGGCGCCATGGGCGGCACTCTAAACAACCAAGCCCACATGGGCAATCTCAGTGGTCTCAACATCTCCTGTGATGCCAATGCGCAGCACAAGCCTGCCTTCAACGCCGAAACCGCCATGTATGCCTTGGGTAAGGCGGATGCCGAGAGTGTTCAGTGATGCTTATCGAGTTAGAGAGCTTTGTGGAAGTGGGCGACGATTGGTTTAAGCATGACCCGCGCCGCCGTGAGGATACCATATGCCAGCCCGTGGTCATCAACACCGAATACGTCGGCTGGGTGCGGCGGTATGAGTTTGGGCCCTTCGACTGGAGTGAGGTGCATATGGTGGACCGGGGCGGCGTCTTCCGCATCACCAAAACCTATGAAGAGATGAAGGCACTTTTGAAGGTGGGTGCCACGAGCCGCGCGGCTTGAGCGCAAGGGTGAGCCTCGATAGGCGAGCCCTGTCAACCCTAACTTCGTAAGCGTAGCGTCCAAGCGTTTAGACCTTTAGAACCCAGACAGAACTTAGGAGCTACGCAGATGCTAACGGTTAAATACCAAGACGTTGACGGAACGGAAATGGTGTTCCCAGTTTATGAGGCGAGCTACGATCCGCGAATGGGGAGCAGTGGCAGCCCATCGCACCGCGGGTGCCAGGGCGAGGTCCGCTTTCACCATCCAAGCCGTCCGAATGCCCAGAAAGACGACGACCTCTATAGATTCGGGGGAACGCTGGTAAGCGTTTGTCGTGGCGTGGTCTACCTGATGAACGATGCAGGCAAGACGGTGGCCAAATACGATCTCGGTGGCCAGAAGCTGCCGTGCGGCGAGAGCCCTCCGGGCGGCACCGTAACTCTGACCCGGGGCGACGCCTCCTCAACCGTCTTTACCGGTGCTGTAGGGTACGACGGCTAATCCTTTCTGCACAAGGTGCTTGGCCATGGCCGACGACGACATTATCAAGCGGACGTTGGCCAAGCACTACGCCGATGCGGTGCAGGCGAAGGAATCCGAGCGCCTAGCCGCGCCGCGCCCGTTTCCCGGTGATCCCTCCCTTTACCAGGGCGCCATCGAAAACCTCCCCGAGCGCCCCGTGGCCGGGATGGGAGATAAGTTCACCGCCGCCAATGCCGAAGTCCTCTCCCCCACCATGGGCGGCTATGGCATGGGGCAACTCCTCGCCGAAACCTACGGGCATGGCCAGGAGGGCGAATGGGCGAAGGCAGCCGAGACCGGCATTCCTTTGGCCCTCGGCATCTTCGCTGGCCCCGGGGCGAGAACCGCCGACCTCACCATGATGGCCCGCGCCCAAGAGCTTGCCAAGGCGGGAGCGGGACGCGATGCGATCTGGAAGGAGACCGGCTGGTTCCAGGGGAAGGATGGAAAGTGGCGGTTCGAAATCCCGGACAACGACATGGGCATCCATAACGTCAAGGACTGGTTTCCTCCCAAGCAGGAAGGCAAGCCCGCTATGGCGCCGAACTTCGGCAGCGGCTATGACGCGGCGGTCGATAAGCTGGATGCTGCACCACAAGTCGGGGATATCTTCTATCACGACAAACTCGATGCGGCCTATCCCCGTGGGCCCATGGCTATGCCGATGGGCGCCTTCACCGATCCGAAAACCCGCGGGGCGATTGGGCTGACCAAGGATGGGCGCAAGGTCGTGGCTCTCAATGAAGCGCTGACACCGCCCGATGCCAAGTCCACAGGGCTGCATGAACTCCAGCACTTGGTGCAGGAGAAGGAAGGCTTTGCGCTTGGCGCCAACCCCGAAACGATGCCCAAGAATGCACCCCTGACGCGGCACCCGATCATCAAGCAGATGCGGGAGAACCACGCGCAGCGCGTATTCAGCGATCCAGAATATGTGCGCTCCGGCGAAGCCATGGCGGAATGGGACCGCATCCTCCGCCTGGAAGAGCAGGCCATGGCCGAGTATAATTTCGACGCCTATCAGCGGGCGGCGGGCGAGGTCGAGGCGCGCAATGTCCAAGCCCGTAGATTGATGTCACCGGAAGACCGCAAACTCACTCCGCCCTGGGAGACCGAAGACGTGCCTTCAGCCCGGCAGATACTGAGTGAGAAGTATGGTGGACCACAGATGAGTGTGGGGAAGGATAAGCAGCCTTCGGAAGTGGGGAACTTTGATTTCTCGCCCGGACAGTCACGTTCTGTCGATATCGGCAACACATCCTTGTCGTACCTCACCGGGGATGGCGAGGTGGAGTTGACCTCGCTCGGCACCCCGGAGGCGCTTCGCGGGCAGGGCTCGGCCACGAAGGCTCTTGAGGCGTTCACGGCGGCCCTGGATAAGGCGGGCTTGTCGTCGCGTCTTATTGCGCGCGGAGATGCCGATATGGAGCCGTCCCGGCTGCGAAGCCTCTATGGGTCTTTCGGGTATCAGTTAGAGCCTAACGGCACGATGGTCCGCTACCCACAGCCGAGGAGCGGCGAAGGCAAGGCCGATGGTGGCGCTGTTGAGAAAGAGGAAACCTGGGAAGAGGCCAACACCCCCTGGGAGTATACGCCTCCCGAAACCCCCGATGATCCCAATGCGCCGTTCCCTGGCTCCGCCCGCTGGGGCGTGAAGGTTGCCTTGCCGTATATCCGCAAGGTGTTCGGTGATCTCGTGGCGCCGATGCTTCCAGTTGGTCATGATGAGGAGGGTTCGCCCCACCTCGCGTGGCCACCCGCTGCCATCCAGGCGAAGGAGGCCTGGGGACGGTTTGAGCGCGGCGAGCCCCCGCAGCCCGGGGACGACATTTTGGCCAGCCTGATCACCCTCGGCGCGGCGGGATTTGCCCGCCCCAAGGGCTCCCTGTCGGCGGGCGCGGCGCATTTCGACGACATGCCCTTTGACCTGCCAGAGGTTCCAGTGGCGGGTGAGAAAGCGGCTCTCAAATCCAAAAAGGGCGTCAACCGGGCGCAAACGCAAAGCAAGAAATGGGGCGACGCCATTGCGGGGGTGCAGCGGCAGAAGGCCGGGCCGCCTGACGCGCCGAAGACCGAATACTTTGGCCGCTCGCTCGCCGGAGATCAATCCAATCCGGTGATCGACAGCCATGCGTCAAGAGCCCTGGCGATGGCCACGGAAGACCCGCGCTTTGTGCAGAATGCGGTGCGCTATTTCGACCCCAACACGCAGTGGTATGAATCATTCTCGCCGCGCGAAATGCTGGAGTCGGGCGAGCTTCCCATGAAGGAGCTACAGAACCAGCCCACCTATTGGTGGTCACGGCCTACCAAAGGGGAATACAAATACGCCCAGGAGCCCTTCCGCAAGGCGGCCGATAAATTCGATCTGTCCCCCGGGCAGGCGCAAGCCGCGGCATGGTATGGGGCGGCGTCAAAGACCGGCGTCAAAACCCCGCCCTCAACCTTTATGGAACTCTTCGAGCAGCGGCTGCGCGATAACGCGGAAACCCGCGGCATCGACCCGGAAGATTTGCTGAAGCGGGTGATCAACGGCGAAACCCACCTCTTTGCCAATCCTAAAGAGGCCGCCCTTCCCAGTGTGCTGGCCACGGCCCAAAGAGAAGGTTATACTGGCCCTCATGGATCAGGCGATGTTTTACCAGCGGCAGTTGGACGCGATTTTGGCCCAGGCGCCCGTCCGGGCGAGGGGCCAGAGCGAGCGGGAGTATCGGGTGGTAGTGGACGGCTGGCGGAGCCGGGTGGGCCCGACGATTCGTACGCTCCAATCCCTGGTATCCCTGCATCGGTCAAAATCCCCGGGCACGGTGAAGTAGAGGCCAAGCCCATCCCCTGGCTGGTCGATGCGGCGACGGCCTATATGCGCGCCCGCGGCGTGCCGCACGAGCTTCCCGAGGCCTTTGCCCCGATTGACGTGGAGCGGGCCAAGCGCATTGCCCAGGCCTATGACGAGATGCTGCACGATCCTACCAACCCGGAGGTGCGCCGCGCCTACGATGCCCTGGCCGATGAAACCTTGGCCCAGTACAAGTTCCTCAAGGACGCAGGCGCCGAGTTCCGCTTTAACGAAGGCGGCGTCGATCCCTATGCGGCCTCTCCGGCTATGGGCTACCCGGAGCTACGCGATGAGCGCTCCTTATCGATCTTCCCGACCGCGGAAGGCTACGGCAGTGGGTTCTCCCCCCTGGAAGTTGCCAACAATCCCCTGCTCAAGGGCACGGACATCAAGTTCGGCGACAACCCGGCGACCGTCAATGACGTGTTTCGGGCGGTGCATGACGCCTATGGGCACTATGCCTATGGCAACCCGTTCTTCCGGGCGCCGGGCGAAGAGCGGGCCTGGATGATCCATTCAGGCATGTATTCCCCGGAGGCCCGGGGCGCCATGACCACCGAGCTTAGGGGCCAGAACAACTGGCTCAACTATGGCCCCCATGGAGAGGCCAACCGCAAAGCCTCGGCCGCCGATACCATCTTTGCCGATCAGAAGGCGGGGCTGATGCCGGAGTGGACCTGGGAAGAGGGCCGCAAGGGCATCAGTCGGGAGGAGGCGATCAACCGCGGCATTATCGAAAGAGCGTTAGGGCTCGTGAAGCGCATGTTCGGCGGAAGGGTCGAGGAGTAGGCTAGAGCGGGATGGCCCTCTTGGCGGCTTCCTTGGTTTTGTAGGAGTGGAACTCGCCCAACGTTTCGATCTCAGCGTCATCGGTCACGTAGCGGACAGAATAGCGCTTTTCGTCGGAGGGGTTGACCTCGGAGGTGATGAAGTAACGCCCGCGGATGATGCCGCTTTCGATGCGCGAGTGAAAGAAGCGCATCGTGTCCTTCTCGAACCAGTGGTTGCCCACCTTCCGCGCCGCGTGCGCCGCCTTGACCTCGGCCATAGACGCCCACTTTCGGGTGTGGATAGTGGCTTCAGCGATAGACCTTCCCATGGCTCAGTACTCCGTTGGCAGCATAATGACGAGGGCGCCTTCCGGGCCCCCATCCGCCATCCACAGGGGCCACTCCCCCGTGGGGAGGTCGGTGAAGTCGATATGGCGTTGCCACAGCGGCGGCAGGCCCTTGTCGCGCAAAGCCACGAGGTCGGCCTTGCCATCCTTGGCGGTGGCGGTCACAAAGATGATGCCATACACGCGCGCGGTGCCGGTGAACTGGGTGAGGTCGGTTTCGAGGGTCATCGGGCAAATCTCCGGTCGCGGGCCTTGTTGCAGGCGGCGGCGTAGGCCTTCCAGCGGCGCAGCACGAACTGGGCGGCGGCGCGGCGCGGGTCATGTTCATGGGTGGCTCCAATCGCTCAATAAAGCCACCCTAGCGCATCCGAACCTGTATGTCAACTGTATTGACAGTGGAGATGGGTGATGCTATCAATACAGCATTCAAGGAGATGGCTATGACCTATGCAAACGACGGCAAATGCCACAACGCCAATTACGGGACCTTCAACCACGAGTGCGGCAAGCCCGCGACGTGGCTGGGGACCAAGGACAACGGCTTTCAGTCTGGCTTCTGCGACAAGTGCAAAGCGCAGGGCGATGAGCGCCACGGCTATACAACGTGGCAACCGATCAAATAGCATTCAAACCCAACCGGAGATCGACGATGGGCTATACGCACTATTGGACGCAGCCGCTGCGCTACTCCAAAGCCGAGTGGACGCAAATCTGTGAAGACATCGGTGCCATCTTAAAGGACGCGCAGCACGTCCAGGGCATTCCCCTCGGCAATGGGATGGGCGATCCAGGGACCGCCCCCATTATCGATGGAGATACGATCCTGTTCAACGGCATTGGTGAGGACAGCCACGAGGCTGTGCATCTCCAGCGCGCCGTCCCGCCCTTGACCGAGGAAGATAAGCGCTGGAACAAGCGGCGCGGCTGGGACTTCTGCAAGACGGCCCGCAAGCCCTATGACGTGGCGGTGACCGCCGTTCTCGCCTACCTCGCTTCTCTTGAAGTGAAATCGTGCTCCGTAAGCTCGGATGGCAATGGGGTCGAATGGCTGGAGGGCGTCGCCCTGGCGCGCCGCTGCGTTCCCCGGCTCGCCAACCAGATCGACATCCCCCTGCCGATCATGAAGGACGACCGCTGGGATTGGCGCCATCGGCCATGCGGCCATGTAACAGCCAAGCACTACAGCGTAGAGGCGTGTATCGACGGTGCCGCTTATGCATTCGACGTGCGCGACGAGAGCCGGTGTTACCGCTTCCCGACCGCACAGATGGCCAAGGAGTACTTCGCCACCTTCCGGGAAAAGCCCTGCAAGGTCAAGTATTCCACCCCGTGGGGTGGTGATCGCATCAACTGGGAAGGTAGCGGGCCGCTGTTTGACGCTTCAGGCTCATTCGACAAGGCTCGTCACGCCCGCATCGAGCGTGAGCAGACCCGCGTTCTCAAGGCGCTGATCGACTGCGCCGAGGCCGAGGGTCGCAATATCCGCCCACCCCTCTTTGCCCGCCCCAACGAGATGCCCGGAGTGCCCCGCGAGCAGGCAACTCTGGCTGATCTCTACACACTCTGCGAGGCTGCATGAAGGGTTTTGAAAACATTCCGGTTCGCTTTTTCATCTATAGCGATGAAGAAGGCGATGACGAGTTCGCGGTTGTTGAGATCGTCGAAGTGGATGAGGCTGAGTTCCTGGAGGCCGGGGGCGACATAATTTACGAGCGCCACACCGTGCGCGAGAACGGCTGCTCGCAGATTTGTCTCACCAAGCGCAATGGGTTCTGATGATCGAATATCTCATCTCCTGTCTCTCGCTCACCTCCCTGGCGCTGGCCTACTGGCCACGCCAGGACTGGCGCCGCTATGGGTGCTTGTTCGGGCTCGCCGCCCAGCCCTGCTGGCTCTACCTCGTCATACACAACGGCCACTGGGGTTTACTGCCCTTAACGCCCACCTTTAGCGGTCTCTATCTGTGCGCCATCTGGAACCACTGGGAGGTCGGAGCATGGTTACGCCGCTCTATTCGTTCCGCTTAAATCCCGAACTCAAAGCCAAGCTGGCCAAGATCGCCAAGGCGGATGGGCGCACCTTATCGTATGTCATCGACAAAGCGCTGACCGAGTTTGTGCGTCGTCATCGGACCCCACGTGAACCGAAAGGGTAGAATCACCTTATACTCCTAGCCCTGAACGGTTCGACCCGGGGGCAGAACTCATGGATTTCCTCACCCACATCCGCATGGAATGCGTGCGTCTCGTCATGGAGGGCATGCAGCCCACGACCGTGCGCGATGTGCTGGAGCAGGCGGACGACCTCGTGGACTACATCAAGTCGGGGCACATTTCGGGTAGCACAGGTAAGGCGTCGAACGGGCGCGCCAGCGCTCATTGAATTGCCGAGGATTTCGGCAATTAGCCAGATCAAGGAACACCGCCAATGGCTTACGATATCGCCCGCAAAGGCTCGATGGGCAACCGCTCCCTCCTTTCCAAGTACGGTGGCTCCCCGGGTTCGGGCCCCGGCGCCCGCAACAAATACGCCAAGGGCGGCAAGGTATGCCGTGCCGATGGCGGGTTGCTCGATGACGACCACGAGGACGATGAGGCCGAGGGCCTGGAAGCGGCAGCCACCGATGAAGACGCCGCGCCCCCAAGCCTCGATAAGCCCGGCCGCAAAATGAAGGGCAAGGACAAGAAGGGCAACGGCAAGACCGACATCAACATCATCATCATGGCCGGAAAAGAGGGTGGTCCTCCGATGGGTCCTGGTGGTCCGCCCCCGCCGATGCCCAATGCCGGGCCGCCGATGCCGCCCCCTCCGCCTCCAGGCCCCGGTATGCCCATGCGGGCCTCGGGTGGTTCGGTGAAAATGGATGCCGGTGCCGGAGGCGGCAAAGGCCGTTTAGAGAAGATCAAGAAGTACGGCGTCTAAACAATTCGGCCACACTCGGTTCTACAACTCGCCTCTGTGAACAGCAATAGAAGGCGCTTCTCTTGACCAAAGGGAGGCGCCTTTTGCACGGTTGCAGTTAGAGATTCACGGGGGAGTTCGTTATGGTCAAGGCGAGAGCAGGCGATTTGGCGGCGATTGACGTTCCCTATAAAGAACTTCGCGAATGTGCCACCTGCCTCAACTGGATGCCCTTGGCGAATGGCCGAGGCGCCTTTGGCCAGTGCATGCTGTCGGGCAAGGCTCTGGCAGCGCCGATTGTCACCACCGATAAGGCCTCCTGCTCGGGATGGGTGGCGCGTGGCAACTAAGGTCATCGTCAACCCCCTCGATACACGGTCCTTGAACATGGTCCGCAAGAAGGTCGTGGAGGGGTTGAACGACGCCTACAACGAATTGGGCTCGGGCACCCAGGTGATCCGGGATGATGCAGGAGCGACGGGCATGAACTGCGCCCGCTACATCGGGTTCATCGCCGCCATGCGCGGGGTGCTCAAGTACCTCCAGGAAGTGGACGATGAACTGCATGGGCGCGAGCCCATCGATGTCGATGCGAAGATGCGAGTCAACGTGGACTTTGAGGGATAAGCATGACGACGACAGCCGTTAAGAAATCGGACATCAAGACGGTGGTTGAGGCCGTTTCCAGGCTTGAGAGGGGCGACTGGATTTCCACCCCGCAGAAGCGGCGCGTGTCGATCAACGGTGGCGTCGGGGCAAGGTCGAAGGCTTCGGTGTCCTTCCAGCACGACCGCGATCCCAAGGAAGTCCTGCGCGAGAGGGTGGGCCTTGTTCCCGAAGGAACGGTGCAACTGTCCAAGATACTCGTCGCCGTCTATCAACCGCCGTTCGCGGAGAAGACCTCGGGCGGCATTCTCCTCACCCAGATGGCCTCCGACCAGGACCTGGAAGAGTACCTGTGGCAGGGCAAGGTGGGCTTGATTGTCGCCATGGGCCCGCAGGCCTACGTGGACGATGACCTGACCAAATTCCATGGAACGAAGAACAATATCGGGGACTGGGTGTGGTTCCGTCCTTCGGATGGCATGGCCTGTGAGGTCAATGGTGTGTTCTGCCGTGTCTTTACGGAAGCTGGAATCATCGGCAAGATTCCCCACCCCGATTCGATTTGGTGATCGGCTTTGTTTCAGGCCACCGGCCTGACAAGTGAAAGCGTATCGCCTTCTCCGCTCCCATTGCGTTGAAGCGGGGAGTGTCAACATCTAAGGGGCCACATGGGTAACGAAAATCAAGGGCTGATCATCGAGTTGCCCGAGGACCTGACGGCGGCAGCGGCGGCTGGGTGGGTATCACCCGATGTCGAAGACGCTGAAGAAAAGGTAAGCCCCAAAGAGGGCAAGGATAAGGTCAATGGGCAAACGAGTGCTATTGACCCCACCGTCTTCGATACCATCAAGCGCGAGCGCGATGAAGCCATTGCCCGGGCGCGGGCCTTGGAGGAAGAGCGGCAAAAGGACATCGCCTCACGCGATGCCCGCCTGACCGAGGTCGAGGAGACTTCGCGCAAGAACGAGGTCTACGCGCTGCGCGCCCACCACGAAAAGGTGCAGGGCGACCTCAACCAGATCGATACCGTTATTCGTTCGACGCAAATGACCCTGGAAGCCCTGTCGCGCGAGGAGTTGGCGGCGGAGGAGGCGGGGGAGCGGGAGCGGGCCCAGAAGGCCCGGCGCATGATCGCCAAGGCGGAAGCCGAGCTTGTGCAGTTGGAAGCCGGGAAAGCCGGGGCCGAGCAGGAGGTCCTGCGGGCCAAGCAGTGGCTGGCCGATGGGATCAAGCCCAAACCCAAGACGGAGACCAAGACCGAAGAGGCGCCGAAGGTCGAAGCCAAGAAGGTCGAGGAGCCCAAGCGCCCCTCGAAGGACGAATGGCTGGCAGACCTTGGCAACAAGACCTCCTCCAAGGTGGTCCAGTGGCTGAAGGACCATCCCGAATTTACCGACGATCCCAAGCAGCACCAGAAATGGCTGGCCTTCACCAATGCCTTTGTAGCGGTGGATGAGGGTGATTTGAAGGGCGACGCATTCCTGGATGCGCTCAATTCCAAGTTCTTCCCCGAAAAGGAACGCCGGATGACCGAGGAAGACGACAAGCCGCAGGTGGCGGACAAGAAGAAAGCCCCGCCGGGGGCTCCGGTGACGCGGTCGGGGGACTTCTACTCCTCGAAAAACCCTTCCGGGTCAAAGCTGCGCCTGCACCCGCGTTTGGTGAATGCGGCGAAAGAGATCGGCTCCGACCCGGAAGTCTACGCCAAGAACGTCAAGCAGATGATTGCCGAGGGCAAGTACCCGAAGAACTATCTGGATTGGGACTACCAGGAAAACCTGAAGTAATTGGGGTTCAGGCGACCGAATCCACAAGCTGAGACCTGTTGCCTTCTCCCCTCCCATAAAGGTGAAACGGGGAGAGCACCTTAAAGGGGGAATGTTATGGCGACCAAGACCGCACCCAAAGCCAAGACCGCTGGCCGCGATGTTCCAGCGCCCCGCCAGGAGGCGCGGGTGGAGGACGACCGGCATGTGCTACGCACCCGCTCCGGGCGGCCGATCAACATGGACTTGGCCAACCCCGAAAACCAGTTCGAGTTCGACCGCTCGATCATTCCTGACGGCTGGGACTACGAATGGAAGACCGAGACGGTGGCCAACGCGCCCTGGACCCAGCATCAGGTCAACCTCTCGCAGGCGGGCTGGGAGCCGGTTCCAGCCGAGCGCCACGATGGTCTGTTTCTCCCTCTGGGGATGACCGGCCCCATTCGCCGCGGTGGCATGCTCCTCATGGAGCGGCCGATGGAGGCCACGCGCATTTCCAAGATGCGCGACAAGCGCAAGGCCGACGCCCAGGTGGGCGATGCCTTTGCCCGCGCCGGTATGGCGGTTCCCAAGACCATCACCGACTTTGACCATCCCGATGCCAAGCGCAAATCGGGCGTGCGCGTCGAAACCACCGGCTTTGCCACCCAATCGGGACCGGAGTTCGGCGGGGCGGGCTATACCTATGAGGCGGATGAGTGATGGCCTGCAAACGCAACGGCGACATACTCACACCTATGATCTGCGCCTCGCTTGCTTTTCTGGTCTTAGGTGCGGTAGCGGTGTTGACGGTGGCCGCGGTGCTCTATATCAAGCCGCCGCCGCAGATCATTATGCGGGAGGGGTGAAATATGGACGTGGAGAAGGCCCGGCTCAAGGCGCTCGATGCGGCGATGGCTGATGTTATCGGCAAGCCCCACACGTTGGATGAGGTTATGCGAGACGCCGACAGGATTTACAATTGGCTTATCGGCGGTGGGTGGGAATCTCCCTCGAAGATAGCCGCAGCGGAATAACCAAATTAGCTTCGCAGCCCGTCACTTCACGGCCAGTCGTGCCTGCGTCCCTCAGGGAGAGCCAACGAGATCGCTCCCGCAAGATCGCCCTTGTTGGTCAGACGGGAAAGACACTGAGGCACCGAAGCTAATACCAATTGATGTCCAGGGCTACGGCTGAGCCAATGCGCAGAGCGGCAAAGCCTGACGGCGTGGATGGTCTTGCTGCGATGCAGGCCGCAACTCGTCCGCCCCGGACATCAATACCAATTCACGGTCTGAGGGGATGGCATCGCTAGGTATGATGCATCCAAGGTTCCACCCCTCAGGGTAACGCAACCTAGGGCGCCGTGGATACCAAAAAGGCCCCAGCCGGTGAAGCTGGGGCCTTCGTCGTTCTAGCGACGCACGGGCGTTACCTTGTAGACATTGCACACCCGCTTGCGCTTACGCGGGGCTTGCGTGCAGCGGACGGGCACACCCTTGGTGTAGGTGTCGCAAAACCAGCGGCCTTTGACGGCCACCCAGTGGTTGGTCACCTCCAGGATGTAAGCGGCCTCCATATCGCGGGGCCGCTTGAGCCATTGGGCTAAGGTGAGCTTCAGGCCTCCGGCGCGAAGGGCTCCGTTCCGGTAGAGAGGCTGGTGCTCCATCTGGTAGCCCAACTCTTCCAGCACCTTGCGCACCTCCCAGGTGTGGGTGCCCTTCACCGGCCCATTGTGACCGCGCACCTTCTTGATGCGGGCCTTTACTGATGGTATAGCCAATCCCGTGATGGCGGCTATGACCGTGGGTCCACACCACGAGCGCAGCGCGCCGGGATTGACGGCTTCGTAAAGCATGTCGTTTCTCCAATTGTCAAAGAGCACGTCGGGCTGTCGCAAAACTCACCCGACGTGCTTATTATACCACAGCCGAAAAGCGTGATTTTGAATCGCGGCCAAACATCAATGGGTTAGCTCAACCGGCTCATTGAAATCATTCACAAACAAAAAGTGTAAAACTGTTTTTTGGGGAGTTTGGAGGATGTCGCTGGAGACCTACGCAACGGCGGCGAAGACCATCGATGACGCCTTCGAGGAGTTGAGGAAGTCCTATCTCGCTCTTCTGGCCGCGGCCTGCCTTGCTGAAGAGGCGGGGGATGACAAGGCGAAGAAGTTCTACGACGCCCAGGCCAATAAGAACCGCCGGGTCCTTGAGCGGGCTGGTATTCTGGCCCATCGCCACGTGCGCAAAAGTACCGCAAAGACTTGAATTCGCCACCATCCTCCCTAATATCCACGGCGAGGTGAGGCGTACTCGCGCGTTGGTGCCAGTCATTCAGTCAAGTAGGAAGGAAGTCATGTCGGTTCGTGAATTCTCGCAAATGAAGCTCCGCGATCTCCAGAAGGTGCAGGACGATCTCACCGAAGCCATCAAGCTCCGCAAGGCCGCCGAGGCCACCGAGGTCCGCAAGGAACTGGTCGATATCGTCAAGCGCAAGGGGTTCACCTCGCTCGACGAAATCTTCGGCAAGAAGCTCTCCCCCAAGGGCGGCTACAAGCAGCAGATGGCCCCCAAGTACCGTGATCCCAATGACCCCAAAAAGACCTGGAGCGGGCACGGGCGCAAGTCGAACTGGTTGATCGACCGGCTCAACAAGGGCGCCAAGCTTGACGACTTTCGGGTCTAAGGCTACAATCCTTCCGCTGATGATTGTTTGATAGGGCCCAATGGGTCTCAATCGAATAACCGAGCGGGAGGTTCCCATGTATCCCCTGGGGTAAAGCCCAGAAACTCGAAGCCTTGCAATCTGAGGGCGCTCCGCTGGATGGAGCGCCCTTTGTCGTTTCGGCCATCCCGAATCAGGGGTAGACTGGCGGTCTGTAGCCGGGCGTTGCGGTCTTTCGCTGTTGCCGCCGTCTCCACGGGGGGTTGCGTGGCTCCTACTAACACGAGAGGTCCGATGGGTGGCGGCAACAGTCCCGTTTCATGGGATAAGTCATGTTCGACCTCAAATCGGACCACCACGTAGGGTGCAGGTGAGTGGGTTGGCCGTCAACCGGGCAGGACGGGCTCCTTTCTCCATCCCACTTCGTAAGCCGTTCCGGCGGGCCTGCATTCTTTACTTCCCCAGTCCAAGCACAATTCCGCACCCCCATAAAACAGCACCCCTGAAAGCGGCGCTCCGGCGAAGAAGAATATCTGGCGCTCGGGGAGCGATGTAAGCCAATGCACGAACTCATCCTCCTCCAGCACGCCAGCGCGTAAGGCAAGCACCAATGGCGTGATGATGAGGATGAGGCCGAAAACGACGAGTTCCGCCCACAGGTCGCTCATGTGATCCCCCTCACTCAGGTTTTGGGCAATCATAGCGATTGACGAATCACAGCGCAAAAGGCAATACCTTTTCCCAACAGGTGTTCCCAGTTCAGTATCGAGGCGTACCCATCACGCGAGGTGATCGGGAATTTACTCTCCCACCGTCAGGCGACGGTTGAGTTCAAGAGGGGAGCGAGCGCTGGCAGGCCCTTGCAGTTGTCCATGGGGCGCGTCCGTCAGCAGGTCAATTCATTGGCTTCGCTCCCCTCTGCGTCTTCGCGCTGTAAGTTCTACGAAAATTTCGTAGAACTCGCGCCTAAGGCCTTTGTGGGCAAGCCAGACAACTCGGGCGCCCAAAGGCCATGGCAAACACCAACGCACCCTTCGGACTTCGGCAGGTTGGCCTCAATGGCTCGCCTGTCACCAACTTCGGCATGACGACCCGTTTTGGCGGGATCGACAAGGACGACACGACGCCGATCTTCTGCGGCGATCTCGTCAAGCGGCTTGCCACCGGCTATCTCGCTCAGTGGACCAACGGCACCGCGGTCTCGCAGGCGGCCGGGGTGTTCTTTGGCTGCGAATACTATTCGATTTCCCAGCAGGCGCGCATCTTCAACCGCTTCTGGCCGGGCACGGACGCCGCGGGCGATGTGGACGCCTTCCTCATCCCCTTCCAGCAGACCCCCAACCCGACGTTCGTCGTCCAGTCGGGCGCCGCGGGCATCGCCTTCGCCGACATCGGCAAGAACGTCGATATCGTGGTCGGCTCGGGCAATACCACCTCGGGCTTCTCGGGCTCCTACCTCTCGACGGTCGTGGACACCGCGACAGTGCCGCTGACCATCGTCGATCTGTGGACGACCGCGAACGGGGGTGGCGTGGGTCCGGGTGTCGAGGCTGGCGCCTACAACTGGGTGCTCGTCGCGGCCAACTCCAACCAGATCACGGGCATCTAATAACCGGCGGACAAGGAACCCTAAACCATGGCTATCAATCTCGCACAAGAGCGCGACCTGCTCCGCCCCGGTCTCTATGAGGTCGCGGGTGAATACAAGAACATCCCGACCCAGTACAAGAAGTTCTTCAAGGTCAAGCAGTCCACCATGGCCATCGAGCGCAAGGCGCAGATGGCCTACATGGGCTACGCGCAACTGAAGCAGGAAGGCGGCAACACCCAGTTCGACAACAACGCCGGTCAGCGCTGGATTTATTCGGCGGAGACCTTCGAAGTTGGTCTGGGCTATGCCATCACCCGCAAGGCCATCCGCGACAACCTCTATAAGTCGGAGTTCAAGCCCACGGCCCTGGGCTTGGCCAAGGCCTTCAAGGAGTTCTGGGAGTATCAGGCCTTCAACATCTTCAACAACGGCCAGACCTACAACATCAATGTCGGTGGTGATGGTCAGCCGCTGTTCTCTACCGCCCACCCGGTCGATCAGTCCACGTGGTCGAACACCTTTACGACCATGCTCGACCTCAACGACAGTTCGCTCATCCAGGCGTGCAAGAACATCCGCACCAACTGGGTGGACGAGCGCAATCTGAAGATCATGGGCCGCCCGAAGAACGACGGTCTGATGGTGCCGGTGAACCTCATGGACGTGGCCGAGCGCATTTGCGTCACCGAGCTTCGGCCCGGCACCGCCGACAACGACATCAACGCGCTGCGCTCCATGGAGGGCGGCGTCAGAGGCTACTCGGTGGTGGATTACCTCACCTCCAACTTCGCGTGGTTCGTGCGCACCGAGAACGACGGCCTCAACTTCTGGGTCCGCGACGAGTACGAGACCGATATGTGGGTGGACGATATGTCGGACAACCTGCTCGTCAAGGGCTACGAGCGCGCCACTCCGGCCTACGACGACCCGCGCGCCGTGTTCGGCTCGTTCCCGACCGCCTAACGACAGCAGCGGGCAGTTTCAAAAGAACTGCCCGCTCCCTTCCTGACGCACAGCAGAGGAGCGCGTTCGCGCCATGGCCGTAGGCACGACCTTCAGTGGCCCCCTGATCTCGGGTCCGAAATTCAATGAAGACGCGAATGGCCCGGCCAACACCGGCCTTGCGCTTCTGACGCAAACTGCGGTGATCACGCAGAACTCCACGACCCCGGTGAGCGCGACCTTCGCGATCCCCAAAAACACCCGCATCGTCACCTTCATCGTGGACACCTCGGTGGCCTGGGACTCGGCCACGTCGGCGGTGCTCACCATCGGCACGGCGGCGGCGGGCACGCAGTACGTCACCTCGGTCGATGTCAAGACGGCGGGCCGCGGCACGATCACCTTCACGGCGGCCCAGATACTCGCCATGGTCGATACGAACACCAACACCACGGTCGTCGCCACGGTGACGCCGACCGGCGCCACGACGGCTGGCACGACCTACGTGACCATGCAGTACGTCCAGACGCTCGACTCGTAAGGGGGACGGAATGGGGCATAAGTATCCCGCGCCGGTCAAGGGCAAGATGCGTGATGTCGGGGTGAAAGCCCCGCATCAGAACGCCGGGGGCGAGAAGATCATCAAGTGCGCCGAGGGCAAGACCACGGGCACGATGCGCGGAGACGAAGACGCGATTGCTATGCACGCGCGTCTGAAGTGAGGGACCATGGCCAAAGCATCGGACAAGCACTGGATTGCCGGGGCGATTGAGCATCCCGGCGCCTTACGCAAAACTCTCGGGGTGAAGGAGGGGGAGAAGATACCCGCCAAGAAGCTGAACGAGGCGGCGCATTCCGACAACCCGACAACCCGCAAACGGGCGCAACTCGCCAAGACCCTCAAGGGCTTCCACCACTAAAGGGGTCTGGTGCGGCGTTCTTTTTTAATCTGAAACGAGGACGGATATGGCCCAGCCTTTGGTAGTGACCGTGGGACCGCTGGCTGCCGCCGATGCCGATGGGGCGGCCCAGTCGCAAGTGGCGGCCGGAGCGCAGCATCTGGTCCTCAACGGGGACTTGGCGGCGAACACCTTCGATGCCGATGGCGTTTGCCTGTCCCAGGCGGCGGCCCTGGGTGACCTCACCCTCAACGGAGCGCGGGTCAGTTCCGTGTCGGGTGCCCCGGTCGCCTATCTGCCCTCCTTGAGCCGGGTCTACATCACCTCGACCGGGGATGACAGCGGCGTCACCTTTACGGTCTATGGGACGCTGTTTTCCCCGTCGGGCCCGGTCTCCGTCGTGGAGGTGGTCACGGGCTCCAACTCTTCCGTCGCCTCCACCACCAAGCAATACCAGACGGTGACGCGCATCGCCGCGTCCGGGGCTTCCGCGGGCACGGTGACGGTCGGCTACTATGATGGCCTCGCCACCATGGATATGCAGCGGCGCATCATCGTCACCTCCTCGGGGGATGATACGGGCATCACCTTTACCCTGACGGGCACCGACGGAACCGGGGCGGTGATTTCCGAAGTCCTGACCGGCGCCAATGCCGGGGCGGCGGCTTCGGCGCTTTCCTACAAGACCCTCACCTCGGTGGTGACCTCGGGGGCGGCGGCAGGCACGGTGACGGTCGGCACCAACGGGATGGCGGATAGCTTCTGGGTGCGCTTCGACGACTTTGCGGGCAACTCCCAGGTGGCCATCCAATGCACGCCCGATGGCGCCACGGGGACGGTGCAGCAGACGCTGGAGGACCCCAACCGGGTCACCAACACGGTGGCGCCCAACACCTTCCAGTGGACCCCGGCGGAGATCACGTGGCTCGATCATCCCGATGCCAATCTTGTCGGGTTCTCCACCCCCGTGCAGGGCAACTACGGCTATGTGCCGCTGTTTGCCCGGGTCACCCTCACCAGCGGCTCGGGGTCGATCACGACCACCTTCCGCCAAGCTTACATGGGGTGATCCATGCCCGGTTTGATTGATGAAGAGGCGACAACCGGGCTCGCCTATACGACGGGGACGGGGCTGCAATGGACCTCGCAAATCGGCGGCGGCGGCCTCGACAACAACCCGGGGGAAGCGGGTCACGGATTCATACTGATGGAGAATAGCGGCTACATCCTGATGGAGGATGGCAACTCGTTTATTCTCTTGGAATAAGGGGCGCGCGGGACCATGAGCGACACGAAGATTACCGGCATGCCAGCCGCCGCGGCCCTCACCGGGACCGAGGTGGTGGCGGGCGTTCAGGGCGGCGCCAACGTCAAGATCGACCTCAATGCGGTCAAAGATTTTGCCGTTACCTTGAACGGCAACCCGGGCGATCCGGCCGGGCCCCTCGATGGCTCCGGTAAAATCCCCACGTCCCAGTTGCCCCCGCTCGACCACGACGTGGGCGAAGCGGCCGACGAAGCCGAAATGCTGGCGCTGCCCGTCACCGCTCCGGCAATCTGCATTCGCACCGATTTCACCCCGGCGCATGTGTTCTATCTCACCGCCGATCCGGCGACGGACGTTAACAACTGGGTGGATACCGGCGAGTTCGGCGCGGGTGCCGCCAATCCGACGGCCAGCGTTGGGCTAGCAGCAATCAACGGCGTCGCCAATACCTATATGCGCTCCGATGCGGCTCCGGCTCTTAGCCAAGCCATTGTGCCGACGTGGACCGGGATTCACACCTTCAATGGCTCCACAAGCGGCTCCACTCCAAGCATCGTCCTTGGGGGAACCCAGCCGGAACTTCGTATGTACGACCCGAGTGCGGCTGTGGGTCAGAAGTATTGGCGGGTAAGGGGGTCGGGAGGCGGCTTTTTCCTACAAACGGCGGATGATACTGGAATAAATAGCGGCTCCTACGGCATCGTATTTCTGCGCAGCGGGACAATGATCTCGCAGGTGCAGATCATGGCGCTCAACAATCCGCTTACTCTGACCGGCACTGACGCAACTTTATGGTCTGGCTATACGCCAGCCAACCCGCTGTCCATCGCCACCAAAGCCTATGTCGATGGCGCCACGTCCGTTACTCCGGCCAACCCCTCCGCGCAGGTCGGCACGGCGGCCATCAATGGCGTCGCCACGACCTATATGCGTTCGGACGCCGCCCCCGCGATCAATCAGGCGATGACCCCCACATGGACGGGTCTTCACACGCACAACACCGCCGTCCACATCAACAACCCGGGCGGCGATGCGTTCATTGTCACGAACTCGACCATCACAGGTCCGACGGCGACCATCAGCACCGCCTCCTCGGGCGGCAGCGCCCTCTCGACCCTGCTGCTGAAATCCACCTCGGTTTCAGGGGGCGCGTCGCTTGGGTTCACCAACACCTCGCTGGGCACCGACCTCAAGACCTGGGACATCTATCAGAGCGACACGACGTTCAACTTCCGCACCAGCAACGACGCCAATAGCTCGAATGCGACGTGGCTGACGGCGACGCGCGCGGCGGCGGCGATTGCGGGCATTGCCTCCAACAGCGGTACAGGAGCCTGGACCCACACCGGCACGCTTGCCGTGACCGGCAACGTCAACGTCCAGGGCAACATTAGCTCGACGGCCAACCTTAATCCAGCGGGACCGACCAACTCGGGCGCGCAGCTTGTTGCCGCCCCGAGCCTCGCGACGATTGGGTTCTGGGACTCAACGCGCACGGTCAACAACCGCTATGCGGAATGGATTTGGTTTGAAGGCGCCCTTCAGGCGCGATTCAAGAACGATGCGGGTAGCTCGGCCGTCACCCCGCTGTCGTTTACGGGGGGGCAAGCGGGTGGCATCACCGCCATCGCTTCGAACAGTGGCTCGGGTGCCTGGACGCACACGGGGGCCTTTAGCACGACGGGCACCATTACCGCGAGCGACATCCACGCGCCGACGACAATGACGCTTTCGGCGGGCAGTACCGACCCCGGCATCACCATTGCCGAGTTTGTTGTCGTGTTTGGCGAGAATGGGGCTAATGGCCATAGCTTCACATGGCTGGGCGACAACAGCCCCTGGACCATCAAAACCGATACCGGCACCCCAGGCCAGGTCATCACCTCAACGGGCAACGCCACCAGCCCGGTGTGGGGTCCGGTCCTGGCCAGCGGACCCTATGCGCCCACTGTCACGCCCGGCACGAACGTGGCGAGTGCCACGGCCAACGGCGACTTCATGTACATGCGCTTGGGGGACATCGTGCAAATCTCCGGCTCCCTGGACGTTACGGCCAGCGGGGTCGGCCCCGCGCTCGTCCAGTTTTCCTTGCCGGTGCCGGTTGCCAACTTTGCCGACACGCATAAACTCAGCGGCTCCGGCGCGGCCACCAACGGTACGGAAATTTCACCCGCCTATCTGCGCTCCCTCAACGGTGCGCAGCTTGGCGTCATCGACTGGATTGCGCCCAGCACCGCGTCGCACACCATGCGCTTTCAGGCCATGTACACGCTCGCACCTTGATGGGCGCGCTTGCGTAAAAAGAAGCGGTTCAGTTTAAACCCAATGGGGGCGTGTCATCGCAAGCTCCGGCACCTACGCCTTGACGGGGCGGAACACATCGGGAACAATACCCTTTTGGACATTCCAAGAGGGATCGATGTCGCGCGCTTACGATGAGGATAACCGAGCGTCGATTGTTTACATCGCCAGAAACACAATCAACGGCAAAGAATACATCGGGGTTACTCGCCTATTCCTAGGGCAGCGCCAGAGCAAGCATTTGCGCAACGCGCTCGCCGGGCAGAACGGAAAGTTCTATGCCGCCATTCGAAAGCATGGGACGGAAGCCTTCCGCTTTGAGGTCCTTCGCAGGTGCGCCTCTTATACCGAGGCGCTTGCTTGCGAGCGGGAGTTTATCGGCACCTTGCGTCCGGCCTACAACATGACCTGGGGTGGGGAGGGCGTTCTAGGGCATCGCCACTCAGAAGAGACCAAGCGTAAAATGTCGGAAGCGAAGGGTGGAAAATCACCCTGGCCCGCCGGTCAATACCCTCCTGAAGTCCGCGCTAAACTGTCTGCCAAGGCGAGAGCCAGGAAGGGTACTTATCGCTTAACGGATGCGCAAAAAGAAGGGGCACGGGCTAGGGCCCGGATTGCCAACGATGCGCGGCGGCGCCCCGTCATCTGCTTGACGGACGGGCTTGCGTATAGAGGCGTTCGGGAGGCTGCCGACTACTATGGAATCGCGCTAGTTACTGTGGCCAAACGCTGCAACGGCGTTAAGGGCCAAAAAACCCGGCGCTGTCGTTTGGACTTCGCCTACGTGGAGGATGTCTACGATGGTCGCTAGCGGTACGTACAGCTACAATCCCGCGGCGGCCAATCTCATCTTGGTCGCCTTTTCCCGGATCGGCATTCGTCGAACCGCCATTGCCGCAGAGCATATGGCTGACGCTGAAAATGAGGCCAATCTCGTCCAGGTCAAGCTCGCCAATTTGCAGCCGAACCTCTTCACGGACGAGCTTTACGAGCAAGTGCTGACGGAGGGCGAGGAGACCTACACGCTTCCGGCGCGCATGATTGCCATTGCGGCGGCCTATATCACGACCACGTCTGGCGGCGTTTCGCAGGACCGCATCATCTGGCCGCTCAGTGTGTACGAATATTCTGCGCTTCCAGATAAGACGACGCAAGGCGCGGTTACGTCCTATTGGTACAACCGCATCAATCCTCCTGAGGTGAAGTTGTGGCCCGTGCCCGACGGCAACGCCACCTACACCTTGAAGATGCGTATCTATCGGCAAATTCAGGATGTAAGCATTCCAGGTGGGGCGACGCTTGAGGTCCCCTATCGCTGGCTGGATGTCTTCGTTGCAGAGTTGGCTTACCGGCTGGCACGTATTTATGCGCCCGATAAGGAGGCGGCCCGTAAGCAAGATGCGACGGATGCCTGGGGTAACGCAGCCTTCGAAGATCAGGAGCGCGTGCCCATGTTTGTGCAACCGGACCTGTCGGGCTACTACCGAATCTGGGAAGGCCGGTGACGCATGAGCTATAGATGGAAGCCGAAATACGCCGAGGTCGATCCCGACAACCCGCAGATGTGGGGGACCTGTGATCGGTGCGGCCGTGTCCACAACACGGTGAACCTGACGTGGCAATACGATTACCGCGGGACGCAGCTTGAGAATCTGCGCATCCTGGTTTGTCCGAAATGTTACGACAAGCCGCAACCGCAGTTGGCTCCCTATATCCTGCCCCCTGATCCGCCGCCGATCTTCAACGCGCGGCCGGAGACCTATGAAATAAACGAAACCAACTACTTCGTCACCGAGGACGGGAGCATTCTCACCGCCGAGCCCGATACGCCGCTCATTCCCTCCAATCCCAACCCCGAGGATAGCCCAAATGTTTCCTTATTGGCCGCCTCCTTGTCGTATCCGGGTGGCTCGGTCGCCTCCATCTTTCTCGACCTCTTCGATGGCGATCCGTTGAATGGCGGGGTGTCGGTGCTGTCGATCATCACCGGCTCGGCGGTCAGACCCGATATCGGCCCGCAATTGGGAACCGCCAATGGCGTGGCGGTCAACCCGGATGTTTTGACTGTGGCAAGTTCTTCTGCCGGGCAAACGAATCTCAACTATATAGGGCTCTATTCGCAGGCAACGGCCGGGTTCTCGGTGTTGAGTGGGTTGTTGTCTTCGGGGCCCTTATCAGCCACGTCACCCCCTTCCATTGTCTTCGGGGCGGAGGTGCGGTTCGATTCTGTGGCGTTGTCGGTCGATTTGACCTGAGTTTTGGTTCAGTCGGGGCTCCCGGTTCGTGTTGAGGCGGCCCCTAAGTCTCCGCTCCCATAGTGCGGAAACGAGGAGTTCTTGTGGCGTCCTTTGCATTGAGGCTCCAGGGGCGCCATGAGCAACACCAATATCCTCAATCTGCCGGTGGCCATCGCTCTCGATGGGACGGAGTACGTCCCCCTGATGCAGGCGGGGACGGCTAAGCGGGCGACGACGGCGCTGATCGCCAATCAGGCCTCCGGCTTCATTCCCGACAACGCGGCGATCACCGCCGGTAGCGGCTTGGGTGGCGGTGGGTTGGTCATTTCCAACCCCTCCCTGTTTCTCAACATCGACAATCTGCCCACCAATTCGGCCATGGTGGTGGCGGACAGCTTCGCCATCAATCTGGCCTCCGGGCCCGTGTCGCAAAAGGTCACCTTTCCCAACGCCATGAAGGCGTTGACGGGGCTTCCCGCCCTTGCCATTCCCAACCTGACCGATGATTTTCTGATCATCAACCGGGCGGCGGACGGCAGCACCTATAAGATTTCTCCCTCCTCGCTCGCCCTGGCGGCGGGCAACGTCCCGGCCGGGGGGCTCACCGGCCAGTTCCTCGCCAAGCTGTCCAACACCGATTACGACACCGCTTGGGAAAGCCCGAGCATTCTCCTCGATCCGTTTACCGTCGCCGCCAATCCCACCGGGGCCACCGATCTGGGCGTATCGGTGAGTCTGGGGGCGACGCTCGCCTTTGCCGCCGGGCCGATCATCCAGACCGGCGCGGGCACAGGGGATGTCACCTGGGCGGCGAATGCGTTTGTCACCACCATTGCCAATAACGCCGTCACCAACGCCAAATTCCGCCAGTCGGCGGCCCTCTCCGTGGTCGGCAATGCGACGAATGCCACCGCCAACGTGGCCGACATCACCGCGGGCGCCGATCATAACATTCTGCGCCGCTCTGGGACAGCCGTCGGCTTTGGGTCTATCGACCTGTCGCAGGCGGGCGCGGTCGGGGCTTCGATCCTGGGGGTGCCCAACGGAGGGACGGGGGCGGCGACGCTGACCGGACTGGTGCAGGGCCACGGCACCGCGGCCTTCACCGCCATTACCGATTCCAGCACCGTCGGACAGGTGTTGCAGGTCACCGGCCCCAGCACCTACGCCTGGGCCGCGCTGAGCGGGGCCGACGTGACCGGCGCTGCCCTGACGCGCGTGGACGATACCAACGTTACGATCACCCTGGGCGGCACCCCGGCGACGGCGCTGCTGCGGGCGACCTCGCTGACGGTGGGGTGGACGGGGCTGTTGGCCGTCGCGCGCGGGGGAACGGGGGCCGCCTCGCAAACCGCCTATGCGGTTCTGTGCGGGGGCACGACCTCCACCGGACCCTATCAATCCATCGCCTCGGTCGGCACCACCAATCAAATCCTCGCCTCCAATGGTCCCGGAGCGCTGCCCTCGTTCAAGGATGCCACTTCGGCTCTAGGTGCGGCCCTTACCCGGGTGGACGATACCAACGTCACGCTGACCTTGGGCGGGGCACCGACCACGGCGCTGCTCTCGGCCACGTCGCTCACCTTGGGGTGGACGGGGCAGTTGAGCCTCGCCCGGGGTGGCACCAACGCCAACTTGACCGCCTCCAACGGCGGTATCTTCTACTCGACGGCTACTGCCGGGGCGATCCTGGCGGGCACGGCGACGGCCAACCAAATCGTCCTCTCCGGGGCCAACGCCGCCCCCTCCTGGTCCACCGCCACCTATCCGGCGACGACGACCATCAACCAACTGCTCTATTCGTCGTCGGCGAACGTGATCGCGGGCTTGCCGACCGTCAACGGCGGCATCCTCAATGCCGGGGCGACGGGTATCCCGGCTTTGACCGTGACCCCGATACTGGGCGTTGCCGGGGCTTCGACGGGCACCCTAAGCTTCTCCGGGGCGACCTCGGGCGTGGTGACCATCCAGCCGCAAAGCGCTGCCGGAACCTGGAACTTCAATCTGCCCACCACGGCGGGCTCCCCGGGACAGGTGCTGACCTCGCAAGGTGGCGCGGGCTCGCCCATGACCTGGGAGACGGTGGCCGGGACGGGCACGGTGACCGAGGTCAGTTTTACCGGCGGTCTTATTTCGGTCGCCAACCCCAACACGACCCCAGCGTTGACCGTCGCGGGAACCAGCGGTGGCGTTCCGTATTTCGATTCGGCATCCACTTGGGCAAGTTCGGCCGCGCTCGCCGCCAACGCTCTGGTGATCGGCGGCGGTGCCGGTGCGGCGCCTGCTACCACGACGACCGGGACAGGTGTGGTCACCGCCCTGGGGGTCAACGTCGGCACCGCCGGAGCGTTTGTGGTCAACGGCGGGGTTCTAGGCACGCCGTCCTTGGGCACCCTTACCAACTGCACGGGGCTGCCCATTTCTACGGGCGTGTCGGGCCTTGGCGCGGGCGTTTCCACCATGCTGGCGAGCGCTACGGGTGCCACCGCTGTCATCACCTTTATCATCGATGGCGGCGGGCAGGCGATCACCACGGGCATCAAGGGTGATTTGGAAATCCCCTTCGCCTGCACCATCACCCAGGCGACGTTGCTGGCCGATACGTCGGGATCGATTGTCGTCGATATCTGGAAGGACACCTACGCCAATTATCCTCCGACGGTGGCCGACACGATTACGGCCTCGGCCAAGCCGACCATCAGCGCCACAAACAAATCGCAGGATTCGACGCTGACCGGGTGGACCACGACCATCGCTGCGGGCCAAACGCTGCGCTTCAATGTGGACAGCGCCGCGACCATCACTCGCGTCACGCTCTCTCTGCGCGTCACCAAGACCTAAGGGAGGGGAGATGGCCTATCCACGGCTCGGGGCGGCAACCTTGAACAGCAATGGGTCTCCGGTGCGCTTTTACCGACTGACAGATACGTTCGTGTTCGCGCCGGGCCTCAACATTACGGTCGTCAACGGCACAACATGGTCGGTGCAGAACGGCGCGGCGTGGCTGCCCCTCAATCTGCCGCGGGTGGTCGTCACCGAGACCAACGCGGCGGTGGCGCTGTTGCTGGCGCCCGCCGCGTTTAATGCCGCCTACACCGTCACCCAAGAGCAGGACATTGACCCTAACAACTCCGGTTAAAACCAAGTGATCATCCTTCCTGACAGGCATATCCCGCGCGCTAAAACGCTCACTGCCATACCCGAGTGGCAGTGGCGGCAAGCCTCGCAGCGGCGCGCTACGTTCGGCAGCGAGAGCGTCACCCGGTTTGCGGTGACCGGGCGCCTGAGCGACGGTAAGATCATGTGGCGCGGCTGGTTCGAGGATCGCGCCGACGCCGATGCGTTTCTCTACGCCATCGTCACCGGATCGCTGTCCTACGAACGCCCCCTATGGGATTTACCGACCCCTGCATGGCATCCCGGACTGGGCGAGCATCTGGTTTATGATTTTGTCACCGTCACGTTTCTCACCACCCCCACCGGCTCTAACCAGACCTACAACGTCCCGGGCGACTGGAACAGCGCCGACAACTCGGTGCAGACGATTGGCGCCGGGGGCGGCGCCTCGAATGGGCAAGTCGATACGGGTGGGCGTGGGGGTGGCGGGGGCGCCTACTCACTGACGGCCAACATTACCCTCACCCCGGGGGGCACGGCCACGTACCAGATCGGCACCGGAGGCGCGGCAGGCGCTTCCGGTACGACGGGCGGCGATACGTGGTTTAACGGGGCGACGCTCGGGGCATCCTCGGTGGGTGCCAAGGGCGGTACGGGTGGTGCCTCGGGGGGCGGCGCGGGCGGCGCGGGCGGCGCGGCAGGCTCCGGGGTCGGCACCACCAGGAATTCGGGCGGGACCGGGGGCACCTCGTTGGCGGCCACTTCCAACTCCGGCTCGGGGGGCGGGGCGGCGGCGGGCAACCGCGGCAATGGCGGCAACGGCGGCAGTTCGCAGGCAGTCTCTGGTGCCCCGGGCGGCGGTGGCTCGGGCGGTGGTGCGTCCGGCACCAATGGGTTTGCGGGGGCCGGGCCCAGCGGTTCGACGGGTGGTGCGGGCGGCAACAACGCAGCCGGTGTGGGAGGTGGCGCCGCCAACACGGCGGGCACCGTCGGTGGTGGAGGCGGCGGCGCCTCCAACAACCAGAATGGCGGCGCCGGAGGCGCGGGCACCGAATACTCCGGCACCCACGGGTCGGGCGGCGGCGGCGGCGGCGGCGGCGGTTCGACCCGCAACGGCGGCAACGGCGGCGCCTACGGCGGTGGTGGCGGCGGAGCTTCGGGCAGCGCCGCCGGGGTCAGCGGCACCCCCGGCACAGGCGGGAGTGGCTTGATTGTCATCACCTACACGGAAGTGAAACGTCGCGCCTTTGGGTACGTCTTTGGATGATTGAGCCATGAGCTACACTTACACCACCTATGTCGCCACCTTGGCCAATCTTCTGGCCGAGGACGAGACGGACGCCAATTTCGTGCAAATCCTCCCCACTATCATCGATGCGGCGGAGCAGCGGATTTACCGCGAATTGGACATGCTGGTCGAAGACGTGCGCGATAGCTCCGCCTCGACCACGGCAGGCTCGCGCAATTTCACCCTGCCGACCGTCCTGGGCACCTTTCAGATCGTCAAGGAAATCAACGTCATCACCCCGCAGGGCACCGCTCCGGAGGCGGGCACCCGCAACCCCGTGACCCCGGTGTCCCTGTCGGTGCTCGATTGGGCGTGGCCGTCGGTCACCGGAACCGGGGTTCCTGAACAATTCGCCTATTTCAGCCAGGGTACGGGACAGACCAACATCGTCTTCGGCCCCTGGCCGGATGCCGCCTATCGGGTAGAGGTTATTGGCAAGATCATTCCCACGGCATTATCGGCGGTCAATACCACAACGTTCCTGTCGCTCTATTTGCCCGATCTCTTTATGGCGGCAAGCATGGCCTATGCGGTGGGGGCGTTCCAGAAGAATTTCGGGCCGAGCGGGGATGCGGCGGAACAGGTCGGCGGCTGGGAAAAGGATTATCTCCAGCGGCGGGAATCGGCCGGGACCTGGGAAGCCAGAAAGCGCTTTGCCGGAGCCTCGTGGACGGCGCTGCAACCGGAACCCACCGCGGTCCCGCAACGGGGGTGAGAGGAGTAAAGCATGGACGGCGGCGAAACACCGAAACTGTGGGCACGCCAAGGCGAATCTGTCACCTGTATCAAGGGGCACGCCATTTGCGATATGGCTCGCGATGTGTATGTCGGGGATGGCCGGGCGGCCGAGGACTTTACCAATTGGCGCCAGCCCGAGCCCGATAAATCGCAGTCGGTTGCCGAGTTACGCTGCGCGCAGTGCCGGGGTGTGTGGATCAGGGGTAATCCCCGCGACGGGTATCAGTTCCATTTTGGGTCCGATCCAAAAGAAGGTTGGCGCTGATGCCGCAGACCAGCAACAAGGGCCTTGAGGTCCAGGTCACAGGCTCAAATTCGGGTACGTGGGGCGATGTCCTCAACGACCAGATGATCTCCTACGTGGACTTGATGCTCGGCGGCCTTCTCACGCTGTCGCTGTCCGCTTCCAACGTGGTCCTGACCACGGCGCAAGCCCGCAACGCCATCGTCCGCTGCACCGGGGTGCTTCTCGCCAGCGTGCAAATTACCTCTCCGTGCATTGGGTTCTATTTTGTCGAGAACCTGACGACGGGGAGCCATTCTGTGACGGTGACCAACGGCGTTTCCGGGGTGGTCGTCCCCCAGGGGACGCGGGCGGCGCTGATCGCCGATGGGACCAATGGCGTGCGCCTGGGGTCTCAATCCTTGGGTTACGTGGCCGGGACGACCAAGCAGCCGTTCGTCAACTCTACGGTGCCCACGGGCTGGCAGGCGGACACCAGCGTCAACAACGGCACGCTGCGGCTGGTCTCCTCAGGTGGCGGGGGAACGGGCGGCACGGCGGACTTCACCACGGTGTTTGCGGCGCGCACCATCGCCGCCCTCAACCTGCCAAACCTGACGCTCAGCGTCACCGATCCGGGCCACGCGCATCCCTTCACGGCGGGCGTGACGACGGGCAACGTGCAGGGTGGCGGCGGCGAGAACGTCTCCGACCCGCCTGGGGGAAGCACCACGGGCAACGCCACGACCGGCATCTCCGTCGCCATCAACGATGCGGCGCGCGGCGGGGCACAGACCCCCATGGACTTCGCCGTCAAGTACCGCGACGCGCTCATTGGCACCTTGAACGGGTAAGGGTGCAAAGGATGGACCTTCCCGACGAAAAGATCATGTGCCACCGCACCGGCTTTGAGAAGTCGTGCTTCGACATGGTGACGCGCTGCAAGTGCCAACTGTGGGTGAAGGTCTCCGGCCAGCATCCGCAGTCGGAAAAGCCCATCGATCACTACGCCTGCGCCGACAGTTGGATGCCGCTGCTCACCTTAGAAGTGGCCAATATGGTGCGCCAGAACACCGCTTCCACCGACAAGGTGGCGACCGAGATCAAAGGGCACCGCGACGACACGGTGACGGTGGGCGCCATCCTTACGCAGCGCACCCGCGATGCAGTGGTCCAGGCTTTGGAAGACTCCGGGGTCATGGGCCAGCTTCCCTCTCCTCCTCCGTTGGCATTGCCGAGGAACTGACGCATGCCAATGGCGATGCTCAAATTAAAGCCCGGCGTGGACGTAGAACTGTCACCCTCGCTGTCCGAGGCGGCGATCCACGATTCCAATCTGGTGCGCTTTCGCGCCGGGCTGGCGGAAAAGCTGGGCGGCTGGGACCGCTTTTATCAGTTCGCCCTGTCCGGGGTCCCTAAAGCCTTGCACGCATGGCTCGACCTCAACGAGGTGGCGTATCTGGCGGCGGGGACCACCCAGGCCCTCAACGTGCTCAGCAACGGGGCCCTGCGGGATATCACCCCGCAGACCTTGACCTCCGACTTTGCCCCCGACTTCGATACCACCAATGGCTCCCCGAATGTGATCGTCAACGACCCCAATGTGACGGCGATCACCATCTACAATTCCGTCGAGTTCATGACCCCGGTGTCGGTGGGGGGCATTGTCCTTTCCGGCGTCTACCCGGTGGATTTGTTCTTGGGAACCGGGCAATACCGGATCGTCGCGGCGACGGATGCGACGGCAACCGTTGTCGCGGGTGGCGTGGTGCCGGAGTTTTCCACCATCTCCGGCACGACCGAGGTGCGGGTGGACTTTCCCGCCCACGGTTTGGAAGTCGGGGAGAGTGCCAATTTCCCGCTTGCGACGACGCTCGGGGGTGTCACGATTTTCGGCACCTACGATGTCATCGCCGTTTCTTCGCCCGATGCCTATACCATTGCCGCGACGGAGCTTGCCACATCTACCACCTCGGCTTTCATGAACGGCGGGGATGTGCAAATCGTCTATGCCATCGCCTTGGGGCCGGTGGCGGCGGGGTCCGGGTATGGCATTGGGCCCTACGGGTCGGGCGGGTACGGCACCGGCACCTCCACGGGGGTGCAGACCGGCGCTCCGATCACCGCCACCGACTGGACCCTCGACAACTGGGGCGAAATCCTCCTCGCCTGCCCGGAAGGAAGAGGCGTCTATCAGTGGCGTCCCAACTCCGGCATTCAAAACGCCCAGCAAATCGCCACGGCACCCGCCCACAACACCGGGGCGTTCGTCTCCATGCAAACGCAGATGCTGATTTGCTATGGGGCCTCCTCGAAGATTGGCATCGGCGTCGATCAGGACCCGCTGCTCGTCGCGTGGTCGAATGTGGGTGACTTCACCGATTTTACGCTGGGCGTTGCCAGCCAAGCAGGCTCGCGGCGCCTGTCCACCGGCTCGCGCATCGTCTCAGGGATGAGCGTCCAGCAGCAAGAACTGCTGTGGACCGACCTTGGTCTATGGTCGATGTCGTATCTCGGCTCGTTGCAGGCGGGCGTCTGGGGCTTCAATCAGATCGGCTGGGGCTGCGGGCTCATCGGCAAGCATGCTGCGGCGCGTCTGGGCGCCAACGTGTTCTGGATGTCGGCTTCGAATTTCTATGCCCTGCTCGGCTCGGGTGCCCCACAGATGATCCCCTGCACCCTGTGGGATGCGGTGTTCCAGGATTTGAATACAACCCATCAGCACAAGTGCTGGGCGTGGGCCAATACCCCGTTCAACGAGGTGTGGTTCCACTATCCGCGCGCCTCGACGGGCGCCACCGAGTGCGATGCTTCGGTGGTCTACAACATTGCCGAGGGGGTCTGGTATCCCAACACCGATCCCTCGATCAACCGCTCGGCGGGCATCGATCAGTCGATTGTCGGCATGCCGATTGCCGCGACTCCCACGGGGATCATCTACGAGCACGAGGTGTCGAACGACGCCGACGGCCAGCCGATGAACTCCTGGTACAAGACCGGCCTGTTCCAACTCGCGGAAGGCCAGGACATGATGTTCATCGATTGGTGGCAGCCCGACATGCTGTGGCAAAAGTACGGCTCCAGTGACCCGTCGGCGCAGATCAACATCACCATCAGCGCCTATCGGTACGCCAATTCTACACCCAGGGTTTCTCCGACCTATACGGTGACCAGCGCCAGCCCGTATTTCAACCCGCGCCTGCGCGGCAGCCTGTGGGAATACACCCTCGGATCGAACGATATCGGCTCGTGGTGGCGCACGGGCGGCAACCGCGCGCGGATCAATCGAGACGGACGCCAGACGGGACGCTGACCTTTAAGGGGGAACCATGCCACCGCTTCAGCCGCAGACCTCGACCGCGACCGTGGTGGATACCCAACGCGGGCAGTTGAACCAGATCGTCGGCAAACTGGCCGATAGCCTGGGAACACAAAACACCGACACGAACGCCGCCCTCGAAGCCATCCGCGACGCCATCCTCGCCAAACCGAGCGCGTAAGGAGCCTTCCGTGGCTGAAGTCGAGGTTATAGCTCCCCCGGCAACGGCGCCCTCGACCTCCGAGGCGACCAATGCCCGCATGCTCAACGACGTGATGGGCAAGGTGCTCACCACGCTGGGTACGAGCAGTGCCGCGGTCTCCGGGCTCTTGGGGGAGATCGCTTCGGCGATCACCTCGTCGATCATCGGCGGCACGACGGGAACGACGACCGACCGGGTCCTGGTGGCCAAGGGCACGAGCGGCTTTGCCCTGCAAGCCACCCCGGTCACCATAGACCCCGTGACCGGCGCGCTGTCGGCGCCCTCCATTCTCTCGCCCCTCGCCTCCGAAACCGTGGTGGGCGTGATCGAGCATGCGACCGACGCCGAGGTGCGAGCAGCAACGGTCGGGAACCTCGCGGTCACCGCCGCCAAGATCGAATCGGCCTCGGCCGCCGTCGCTCTGACCGATGCCGCCACGGTGGCGGTCAACTGGGATGCGGGGATCAACTTTACCCTCACCGTCACCGCCAACCGGGTGATCGGCAACCCCACCAACGGCCAGCCCGGAACATGGCGGACCATTCTGGTGCAGGGCAATGACGCCACGGATCGTACCATCACCTTTGCCAACCAATACCTTGGGGATGTGCCGACGATTACCAACTGCGATTCAACGCGCTGGTTTTTGCTGATGATTATGTGCATTACCTCGACGCATTTTGTTGTTTCTTCGAAGAGGGCGTTAGGAACGGCCTAACGCGGACGAAAGGGGGCGGGGGCCATGAGCTTTTTGCCAGGAATGTTCCCCGGCGGGGCCTCGGCCACCCGCGATGGCATCACGCACGTCATCTTTTTGACCTCGGGGACCTTGTGGCCCGTTCCCCTTAATTGGAACACCCCCAACTCCATCGAGTGCATTGGTGGGGGTGGGAACGGTGGCGACAGGGGCGGCTCTCCGCTGCGTTCCGGAGGGGGAGGAGGAGGTGGCGGATACGCGAGAACCAACGACGTTATCTTAACCCCTGGAGCCAACGTTTCTTATGCCGTGGGCGGCGTTGCGGGAACGACGACGTTTGGCGGGGTTTGCACGGCGACGGGTGGGGCCACGGGTTCTGTGCTCAGTGGCGGGGGTGCGGGTTCCGGGACGCTCGGTGATCTGCTGCGCAGTGGTGGAGCGGGCGGCGGCGCGCAAAATGCGAACAATGGCGGTGCGGGTGGCGGGGGTGGCGCCGCCGGGCCGAATGGAAATGGATCGGGCGGCGCATCTGCCGGGTCTACGGTAGGCGCCGCAGGTGGTGCCACGGATGGGGGTGCGGTTGCGGGTGGTTCTGGACCCGGAGGAAGTGGGTCGCAGCATACGGTTTGGACGAGTGATTTGGGCGCCACCGCTGGCCCGGGTTCCGGCGGCGGTGGCGCCAGCGGTGGCTTTGGCAACAACGGCGGCCCCGGAGGTCTTTACGGCGGCGGCGGCGGCGGGGCAGGCGCGAGCGGCGCCAGCAGCGTCGGCGCCGGGCGGCCGGGGATTATTGTCATTACCTATACAAGTTAAGTTTTTTATCAGTCCTAGCTCCCGGTTCTTGTTGCTTCTGTTTCTAAGTCTCCCCTCCATTATCGTGGAGACGGGGTGATTCTCATGCTAGGAAAACGCGGATGAACCCGATTGCAAAAGCCCTGGCGATTGCTTCGCGCAAGACGGATCGCAATCCGTCGGAAGCGCAAAAGAAGAGCGGCAACTACGCCAAGGGGAAGGTCACTCTCCATGGTCTTGACATCTCGATAGAGAACCCGAAAGGTTCTGTTCGGCGCGGGGTTGATCCCAACGGGAAATCTTGGGAAGTTAAGATGCCTGCGCACTACGGGTATATTACGAGGGTCCGCTCGCGTGACGGTAAAACCGGCTAAGGGTAAGGGTGTCCGACTTGAATGCGAGGACTGCGGTTCCGTAAAGCACGTACACCGCAGCGAAGTATACGGCAAGAATAGACGATATAAGCACCTCGAAGAGGGTAAGGGCTACAAGTGCCGACCGTGTTGGAATAAGCGTCGCAAGACTATAAAGTTCTGGAGGGACGGCGAACGAACCACTTTGGAGTGCTCCGATTGCGGGAAAACCAAAGAGATACTAGCGTGCGCGCTTCACAAGCACAGCCCTGACGAGCCTTATCGCTGCCGCTCCTGCTATCTTTCTGCACGGCGAGCGCACAAGACCAAGCAGGACGTGAGTAGATGCAAGGTGACTGTCAAGTGCCGAGATTGCGGAGTGGAGCGTGTCTACAAGCGAGATGCGCTTAAGAGACACGGGCTGCGGTACTGCTATAAGTGTAAGAACAGGGGTGAAAGAAACTGGTCGTGGCGGGGAGGCTCGGCTAGATACGGTATATATCCTAAGGAATGGGGCGAGCGGCTTAGAGAGGCCGTCCGCAAGCGTGATCTTTATCAGTGCCAAGTTTGCGGAGGAGACGACGCTTACTTGGGGCGCAAGCTGAGCGTACATCACATAGACTATGTAAGGGCGAACACCCACCAAGAGAATCTGGTATCCCTGTGCTGTAGCTGTCATGGCGTGGTTAACAAGAACAGGGAATTCTGGACGGAGTTTTTTCAGCTATGGCTCCAGCAGCGAGACTATCGCCGTGAGCAATCCAGCCCAGAAGGGGGCGGATGGCGACCACGTAGATTGCTACGTCGGGCCGAGCCCAGAAAGCAAAACGGTGTACGTGGTCGATCAAATCGACGCCAAAACCGGCGCGTTTGACGAGCACAAGTGCCTGATTGGGTATGAGACGGAAGCGGCGGCGGTCTCTGACTACGTTAAGGCATTTTCTGACGGTAAGGGGCGCTCCAGGATTGGGGCTGTCACCCAGATGCCCATGGACGCTTTTAAGGCATGGCTTCGCGTGGGGAGCACGTCTCAGCCTTTGGGTGACCTGCGCAAGGGTTATGCCTCGGGCGGAGCGGTCACCGACATCCTCAAGGGCGTCTATGGGGAAGGGTTCCAGCCGGAAGAGGGATTGGATCAGCCCTATCACGATACCTCGGAACTGGCCGAGCGCATGCAGCGCTACGCGGCCGTTCCCGAGTGGATGAAGACGGTGGCCGAGTACGATCCGACCTTGGGGCATTTCCTGCAAGCCTCGCCCTGGGGTGGGTATCCAGAGGCTCTGGAACGGAAAGACTTGGCCATCGGGCCTTTAGGAACGCTCCCCTGGCTGGCCTGGGGGGCGGGCAAGGCCTTGCTAGGGAAACCGGCGTTCGACACGGCCAAGAATGCGGCGCGGGAGCAACTGTGGGAGCAAATCTTAAGCGCACCAGCCATGGCGAGAGCCCAAGGTGGTCGGGCGGGTGAGGCTGACCAAGAAACCAAGGCTCAAACGGCCGAGGGGGGTCGCGCCTTTGAGCTTGAGTATCGTCCCGAGCAGCCCGCCATGGAACTGGCGCAGCGCTATTATAGCGGGGACTTAGCCCCCGAGCCACTAGAATCCGACTTCGAAAAGACGCTTAACGCTTACGAACCTTTGAGAAACTTCCAGCCCATGGGGCAGGCGGAGCTACGCGGGACGGGTCCGGGGGAAAGCCGCTCGCCCACCCGATTGATGGGGTACACCGAAGGCGAACGCCCGCAAGACGCCATGGCCCCGGTGGCGGAGTTGATCTCCCCGACCCTGGGCGGCTACGGTATGGGGCAGATGGCGGGGGAGGTGGGCATGAACCTCTCCGAAGGCGAATATGGCGATGCCGCGCTCGGAGCGGCAGTCTTGGGCGTGGGGGCGTTGGTGCCAGGACCGGACGGAAAACCTATTCGCGTTCCCCGTGAAATAGACTCCAGAGGCTTCTACTCCCCCTCCCTGGAAGCGGCGAAGTCCATCCCCCAGGACATTGGCACCGTGCAGCAGATGACGGCCATGCTCCTAAAGCAAGGGGCCAAACCGAAGGAACTCGAAGCCGTAGGCTATCATAAGGCCTTTCCCGACCCACAAGCCAAAGTCTCCCGAGCAGAGATCGAACAGTACCTGAGAGATAACCGGGTCCAGTTGGGCAACGAAGTTTATGCGGGCCAGCGAGACGACTTTGACAACCCGGTGGGTGAAGTCGATGCCCTCGATTTGCCCCGCTATGAATCCTACTCCACCCCCGGCGGTATCCCAGGATCGTATAGAGAGGTTGTGACGACACTGCCGGACTCTTATGACGCCCGTGTAGCTGCGATGAGACAGGAACTGCGCGACATGGGGCATGAGTTCAACCCCGTTGCCCGCTTTGCTCCCGGCTCGCGCGAGGGGGAGCTTCATGACGCGATCAATGCCCTGGAAACTGAGCGTGGCACCCAAAGGTACACCTCCTCCCACTGGCCGGGCATCACCAATCCACTGTTGCATTATCGGGTGAAGGATTTCGCAGCGAGTGGTGATGACGTAGCAACGCATGCGTTTGATTCTATAGCGCGCGAGCGCTTTGAGAAGCCGTATCACGCCCTTGATGGGCGCCAACAACAGGCGGTGATTGAAGCGGCGGGCGACAAGGGGTGGCATGCTCCGCCAAAAATCCGTGTCCTCGACGAGATGCAGTCCGACTGGGCACAGAGAGCAAGGGATCAGGGATTCCGCGATCCACAAATTGCTCAACAGCGGATGGCCGAGCTTGAAGCGGCCAAGGTTGAGCACGCCGAGTACGACAAGCGCATCAAGGCGATTGAAACTGACGCAATCCTCCATGAGCTTGGCGTTATGGAGGTGGACGGCACGCTGAAGCCTTTCGCCGTACAGCGCATCATCGACAATCCGTCACACCCGGACGCCGTCAAGCTGAAGGCTATGCAGGACGAGATCATTGCCCTCAAAGACAAGCGTCGCGAGAGCGGCAACCGCATCATGGACCTTTCCAACAAGGTCAACACGGCGATGCACGATGGCGTCCCCTCCGCCCCCTACATCTCCTCAACCTCAGACTGGGTTGATCTCGGACTAAAGCAAGCTCTTATAGATGCCGCGAAAGACCCATCTGTAAGTAGACTAGCATGGGCACCAGGGAAGGTGCAGGCGGATAGGTACGATATGGGGCGGGTCGCAGACGCGTTCCGCTACAACCCTGAACGAGGCTCGTTCCAGTACAAGCCTGCGGGGCACGACCACTGGTCGATGCTTTCCACGGGGTCGCGGGGAGAGATAACGCCCGATAATCTGCCAGAGGTGATTGGCAAAGAAATGGCCGAGCGCCTATTAGCGCAGCCGCGCGCGCATGACCCGACCCTGGCGGGTCTCGACGGACACGGGTGGCACGTTCTGGACAACCTGGGGGGCCAGCACATTGGTGGAGCGGGCCATAAAGCCTTCTACGGCGACATGACCCCAGAAGGGTATCAATCCGGTATCGTCGGAACAAGACTCCAGAAGCTCGTCAAGGGACTTGATCCAGAAGCAGCACGGGTAGAGCCGACGACAATTACGCCCGCTGATAGGTCGGACCTGCCATCGTGGTCGGTGCCGAAGGATTCTAAGCTCAATCCACGGGACTACCCCTCCATCCCCATCACCCCCGCCATGCGGGAGAAGATACTGAAAGAAGGCCTGCCCTTGTTTCTGACGCCCTTGGGGGTGGGGGTAGCACAGGGATTGGAACTATCGGACGATCCGGTGGGAGATATCCTCCGCCATCACTACGGGGAGGAAAGTCCCCCGCAGTTCGCCGATGGGGGAACGGTGCGCGATATCACCCAGGCCAGCTTGACGCCCGCCGGGCTGGGGGAACCACGTCCGGCGGCGAAAGAGGACTATGCCTGGAGCCCGTTGCCTTTGCCTCCGGGAGAGGTGAGCCCGGTGGCCCAGATGGAGGCAGCCCGTAAGCGGGCGCTCAGCCCCTTGGTGAGCGAAGGATCGTGGCTGGCGGGGTATCCGGCGCGGGTATATCATCGACTGATGGGACGCAATCCCGATGGGAGTGAACGCATCGATCCCAGAGGGATTATGAATAAGGCCACACCGCATGGGGCAGATAATCAAGCGTTGATGGACGGGGTGGCCGGATTGACACCGAAGGATTGGAAAGTAGAGGGAAGAGAATCCAAGAATGTAATCGATAGGCGGAGTAAGGACCCGTGGAGCTATGATTAAAGTAACTTGTATCAGTCATAGCTCTCGGTTGTGTGGATGGACCGTCTAAGTCTCCGCTCCCATTATGTTGAAACGGGGAGCCACCGTTCACGCCTCGCGCTATCGAGCGCTTCGGCTGTCGCACGGATGGGCTAGCGTCTGAGCGGTGAGCCGTCAGCCCTTTTAGAATCAGCCAAGGGTGTGCATAACGTAGGTTGGAGTGGCGTATCAGAGACTTTGGGGATACGCCATGTCCAACGCTCAACAGACCAAGCGCGCCAATCTCATCGGCCGAGCCTTGCAAATCGCTAGAGCCCACAAAGAAGGCGGGGCAGTGAAGCGCGAAGAGGAGCGTCGCGCCGAGGGCGGGGAAGTCTCCTTCAAGGACATGCTGGAGACCAATCCCAAGGGCTGGGGCACCGCGGCGCCCGAGCCGGTGTGGAAGCGCGACCCGGAAGCCTTTGTCGGGGAAGCCCGGGGACCGGCCGAGCGGCCCAAGGATGCGCTGGCCCCGGTGGCCGAAAACCCGGCCATCCAGCTTATGACCCCCATCCCGGGCATGAAGGCGATTGACGCCGGGCTGGGCTTGGCAGCCCGCTACGCCAGCAAACCGGCGGTGGCCGGGGGTGTGGCCGCGGGGCTCGGGTTTGGCGCTGGAACGGCCTCCTCGGGGCCGGAGGACATCAGCCCGGAAGCGGAGATCAATCGGCTGACGGCCGAGAAGGCCAAGCTGGTCGAGGCGCGCGATGCCGCCTCCAAGCAATTCCTCGCCACGAGCGGCGCCAAGCAGGCGGAGCTTAAGGGCAAGGGCAAAGGCAAGAGCAAGGGCGTCGGGCCGCTCAGCAATGCCCTGGGGGAGACCGCCAAGGGGATTGAGCAACAGGCGGCGCGCTACAACAGCGAAATCGACAAGATCGATGCCCGCCTGGAAAAGCTCCAGTTCATGCTCACCCCCGAGTACCAGCAGGAACAGGACCTCATCAAGACCAACATCGACGCCCGCAAGCCCTGGTATGAGCGCACGGGCATTCCCGGGTTCGAGACCGCGGCAAGCTGGGGGCCGACGGTCGGCGCCGCGGCGCTGATGCGCGCCAAGATGAACAAGGTCACCCAGGAGGGGATCGACCTCGTCCAGAAAATCAGAACCGCCAGCAACGTTGGAGAGGAAGCGGCGGCGCGCGTTGCCTTGCAGGCGTGGCAGAAGTCGGCCCCGGCGGAAGCGAGGGCGACGCTCGCCAAGACGGTGCTGCTTCCCGGCGCGGTCAGAACCGCGGGCATGGCGGGCGATGCGACGTTCGGGCCGGAGGTGAAGGACAAGGAAGGCCGGGTCCTCCCCGGGGGTGCCAAAAGCCAAGCCCAGCACCACCTGGGGCGGATGTTCGGGGCGGAAGGCGCGCAGGGAGCCCTGGAGGAGTGGGGACCGCCGGTCCTGCAAGGGCTGGAGGCGGCCAGCGCAGGCGCCATGCTCGCCAAGCGGGCCCCGTGGGGCCAGATCAATGCCGAGACGGCGTACTTGAAAGGTATTGAGAACCCGGACGCCACGCCGTTCCAGAAGTTTCTGGGGCGCGGCGATGCCCGTTCCATGTCGCCTGATCAGATTGCTTTGGAACTGGCCAAGCGGCGCTCGGGGGTGCAGTCGGCGCAGATGGGCCTCGACGGAGTGCCCATGCGCACGCCAGCAGGTCCCACGCCGCTATGGTCGCAATCCATGCGGGGAGAATCCACCAATCCTGCCTTGCCGCCTCCAGGAGGGTCAGGCCCGTCAGGTACGTCGCAGGCCCGGCTACCTGCGCCGTCCACCACGTCGTCACAAACAGCAGGGCCAGAAGCCCCGTTACGGCCAGAAGCCGTCCCCAGTCAATCCGCACCGTCATCGTCCACTCCCCAAGCCAAGAAAAGCAAAGCCGCCTCGCGGCTGCTGCGCCACTATAAAAAGGATCGGGTTAAGAAATGGAAAGAGCCGCATGGCTCGATTAAGCATAAGAATGAAAAGGGCCTCTACACGTCGGCCCCCGCAAAAGCTAAGGCCCAAACCTCCGAAGCTGGGGGCCAGGAGACGAGCGCGGAAGACTATCTGTCCGATCCCGACAAGCTGACCTCGGGCATGGCCACGGGCGGCACGGTCGGGGGGCGGATGCTGGCGATGGCGAAGCGCTACGCCAATGGCGGCACGGTCGGTCCTCTGGTGGGCAAGACGGGCGGGCGGGCCGATAAGCTGGCGACCAGCGTTCCGGCGGGAAGCCATGTGATCCCGGCCGACGTGATCGCCCACCACGGGGAGGGCAATACCCTTGCCGGGTTGGAAAAAATGCGGGCCATGTTCGGCGATGCCCCCTCGCGCGCGGCGGGCGGCGAGGTGCCGGTTTATTTGTCGGATGGCGAATACGTCGTGTCGCCGGAAGGCGTCGCCAAGGCGGGTGGCCACGAGGCCCTGGATCGGTTCATTCTGAAGTCGCGCGCCGACCACATCAAGACGCTTCAGAACCTTCCCCCTCCGGCCCGGGATTGATAGATGGCGACGGTCGATCCCACCATGGTGCGGCTGGCCTCCCCCGACGATGAGGGGGACCTGATGGATATGCTGCGGCTTATTCACGACGAATCGCCGCTGCGTTCCGCGTCGGGAAAGCCCTTGTTCTTTTCCGATGCCAAGGCGCGGGCTTTGGTGCGCAAGGCCATTGGCTGCGAAGGCGAGCGGGGGATGAGTTGGGTGGGGATCATCGGTGAACGCGGCACCCTCAAAGCCTCGGTGGGCCTGACCATTATCGAACCGAGCCCATTTTCCCACGAGACCGTTTTGGATGCAACGTGGAACTTTGTGAAGCCCGAATGGCGCACAACAAGCGTGTTCGCCCGCACCCTGATGGCGTTTTCCGAAAAGGTGTCCGATAGGCTGGGAATTCCCCTGATGGTCAAGTCGTTAGGCGAGCACGCTGGGCGCCGAGCCTTCATGGAGCGGGCGTCCAATTGCCAAGCGTTCGGAGGCATTTACCTGTATTCTCGCGTTAGCGATTCGCCGGGGGCTTGACTATGGGATTCTTAGACAAACTCTTCACCTCGAAAAAGGGTGAGCAGACCTTCTCGACGCAGACCGGCACCTCGACCACGGATACCGAGAACAAGCTGTGGGATGAAATCCAGCCGTTCTTTCAGCAGTACCAGCAACAGTTCTCTAATTTCGACGGGGCCGATACCCCGATCAACGCCTATCAGGCGGGCGCGGCCGATACGCAAACCGGCGTGGTCAATACCGCGGCGGGGATTGCCAACAACGGCATTACGCCCCAGTCGATCCAGTCGTTTATGAACCCCTATATTCAGTCGGTGATCGACCCGGCGAGAGCTTCGTTCGACATTCAGAATAAACAAGCCTTGTCGAACCTTCAGGGCAACCACGCGGTGCGCGGAGCGCTGGGCAACAATACGGGGTCCGAGGAAGCTTTTTACGCCGGGGTGCTCCCGGGGCAGCAACAACAAATTGCCTCGCTGTATAGCCAGGGGTTCGATAAGGCTGGCCAACTTTCGACGGCGGATGTGAACGCGCGGCTGGCGGGCGTCAGTGCCCAATCCGGCGCCAATACCGCCGGATACAACATGGGCCAGGGCATTTGGGATTCCACCTTTAAGAACAACCTCACCCCTTATGAAATTGCCAACCAGGGGGTGCAGGGATTGGGGAACCTCGGGAACTTGGCGGGGCAGACGGCGACCACCAACACCTCGGGCACGGCGACGGGGACGGCGACGCAAACCGCCACCCCGTCCACGGGGGGCACGGTGGCTGGCCTGATTGGCACCGGCATGTCCCTTTTCTCCGACGCGGACGTGAAGGAAAACATCAAGGAGATTGGCGCGACCTTCGACGGCCAGCCGATCTACAAGTACAACTACAAGGGCGATGCCGCCACCCAGATTGGCCTTTTGGCCCAGGAGGTGGAAGGGTTGCACCCCGAGGCCGTGGGCGAGGTTGGGGGCATCAAGACCGTCAATTACGATCAGGCCACCAAGGATGCGGAGGGTAAGGCCGAGGGCGGTGCCGTCGATGCCAACCACAACGGCATTCCCGACAGCTTGGAGCAGAAGGTCACCAAGTATTTCAACCTCTTCCAGGGCCTGCAAAAAAAGGCGCGGGGCGGGGAGGTTTCTGGCATCGAGCCCTATGCCGGAGACGGGGTCTTGCCGAAGGCGAGCGGGGGTGACGTGGGGCTCGGCTCGTGGATGCCGACCGTCACCACGGCCCCCGAGGTGACGGGGCCGAGCAAAACCCAGATGTTCGGCGACAGCCTCAAGGCGTTTGGCGACAAGGCGAACGATACGGGCGGTGACCCCGGGTCCTCACTCGGGGCCCAACAACAGGCCTTGAGTTCCATGCTCTCCGGCATGGGGCGAGCCGAAGGCGGCGAAGTCGAAGACGAAGAGGTGCCCTCCTACGCTGCGCAGGGCTCGGCCTATGAAGGAGGTGCCCCGGCGGGGCTCGATCCGAGCTTGGTGGGGCAGGTGCGGCAGTTGCAGGATGCCTCCGAGGCGACGGACAAGGCCTCGGCCCCGGAGGGCTGGGCGGGGGCGTGGACCCCCTCGTTCATGAGCGGGGTCTATGAAGGCCAGCAGATGAACCCGCTGCAACGGCTGGGGATTGCCTTGACCCAAGTGCATGACAGCCCCTTTGCCGGGTTCGGCAAGTCCCTGATGGCGTCCGACCAGGGGCGCATGGAGCAAGAGCAGGTCGATGAGGCCAAGCGCCACAACCGCATGGCGGAACTGGCGGCGATGGCCAAGGGCACACGCGGGACGACCTTGGAACAGAACCTGATTGCGGCCGGGTACAAGCCGGGCACCCCGGAATACCAGCAGGCGGCACAAGACTATTTGCGCAAGGCGCAAACGCAGATCGATATGCGTGAAGAGTCGGCCTATGATAAGGCGATGGGCCCGAAACTGGCCGAAGAGTTCATTGAGGCGCAGAAAGCAGGGGCGGGCGCCCAGCACGCCATTGCCAACCTCGACGTGATGAAGCAGGCGATAAGCGATCCCAACCTCTACACCGGCACGGGCGGCCAAACGGTGCAGGCCATCAAGCGGGCGGGTGAGACCTTGTTCGGGGTGCCGGTCAAGGGCACGGCGTCGGGTGAGGTGGTGCAAAGCCTCGGCACCGAGCTTGCTCTGGGCAACCGCGAAAAGCTCCCCGGGCCAATGTCGAACGCGGATCGCGAATTCCTCGTGGAAATGGGCCCGTCGCTGTCCAAGACACCGGAGGGCAATCGCCTGATCCTGGAAATCGCCATGGCTTCGAAGCGCTGGCAAATCGCCAACGCCACCGCGGCGCGCGAATACGCCGGGAAAAACCAGGGGCGCCTTGATGCGGGGTGGTATGCTTTCCGTCACGACCTGGATCAGGCCGCCTCCAAAGAGTTTGGTGAGTTATTCGGCAAGCTCAAGGGACTAGACGTTGCCGCCCCGCGTTCCCCCACCGTCGGCACCGGGCTGGGAGACGACTTCCTCGGCATCCTCAAGGATGACGTGCAAAAAGAGGTGGGCGTTCCGGCTCCCTAAAAGGTGACACATGCCCACCAAGCTTGAGGAATTCAAACTCCAGAATCCGCAGTACAAGGATACGGCGGACGACGTGCTCTTGGACGCCCTCTATACCAAGGGTGGCTATCAGGACAAGATTCCGCGCGATGTTTTCAACCAGCGCATGGGCTATGACCCGAGCTATGTGCAGCGCGGTGTTGAGGCGGTGCAGGGCGTCGTCGGGCATGTGGGCGAGGCCATTCAGGGTCGGCAGGACCCCAAGTTCGCCGACGTGCCGCTCTATCAGCCGACCACCCCGGACTTGGCGGGCGGGCAGGCCCGCGCCAAGACGGTGGCGTTCAGCGACGATGCCTATGCCGATGTCTTGAAGACCCAGTTGGGCGACCACTTCGTGCGCATGGAGCGCGACGACAACGGCTATCCCGTGCTGGTCTACAAGGACGGTCAGGGCCAGGAGCGCAAGGGCTATGTCAACAAGCCCGGCCTCGACATGCAGGACGTGGACCGGCTGATCTCCCAGGCGGTCCCGTTTATTTTGGGGGGAACGATTGTCGGGCGCGTGGGGGCGGGCCTCGGCACCGCTGGAAGGGCGGTTCTGCAAGGTATCGGCATGGGGGGCTCTTCTATTGGGGCCGATGTTGCCGCCGGGCAGATGGGCTCCGAAGAGGGCATCGACTGGACGCGCGCCGGGCTGGCCTCGGGGCTGGGGGCCGCCTCTGAGCTTGTCAACCCGGCGGTGCTAGCAACGGGTGTGGGCGGGGCTCTCGGTTACCAAACCGGAGAAACCCCGGACGAAAAGATCGCCGGAACGATCATGGGGGCGGGCAGCGGCTTTACCGGCGCCAAGACGGCGGGCAAGGTTCTTCCCAGAGCCGGGGAAAAGCATCTCGACGACCAGGGCAAGATCGCTTCCCCGGAAGCGTTGCTGGCGGCCCGTAACGCCGGGATCGATCTGGACACCCTCGACCCGGCCGCCGCGGCGACCTTTGCGCAAGCTCTGGATCGCGGATACTCCCCCATCGAGGTGGCCAACTGGTTCAAAACCAACCGCTTTGGCATCGATTCCACCAAGGGGCAGCGCACCAAGGACCCCGAGCAGTTGGCCATTGAAAAGGGTATTCGCTCGGGGCAATATGAGCAACCGGCCAAGGACCTCCTCACCGACTTTGACAAAAAGCAGCAGCAGCAGATTCAAGATGCCGCTCTCACCCGCCCGGGGGCAACGCCGGAGCCGTCGTTTGCGGCGCGCCGTGCCGGGGAGCCGGGCGATCCTTACAAGGAAGGCATGGGGGCGATGCTCTCGCCCACAAGAGGGGTTTATTCTCCCGAGCAGACCACGCCTGGGGCCTTTGGCAACAATATCCAGGAGGGCATCCGCTCCGCCAAGGGGGCCGGAGATCAGGCGATCAAAAAGGCCTACGACGGCCTGGAAGACGTGATGCCCAAGGGCGAGGCCTTTGAACACCTGGGGAATGCCATTCAGACGCGCCTGGGGCCGCGGCAGGTCTACGAGCAGACGCCCGCCGCGGCGGCGATGCTGAAGACCCTCGATGACTACGTTGCAGGCAAGGTGGTGCAGCCCGCCTCGCCCCTGCTGGGCGAGCCCAAAGTCCATGGCCTCGACCAGATGCGCCGCCGCTTGCGGGCGATGAAGGATGGGGCGCAGACGCCGGAGGACCAGGGCGCCGCCAAGGCGGTGGCCGACGCCTATGACGACTGGGTGGATGACATCACCGATCAGGGCTTGGTCGCCGGGAAGCCCGAGGTGGTCGCCCAATGGCGCACGGCGCGGGCCATTACGCGTGAGGTGAAAGACGCCCTGTCGCCCAACACCAAGACCCCGGAAGGCAAGATACTGGAAAAGGTTCTCGATGAGAACTCCACCCCGGAATCGGTGGTCAGCCATTTGCTGGGCGGCGCGGGGCCGTCCACCTTTCCCAAGCCCGGAGCTATTCAAGCCCTGCAACGGCTGAAGAAAGTCCTGGTCGAAGGTGGCCCGGAAAAGGCCGGTCCCTTGGTGGACAAGGAAGCAGGCCTTAGAACCTGGAACGACATCCGCATGGCCTACTGGTCGCGGCTGGTGGTCAACAAGCACGGGAAAATGAATACTCCGACGATGATTGTGCAGAACGTCGATGATGCCCTGCGCAATCAGGGCTCGCTGATGAAAGCCCTCTTCTCTCCGGAAGAGATGAAGGTGATGCGCGAATTCCGCAACGCCGTGGAGCAGACCGCTTATAAGGACCCCAATCCGTCGGGAACGGCGACGACACTGTTGTCCATTCTGCGCAATCCGGGCAAGGAAGCGATCCGCCAATACCTGAAAATGCAGCAGCAGAAGGCGACCTTTTCGCAGCAGAATTTCCACATGGCCCGGGTGTACCAGATGCTGGCCAAGTACGTGCCCGACATCATGGGCACGAAACGCTCGCTCGGCCAGGGCTTGGCGCGCAAGGCCACCTCGCCCGACTTCATGCACAAAATCCCCACCTATAAGGGCCCATTGGGCGGCTGGGGCTCAACCATGATCGACCAGGACGAAGCCCCCCAGTAACAGCACCCAGGCCCCGAGGACGACGCGCCAGGGAATCAACACGTCCCGGTATTCGTCGGGGGGCTCCTGCCGGTAGGCTCTGCGGACCTCAAGGTAGGTGCTCCACGGGAAACCGATGAGGGCGCAGACCTGCAAGGTGAACCATGTGCGGGCCCCGGAAAGATCGCCCAGCCACAGGCACACCCCCAAAATGGCGGTGAGGACGCTCAAGGTCAGGCAGGCGAGCTTCAAACGCGACCTGAGGATCGCCCCCGGACTCACGCCACATCGTCCACAAGAGTCTGATAGGTCATGGCAAAGAAGAGGAGGTACAACACGATACAGATCACATAAATCATTTCACCTCACCTCACTCAGCCGCTCTTGCGGCTGTCCGGGCACTCAGTGTGCCCATTTGGCACCGCTCCCCGCCAGCGAATCTCGTAACTTGGCCGCCGTGATCACGAACCGTTAACAAGTCTGGGGGAGGGGCCTCTACGTGAATTTTTGCTTGTCCGTTCTGTCTCCTTGGCCCTTCATAGCGTGGCGTGGTGACCGCTTCAACAGGGTCCCAACCCTTTCTAATCCTGCCGTGTATGCACTGGTCCGCGACACCCAGGTCCGCTGCCCACTCGGCGACTCGCTTAGTCACCCCGTTGACTGTGATGCGAGTAATGCGCTCCTGGTTGATCGCCTGTTCGGCCCGCGTAGCCCAGCGACAGTTGTCCGGTCCATAGCCTTTGTTGTTATCGATTCTTTCAAGAGTTTGGCCACCCGGTGGATTGCCCATGTCAGCGTAAAAGTTCTCAAATTTCAGCCACCTGTCACATACTGTGATCCCGCGCTGGCCGTATCTGGGATGATTACCCCGGCACCGAGTGAGCATGCCGCCCCACTGTTTGTAGACGCGGGTCTTGCTCATGCCGTGCGTCGTTATTTTTGCCTTCTGTCTGACGCCGCAACCACACGACTTTGTGTTGCCCGTAATCAGCGACCGAGCAAGCACCCACTTCTCGGCGCCGCAGTCGCATTTGACGTACCAGAAGGACATCCATCTGCTTTTGGTCCTTCTGGTCTCCCTCTGGTCGCCAACAACAAGTTTGCCGAACCTCCGCCCTTCGAGGTCGTGTATGGCTGAACTAATCAATCGCTTGCTCACCCGGGAAGTTCTCCAGTCTCTGTGCCCACGACCGAAGGGCGGAGCAAAGGGTGCCATTTGGGATGGCTATGTTGACGCCCTCCTCTCACCTCGCGGGCTAGCCCTTCTGAATATGTATGGTGTGACGACCAAATTGCGGGTGGCGCACCTGCTCGCGCAGGTCCTTCACGAAAGCGGCGGACTGACCATAGTTTACGAGAGCGGAGCGTACTCTGCCAAGCGCATTGTGCAAATCTTTGGCGTCGGGCGTCACACGGCAGCAGTTACCCCCAACGAAGCTGCGAAGCTGGCGCATAATGGCCCTGCACTTTTCGAGCGGGTGTACGGCCTTGGAAACCCTCGTAAGGCCAGAGAGTTGGGTAACACCCAGAAAGGCGACGGTTGGCGCTTCAGGGGCACTGGGCTCATTCAAACCACTGGTCGAGCAAGCCACGAGGAGTTTGCATCCAAAATACCCTGCGACCTCGACAAGCTGTGCGAGCCATTGAATTCTCTCAACGCCGCCCTGCTCGAATGGGACGAGAAAAAGTGCAACGTTTCGGCCGACAAGGATGACATCAAGGCGGTCACCAAAAAGATCAACGGCGGGCAGAATGGCTTGGCGGATCGGCGCAATTACCTCGCCAAGGCCAAGCGGCTGCTGGACAGCCTGCCCACCGAGGCCCGCAAGCCCAAGCTCGTGGACCCGCCCCGGCCGCCGGAAGAGGTGGTCATCGGAGATGAGACCCCCTCGGTCCAGGCCCTCCAGGAGCTTCTGGTCAGAGCAGGCTACGTGGTCCCTATCGACGGGAAGATGGGCCCCAAGACGGAAGCGGCGCTGGCCGGGTTCCAGGTCAACCATGGTCTCCCGGCAACCGGCAAAGGGGATATGGCCACCTGGGAAGCCCTGCGGGATGTCAAGCCCGTCGAACGGCAGGTGGATGTTCAGAAATTGGAGGAGACCTCCCGCACCATCCAGCTGGCGGCCAGCCTGCGCTCCTGGTTTGCCTGGGGCTGGCGCTTGGTGGTCACGGCCTTCATGACCCTCGCCGGGTGGCTCGGCTTTGGCGAAGAATCAACGCCCCTGGAGGTCGCGGAAAAGGCGGCGGGGAATGCCGAGCGGGCCAATGATCTGGTCACCAAACTGAACCTTCCCGACGGCTTCGGCCATTGGTGGGTGTGGGTGGTGCTGGCCCTGATTGGCATCGGGATCATTTGTTACTTCGGCAAACGCAAGGCCAACGGTATTATTGCTGCGCGAATCGATGACGCCCAGACGGGGGCAAACTTGGCGGTTTGAGGGACATGATCATTCGGAGCCATCGCTATCTTGAGATGACGCCTGACATGCGCCCGCAAGACCCCTGCATGGACGGGACGGGCTTGACGTTCCAAACTTTAGAGCACGGCGGGGAAGAGCCCGACACGATGCCCCAGGCAATCAAGCTCATCGATGCCGAAGGCCGCTGGTGCATCTACGTGCCGACCTCTGTTGGCACCCGCGTTGTTCAGTCTCATGGGTACAATCTAGCACACGAGGATTGAGCGATGCGCTTTATCGAACTGATAGCCTCTGGCACCATCCTCTGGTTCGTCCTGGCGGTGGCGTTGGCCCTTCTGGCCCTCCTGATCTGGAAATGGCCGCTGGTGATGTGGTTTATCCTCTGGCCCTTCCGCAAGTTTTGGGCGTGGTTCACCACCGAGACGCGCCCCGGCAAGTATCTGGTCAACACCCGCTGGTGGCTGTGGATCGAAAAGCAGAACTATGATCCTCCGCCCAAGCCCCTCAAGTGGTGGCTGTCGCGCGGGGCGTTGGTCCTCTTCTTTATGGCGGTGATTTCCGCCGCCGTGTTCGAACGCGGCCGGGTGCAGGGTCGCAACGAGGCTCCAGCCTATGGGTTTGCATCCATCGCGCCCGACGCTGATCCCGTCATCCTCAAAAAGGTTGCCCGCGACTATGAGCGGCAATGGCGCCAATGCACGGCGGAACTGGAGGCGGCGCGCCTGCCGGAGATCGCCCCGGTGAAGGTGTTCGACATTCCCTTGGCGCCGCAAGCGCCAGCCCCGCCGTCGGTGCAGGCCACGGAGCCGGTGAAGATGTTCAAGGCCCCGGTGACGAAGTGCGCCCCGGAGTGGCTGTGCAAGCTCGACAAGAGCCTGGGACTGACAAAGTAGATGTTCAACCCCACCAACATCGCCGTGGGGCTGCTGTCGCTGGTTGCCGTGTTCCTGGCGGGCGGCGCTACGGATCATTTCTATGGCCCCAACGCATGGTGGAAGGCCAACCGGCAGGCCGAGGACCGGGCGAAAAACGCGGTGCTGACCGATCTGGCCGAGCGGGAGGATACAGCGGGGTTCGAGGAGGAGCAACGGTTTAAGGACCAGGACAAGGAGTTCCATGCCATCAAGGTGACCTTGACGCCTTGTGTGCTTACCGCCGCGCAGGCTTCCGCCCTCAATCAAGTGGGGGAGTGAGATGCGGGTTATAGCGAGCTTTATAAGTTTAGGTTTGTTAACGGGCTGTGCCAGCTATACGCCGGGAACGTTGGTGCCCCCGGCCCCGCGCTGCATGATCCCCCCGGCCAAGTTGCCCAATCTGACCCAGGGCGACAACCTCGTGGAGAAACACGCCAGCTTACGGCGAGACTATGCGTCGGTTGCGTCCCGTACCAAGTGCTTGCAGCGTTACGTCAGAGCCGCAACACAATAGATGGGGCGCAAGATGAGGATCGACGGCTATGGAATATCAGAGTCGGGACTGGAGCCACCCGTCTCAGAGGGATTTGCCGAATTCGCAGAGCGCGTTTCACTTCGAACTCGGGCGGCAAATCGGCGAAACCAACTCGCGGCTGGAGACGCTGATCACGGAGGTGCGGGACCTTCCCGAGGGCATAGCCATCCATTTGGCCCACGAGCTAAAGAGTTGGGGTTTGGTCCCGGAGGCGACGCCAAAGCAAGGCTTCGTCGGAGTGCTCAAGCTCTTGATGACGTTCTTGCAGAGCGCTCTGCCCTACGTGCAAATGGCCAAGCGCTGGGTCATCGCGCTGGTGATGGCGGCAGCGGCGGTGGTGGGGAACTACAACCCGGAACTGGCGAAACACATGATCGACCGGGTGGTTGGTTACATTCTCGGGGTGTAGACAAGCTGCTTAACACCGCCTGCTTTGTCGCCAAGGTCGGCATTTTTGTCGCCATCGTGCGCGGGGCGTTTATCTATTTCAGCAGTTGACCCTCGTTGGGCGGGTCAATGAAGTTCAACCCCTGCTCGATGACCGGGCGCAGGGCGATGACGCATGTCAGAAAGACGACCAGGGCAACGATTTGCCCAGCAATAACGGCACGCTCAGTCATAGACGGTCTCCTTAAGCGGCAGCCGCAAGGGACAGGCGCGCGGCCTGTGCTTGTAGCCAGGAAATGGACGGCATATCGGGCCCATAGACCTTGCGGAAGCGCGAGTGCCAAAGATGCACGGCAATTGTTCTGGGCGTCAGACGCTCTTCGACAAAGCCGGGCTCGTGCAGACGCTTTACGTCGCCGTAGGCCACGGGGTAAAACACATCTTGCGCCTTGGCGAGCCTGTGGAGTCCATGCCGGGTGAGGAAGCGGGTGAGAACCGGCGGCCCCAGGGTGGGGGCCACCTGCTTCTTGCCCTGGAGGGGGTGGGTCACCTGCTTGATGCGGCGACGAATCCGGTCAGAAAGGGGATGCCAGGGCACATTGAAGGGACGGGTGGCGATAAAGGCGCGATACTCGGCAAGGACAGCGCTGGCCTCCGGCAATCGCAGCACGGCGTTGTTAATCGATCCTGCCGCCTCCCAACCATAAATATACGAGTCCTCAGGAAGAGGCTTGAGGAATATCAGGTCCAGGTCGATCCAGGTCCCCAGCCCCTGCTGGAGGCCCGCCAAGCGGAAGTGATCGGTGTAATGGGCGGGATGCTCGGTTCGCAACCTTTCTAGGCTTGGATCGTCGAACACCTCTCTCCCATGCATGATCTTGCACCCCAGGCGCCCTTCGTGAGCCAGAAGGCCGGGGATGGGAGAGTAGACGGTGATCTCATGGCCAACGGCTTGCGCCGAAGCCACTGCCAAGCGCTCCATCCAGGTGATGGGGCCCGTCCAATAGGAGAATAATGCGCTCATCTAGGCCCCCAGGAACCGAGCGACCAGGGCGGCGACGATGGCTCCGCTGCCGAGGGCGATGATGCCCCCGAGCAGCGCGGCCAGCAAATGGTAGGCCCAGGTCACTTGAGAGTGCCGACGGGCGGGGTCTGCTCGCCGAAATGAAAATTAACGCCCAGCCGCAGGACATCAATGTCATGCTCCAGGGTTTTGCTCCCCAAATCCTTCCCGGACGGTGTTTTTCCGAGGTTGAAAGCTTGTGCATCCATGTCATAGCGCAACCATTCCCCCCGAAGTGACCAGTTGGGAGCAATCGCCGCCTCGATGCCACCGCCGTAGACCCAGCCCTCCACAGTTTCCGACTTGGTGATGTTATAGGGGGCAAACCCGTTGGCGACATTACAGTGGCCAAAAGGGACGGCGTTGGGGTCAGGACAGGTCTGGTTGAACTTTGACTGTCCCCAGGCGTAGCCGCCCGTCAGGTAGGGGAGCCAGTGACCAATGGCCAGCCCTAGGCGTCCGCGTACCGAGGCCAGCCCATCGATGTCGTAGCTCTGGGTGATGGCGTTGCCGTCGCGCAGGGTCTCCTCCATGCCGGAGAACGAATAGTCCCCTTCGACGCCCAGAACCAGCCGGTCGAATTGGAAATTATAGCCGATCTGGCCGCCAACCAAGCCGCCTTCGAGGCTGGGGCGCGGGGGCCCGGCCGGATGAGGCGCGGCCTCGGGATGATCGATATCCGCCCAACTGTAGCCGCCGTGGGCGCCCAGATAGAGCCCCGACCAGTTGTAGTCCTGCGCGGCCAGGGGCCCCGTCAGCCCCGCTGCCATCACTGTTGCCATCAAAAAGCGCATGCCACTTTCTCCACTAACCCCAAATCCACGAACGCTGTATACAACTCCGTCAAGTCTATGGCGGCCAAATCACACCGTCCACCCATGTGGACAACTTAACCCCACCTGTGTGGCGGAACAGATACGAGTCTGCTAGAGTTCAGTCTCGCTCTTTGACATCGTTAGTCCGCCCGAGGGGATTTAGCCCGGTTTCTGTCTCTAAACCTGTTAAGTCCCACGGGCCTTAATTCGGAGTTTCGGGAGCCGGTTCGTCTGTCGCGGTGGGCGCTTCCTCGGAATCCATCTCCACGAGGTGAGCGAGCAGAGCATCAGCTATGCGCTTGTGTGAGCGGATCAGGTGCTTCTCAATTTGCATCGCCGTCTCGAACACCATGTCGATGTGCAGAGGCGTCATGTTTTTCCCCTCCAGCTTGTACTGCTGGTAGAGAGCGCCGTCCTGAACGGTGCTGATGTCGTGGTACTTCATCGCCATGTTGAGAGCGATGGACGCCAGTCGCGACGAATGCCTTTAAAGTCACCGCTAGCGAACATGCTTGGAAAGTCGGCGCTCATAGCTTCGGTCCCGCCGCAATCGGGAGAGTTCCGGCTGGCGTGTAGTGTGGACAGGCGTCGCAATCGCCGGGACGGAGTTGCGCGGTGTGCTGCCAACGGGCGACGGGCGGCGGCAAGGGGCGCGCCGCCAACCACGTGCACGTGTAGACCTCCGGCATCGGCTCGTGATGCCAATTCTTCGGGTCAAGTGGGTCCTTGTCGCACGACATGCTCCACATCTCTTGATGCTGGTAGGTGTGTTTGCATGTTCCGTTGCGGGTCATGGCTCGGGGGGTTCCTTGACTACTTCGCGGGGCGCCGAGTGAGCGGCGTTTTCTCGTAGTGCGCGATGTGGTTCCAAATCAGCTTAGCGGCTACCGACATGTGCTTGCCGTGGCGATTTGCGCGGAACCGGCTGTCTGACAAAACCACCCACAGCGGAAGGCAACGCGGGCGCTTGCGCGGGATCGCCAAGAACCGCGGCACTCTGCCGTCTGCGGCGGTCCGCTGGCTGATAAGGATATTGGCGGCGCGCATAAGTGGCCTTTTGTTCAGAGTTTCGACGGAGGCGCTAACGTGTCGCGAAGTTCGCGGGCGGCGCGCATAACAAGCTGCGCCTTCATCGGTTCGGCGTAGCAGCGGCACCGCGCGTTCGTGTGCATCCCGGTCGCCTTGCCGGTCACTAGGCAATTGCCGTCGCTGCACCCTCCGATGAACTTCATCGTGGCGTCGAATTTCGCGACGGCTGAATGCAAGTCTCGGACCTCGGTGCTCATAAGTGGGGTTTCCTTTGACTACTGGTTCAGGATCGCAAGGCAGTCCCGGAACCCGTCCAGGCGCCCCCGCAAATACGCGCTCGCGTTCGTCGCTTCTAGTTTCTCAGCGTCGGCCAGTTTTCGCTCCGCTTCAGCGATCCAAGAGCTAATCAGCAGTCGTGCTTGCGGCGCGGTCATGGCTCGGGCCTTATTTTGACAGTTGCTCTAGGTCGTCCATCGTGACGGCTTCGGTCATCACGAGCGCGTCTCCCGCGCCTCCACACGCGGGGCACACACCGCAGTCAACCTCATCGTATGGGTTGATGACGTGCTGGCGAATAATGCGCCCCTCCGTCCCGCAGACCTCGCACGGCACGAACCGCGCGTACCCATGGTCGTACAGGTACTGATCACCGTAGAGGCCGCGGCACTCTTGGAAGTTCTGCGGCGTGATGATCATGGGTACAGCCTCGGCTTCAATCGCCTCTCTGTGCGCTGCCCCGTCGTAGCGCGGATCGCCTTGCTGGTATGGGTACGGCATGACGGGCCTATTGTTGACTGTTGAGAGCGTTGGCGATCAGCACCGCTTCCGGGTGCGGAGTCAGGTCAGGCTCGCGGCGTCCGATGCCCTTCTTACGGACGTAGCCACCGCCGACGTCTTCCTTATGGATGTGGTCGAAGTTTCGATGCTCGTGGTGCGTCACAGTGATGGTCCGATCACCCCTGACGACCTGATGCGCGTACCCCGTGACCTCCAGACCAATCGAGACGGGAACGACCTGCGTTTTCCATTCCATGTTTCCGGCCTTTGCTGGGGTCGGCGCCGCACCCGTTTCCGAGCACGGCGCGACTGCTTACCGCTTCTCGATATTAGACAGGCCCATCAGCGCATTTGTAGCGTTGAGAGCAGCCTGTGCGAACTTCATGGCGTCGTCCGCCTTCTCTGCCTTCGCAGCCTTGGCGATCATGTCCTCGATCTGCTTTTTAGCGTCACTCATCGGGTTCTATCTCCGATAGATGGTCGGCGCTTATTCGAACCGTCGCGAGGTGTGCCAACCTCAACCGCGTGACGGTAACTGGCCTTTACGAGTTAAAGATCAGCGGTCTGAATTTCGACGCAACGCTCATCGGGAACGACAGTGCACCCCGACACGGATTGATGCGCGTCGAGTGTGGGATCGAAGGCCGCCACATAGAAGTCCTGCGGCAGCTTTTGCAGCATCGCGATCACATCAGCGACGGTCATCGGTTCGGTGTTTACAATCTCGGTCACGGTCATGGCTCGGGGGTTTCCTTGACTAGTTGAGCGCAGCAGATTTGCGCTGCTCGTATGCCTCGTAAACGTCGTCGCTGTAGACCCAGTTTTCGTCGTACCCATAGGCTGCCGGGTCCGCGTCTTCGCCGTGGTTGATGCGGAACGCAAACTCAGTCCACCGACGCTTGTCGGCGTCAGTCTGATCATCCCAGCGGGGCGCGATGTCGGTGTCAAACGGCTCTCCGCTACGGATGCGGTACTGCCCGCAGTTAGACCCGGTATCCTCGTCGGCGTAGCGGACGCTGAGCGTCACGCCCGGCAGCCGCTCCGAAATCAAGCGGATCAAATCCTCCGGGTGCCGCCACGCCGTTTGGAACTCAAACGTCGTCGCGTCCTCCGGGTGCCCGCCTTCCGGCTGGCCGTAGCAATTCCACTTGGTCCCCCACACGGCAGAGCACCAATCATACCAGTAGGTGTAACCGCACTCGGCGTAGTTCTGAATGGCTCGCGCGATTAGGGGAATGTCCTCCGGACGCGCAGGCGTCGTGACATCGCGGAGCGCATTGCTCAGTTCCAGTCGCCCCGTCAGGCTTTTGATATCGTCGCCGTTGAGCTTGTTTGGGTCGGGTAGCAACCCAAGAGCGGCCTGGGCTCGCGAGATTATCCCGCTGTGTGGCTCGAAATCGCGCAAGCATTCCGGGCGCGGCAGAACCACGTCAAAATCGACCTGCCCCTTTGCGTTCACGAACTTCTCCCGGATCGCGTCAAGCGGAACGCCGCCCGCATCCTCGATGTTTAGAATGGTCGTGATGTCGTTCGGCATATCGGGCCTTTATTTGGACAGTTTCAACTCGTGCAAAATCGCGTCGCACTGGTCTGATGTGCAGACCTTCTCAACCGCATCCATCACACGCTCGCGCTCCGCTGCGACGGCTACATCGGTGAACGCCTTGCACGTCGCAATGTGAGACGCAATCTGCGCATTAGCTTGTGCCAATTCGGCCTCAAGCTCGGCGATTAACTCGGCAAGCTCCTTAGCTTGCGCCTTTTTGGTCTCAGCAGTCCAGTCGGCTGAATTGGTCACGGCTCGGGCCTATTTTTGACAGTTTCGGTAGCCGTCCATCCAAGCCTCTCTAGCCTTGGGATGGCGGTAGGGACACGACCAAGGCGGTAGTCCATTCTTCGCCGCCTCAACACCGACTTGGTAGCGCTGCGGATACCACCGGCTGCGCTTCGTGAGTAGGCGCGGCGAAGCGAAATCCTTCAGCGGTTGGATGTGATCGGTTCGCGCGTTGAGCTTGTCTGCAATACGCTGCGCCTCGGCGCGATCCGACCACCGCTTGATCTGCGGAGGTCTTCTGTAGCCCTTCGACTTATGCACGCGCCCCTCGGAGTGCTTGAGAAAGAACGGACGCTTGCAGCGCTTGTCTATGGCGACAGCCCACATGCTCAGCGCAACGCCTCCCGCGCGATAGAGGCGCAAGCGCCGTCAACCTTTTGCTGTCCCCACGTTGGCACATCGGACACCTGATCAACCTTGATGATCTGCTGCAACGCCCCCTCTAGCCTCTCGATGTAGGCCATCAGGTCGTGAGCGATCTCAGTCGATTCTAGCCAGGACGGGCGTGGCATGCTTCGGGCCTATTGTTCGGTTTCTAAAACGGGCGACACACCCAGCATTCTGACGATCGTCGCGTCGCGGTCGCGATATGCCTGAACCTGGGCGCTCAACTTCTCAATCTCGTCGGCAGCCCTATCGATGACCTGCGCAAGTTCAACGCGGCCTTGCTTGTGTTCACAGGCAGCGACGTTTCGGCCTTCTCGCGCTTGCCAGCCTCGGCCGCTGCATTGGCATTAGCCAAGTGCATTGAGGCCTTTAGGTAGCAATCCTCGGCTCGCTGTTTGTTATCCATGTGCGTAACCTAGACTGTGCTTGACTGATTTGCAATACCTGTTATGTTGATTTCCACAAATGAACGTTTCTCAACATAAGATTGGCGTTGTCAGGCAACACCGCTGGCTCAGCGCGAGCGAGCAAGAGCGGATTCTGAGTCCCCGCTGCCGCATCGTTGTCAGTCTCGGCGGGGGCAAAGCGAAGCAAGTCACGCTGGACGAGTTGGCGAAGCTGACACGGCCCGGTGACGTTATCGAGTTGGTGCATGTGTTCCTGTTGGCCAACCCGCGTAAGAAGCACGTCGTCGGGGGGATGAAGGCCGATCTCAAGGCCGCCGTCGCCCTGCTAGTGGACAAGCGGCAAGGCATCATCTCCGATGCAGACACGGGCCTAACTACTGAGACACCGGGGCACCGCAAGGCAATCACGGCGCTGGCAGAAGATCAGATCGGCCGCAGCAACAAGGGTCTCAAGTCGGCGCTCAATGGGGCGCAGAGCAAGGGTCGTCCGCCCGCCAAGTTCACGGCGGAACAGATGAAAGAAGCCAAAGCGATTTGGCGCAACGTTATGGACTACCCGACATGGGGCGCGGCAGTGAACGCGCTTCCTGATGGTTTCACCGGAGCCCGAGCCTACAAGCTCTGGGGCTCAAGATATTAAGGAGGCTCGCAGTGTCATTCGACGTGTGGCTTGAGACAACCAAGAGGCCGCTTCCGACTGTCGAGGGCGGAGGCGTTGTCGATGTCTGGGCAGCGCTGCGCATCTACGTTGACGAGCAGAACGAGACGTTGCGACAAGCGGTGGCGCGACGGAGCAAAAATAACAAGTGGAAGTGAGGCGGCTGTGATCCCGGATGACATGCCCACGCTCAAGCTACCGTTGCCCCGCAAGGGGACGTGGCTGCATTCCCTTGCGAGGGACTATCCGACTGCTGGCGATATCCGAGCGGCACGCAATGCCGATCTTGTGGCGCTGCCGCTTGTCGGCCGCAGTTACGTGAAGCGGCTGCGCGAGCTACTGAAATGAGACTGGACGGCTACCGAGACGAGAGCGGTTTTTGGCTAGTGGAGAAAGGCGAGCGCGTCGCAGGGCCGTTCAAGACCCTGATCGACGCTGGGCTTGCGGCCATGAGGATGAGGCGTGAGCGCGATTTGCAGAACACCAAAGTCAAATAAGAGGAGAGGCAGATGAGCTACGGCGCCACGACGACCGACGACCAATCGAACGCCAGCGGGTGGGTGCCGCGTTGGTCGCTAGTGATGATGGCACGTCGAGCAACTGAGCTTGAGGGTCTGCTGCGGGAGGTAGAGGCTTACTACTGCGACACTGACCCCAAGTTTCCGCCGTCGCGGCGAGCACAGCTTTGGGCTCGTGTCCACGCAGCGCTGTCAAAATAAGGAGAGGCAAGTGGGCAACGAAGCACTGGTCAGCCGCAAGGTGTTTAAGTTGGAACACGGCGAGAAGGTCGAATTGTCGGAGGACGATCTGCGCCGCGGCGACTTCAGTTCGGTGCTCATCGAGGAAGTCTGGGACACCAAGCACCCAGACTGCCCGTTTGAGTACTTGCGCAACCCCGTGGCTGAGAAATAGGAGGCATACAGATGGTCGGTGGCAGAGTGATAGAAGCGAAGCCGATGCGACTTGAGAATGGCAAGGACGTGATCCGCCTCTGGTGCGTCGAAGCGCACACCGGCAATCGCACGCCGGACGAGTGCGCCGTTTACACCGAGCCGTACGAAGACGGCGACGGCCCGAAGATTGGCGAAAGCATCTGGTGGCAGGGCGGGCGCATCTACTTCGACGGCGACAAGCGCGACGTGCCCAAGGTTGGTTTCTAGTTCGATCCGAGGCGCGCAAATGTTTGATGGTAAGCCGATGGACCCGCGCGTGAAGCACATGCGCAACGTGATCGCAGAGCGGGCGCTTAAGCGTGGCCGCAAGTGGACCGCCGCCGAGCGCTTCCAGAACTTAGAGGAAGGGTTGGGCTATCAGCCGGGCGGACTGCTCGCGCAGATTTCCACAAACCCCGACCGAGAATAAGGAGGCGCTAATGGAAGACGCAGGATCAACGCCGCGCGATAATATCGGCGGCAGCTTCTAAGGGGGCGCCTATGGACCGAGCCGAAATGCTGGAGCAGTGGCGCCGCCCTGGCCGGTGGGTAACGAAGTGGACTGGCGACAGGCTGTTCAAGTGGCTGTGCGCATGGCATGGCCATGACTGGCGGCAGCGTCGGTTAAATGTCGAACGCTGTGCGCGCTGCCGACGCACACGCGTCTGGCGAGAGGCTTAGGGGGCGACAGTGGCCGACATCGTAGAACTAGCGCTCGCCTTCCACGATCCGGACGCGATCACGATTGCACTCTGCGATGAGATCAAGCGTCTACGCAGGCGGGTTGCCGAATTGGAAGCGAACTAAAGGAGGCGCCGATGCCAGTGACGTTTCGGAAGCGATCATGGGGCGAATTTATAGTGGCCGACGTTTTGTCCGTCTTATCCAACGGTGCAATCGCCGCCTGCTTCATCGTTCTCTATGACCACCTCGGACTGCTTGCCTATGTCGGCATCGGTCATCCAACCTGGGGGCAAGCGGCCTTGCTAGGCTTTCTCTTCGCGGCGCGCCCACGGACACGGGCCGACCGCTACGTCCCGTCCACATAAGGAGGCAACAGTGCCATACGGATTCAAGACCAAAGCGGTCTCGCTGGCCTCCAGAGAGGCCAGCGTCGCTTATGACACGGCTTACGCAGCGCTCGATAACGAGACGGTGCCGGATACGGACGATTACGGGCACTGCCGTCTGTGCGGCGAGACCATGTACTACTGCCTCGACTACACCCACAGCGAAGATTGCCCGCTCAGCGTCGTGGAGCGGCACTACGATCTATTTCAGGACGCACTCAAGATTTTAGACCACGAGCTAGCGCAGAAGATGATTGAGGCAGGTCGCGAGGCGGAACTACTTGCGCATCCACTTGAGAGATTTGAGCGCGCCGCCTTCAAGGCCGTGACCGAGGACGCGTGACCATGAAGCACACAGTAACCACGATTGGCCACGGTGGCGCTGGCAGCAGTGGCCGGAACGAACGGCGCGGATTGCCCAAGTGGGTGCTTTGCGTCGTGTGGTTCTGCATGGGCATTATCGCCCATGCATGGTTCACGGCGTGGATGACAGTCAACTAATGGAGAGGCAAGTGGGCGACCGCATCAAGGGCTACGTTATAGGCGCGTTGATTGGCGTCGGGTTCTGGGTGCTGCCCGTCTTGCTGATCGGTGCATTAGAGATGCTGAGAAACTAAGGGAGGCACCTATGAACCATCTACGGCAGGCGATCTTCGACCGCATAGGCGACCGCATTGAGGATGCGCCCCGCGACGGCATCAACGCCGAGGGCGACTACAGCGAGAACGTCGCGGCAGAGCAGCGCGCCTTCATTGCCGGGATGCGCAGCGCCCGCCTCGCGGCGATCAAAATGATTGACGATTTTCAGAATACCTAGAGTCAACAGGGGAGAGGCAGCGTGAAGCTATACGCCATATCAACGTCAGCCGAGACGGATTGGGTTGCGGCCGACGACGAGCAACAGGCGCGCACCGCCTACATGATCGAATACGGGCTGAGCGAGCGCGACATGGATGGTGTGGAAATCTCGCTCGTTGAAGACCCGGAGACCATCACGGTCTATCTCGACGAAGTGAATGCTGAGACCGAGGAGCAAGCCGAAGCGACAGCCGCCGAAGTCATGGCGGGGATGAAGTCGCCTGGGCTCGTGTGTTCAACCTGTCAATAATTGGAGAGGCAGTTGGGCGCTCGTCACAGACCTATCAACAGGGCTACGTGCAAGCACACGGAGTGGAGCCCTTGGTACGACCGCCCGCCAGGGCGCGCCGGGGAGTGGCGGACGTGCCGTGTGTGCGGCGAGCGCGAATACCGCAACGAGCACGGTCTGCCCCGAAAAGCCATTTGCTACACGACAATTGATGGCATCCGCGCCGTGCTGTTCAAGGAGTGTGGCGGCTGGGTCGGCCAGTGTCTAGAGCAGGACATCGCCGCGCAGGCCGACACGGAGGAAGGCGTCAAGGTCGCACTCGAACAGCAGATGGAAGGATACGACTTGCTTCGTGCGCCGCGGCCAAGGGCAGCACCGAAGATGTTTTTCGATCTGTGGGAAGCGTCAAAATAAGGAGGCATCCGTGCCCAAGGCCATAACGATTGAAATTCCGGTTGTCGTCGGGAGCAACGGCAAGTGGACCGCATACGGGCACGACGGCCTGCGCGACCCGAGCAAAGATGCAGATTGGGGTTTCATGGCCGAAAATCTCGACAGCTCGAAGCCGTCAGACAAAGACCCTATCTGGCCAGACGCCGAAGCCCGCTTCGTTGTCCGCGCCACGGTGTTCGTGCCTGACGACGAGCCCGCCGTTGTGGCTGGCGCCGCGATGGAAGTGACCTAAGCAAAGGAGGCCACCATGCATCCAAAGACGATCAAAGAACAGTACCAGGACGCGCAGGAAGTAGTCGAGTTGCGACGCCGGGAACTGCGAGCCGCACAGAGCTACCTCGACCAAGCTCAGGCCGAAGCCGAGCGGCTGTTCAATCTCATCCCGTTAGAGTGACGCAAGGGAGGGCGGTTTTGATGTCGGTCACGCCAGCGTTGCGAAAGGCACATGAGAACTACAAGCGCGTCGAGGAAGCCAAAAGGCTCTTGGCGGATGCGCAGGCGTTTCGTGCCCGCACGGAGCGAGAGGACAAAGAAACGTTTGGCGACTACCTCGTTGAGCGCGTCGCTCGCAAGCTCTGTGAGCAATGCGGCTGTGATCCAGACTACACTCCACAAGGTTGGCCGCACCCCAACTGGCGACACGCACGCCACGTTCGCGAGGCGAAAGAAATTGTCGAGGTTATATTTGGGACGAAGCCGATCTACCATCGGCTGTGAACTAATGGAGAGGCAAGTGCGCAATCGCTTCGGAGGGACATGCTATCGCTGCGGCGAATGGTGCGCGCCGGGCGACGGCCATTTCGAGCGGTTCCGCGGTGGCTGGCGGACGCAACACGCCGCTTGTGCGATCAAGCTGCGCGGCACCCCCGATCCTGAGCGCGAAGCCGACCGGCTAGACGAATTGAAACGGCGTGCCGCTGGCACGGGCAAACAAGCGCAACGAGCACGGCGCGAGCTTCGCGCCCGTGAACTGTCAAACTGAGGAGCCGCGGTGGGCCACCGCACCACATGGGAGAAGATGGGCACGAAGGCCGCGCAAGACGGCCTAGCCGAGAGCGACTGTCCTTACCGACGCGAAAGTGCTGCGCGAACGTGTTGGCTGCGCGGCTTCCGCTGCGAGACTGCGGCTATGGAAGCGTGGCTTGATGAGTTTGAACCCGGGTGGCGCGATGAACTCGCACGCATGTGACGCAAAGGAGGCACCTATGGATGAGGCGCCCTGCAATTTACCGTTTGAGCGAGTGCCGACGTGTGCGTGTGACCCCGGCTACGGGCCTGCGCTTACCAAGCAGCAGCGCCTTGAGTGTCGCCTGCGGCGGGGACCATGCGCGGCGCGACAAGCTGGACCGGAAACGATCATCGACCCGTCAGACGTGACGTACAGATAGGAGCCTGTTAGATACAGAAAATCAGAACTGTATCTAACTAGCAATGGAGGGAAACCATGCGCGTGCAGGACGAACTCAGAGCGATGGCGGACAGCGACCACCCAATGGACTTGGCGTGGGCCAGCGTGGCGAAGATCGCCGCCGACCGAATTGACGAACTAGAAACCGGCAAGCCCATGCCTGACGTGAGCACTGCGGCGGAAATCATGCGGGATGCGCTGGCGAAGATCGCGCAGCACGGCGTCGTGAACGGCAAGCCGACACTCACGCGGCGCGAGATGCAGGCCGAGGCGCGACAGGCTTTGATCGCCTGCGGCCACAGATCATGGGCCGAGAAAATTACGGGCGTGGTCTCGGTCTTGGTTGAACCGAAGCGGACATGAATGGAGGAACGCAGATGGTGGATACGATGCCTGATTATCGCTCTGAACCGCGCAATCTCCGTCCGCACGCTGAGGCATCATTGGCGATGGTGTTGTGGGGTGAGGAATACTCTCAACAGCGGCTCGGGTGCATGGATTGGTGGGACAGCCTGCCAGAAGCGCGGCGCGACCTCGTGCGCTTGGCGCTGGATTACGCTGCCGACAAGCCGCGTGAAGTGGTCAACTGAAGGAGGAGCAGATGGACGGGCTGCGCATATGGATGATGGGCAAGTGCATCGATTTCGCGGTGTGGCTGATGCCGCAGCACGACAAGAACGCCATCAGTAAGGTTTTTCGCGAAAAGCTGTTGCGCGCACAGCGCAGCTAACGAATGGAGCATCCAGTGGTCACGGACGCAAAGATGTTCGTTTATTGCGAAGCGCAGCGCGCGCTCGCGTCACCTATGAGCGACCAGCAACTTGCGCAGGCGCTGCTTGACGACATCCTGGCCTCGATAGGCGCCGCCGAAAATGAGTACGCGGTCGGCGACGCGGACCATGAGGCATACAACCGAGAGCGTGGAATTGTGCGCGAGGCCGCGTATCGTTTGGCGAAGCTGCGCGACTATGAAGGCGCGGCCGATTTGCAGAATAAACCCGAGTCCACATAGGAGAGGCAGATGGCATTCGTAGTTGCAGACGGTGAGCGCAAGCGCTTCCGCTCCTGGGGTCAGACCGGACCCGAGTGGACGCACGACGTTGACGCCGCCTTGCAGTTCGCCCGCCGCGTTGACGGCGAGCGCTTTTGCGAGAACGACGAAGACGCTTGGTACGTGTGCGAGGTCGCGGCGCTCAAGCGCGAGATGATCCGCGATTTGCAGAAGTCAGCCTAGTCAACAGGGGAGAGGCACGTGGACCCGAGTAAGTTGAGCGACGACGAGCTTTTGGAGCGCGAACCTCTAGCGCGCATCCGCGCGTGGGACGGAAAGCGCAACGACCACGCAAAGGCTGCCAACGAGTGGGGCGCCCTTCAAATGGAATGCCAGCGTCGCGGGCTGGCGTCGTCAACCACATGGACGGATTTCTGGCCGCGCAGCCCAAGAGCGAAGGCCCTACGCGCAGCAGCAGGAATGCGCGAGCCCGACGATTTGCGGAATAGAACCGAGTCCACATAGG
>Ga0196980_1000005_pt1 | contig 114035 bp, 84 predicted proteins | sample S3_1013CmetaG_FD_155486 | JGI IMG/M metagenome (GOLD analysis project Ga0196980, IMG submission 155486) | Soil microbial communities from Anza Borrego desert, Southern California, United States - S3_10-13C | ecosystem: Environmental > Terrestrial > Soil > Desert | place: USA: California... | reverse complement strand
GACCGGGTCGAAATGTTCCGGCAAGGCATCAACGCCAATCCCTGTGAAGTCGCCGATCGTCTCTGGGTCAAGGACGCGCTCGATCCGAGCGAGGAAAAACTACGCATTCCAAAGTAGACGCGGTTTAGACTCGCAGAATTTTTTAGAACAGCGAAATTGGTGCCAATTTGAATCATGTGACAGAGCTCTTTCTTGAGCTATTTGTCGTCTTCGTTGCAGCTCAAGTTGGCGCGGAAATCGCGCAGCGCCTGAAGTACCCGCCCTCGTGGGTGAAATTGGCGCCGGGTGTGTCATTGGCCCGTCCGTTTTGAACCGGGTGACCATAAGCGAGCCTCTCGATATGTTGGCAGAACTTGGCGCGGCCTTGCCGCTGTTCGTGGCCGGATTGGAAACCCGAGTGGCTGAGTGGCTGACTCAACGACCACCGGCTGAAAGCCGATGGGTTAGGGTTAAGGACTGAACGTCCGGACACGCCTCGGCTGAACGACGCGTTTAGTCCGGCTCCATCCGAAAATTGTCATTGGGATTCGGCTCAAAATGATGCTCCAGGTGCGGCTTGATCATCTCTTCGGTCATCAGACCCACCGTCGCACAGAAGTAGCCTCGTGCCCCAAAGAGCCTTCCCCCATAATGCGTCTTGCGAGGCGAAAACTCCTCAAACAGCTTGCTCGACGTTCGCCCCTCGATCCGCCTCATGCTCTCGCTTGGCGCCAACTCCGGCGGCGCGCTCACCAGAATATGCACGTGGTCCTTGCTGAGTATCTGAAAGTCGGCGACCAGCTGCAGGTGACTGGGCGCATTATCCGGGCGAAGAGCTTCAGGATTCGGCGCTCGCAGGGCTAAGCGCAGCGAAGTCTTGAATCGTGCCGAAGTCGAAGCAGCAATGGAGATCGTTCGGCCGATTGGGGATTGCGGCCCGTTCGCGCGTCGGTTTCCGTCAATTCGAACGGGCCGAAGCCCGGCAGGGAAACCGAATTTCCGCTTATGACTTTCCCAAGATGGCGTAACAGACGGGCGTCAGAACGAGGCTGGCGGCCATGCCGACCAGCAAGCCGGCCGAGAGGGACAGAGTCATCGGGATCAGAAACTGCGCCTGTTCGCTGGTTTCCAGCAGGGTCGGCAGAAAACCGGCGAAGTTGGTTAGAAACGCCAGGAATATCGGCCGGAAGCGCGCGGTGCAGGCTTCGCGGATGAGTTCCGCCACGGGCTGGCCGGTCGGTCCTCGTTCGTTGATGTAGTCCAGCAGCACCAAGCTGTCGTTCACCACTACGCCGCTCGCGGCGATCATGCCAACCAAGGATTCCATGGACAAGGGGAGTCCGGCCAGCCAATGGGCCAGGACCGCGCCGCACCAGGCGACGGGCGCCGCCAGCAGGAAGATCAGCGGCTTGGCATAGGAGCGGAACGGCACGGCGATCAAGGCGTAGATCACTACTAGGGCGATCAGCGTATTGCGCGCCAACGCCTTGGCCATAGATTCCTGTTCCTGACGCTCTCTGCCAACCTCCAAACGCAACGCGGGATGGCTCTGTTGCAGGATCTTCATGACTCCCTGTTCCAGGTCGGCATAGATCGCATTGGCGTCGACCAAGCGTTTATCGACCCGCGCCCGGACCTGCAGCATACGGCGGCGGTCTTGGCGAGTCAGCTTGGCGTAACCCGGAGCGAAGTCAAGGTTAGCCAGATGGCCCAAGGGAGCCAGGTCTCCCGTAGGCAAACGGATCGGCATGGCGAGCAAGTGCTCGAGACGGGTCCGTTCCGCGAGGGGAAGCCTCACGAAAACCTTCACCTCTTCGCCTTCGCGCTGAAAGCGCTGTGCTTCCTCCCCGTAAAATCCGCGCCTGACTTGTTCCGCCACCTCCTTGAGCCGCAAGCCGAGGCGTTCGGCTTCGGGTTTCAATTGGAGGCGGGTTTCCGGCTTGCCCGGCTCATAGGAGTCGCTGACGTCATAGACGCCGGGATAACTCGCTAGTTTTTTCTTCAGCGCCTCGCCCGCGGCAGCGACGGTGCGCGCATCCTGGTCGCTGACTTCGATGACGATGTCGTAGGGCGATTCACCCTGGCGATAGAGAAAATCGATTTTGGCCCGGCCAAGATTGCCGATCCGTTCCCGCCAGCCGCGTACCAGATCCTCCATCGCGAAGCGTTGGCGAGCATCCGGGGAAAATTCGACGAAAAAGATCACCTCCCGCTCCAGAATGATGGATTCGAGATGCGAAACGATGCTGAGCATCCCGGCCGGCTGTGCCCGGTCCAATTCGTCACGGAGATCGAACAGCGCTTTTTCCACCCGCTCAGCCAGACCATGACTCTCTTTGAAAGGCGTACCGGGCGGCAGCGTGAGATGTACCCGGAAATAGTCCCGGCTTACGTCCGCTTGCAGGGATAATCTCACCAAACCCGACGCCGGCAAGGCCATGACCCATAACATGAACACGACGAACAGGGAAACCGTGAGATAGCGCCAACGTAACGCGGCATCGAGCAAGGGACGGTAAATCCGGGTCACGAAACGATCCAACCCGCCATTCAATCGCCGACGCAGGGAGGCGATCGAACCATGCGTAGAAGACGGCTCGGCGGGCGCCAGATGAGCGGGCAAAATCAGCAGGGCTTCAATCAGAGAAAATAGGATCGTCAAAATCATTACTACGCAGATCGGATACATCATCCGCCCGGCCCATCCGGGTAACGATAACCCCGGCAGAAACGCCACCAGCGTCGTCAGCACGGCCAGGATGATCGGCAACGCGACATCACGCACCCCTTTGATCGCCCCGGCCAATCCCGTAATGCCTTGAGTTTGATAGCTGTGGACCCGTTCGCCGACGATAATGGCATCGTCGACCAAAATGCCCATCGCCAGCAGGAACCCGAACAGGGAAAACATGTTCAGCGTCACGTCGAACATCGGCATGAGCCACAAGGCCCCCAAAAGCGAGGTCAGGATGCCGGCTCCCGCCCAAATCGCCACCCGGGTGCGCAGGAACAGCATCAGTACCAGAAAAACCAGGACGAAGCCGGCAATGCCATCTTCCAGCAAGCTTTTCAGTCGCTCCTCGAACATGAGGGAGTTGTCCCACCAGGTAATCAGCCGAATGCCCTTAGGGAGTTCCGGAGCGGTTTGCGCCACGTAATCCTTGACCCGCCGCGCCACGTCGACAGCATCGCTGTCGGCATATACCTCCCAGCCCTCGGTCAAAAGGCCATCGAAGCGATCCTCGAAAGGCGTTTCGATCAAACCGTCCCTGATGACCGCGATATCTCCCAACCTCAGCCGGGAGCCGTCCGGGTTGGTGCGCAGGACCAGAGCGGCAAAATCCAAGGACGCTTCGGCCCGTCCCTTGGCGCGCACCAGCAGTTCGCCCGTTTCGGTCCTCACCGCGCCGCCGGGCAGATCCAGCGAGGCGTTGCGTACCGCCTCGGCCACCTCGCCCAGCGTCATGCGGTAATGTCTGAGCTTCTCCTCGGCAACCTGGATCGTGATTTCATAAGTCATTGCCTCGTTGTAATCCTGCAGGCGGGCGACCCCAGGAATACGCATCAGATCGTCGCGAATCCGATGACCCAAGCGTTTCAGCATGACCGCATCCGTGGGGCCATACAACATGACGTTGATCGCTTCCAGAGCCTCGTTCTGTTCCCGTATTTCCAGCTTCTCGAGTCCCTTGGGCAGATTGCGGATCTCTTGAACACGCGCCCGCGCAGCGCCGATCAAGACCTGCGCATCGTGATCCGGCTTCACCCACAGCGTGACACGGCATTCACCTTCCATGGCTTCGCTGTCCAACCGTTTGATCGCCGTGAGCGTGTGGATGGCCTCCTCGATGGGAATGCACAGGGCCGTTTCGACTTCCTCCGGACCGGCTCCCGGATAGAGCGCCCGCATGATGATCTGATGCGGATCGAAGCGCGGCATCACTTCTTTGCGTATTTGCCAGAAACTGCCGATGCCGCCGACCAGGAGCATCAACATCAAGAGATTGGCCGCCACCGGATTGGCCGCGAACCAGGCGATCAGTCCCGTCATGCCGGCTTGCCCGGCACCGTCCTCATACTCTTTGCGCGCAATCGATCCGGGTTGCCGGGAATCGGACGGTTGCGGCGAATTCATGGCATCTCCTTCGCGGTCACCGTGTCTCGGACGCTTTCTTCGACCCTGACCGCCATGCCTTCCGCCGGTACTTGAACGCCGAATGTCACCACCCGATCTCCTCCCGCCAGGCCGCTCTTCACCAGCACGCGGTCGGCTTCGGTGCGAAGCAAGTCAAGACGACGGATGTGCAAGCGTTGATCGTTGTCGACCACTAAAGCTTCCTGAGCGGCACTAACGGCACCTAGCGGCAGCACGAACACGCCGGGCTGCTCCCGGCCTTCGATCTCCGCTTGCACGAACAGCCCGGCCAGCAGGGGCTGGGGATACTTTTGGGCATACGGCTCCCGGATTTCGGCGACCAGATGCAAGAGGCCGGTCGCTTCGTCGACCTGGGCCTCGCTACGCACGATGCGGCCTTCCCAGCGCTGTTCGATACCCCCGATGTCCGCCGTGAAAAGAACCTTGGGGCCTTCGCCCCGATAGCCGCTGCGTCGCCCCAAGTCCAGGTCGAGGTAAGTCAACTGGTCGGCGGCCACCGGCAAGCGGACCTCGGCCACGTCGGTGGCGTAGAGGCGCGCCAGTTTTTCACCCGGCTGCACGTATTGCCCGAGGCCCACCTGGCGGCTGAGCACGCGGCCGGCGAAAGGCGCGCGCAGCTCACAGCGGCTCCGCTGTAGTTTGGCCTTGATCAGTTCGGCCTCGGCTGCTTTCAGCTTGGCGCGCGCTTCCGCCAGTTGCGGCTCGTGCAGGGTCAGCGGCGAGGGTTGGCCTTCCCCGAGGGCCTGCCATTCGCTCCGGGCCTGTTCCGCCTGGGCTTCTTCCTGGGCGAGCTGGCGCTTCGCCTCGGCTTGGCGAGCCTCGGCGGCGGCGATGGCCTGGTCGTAGTCCCGAGGATCGATGGCCACGAGTTCCTCGCCCGCTTCGAAAAAGCCTCCGGCGACGAAATCCGGGTGGAGTCGGATCACCTTGCCCGCCACCTCGGATACCCAGTCGATCTGGGTGCGCGGCATCACCACGCCTTGGGAGCGAACGTTCAATCTCACGGTTTGGGGTTCGGTGCGGACGACCTGGGCCAGCGGCGGTTCCGCCTTGGCGGGCTGGATCTCGAGCGTAGGCCGGTGGGCGATGATCGCCCACGCGCCGGTGACGCCGGCTACAAGGACAAGAACGGGAAGAACGATTTTCAGCATGGTTTTACGGATTTCAAACACCGCCGCCCAAGGCCAAATACAAATCGATCCGGTTGCTGAGCAACTGCCGCTTGACCGAGAGATAGGCGCTTTGCGCATTGAGGGTGCTGCGGTAGCTGTCCAACAGGGTGAGGATTTCGATGAAGCCTTGGCGGTAGGAATAGACGGCCAGCTTTCGGCTTGCTTCGGTTTGCTCCACGGCTTCCTTGAGCGCCCGTTCCTGGTCCCGCAGCCATGCCTCGGCGGCGAGGGATTGTTCCACCTCGCGAAAGGCGTTGAGCGCCGTGCTCTTGTAAAAATGAAGCGCTTCCTCGGCAAGGGCTTGGTTCAGCCGAATCTCGCCCTTGAGCCGCCCACCGGTGAAGAGCGGCTGCACCAGCCCCAAGGCCACGTTCCAGGCGACGGCGCGGGGATCGACCAGTTCGGTCAAGGCGGCGCTGCGGGTGCCGCCGCCGGCGGTGAGGGCAATCCGCGGCAAGAGGGCCTTTTGGGCGCTCTCCACCCGAAAATCGGCGGCGCGCAGACGTTCGAAGGCGGCCGCGAGATCGGGGCGCCGTTCCAGGAGTTCCGAGGGCAGCCCCGCGGGCACCGGACCGGGCGGTTCGGGCAAGGACGCTGCCGCGGTCAGACGGGCCGCCGGGTAGCGCCCCAACAGCACCTCCAACCGGCGGGTAACCAGCTGGACATGGTTCCGCGCCGCCGCCAGCTGGGCCTCGGCGTTGGCCAGGTCAGTCAGCGCCAGCCGCAGATCGAGGCCGCGCGTGAGTCCCCGGGCGAAACGGCCGCGCACCAGGTCGACGATCGTGCGGCGGTCTTCGATCGAGCGTTCGGCGACTTCCGTCTGGAGCTTCGCCTCGGCCAGTTCGAAATAACTCTGCGCCGTCCGGGCCGCCAGGGACAACCGCGCGGCATGAAAATCGGCTTCCGTCGCATTGGCTTCCTCAGCGGACGCCTGCTGAAAAGCCCGTATCCGGCCCCACACATCCAGTTCCCAATCTAGCGTGAACAGGGCTTCGAAGGCGCTGAATTCGGTCGCACCGAAACCGGCGCTGCGCACCCGGGCGCGCTCGTAGCCCGGCGCGAAAAAAAGCTGCGGCCAGCGTCCGGCGCCATCGATGCGGGGTTGTTGCCGGGCGGCGTCCACCCGGGCCGCCGCCGCCTTCAGGTCGTAGTTGTTCGCCAAGGCGTCACGCACCAGGGCGTTCAACGCCGGGGCTTTAAAAGAGGCTACCCAATGTTCCGGTACGGACTCCGGCGGAGCGGACGCCGCCGTCCAGTATGACGGAATCCGCTCGTCCAATGGGTTGAGGTGACGCTCCGGAGGACTGCTGCATCCGCCGAACCAGAAGGCAAACCACGCGGCGCAGACGTACCGCGACGATCTAGGGAGGCAACCTCGGGTGTCAGGTCCGACTGCCATCGATCAGCAGGACTTCCGGAATTCCGGCCATCGAATCGGGAATGTCCGATTGATGCCCCCGAACATGGTCGGGCTTCGGTCCGAAACCACTCCGCTGCCCCCCGTTCTTCGCATCAGCATCCCTCACCCGCCGCCTTTACGGCCTCTTCGAAGATCGTGGCAATCCGATCGACGTCATCCGGGGTCACGATCAACGGTGGCAGGAATCGCACCACACTGCCTTCACGCCCGCCGGTTTCCAATAGCAAGCCGCGCTCCAAGCATTCCGCCTGAATCCGCCGCGCCGACTGGCCCGACCGCGGATAGACGCCCAGGGGATCGGGCTTGCCGGTGCAGTCCACCGCCTCGACGCCGACCATCAACCCGCGTCCCCGCACGTCGCCGAGACAGGGGGTATCCTTCTGAATCGCGCGCAAGTACCCCATCAGCCGCTCGCCCATGGCCGCAGCATGACGGTCGAGTTCCTTTTCCTTCACGAACCGCAGGGTGGCGGCCCCAGCCGCCATCGCCATCTGATTGCCGCGAAACGTGCCCGCATGGGCGCCCGGACACCACAAATCCAGATCCTTCTGGTAAACGACGGCGCTGAGGGGCAACCCGCCGCCGATCGCTTTGGACAGCACCAAAACGTCGGGAACGATGCGGGCATGCTCGAAGGCATACATCCGCCCCGTGCGCCCGATTCCCGTCTGCACCTCGTCGACGATCAACGGGATGTCGCGTTCACGGGTAATGCGCCGAATCTCCCACAGCCACTCGTCCGGCGCCGGAATCACGCCGCCCTCCCCCTGCACCGCTTCGAGGATCATACCGGCGGGCGGCGCTATGCCGCTGTTGGTGTCGTCCAACAGCCGTTCGATATAGGCGATCGAGGCTCGCCAAGTCGCCTCGCCGCCGAGGTTGAAAGGACAGCGGTAAGCATAGGGAAACGGCAGGAAATACACCTCGGCCATGAGTCCCGCCACCGCCAGCTTGGGGCCGGTTTCGCCGGTTAAACCCAGGGCACCGTGCGTCATGCCGTGATAGGCACCGTGAAAGGCGAGAATGGAGCGCCGGCCCGTGGCGGTCTTGACCAGTTTGACGGCGGCTTCGATGGCGTCGGCCCCGGACGGCCCGCAAAACTGGACGCGGGCGTGGTCGGCGAAGGCTTTGGGCAGACTGGAAAATAGCTCGTCGACGAAGCGATCCTTGACGGGAGTCGTCAAATCCAGGGTTTGGAACGGAAGCCCGTCAGCCATGGCCTGTTGGATGGCCCCGACGACCGCCTCGTGGTAATGCCCCAGCGCCAGCGCGCCGGCTCCCGCCAAACAGTCGATGTAGAGACATCCGTTGACATCCTCGACGTGGATTCCGCGGGCTTTTCGGAGGGCGACTGGAAGACGCCGCGGATAGCTTCGGGCATTGGATTCGAATACCGCCTGTCTTTCCAAATAATAAGCATTGTGTTCCTCGCCGTAATGTCCGTCTTCTCCGCCGAGCGATGGCGCTATCGATAATCCCGTTGACACATCGAGATCCGATGAAACAAGCGCTGGTCCCATGATGTAACTCCCCATATAGGTTTTGCCGGTGTCGGTTCTTAGAATTCAATGACGTAATGATCCACATGCAGGCAACGGATCAATTCCAGAAACTCGTCCTCACCGAACATCGTCTCGCCGGCATTCACACCGTCGAATATTTGCCTCAAGGTATGGAAGCCATCGACATAGCTCAACAGCTTTTCCAGAACCGGAACATAGTCGGCGGGAAAGAGCACCGATGGCTCCGGTCCGATACCGATCTCGAACTGCTCGTTCGAATCCCGTCCGCCGAGTTCTTTCCTGCTGACCAGCACTATCCCTCTGCCCGCGACGATTCTGGGAACAAGCTCCAAGGAAACATGCCGCCCGGCATCGAGCCGTCCTCTCGAATCCGAGTCTCGAGGGATTACGCCCGTTTTTTTTCTAGCGACGATGAAATGCACTTCCTGATCGCTGCGGTCCCCATCCGGGTAGATGTCCTTCAAATTGAGAGGAACGAACCGCTCGCTGCGGGCGCATACCACCTCGAAACCGGCCGCGCTGATCAACGGCGCCAGTTCTGCCAGCTTTCTGGGGCCGAACTCCACGGCATCGTGAGGCAGGCGGAACGGTTTCGAGAAATTGATCCACACGCCGCCGTCCGCCAGCATCCGGTGCATCTCTCTCAGCAAATCGAGGGGGTTGCCGATCAAATCCATCAAATACTGAGTGACAATCGCCGACAGACTGCCGTCCCGAAACGGCAAGCTCATGACATTTGCGACCAAGAATTCGAGATCATTGGCGGGTGGAGCGGGCGGATCGAGGGTGACCGCCTGCCAGTCCGCCTTTTCGAGATATACCTTGATCTTGTCGCCGCCGACCAGGTGTCGGGCCAGCAATAAAGTGGGTAAGGACAGATCTACGCCGATGGTATGCCCGAAATCCTCCGACAGGGCGTACGACAGCCCGCCCGCGCCGCATCCCAGCACGGCCACCCTCCGCTTGTCCGGACAATGCTCGGCCACCGCGGCGCCCACCAGCTTTTTCACGCTCGCGAAATCCGCGGTGCCGAACCAATCCTGGTAAAAATAAGGCAGCATCTCGTGGGACGAAAAACCGGTTTTTATGGACGCCCAATCGGACAGGGTGAATTCTTCCGGAGGCCGGTCGCCGAGATAACTGAAAATCGGACGGCAATGTTCTTTCATCAAATTCACATTGCCGGTCATTCCCCGCATTGCGCTTTCGGCACGATGCTTCAGCTCGCCGGCCTCTCCACGGGTGCCGAGATATTCGTTTAATGTCCGCCCGGCCTTATCGACCTTGGTTTCGTAATCCCGCAATTCTTCGGCATAGGCCCATAGCGAATGCAGAGGCTTGCGCAAAAACACACCGATACCGTCGATAACCGGCATGGTCTTGCCGCAGCCCTTGCAGTAGTAATGGAATTGGCCGTCCACCTCCATATCGCCGCCGCAGAAAATACATCGATAAATGTTCATATCCTTCTCCTAACTGTTTTCGAGTGAACTGATCAGGCATCGCGAATCCTTATTCCGCCGGAAGCGCCGGCTCCAGCCGCAGCCGGTGGCGGGCTTCGCCCGCCAGCAAGGCCAAGGCGGTTCCTCGTACCCAATGCGGCTGCTGGTCCCGGTAAAACGGCGACAGAGGATTGCCCGACTGGCCCGCGGGCATATGGAACAGGGCGTTATCCTCGCGACCTGGCGCCACGACCAGCCGTTCGCTGGCCCCGCCTCCCGGTGCCGCCAGGCGGACACAGTGGCGGCACCCCGGCACGGCTTCGTCGGGCATGTCGATCAGCCACCCCAGCCAAGACGCGAACGCCGAAAAAGGATGCTTGATCCCGCTGTTATTGACGCAACCCCATTTCGATTCGCCCGGAGAATCGATCCGGCACCGCGCGGCGACTGCGGTGGCCGCTTCCTTCAATTGGGTAAAAACCAACGCGTTCCAGTCCCGGTATCGCTCCGGGTCCGGCAGAAGTTCCGGATCCTTGGCGTCCAGCAATTGCAGCAAGGGACCATCCATGATGCGCCAACCGTATTCGAATGACGGATCGAGTTGGCGGCAGCGTGCCAGGAAGGGCGAAAACACCGCATCTGCCAATCTCTGCCGGAACTCGACCAAAACGGCCAGTCCCGAAGAATCCACTTCGGCATAGCCGTCCCAAGCTTCCAGATTGCGCCGGAGATCGCTCGAATCAACGGCGCCGGGGGTCTCGGCGAGCGCGGCCAGAGCCAATCGCTGATAAGGCCGGTAGAAGTCGGTCTTGGTATCGAGTTGCAGCTTCAAGAGGTCCCTCTCGGTGATTCCGCGCATGGCCTCCAGCTGCTCGGCAATACGCCAAGCGCGATAGCCGCTGTCGAAGTCCTGGCCGATCACGTGAGGATAAGCCGTTCCCAGCATCCTCTGGTTGGCGCTGACTAAGAAGCCTTGCGGGGGATTGACGCGCTGAGGGATTTCATCCGGCGCGATATAGCCTTTCCAGCCTCGGCTCCCATCCGCCCAGGAGCGGCTAGTCAATCCGTCCAGTCCGCTCCTCGCCGGGATTCGGCCGGTATAAGTCCAGCCGATATCGCCGTGGCTGTCCGCGACCAGGGCGTTCAAAGGCGGTCCGCCCGCACGCTTGAGCACCGCCAAGGCTTCCGATACGTCCTCCGCCTCGCTCAGATACAGCAAACCCAGATCGGTGGCTTCCGGATCGAGCGCCGTCCAATGAACCGCCACGCTCCGGCCGGGCAGCACCTCGGGTAATACCGGACCCCACCGGGTCGTCGCAACGCTCAATGTTACATCGGGCATTCCGCGTACACGGATCGTCTCCTTTCGCTCGCCGAAGTCCATGGGACCTTCGGGCGTCCGGTAGGCCCTCGGATTCTCCGGCTCCGTCTCGAGTACCACAAAATCGACGAAATCCCCCGCCGTATTGGTAAATCCCCATCCGATTCGACGGTTTGTTCCCGAAATGAACAGCGGCACCCCCGGCAAGGTAAAACCGGCCACATGGTTTCCTTCGGAATGGACCTCGGCGCGGTACCAAATATTGGGGACTTTAAGCTCCAGGTGCATGTCGTTCGCCAGAATCGCCCGTCCGTCCCAGGTTTTGCCGGCGGCGACCAGCCAGCCGTTAGAACCCGTGGGAACCGCCGGGATACTCACCAATCCCGCCTGATGCCGATCGGAACGATTTCCTCGCAGCAACTCGGCCAATTCCTTTCTAGGAATCGGAAGCTCCGGACGCCACCCGGGCCCTCTCTCGGAAACGCGGCTCGAATAACGATCCGAATCCGGCGTCAGAAACGCCAACACCTTTGAGCCCAGCACCCGCTCCATCACCGTCGCCATCCGCTCCTGTTCGCCTATTTGCCAAGTCAGGTTTTCGAACATGCCCAGTATCACCAGCAGACTATCCTCCTCTCGCCAAGGCTCGGGCCGATACCCCAGCAACAGGCATTCGAAAGGCAGAATCGGCATTTCGGACATGGCCTGATTGACACCCTCCGCATAGGCCCTCAATAGAGCCCGCTGATCTAGCGGCAGCCGGTCCAGGATGCCGGCCGCGACCTGAGCGAACCCCATGACCCGATGCCATCGGTCGGAGTCCAGCAACGGCGGTCCCAGTATCTCGGCAAGCCGCCCGGCACCGTGCCGCCTGAACAAGTCCATTTGGAACAGGCGTTCCCTGGCGGCGACGAATCCCAGCGCCCGGTAGGCGTCTTCCCCGGATTCCGCGAGAATTCTAGGGATTCCGAAATCGTCGAATTCCACGTCGACGGGCGCCGAATATCCCGGCAAGCGATAAGTTTTATCCATGTCGGGCACGGAAATTTTAAGAACCGAATAACTTCCGATTGCGACGATAGCCGCCATTCCGGCCACGATCTGAACAATCCGACGGATAACTTTTGGAACCATGGACATATCCGATCAGGAGCCGGGTATGGCGACGATATTCCCCTCGTACTCCGGCAGGTATCCGGTTGGAGTAGTCCAGTCCTCCGGTTCTGGATTTTTCGAAACCGCCAACTCGGCGATTCTGCCTTCATCCAGTTTCAGGCAGCGGTCCGCCAGGTGGAAATAGCCGTCGTCGTGAGTGATGACGAAAACCGATTTACCCCTTGCCTTGAGGGAGGCAAGAATTTCGGTGTAAAAGATTTTCTTGAATACCGGATCCTGATCCGCCGCCCATTCGTCGAATACGTAAAATGGCCGATCTTCCAGGTAGGCGACCAACAAAGCCAAACGTTTGCGCTGGCCTTGCGACAGGTTCAGGGTGGAAAACCGGCCGTCCTCGATTTTTACTTTGTGATCGAGTTGCAGCCGACCGAGATATTCGCGTGCCTTGTCGTCCAAGGCCCGGTTTTCGAATCCCAACAGGCTCTCGAACAAATAAAAGTCGGAAAACACCGCGGAAAAATGTTGGCGGTAGGATTCTCTGTTGCGGTCGTCAACCAGCTTGCCGTTCAGCCGGATTTCGCCGTGTTCGGGCGCATAAAGCCCCACCAACAAGAGCGCCAGCGTGGTTTTTCCGCTGCCGTTACCGCCCACTAGAAAAACCACTTCGCCCGGAACCAGGCTGAAACTGACCGGGCCGAGAACGAAGTCGCGCACCGATTCATCCCGAAAGTACCGATGCGTCACGTTGCAAAAACTCAACTCGCGCACCGGCTCGCAGCCCGGCGGGACCGCCGAACTGTCCGCGCATCGCGGCACCGCCTCGATGTCCTCGGCCAAGCCCTGCACTTTTTCGAGCGCAATCTGGGCTCTTCCCAAAATAGGCAGCCCGTTAAAAATGTTGACCAACGGCGCCATCATGTACATGACCGCGAAAACGGCGCCGGTCAGGACATCGTCTTCCAACGGGAAACGGAGGGGCAGCACGAACAGAAACAAGCCGATCAACACATAAAAGAGCCCGATTCCCCAATTAACGGCCAACACGTAGGTCGTCATGCCGGAAAGGTAATGTCTTTTCCCGACGTCGGCGGTAGCCTGCAATTCGCCGACAACGAAGGCATCGCGCCGATCCCGGTTGAGTTTCAGTTCCTTGACGCCTTCCGTCAGCCCTCGGAAATGGCGGAAAAGACGGTCCTCGCACTCCCTGGCCCGCGCGAGCCCGCTTAGGGCGCGCTGCTGAAAGAACCGGAAGCTGGCCACGCCGAATCCCATGACGGACGCAACCATGCCCAGCAAAACCGGCGACAGCCAACCGATATAGGCCAGGCAGCCTATTACCGTCGCGCCGTTGACGCAGAGCAGCGGAATCCAGGCGAAGGTCTCCGAGATCGCCGCCACGTCCTCGGTGAGATTGGCCAATAACCTCGGCGCTCCGAGTTCCTGCAGGCGATGATAGGGGGCCGTCAATATCTTCCGGCTGAGATCAAGCCTGAGCCCGTGTATGGCCGATTGTCCCAGCCGGGTCAGAAACAAGGACGAGACTATCCGGGTAACGACCATGAATACCGAGAGCGCGACGAAGATCGCTTCGAGGTTATAGTCCCGATATTCCCGGTGATGAAAAGCCACGATGACGACCAAGGCGACCAGACCGGCGCCGCTCAAGCCGTTCAACAACCCCGAAACCAGGGCGGAAACCATTTGCCATCGGGCGGCGCGCAACAAGTAACGAATCACAGCCATAGCGAAATTCCCAGATCAGCATGCATCCCGGGCGGAGCGCCCTGTTAACTCAGCAACAACTTGCCGAAGCTGGTCGCCAAACTGACATTCCCCGAAACACTGACTTCTCCGTTTTCGAAAGCCTGTACGACGGACCGGCGGCCGCTGGCCATGGCCATCAAGGTCTCTTCCGAGAGGAAAATCGAACAGTCCGCGATTCCGTCGTCGCTATGAACGACTCCCATGGACGCGGTTGGATCGATAAACCAAGTCCCGTTTTTTCTTCCGTTGATCACCAATTTGCAGGTCCCCCCAACCGCCTGAGCGAGATCCGGCTTCGCCGCGATGACGCTTTGAAATCTTTCCATCACGCGTATCACCGCATCGCCTTCGGCTCCGATTTCGTCCCCGAGAGGGGAATCCGACGCCGCGTCGCTCCGATACCCCAGTTCATGCAGCAGGGTCTGCATCCGCGTCCTCAAAGGCGCCGGAACCGTCTCGATCGGCAGCGCCGCGCCGCCACCGACGGAATTGGTATGCACCTGCCTGGAGAAATGAAACTTGATATCGCCCTCGGCGAATCCGTCCACCGGTTTCGAAAAGGTTTTATCGAGAAGTGCGTCGTCCCACTCCAAACCCAAAAACCGAAATACCCCGTTCATCGTTTCCGAGGGGGATTTGACGAGCGTCTCGTAATTGACCCGATAACAATTTTCGGGATGGGCCCGTTCGAATTGAAGAATCAGAGAGTTCTTATCGGTCCAGTATTCGACGATCGCTTCCAGCAGATTGTGGGGGGTTTTGCTGACATAGGAACATATCTCGGGCAGGAAGCCGAGCTTGCACATCGACAAATAAGACTGGACCACATCCGAGCAATTCCGGTACAGGCAAATGTACTTCGCGTCGTTGAATACCTTGTCGATGATTTCGAGATAATCCAGATTGGATAAAGTCTTATCGCACCAGATGCGAGCATTGCCGGCAACGGTATATTGATCCAACAGCGCCGTGACATACTCCCTCGTCTTGCCCAAGGCGGCGACCTGCCGCTGGCTTTCGGAAAGACCGGTAGGCAGGTGGTTAACGGCGACATAACTCGTGAAATTTAATGCCTGGCATAACTGACCGACCCAAAACGATGAGGCGAACACCTCCGGATGGGAATCGATGATATTGCGCAACAAGGTCGAGCCGGATCGCTTCAGAGAGAGTATGAACACCGGAGCGCAATGGCCGGTTCCAAAATCCGTAACGTTTATCGATGTCATGAATTAAATCCCGATGGTGGTGATCATTATGTTTAGGCGGACTGCATCTCCAGGAATCCGCTACGCACGAAATACCCGAGGTATAAACGCCACAACCGGTCGTCCGGCGGCGGGCAAACGAGCCCCTCACCGGCGAGCACCGCGGCGGTTTTTCGGCAATCGAAACGCTGCGCCCTGTCGTCGCCGTGAGCTGCGATGTTTTCGAACAACCCCACCAAGGAAAACATCGGATGATGCGGGTTGCTCCCGACCATGGCGCGCAATTCCTTTAGCCAAACGTCGAGTGGTACCGTCCGGATATCGAATCCAAAATCGACTACCCGGCTGACCAGGTCGTCGACGAACACCGGAACCGGATTGGTCAGATGAAAACACCGCCCGAAAGAATCCGCCCGGCTCGGTAAACGCATGACGGCCTTTCCGACATAATCCACCGGAACGACATCGAGTATGTCTTCGAGGTCCGGCGCATATCCCATCTCGATACAGCATTTCATGACGCGGCAGAGCAAATCGTCGGTATTCCAGACACCGCTCCCGCTGTGTCCGGTGATGAACGAGGGCCGGTAAATCGCTACCGGGAGACCGCGTTCCCCGGCAATCCTCACCATTCTTTCCGCTACCCACTTGGTCTGAGCGTAACCGGTACCGATATTCGAATCGGGCGCGGGAAACTCGTCCTCTGAAAATCCCTCTGGCGAGGGGCTCGGATTGTCGCCGAATACCGAGGTGGTGGAGATATAGTGGAGCGGCTTGACCTTGCAGGCGCATGCCAAGCGCAAAACCTCGCGGGTTCCGAATACGTTGGCCGGCGCCAATATCCGGTAAGGATGCACGGCGTTGACCCATGCTCCGTTGTGGTAAATCACGTCGATTTCCGCGGCCAGCCGGCGATAACGCGCCTGTTCGAGTCCGAAATCCGGTTCCGACAGATCGCCGCATACCGGCTCGATCCGCTCGGCCATGGCCGAGTCCCAAAGCTCGTAACGTTCGAGGACCCTTCGAATCTTCGCGGCGGCATCGGCGCTGTCGGCGGCGCGGACCAGGCAGTGGACTTTCGCCCGAGTCCGCTTTATGGCTTCGTGCAGCAGGAAAGAACCGAGAAATCCCGTCGGGCCGGTCAAAAAGATATTTTTCGGATCGAAAACGTCGGGCGTCCACACGGAGGCCGGGCGAATCGATGGGTCGAGTTCCGCCTCGGCCTCTAGATCGGGCGTTCCGCCGATATCGCTCGGCATTACCCTGGCGCCGCCATTCCGCCCGTCCATTTGCCGTTCCGCGATCCGCGGCGCGAGATCCGCCACCGTCGGTGCGTCGAAGAGCGCGGTGACCTGCAACTCGATGCCGAAGATCTCTTGGATTTTCAGAATGACCTGGAAGGTCAGCAGGGAATGGCCGCCCAGTTCGAAGAAATTGTCGTGAATGCCCACCCGCTCGAGCCGGAACAGCTCGGCCCAGATTCCCGCCAGGGCCTCTTCCGTCGGCGTGCGCGGCGCGACGTACCGGTCGTCGGCCGCTTGCGCCGCTTCCGGAGCGGGCAAGGCGTTCCGGTCCGGCTTGCCGCTGGCGGTCAATGGAAACTGCTCCAGCGCCACGAATGCCGACGGAACCATGTAATCGGGCAAACTCTCGGCGAGAAAAGCCCGCAACTCGTCCGCGGCAAACGCCGCTTTCCGCGTGCCGGCGACATAGGCCACCAAGCGCCGGTTACCCGGAGCGTCTTCCCGGACGATGACTGCCGCTTCCTTGACTTCCGGATGATCGAACAAACGGGCTTCGATTTCGCCCAATTCGATCCGGAAGCCGCGGATTTTGACCTGATGGTCGACTCGTCCCAGAAATTCCAGCGTGCCGTCCGGACGCCAACGGGCCAGGTCGCCGGTTCTATACATGCGGTTTCCCGGTTCAGCGGCAAAGGGATCGGGAACGAACCGTTCCGCAGTCAGCTCGGGACGCTGATGGTAACCGCGGGCCACCCCTGCCCCACCGATATACAATTCGCCCGGCACGCCCACAGGCGACGGATTGGAGTCGGTATCCAGAAGGTAAATCCGGGCATTCTCGATAGGCTGTCCGATCGCGATCGATTGTCCCGAAACGGCATCGGCAGCCCGGACATCGTGGACCGCGCACCACACCGTGCCTTCGGTGGGACCGTACTCGTTGTACAGCCGCGTTCCGGGCAAGCGCTCGCAGTGCTTGGCGACCAGTGCCGGCGGACAGGCTTCGCCCGCTACGATCGCCGCCCGCAGGCTGTCCAAACGCCCCGACCCGGCCTGTTCCAGGATCAATCCGTACAGGGCGGGCAGGCAGAGCAGATGGGTGAGACCTTCCGCAGCGATTAGCCGGGCCAAGGCGGCGGGATCGCGGTGGTCCTCTTCTCGCGGAATACACAAGGTGCCGCCCTGGCTCAAGGTCCAGAACAGCCCCGCCACCGAACTGTCGAAGGCGAACGACGGCAGGAGCAGAAAGCCCGCGACCGGTTCCGGATAAGCGTGGAAACGAGCGCAAGTCGAGGCCATCGCGTTGCGATGGCTGATGACCACGCCTTTGGGCTTGCCCGTGGAGCCGGAGGTGTAGATGAGATAGGCGGCCTGTTCTTCGGAGCCCGGCGGCGGCAGATTGTCCGCGCTCCTTTCGGCGATGCCGGTCTCATCCCGGTCGAGGCAGACGAGCTTCGCGCCACCGGACAAGCGCTCCGCCAGATCGACGGTGGACACCAGTACCGGCGCGCCGCAGTCAGCCAGCGCGTCGGCGATACGTTCCCGCGGATAATGCGGATCGAGGGGCACGTAGGCGCCGCCGGCCTTGAGGATTCCCAAGATGCCGACGACCGCTTCCCAACCCCGTTCCAGGCATAGGCCTACCCTGACTTCCGGCCCTACCCCAAGCTCTTGCAAATAATGCCCCAATCGGTTCGCCCGTTGGTTCAGTTCGCGGTAGCTGAAACGGCGGCCGTCGCAAACCACCGCCACGGCGTCGGGCGTCTTGCCGGCCCGGAGTTCGAACAAGCGGTGCAGATGCAGATTCTTGGGGTATTCCCGGTCGGTCGAATTCCACTCCTCCAGCAACCGCCGCCGTTCGGCGCCGCTCAACAGCGGCAATTCGCTCAGCCTGGCCTCGGGATGAGCAACAATGCCCTCCAGCAGGGTCAGGAATCCGCTTGCCATCCGTTCGACGGTCTCCCGGTCGAACAGATCGGTGACGTATTCGAAGGATGCATTCAAACCGGTCGCCGTTTCGACCACGTCCAGCGCTAGGTCGAATTTGGCGATGCGGTTTTCCACGGGCAACTCGCCGATCCGAAGCCCCGCCACGTCCAGCTTTCGGGTGGGGGCGTTCTGCACCACGAACATCACCTGGAACAAGGGGCTATAGCTCGAATGGCGTTCCGGCTGCAACGCCTCCACCAGCTTTTCGAACGGCAGGTCTTGGTGCATCTGCGCGCCCAGACAGACCTGCCGTTCCCGCGCCAGGAGTTCGATAAAAGACGGATTGCCGGCAAGATTGGTCCGCAAGACCAGCATATTGATGAAAAACCCGATCAAACCCTCCAGTTCTGCCCGGGTGCGGTTGGCGACCGGCGTGCCCACGCAGATATCCTTCTGGCCGCTGTAGCGCGACAGGAGCAGTTTGAATGCCGCCGACAACGTCATGAACAGCGTCGCGCCTTCCTTCAGGCTCAGGACGTACAGGGCCCGGCTCAGGCTTGCCGGAATCTCGAAAGCGCAAACGGCTCCGCGATAGCTGGGATTCGCCGGACGCGGCCGGTCGGTCGGCAGTTCCAACAGAGGCGGCGCGCCTTCCAGTTGCTGCCGCCAGTAGGCCAGGTGCCTTTCCAGCCGTTCGCCCTGCAGGTGTTCGCGCTGCCACAGCGCATAGTCGGCGTACTGAATCGCCAATTCGGGCAAAGACGAGGGGCGTCCGGCCGAAAACGCGGCGTACACGTCCGCGAGTTCGCCGATCAGAATACCGATCGACCAACCGTCGAAGACGATATGGTGCACCGTAATCAGCAGTACGTGCTCGTCTTCACGTTCTCGTTGACCGAGATACAAGAGATTCGCCCGTATCAGCGGTCCTTCCGAGAGATCGAAGGGCCGTTCCGCCTCCTGCTCCGCCCGATGCCGGATTTCGGTTTCCACCCAAGCCTCGGGCCAGCCGCGGAGATCCGTCCGCGGAATCTTGAAATCGATATCAGGCACGATCGCCTGGTGCGGCTGTCCCGCCGTCGTCACGAAACGGGTCCGCAGCACCTCATGGCGACGGATAACCTCGGTGAACGCCCGCTCCAGAGCCGAAAGATTCAGCCGGCCGATCAGCCGCAAGGCGGCGGGGACGTTGTAAAACCCGCTGTCGGGTTCCAGCCGGCTGAGAAACCAGAGCCGCTCCTGGGCGAAGGAGAGCGGAAGCTCGCCCGATCGGGGGCGCGGCACGATCCGGGATGAAGAGGCGTCCGGCGCCGGCTCCTTTTTCAGTCTGCTCAAGAGCAGCGCCCGTTTGTCGCCCGAGAGATTGGCGATGCGTTCGGCCAGATCGTTCATGGCTGAGTCCTCGTACTAGGCATCCAGATGGAATTCCAGCTTCCCGTAGGGCCTCCGGGCGTCCTTGAATCCCTTAGCCCTGGCCGCTTCCAGAACTTTGTCGGACTCCTGGATGTACGGATCCCCCTCTTCGGGAGTCAACGCCATGAAATACTTGAGCCACGGCTCGCGGCCGATGGCGTAGACGTAGACGCGCTCGGCCCCGACCGCGTCGAGAAGGGCGAGTGCGCCCTTCGCGTCGCTGCCGTTGGATCTGCGGCTCATGCTGTGGCTGTGCGGGGGCTGTACCGGCAACAAAGGACCGTAGACCCAGGACAGCGGCGCGCCGATGAATTCCATGCCGAGGAATACCGTCCGAATCGGCCCCAGAATTCTGCGGACATGCCTGTAAGTGCGCGGATCCAAACAATTGGAATCGGCGGCGAACAGTATCCGTTCGTCACCGAAGCGCACGATGTAACCGCTTTTGGCGTGGGGAAGATCACTGTGCTCACCGAAGAAGGGCGAGCCGACGATTTCCCCGCCGGGAACGGAAATCGAGTCCAGGGCGTCGATTTCCCGAACGTCGCGGAAGCCGATCTGCTGCGCCATCAGCTTCAGGGAGATATCGCCGTAGAACAGGCCCGAATTCCGCGGCACCACCAGGCAGCCGATGCGGCGCCTGAGGCGGAGCAGCGATTCGAACACGAAATGGTCGTGGTGACCGTGGGAAATCAGCACGAAATCGATGCGCTCCGGCAGATCCCCGAACGAGTAACGATCGATGCCGCCGTCCCGCGGAATCACCGGAATGAAAGGATCTGTCAGAATGGAGACGCCGTTGCACTCCACCAGCACCGAGGCATGGCCGAAATAGCGGACGCGCACTTTGTTTTCCGTCCAGGGAGAGGCGATGCGCGGGGGCTGGCGGGTCAGCAGGGGCAGCAGGCGTTCCTCGTCGGAGGAATCGAGGCCCAGGACTTCCCGGATCTGTCCCAAGGGTTTAGGCATGTGTTCGAAGCTGAAAAACGCGTCGATGCTCTCGCTTTCGAACGGCACCCGCCACTCGATGCGATCGGGCTCAGGCAAACGCGGCGTACTCATGTAATAGGCCCGCGAGTCGTCCCGCGCCTGGCTGAACAGGCTCAGCGACTGCAGATGCTTCTTGTAATGAGGACTGGCGTAAAACAGGCTTTCCAGACAACGCACGTGGGGACGGCTGAAGTAGTCGTATACCAATTCGACGTATCCCCCGAGAGGCTCCGGTATTTGTTGATAAAAAGCATTGATTCCCTGTCCCTTGGCTTCCGCCACGAGCGTGTTCTGAAATTCGGTCAAGACTCGGGCGAGTTCCAACTGAGCTGCGTGCTCTTGTTCGAGCTGGTTCAGCAACGCTCGCACTTCGGCTGCCCGGTGCGTGGGAATGTCTACGAAAGGTCCTCCGAGAAGCTTCGGATCGCGGCTGGATTTGACGTGAATTTCCGGATTTTGCAGGTAGGACGCCAAGGTTTTGGCCTGGTAGTTCGCCATGTGCAGGCTGTAAGGCACGGGCGAAAACACGTGCGGCCAAGCCACCCAGCCGTCCACCAGGGCTTCCGCCGCCGCATGGTCCGCCAGTCTAAATAAGGTTTTGTCGTTCATCCGGTTTTCTCCGATTTGATCCCTTAATCTACGTCCTCACCCGCAGGTGGAGATTTGCTAAATATGCAGACCCGCAGACAAACGCTGCGCTTCATCCTCCGGCAACCGTTCCAGCTCTCTCAACATCGCATCCAGTTCGTCTGCATCGTGTTGCTCGACCTGCCGCTGCGCCATCAGCAGCGCCAGCCCGGATACGGTGGGCGCCTCGAAAAGACAGGTTACGGATAATTCGATGCCGAACCGATCCTGTATTCGGACGATCGCCTGAACCGCCGACAACGAATGGCCGCCCAGCTCGAAGAAGTTGTCGTGGACGCCGACCCGCTCGATTCCCAGCAATTCGGCCCAAATTTCGGCAACACCCGCTTCGATGGGATTGCGGGCCTCGACGTAGCGATGGGCGAACTGCTCGGCGATGTCCGGCGACGGTAAGGCATTGCGGTCCGCTTTGCCGTTGGGTGTGCGTGGCAGTTCGTCGAGCAGCACGAATGCGGACGGAATCATGTAGTCCGGCAGGGTCTCCTTGAGAAATCCGCGCAGCGTTTCGAGGACGGGCCTGTGTTCGCTTTCGTCCCGCCCATCCTTCTTTCCCGACGAGAAAACGACATAGGCCACCAATCGCTGGTCGCCGGGACTATCCTCGCGGGCGATCACCAACGCATCCCTGACATCGGGATGTAACAGCAGGCGGGTTTTAATTTCGCCCGGTTCGATCCGGAAGCCGCGGATTTTGACCTGATGGTCGACTCGTCCCAGAAATTCCAGCGCGCCGTCCGGACGAAACCGGGCGCGGTCGCCGGTGCGGTACAGGCGTTCGCCCGCTTCCTCGGCGAACGGGTCGGGTATGAAGCACGCCGCCGTCAGCTCCGGTCGCCCGTGATAGCCTCGCGCCACGCCCGCTCCACCTAGATAGATCTCGCCGGGCACGCCGATGGGCGTCGGGTTGAGACGGGCGTCCAGAATGTGAATCCGGACGTTGGCGATAGGATTGCCGATGGCGATCGGCTTTCCCGAGACGGCGTCGGCGGCGCGAATCTCGCAGGCGCTGCTCCAGACCGTGCCTTCGGTGGGACCGTATTCGTTGTACAGCCGCGTTCCGGGCAAGCGCTCGCAGTGCTTGGCGACCAGCGCCGGCGGGCAGGCTTCGCCCGCTACGATCGCCGCGCGCAATGTCCTCAACCGTTCCGCTCCCTCATCCAGCAGCAGGCCGTACAGGGACGGCAATCCCAGAAGATGGCTCACGCCTTCCCGTTCGATGAGGCCGGCAAGCGCCTTGGGATCGTGTTGGCCGCCCTCGGGTGGAATGCACAGACAGCCGCCCTGGCTCAAGGTCCAGAAGATGCCGGCCACCGAACTGTCGAAGGCGAACGGGGATAGGAGCAGGAAGCTTTCCACCGGCTCCGGATAGAACGCGAAGCGGGCGGCGGTCGAGGCCACCGCGTTGCGATGGCTGATGACCACCCCTTTGGGCTTGCCGGTCGAACCCGATGTGTAAATGAGATAGGCGGACCGAAGATCCGAGGCCGCAGGTCGTAGGAGGGAGAAGGGGTTTTTTTCCTCCGGATCCGAGTCGATCTTGTCCAAAAAAAGCACGTTCATTCCGGCCGGCAGGCGCGCCGCCAAATGCTCCTGAGTCAGCAGCAAGGCCGCGCCGCAATCGTTCAGCAGCTCGGCGATACGCTCTCCCGGCAGGGCAGGATCGAGGGGCACGTAGGCGCCGCCGGCCTTGAGGATCGCCAAGATGCCGACGACCGCTTCAACCGAGCGCTCGACGCACAAACCAACGCGCACGTCCGCCCCGACGCCCCGTTCCCAAAGACCAACAGCCAGGCGCTCGGCGAGCGCGTTCAATTGTCCGTAGGACAGACGTTGCGGACCGCACACCAGGGCGCTCCGCTCGGGCCGGCGCGCCGCTTGCGCTTCGAACGGCCCGTGCAGTTCCGACTCTTCGGGACGGAACCGAGTCGTTCCGCTCCAACCGATCAATCGGCAGCGCTCGGCCTCGGTCAGCAAGGGCAGCTCGTCGATGCGGATCTCGGAATCGGCGGTGATGCACTCCAAAACCCGGACGTAGTGGGCGGCGAGGCGGACGATCGTGTCTTCCTCGAATAAATCCGCGCTGTATTCGATGGCGCCATCCAGTCCGTCGGCCCGTTCCGTGAAAGTCAGCGTCAGATCGAAAGGCGAAGTCCGGGTTTCGACCGAAAGCGGTTCGATGTCGAGGCCCGGCAGATGCAGAGGCTCTTCGGAAATATTCTGCAATACGAACATCGCCTGGATGAGGGGATGGTGGCTCAGATGGCGTTCCGGCCGGAACTCCTCCACCAGTTTTTCGAAAGCCAGGTCCTGGTGGGTCTGCGCTCCGAGACAGGTTTCCCGCACCCGCGCCAGCGCTTCGTCAAACGTCGGATTGCCGGAAAGATCGGTGCGCAGGACCAGTGTGTTGACGAAACACCCGATCAGCCCCTCCAGCTCCGTCCGGGTGCGATTGGCTACCGGGGTGCCGACGCAAAGATCGCTCTGTCCGCTGTAGCGGTAGAGCAGCACCTTGAAGGCGGCGAGCAGCAGCATGAACGGAGTGGAGTCTTGCCGCCGGCTCAGGGTGCGCAAGGCTTGCGCAAGTCCGTCCGGCACCCGGAAGCGGAACATGCCGCCCCGATAACTCTGCACTGCGGGGCGGGGATAGTCGGTCGGGAATTCCAGCACAGGCGGTGCGCCTTTCAGTTGTTCAAGCCAATAAGCCGACTGCGCTTCCAATTCCCCCGACTCGAGCCGGCCCCGTTGCCAACCCGCGTAATCGGCGTATTGCAGAGACATTTCCGGCAACGGAGAAGGCAGTCCCGCGCTGAACGCCCGGTACAGCGCCGCGAATTCGCCGATCAACACGCCGGCGGACCAGCCGTCGAAAACGCTGTGATGAACGGTGAAGAGCAACACCTGCCGCTGTTCCGCGAGCCGCGCCAAGCCGACCCGCAGCAGCGGGCCCCGCTCGAGATCGAACGGACGCCGCGCCATATCCTCGATCAGGCGGCGCAAGTCGCTGTCGCAGCGGCTTTCGGACAACCCGCTCAAATCCCAGGACGCCAGCACCGTTGCCGATGCTTCGGCGATCCGCTGCAGCGGCTCTCCGTCCGTGCTATGGAAAGTCGTGCGCAGCACTTCGTGGCGCCGGACGATTTCATCCAGACTCTTCTGCAAGGCCGCACGATCCAGCCGACCCACCAGCTGCAACGCCACCGGCAGATTATAAGCGGCGCTTTCCGGCTGCAGCCGGTACAAGAACCAGAGACGCTGCTGAGCGAAAGACAGCGGCGCGTCTTCGCCGGGCGGACGTCGCGGAATAGCCTGCGGTCGGCCATTCGCTGCCCAATGTCCGTGCAGGCGTTTCTCCAAAAGAGCCTTTTTAGTGGCCGAAAGATTGATCCGTCCGGAAGCATTGTTGTGGTTACCCATGGGCTATTTCCTTTGCAGTCGCTTTTTCGATGCGCTCGTCGACTCGCCGCGCGGCTCTCCGCTTTTGCCGCCAACGGACGAGACCGGTGACGTAAAGCACCAGCGGCGTGAATCCGGCGATGGCCACCAGGATGCGCCCCGGCAAACCCAAGGCCTCGCCGCCGTGCAGGGGATACATGACGTTCAGGAAGGTCTCGCCCGCGCTGAACCGGTTGGGGTCGCGCACGGCAATCACTTCGCCGCTGTATTGGTCGACGTAGACGGCAGTGCTGGGCCATAGGTGATTGGCCTCCCCCGGTTGCCACAGGCGGATGCCGTAGACGCCCGCCGGGCCCTCCGGTATTCTTATGCGCCGCAGCCGGGCCTCCGGAAAGACGGCCTCGGCCGATCTGACGGCGGACGCAAGCGGAATCGGCATTGCCCCGGCCGCTATTTTCGAGGTCAAGCCCTGCGGATCGGCCCAGCCATCCAGTTCGACCGGGGAAAACCGATCGACCATCGGGCGGACGTAATCGAAAAAGACCAGGTAAACGCCGCTGAACGCCACGATTGCCAACACCGGAGTGCCGTAGACGCCGAACACCTTGTGCAGGTCGAACACCCGGCGTTCCGGGCTTGCACGCCGCTTGAGGGTCAAGGCCCGGACAAGCCGGCTCCGGCTCGGCCACCAGAGATAGATCCCGGTCAACACCGAGACCAGCATCGCCATCCCTACGAATCCGACGACCGTGGCGCCCGCCCTGCCGAGCATCAGCGTCAGGTGGAGCTTCCAAATCCAGGTCATGAGCGTCTCGCCCGAATAGCGGCTCTTGACGATCTCGCCCGTATAGGGATTCACCGCCACCATCAGTTCCTTGGGCTCTCCGCCCGTCTGTTCCTTGGGAACGAAACAGCTGGCCGTGAGCATGGCGGACGCGTGACGGGGCATCATCAACGACCAGGGACAGTCGAGCCGCGGGTGCGCTTTCCTGACCGCAGCCAGGAGATCGTCCAGCGGGAGCACTTCGTGCCCCGGCGCCTGGACGACCAGATCCGGATTGAAGATTTCGTCGAGTTCATCCATGAAAACGTTGCAACTACCCGTGAGTCCCATAAGGACGAACAGAAATCCAACCGCGAGCGCCAAGCCGAGATGAAGGTTCAGCCATAGCTTGCGGAGGCTCGCGCTCCGACCGCGCTTGAGCGCCGCTGCGGGCATTCGAGCCTCGGGATCGATTCCCGACCCCTCGGCTGGGACGGTCTTGCGGTTCATCGACGTCGCCACGCTCGGTTAGAACTCCACCCGTATCGAACCCAGGACCGTCAGCGGCTGAGCGGGCCAGATCGCGAGACGCGGCACGTTGTTGGAGAAGAAATCGGCGTTCTCGTAATACGCCTTATCCAGCAGGTTGCGGATATTCAACTGGGCGGTCACGCGCGACGGGCCGATCCTCAAGCGATAGGCGGCCATGGCGTCCATTCGGACGTAGCCGGGCAACTGGAAGGTGTTTTCGTTATCGCCTTGCCGCTGGCCGGCGGCGAAGACGCCCACGCCGAAACTCGGCCCCTCGTCCGCCGCGTAGCCGTTGACATCGTATTTGAGCCACAAGCTGCCCGAGTTCAGGGCCGCATTCGCCAGACGGTTGCCCTCTAATCCCGAATTGTCCTTGGTGATCTGGGCATCGGTATAGGCATAGCTGCCGGTGAAACTGAGATAATCGGTAACCCGTCCGGTGATGTCCAACTCGCCCCCCTTGCTCCGGGCCTCGCCGATGGGCGCGGTATCGTTCGGCTGGGGCGTGCTGAGATCCGCCGTCAAAAGGTTCTGCTTGGTAATGTGGAAGAAGGCGAGCGTCGCGATCAAACTCTGGTCGAAAAACTCCGTCTTCAAACCGGCTTCGAACTGTTCGCCTGTTTGCGGCGGCTGCGGCCGGCCGGTACCCGAGCGGCCGTTGTTCGCCCCGAGAGACTGCGTCCAATTGCCGTACACGCCGAGCCAGGACCAGGGCTGGTAGACAATGCCGACCCGCGGGCTGAATTTTTCGTCCTTGCGCTCGTTGAATTCGATAGCGTCGAATGACTGATCGCTGGCGCCCGAGGCGACATTGGCCCAGTCGTGGCGTCCGCCGCCCAGAATGTGGAGCTTGTCCCACAGGGTGATATGGTCCTGGAAATACACGCCGTACCATTCCCGTTCCTCGCTGTAGAACGATCTGAAGGGCAGGCTGTCCTTGTCGAAAACACCGCGGTCCACGCCATAGCGGGGATCGAAGAGATCGATGGCGAGCGCCGGATCGGGGTTGCCATAGTCTTGGAAATAGAACGGCGTGTCCCGCGAAAATCGCAGATAATCGAACCCGATCAGCGTCTGATGCTCTGTCCCCCAAAGCCTGAATTTGCCGAGCAAATCCAGATTGGTCTGGTAACTTTCGTCGTCGTTTCCATAGTAGACCGCCACCCGATTCAGCGTACGGTTATCCGCTTCTAGGCCGGCGGGATTGAGATCCCGCTCCCTGGAATTGTGAAAGGCGCCCAGGAACCGGTTGTTCAAGGTCCAGGATTCGTTAAACCGGTGGGTAAGGTAGAAGCCGACCTTCACCCGGTCGAAGTATTCGTCCGGATCGTTGGGGTCCTGGAACGAACGTCGGATGGGTACCGATGCGGGGCGGTTACCGACCGCCGGTATGCCGAAATAATCCACATGGGTCTTGGTATCGAGGAGCGCTTCCAGTTCCACCGTGATGTCGGTGGCATCGGACAGACGCCAGGTCAAGCTCGGATTCAGCAATACCCGTTCCAGATCGGCGAACTGCCGGAAAGAACCGCTGTCTTGATAGGCACCCGCGAACCGGTAAAGCAGCGAGCCGCCGTCCGTGACCGGACCCGTGGCATCCCATTCGGTGCGGTACAGGTCGTAGGAGCCGAACTTCTGCTCCAAGGCATAGTAAGGCACATCCAACGGCTTCTTGGTGACCACATTGATCAGACCGCCCGGTTCGGAGCGGCCGTAGAGCACCGCCGCCGGCCCTTTGAGCACTTCGATTCTTTCCAGGTTGGCGGTGTCCAGGGTGGTGAAGTTGAGGAGGAGTCCGTTGCGGTACACGCCATCCTGACGGAAACCGCGAATGACGAAGGAATCGGCATAGCCGGACAGCTGATTGGTACGCACTCCGCTCACGGTTTCGACCGTTTGTTTCAACTGAAAAGCCTGCCTGTCCTGAACGACTTGCTTCGGCACGACTTGAACGGACACCGGCGTGTCGAAGATCGGCGTGTCGGTTTTGGTGGCGGTGGTTGCATCCGGGACGGCATAGTCCGTGTTGTAGGGATCGCTCGCGTCATAATCACCTCTGGCGGTCACGGTCATCATGCCGAGCGCGATGGCGTCTTGCTCGCCGCGGCTGGCCGAGACTTCGGTCGTCCTGCGCTCCAACGTAACGGTGCGCTGGTCGGTGAAATGGGCTTGTACCGGCGCCGCGCCTAGCAGAATCTGAAGCGCTGCGGCCGGAGAATACGCACCCTTCAACGGAGCGCTCCGCAAATCCCGGGCGATATCGCCCTCGTACAGAACCTGGATATGGCTCTGCATCGAGAATGCCGTCAGCGCACTGGCGAGGTTCTGCGCCGGGATGTCGAATTGAATGGATGCTTCCCGGCTCAATTGCGGTGCATCCTCCGTCTCCGCTTTGGACTCCGCCTTGACGGCGACTGCCGGCATGAAAGCCACCAAAGCGATGGCTATGCCGTTTCGTGTAAAGCTCCTTGCCCCGGATAATTCCAAGTATTTTCTTGTTTTCATTGTGATTTTTATAATTTTGTCCATGGAGTAAGCAAATACTGGAGGGCGCGCAACCGATCTCCAGTCGGATTCCATCGAATCGATCAGCTCATACGTCGCCCTCCAGCAACGCCTGGGCCTCGTCCTCCGAAAGTTCGTCCAATTGTTCGATCAAGCATTCCTCGATGGCCTCAGCCAATCGCTCGATGCTGGTCGCGGCAAACAGCGTCCGTAGTGAGATTTCGATGCCGAAAGCAGACCGCACCCTGGACAAGACCTGCACGGCCAAGAGCGAGTGGCCGCCGAGGTCGAAGAAGTTGGCCTTGACGCCGATCCGCTCCACACCCAACACCTCTTGCCAAATACCGGCGAGAATTTCTTCGGTAGGGTTGCGCGGCGCTACATAGCGGTCTTGCCCTTGAGCCCCGAAGTCCGGGACAGGGAGGGCTTTGCGGTCGATCTTGCCGTTGGCGCCGACCGGCATCGCGTCCAGCCGGATGAAAGCCGCGGGCACCATGTAATTCGGCAACCGGGAAGACAGGTGGCCGCGCAGCGCTTCTGCCAGGGCGGCGTCATTCTCTGCCCCGGCTGCGCCGTACACCACGTAGGCTACTAGGCGCTTGCCGCCTAAGCCGTCTTCACAGGCCACAACGACCGCTTGATCTACCATCGGCGATGCCAGGAGCAGCGCTTCGATTTCGCCAAGCTCGATCCGGAAGCCGCGGATCTTGACCTGGTGGTCGAGCCGGCCCAGGAACTCGATTGCGCCGTCGGCGCGATAACGCGCCTGGTCCCCGGTCCGGTAAAACCGCTCGCCGGGGTCAACGGCAAACGGGTTCGGAACGAAACGCTCGGCGGTCAAATCGGGCCGGCTGAGATAGCCGCGCCCGACGCCTACGCCCGCCACGCACAACTCCCCGGGAATGCCGACCGGAACGGGCCTCAGCCAACGGTCCACGATGTGGAGCCGCAGGTTGGGAAGCGGCCGCCCGATGGCCATAACGGTTTCGGTCTCCGCCGGTTTGTCGGCAATGAAGTGATAAGCGACGTCATCCGAGCACTCCGCCGGACCATAGGCATTCAGCAGCCGAACCTGGGGGTGGCGTTCCATCCAGCGCCGGCAAAGGTCAGGCGGAAAAGCCTCTCCGGTAGGAAGAAGCCAGCGAAGTTGCGTCAGTTGCGGCGCCGATTCGGGCACATCGAGCAGCGCCCGGATCAGGGAGGGAACGGCTTCCAGAACGGTCACGCCGCGCGCCGCGATTTCTTCGAGTAAACATTCCGGATCGTGAACGATCCGGTCCGGCAAAATTTCCACCCGCGCGCCGCACAACAATCCGGTGAGGAACTGCCATACGGAGATATCGAAACACTGGGACGCGGTCTGAGCGATCACATCGGTAGCGTCCAGATCCATCGCCGGAATCTTGCTGAGCAGGTTGTTCAACATGCCGGCGTGTTCCACCATGGCGCCCTTGGGCGTGCCGGTGGAGCCGGAGGTGTAAATGACGTAGGCAAGCCGAGCCGGGTGCGGCGGTAGAACGGAAGGTTTCTCGGCAGCCGAAGACACCGATTCCAGATCTCCGAGGCATAGAATCGCCGTTTCGACCATGATCGTGGCGTCCGAATCGCCCGTACTGCCGGACATTTCGGTGGACGATGCCCGCCCTGCCAAAGATTGCGCCCGTTCCGCACAGGCGTTACCGGCCAGCAGCAGACCGACCCGGCTCTCTCTCAAAATTTGCGCTATCCGAGCGTCGGGATGGGCAGGATCGAGCGGAAGATAGGCCCCGCCCGCCTTGAGCACGGCCACGATCATCGCCAGAAGGTCAATGCCGCGATGGTCCAGCAGGGCGACCACCACGTCGGGACCGACGCCCCGAGCCGCCAGTGTCTGCGCCAAGCGGTCGCTGCGGGCATTCAGTTCGGCGTAGGTCGCCTGCTGGCCGGCGCAGGCGACTGCAATGGCGTCCGGGCTGCGCCGCACCTGAGCCTCGAACCCCCGGGAGAAGTCGGAACAGGCGGAAGCAGCCGAAGCCGTCCGATGGATTTCATCGATCCAGTGGCGTTCCGCATCGGTCAGAATCGGGAGGTCGATCAGCTTGGCGCTGGGATTGCGGATCATTCCCTCCAACAGATGCTTGAAACGCTCCAGCATCCGCTCGACGGCCGCCCTGTCGAAACGCTCGCGTTGGTAGGTGATTTGCAGGTGAAGCTTCGGCCCCGGTATGACGACGACGGTAATCGGATAATTCGTGTGGGTACGGTTCTTCTCGTAAGCGATTTTCAGCGCCCGCTTTTTTTCCAGAAGCGCCTGATCGACCGGGGCGTTTTCGAACACCAGCAGGCTGTCGAACAGCGGCCGGTCATGGGGCAGACCGATCCAGGACTGAATCGTCACCAGCGAGGTGTGTTCGTACCGGCGAATGTCCAGATTGTGCTGCAGCAGTTGCTGCAAGAAATCCGTCACCGACAAATCCGGCGCCACCCGCACGCGCAGTGGCAGGCTGTTGATGAACAGGCCGAGAATTTTTTCCACGCCCGGCAGCTCCGCCGGACGTCCGGCCACGGTGACGCCGTAAACCACGTCGTCGCGTCCGCTGTAGTGGCTTAGGACCAGGGCCCAGGCCGCCTGGAGAAAGGTGTTGGCGGTAATCCGATAGCGATGTGCCAGCGATGCGAGGACGCCGGTATCGGCTTCCGTCAGGAAGTCGATCACCTCGTCCATCTCGCCCGCCACGCGCGCGTCTTCCGCGATCGGACGGTCCACGGTCAGGGGCGTGGGTTCGCTGAACCCTTCCAAATCCCGGCGCCAGAACGCCTCGGCGCTCCGGCCATTCTGCCGCCCGAGCCAGGCGATATAGTCCCTGAAGGGCGGCGTCTGTCGAACCGGCAACTCCCGTCCCCCGAGCAGGACTTCGTAATTGGCCAAGAAATGGCTCAGGATCTCCGAGGTGCACCACTCGTCCAGCAAGATGTGGTGGTAGCTGCGGACAAACCGGTAGCGAGCCTCCTCGAAACGGAACAGGCGTATTCGAAACAGGGGCGCCTGACTGAAATCGAATCCCTCGTGCAATTCCTCCGCAAGCAGCCGATTCATCCGCTCCGTTCGTTCCCGGTCGGACAGGTCGCGCCAGTCGAAATATTCGAAGGGAACCCGGACCTGGCGGTGAACGATTTGATGGGCCCGTTGCCGGCTTTCCCAGAAAAACGACGTGCGCAGAATTGGATGATGGTCCACCACGCCCTGCCATGCTCGCCGGAATGCCTCCGCATCCACCGAACCATCGATTTGGTAGCGATCCTGCATCAAATAGATGCCGGAATTCGGATTCAGCAGGCTATGGAACAGCAGTCCCTCCTGCATCGGCGCCAGCGGGTAGATGTCCTCGACATCCAGATGACGGGACAACAGCCCGTCGAGCTCGGCCGGATCCAGTTCGGCGAGCGGGAACGCCGGATGCAGCCCCTCATTCATCCGGTCTTCGCTCTGCCGTTCTTCGCCATCCCGTTCCTCTATGCCGGCGCGCTTCGCCGCTTCCGCCAGCTCAGCCACGGTCTGATATTGAAAGATCATGCGCGGCGTGATCGGCCATGCCGCCCGATGGGCCCGGCTCGACACCTGAATCGCCCGAATGGAATCTCCGCCCAGACCGAAAAAGTTGTCGTGGACGCCGACCCGATCGATCCTCAGCACATCCGCCCAGATGTTCGCCAGACACTCCTCGGCGGGGTCGCGCGGGGCCACATATTGATGAGCGAATCGATGGCCGAGGTCCGGCGCCGGTAGGGCTTTGCGGTCCAGCTTGCCGCTGGCCGTCACCGGCAAGCGGTCCAGTCGCACGAAGGCCGCCGGAATCATGTAATCGGGCAACCTATTTTTGAGGAAGGCCTGCAGCGCTTCCTGCCGTGGCGCCGGCTCCTGGCCGCCGACCCAATAGGCCGCCATCTGTTTGTCGTCCGGGCTCTCTTCACGCACGACCACTGCGGCCTCGATCACCCCCGGATGCTCGAGCAGTTGCGCCTCGATCTCCCCGAGTTCGATGCGGAAGCCGCGGAGCTTGACCTGCTGGTCGATCCGCCCCAGGTATTCGATCACGCCGTCCGGACGGTAGCGAGCCAGATCGCCGGTGCGGTAAAGCCGGCCGCCCGCCGCCCCGAACGGATCAGCGACGAACGCTTTCGCGGTCAGATCGGGACGATCGAAATAGCCTCGGGCCAGTTGGACGCCGCCGATATAGAGTTCGCCGGCGACGCCCACCGGGACCGGGTTCAAGCGGTCGTCCAAAAGGTAGATTCGAGTGTTGGCGATAGGACGGCCGATGGGTACGGTTGGCTCGGCGCAGCTCCGCTCGCAGGTCCATGCCGTTACGTCGATGGCAGCCTCGGTGGGTCCGTACAGATTGTGAAGTTCGGCGCCGGAGCGTTCGAGGAAGCGGTTTCGTAAATCCGAAGTCAGGGACTCCCCGCTGCAGATCACCCGGCGCAAAGAGGAGCATCGAGCGAGATCCGCCGATTCGAGAAAAGCGCCTAGCATGGACGGCACGAAATGCAGTGTCGTGACCGAGTGCCGCTCGATCAGGTCGACCAGCCGCGCCGGTTCCCGGTGATCTCCGGGCGCGGCAACGACCAAGCGGGCGCCGGCGATGAGGGGCCAGAAGAATTCCCACACCGAGACGTCGAAAGTGAACGGCGTTTTCTGCAATACCGCGTCCGTTGCGTCCAGTCCGAAACGCTCCTGCATCCACAACAAACGGTTCCGCACGGCCTTGTGGGATATCCCCACCCCTTTGGGACGACCCGTGGAGCCGGAGGTAAACAGCACATAGGCCAGCGTCGCCTCGTCGACGGAGAGATCCGGGTCGTGCTCGGGGGTGCCGGCAATACCGGATAGCTCGGCGTCCAGAGCCAACACCTTTCCGGCAAAATCCGGAAACGCGTTCGCGAACTCGGGCTGGGCCAGTATCAGGGAGACCTTGGCGTCGACCAGCATGGCCGAAAGACGTTCGTCGGGATAATCGGGATCGAGGGGAAGGTAGGCGCCGCCCGCCTTCAAGATGCCCAAAAGTCCGATCACCATTTCCAGGGAGCGGCGGGCGCAAATCCCGACCGGAGTGTCCGGCGCGATTCCCGCGGCGATCAACGCATGGGCCAGACGATTGCTGCGAGCGTTCAATTCCCGATAGGTGAGCCGCCGGCTTCCAAAAATAACGGCGGTCGCTTCGGGGATCTTTTCCACCTGAGCTTCGAACAGCCGGGCAAGAGTCGAAGTTTGGAATTGCAGGCTGGCATTTTCCGTCGCGTTCCATTCCACCCGTATTCGCCGGCATTCGGCTTCCGACATCAGAGGAAGATCACCCATCGGGGTTTTCGGAGCGGCGGCGATGCTCCGCAGCAAGGCTTTGAAGTGATGGGCCAGCCGCTCGATGGTAGCCGGTTCGAACAGATCGCTGCGGTACTGGAAGGAGAGCAACAATCCCGCTTGAGACTCAGCGGCCATGAGTTTCAGATCAAAATTCTCGATTCGCTGCCGGATGCCTAAGGGCCGGACCGGCCAATCGCCCCAGGCCGAAACCTCGCCGTCCTCCCCGAGCGCAAGCTGCGCGAGCTCGCTTTCCATCCCTGCCTGCGCCTGCTGCAACACGAACAAGGTTTGGTAAATCGGCCAATAATCCGCGCTGCGTTCGGCCTGAAGGCAATCCACCATCAGAGCGAAGGGAAAATCCTGATGCTCCAGCGCGCTTAACATGGCCTCGTGCACTTCATTCAGATAGGCGGCAAAAGGTTTGTCGCCGGAAGGACGAGTGCGCAGCGGAACCGGATTGACGAAGTTGCCCACCACCGGCGCGAACGCGGCATGGCTGCGTCCGCTGGTCGGAACGCCGACGATCAGATCGTGCTGATGGGTATAGCGGTAGAGCAGCGCCTTGTAGGTGGCGAGCAATAGCGTAAACAGAGTCACGCCATGCCGCCCGGCCAAATCCTTGAGCTGACCGGTTTCGTCCCGACCCAATCGGATGGCGACCGAGCCGCCGGAGTAGCTCGGCTTCTTCATCCGCGGGCTATCAGTAGGCAAGGCGAGAATGGGAAGTTCCCCGGCAAGTTTTTGACGCCAGTAGTCCCCGTCCTTTTGGCTGGCGAGGCTTTCCAGATATTGCCGCTGTCGGGTAACGAAAGCGGCATAGTTCGAAGCAGGAGGGGGTAATGCGGGCGCTCGGCCTTCAGCCAACGCCGTGTAGACCGTTCTCAATTCGCCGATGAGGATGAGCACCGACCAGAGGTCGACGGCGATATGGTGTGCACAGAGCAGAAGGGTGTGGGTGCGGGCTGAAGTAAGGGATCTGACGTCGGTAGCCTTCGATCCGTGATGATAAAGCGTTGCCCGGAAGACCGGTCCCCGTACCAGATCAAAGGGTTCGCGAACCCTTCGTGCCATGTCGTTCTGAAGCTCGGATTCCGACCAAGCGGAGGCATCGACGGCCGTAAAGAAATCCGGCAGTTCAGACAGGGGCAGGGCGTTTTGAACGACCCCGTTTTCCTCGGTGCGATAAACCGTACGCAGGCTATCGTGGCGCTCCGCGAGGCGGATAAACGACTGCCGCAACAACGCCGCATCGACCGCGCTTTCGATGCGCAATGCCAGATGCAGGTTGTAGACGACGCTATCCGGCTCCATGTGCTGCATCGCCCACATGGAGATCTGGCTGGACGATAGAACCAGCGTTTGGGGCTCCGGGTTATAGCTTGTCGATTGTTCAGCCGCTGCCGCCTCGACGACGGGAGTCGCCGCCAAACGCTCCGCCACCTCCTTGATCGAACTATCGGATAGAAAAAGGGATAGCGGCGCTTCGATGCCCAGCAATCGGTCTGTCGCGTGTTTGAGGTCAACGGCCTTGATAGAGTCGAGACCCAACGCTCGTAACGCCACACCGTTGGGAACGCCGGATTCCCCAACCTTCAACAGGCGGGCGATCTTGGCCCGGAGAAAGCGGGCAATCAAAGGCGCACGTTGCGCTTGGGGAACGGCCGATAGGGCCTCTCGCACGAGTTGGCATTCCGGCTCTGCGCTGGGACGGGTCTCCTCGCCCCGAGCGGCATCGCTCCGCTGCCCCCGCGAGGCAAGAGGCTTCGTTGCCTTGCCATCGCCCGAGCGGGCCACCACCGGCAGGGCGTCCTCCAAATACGCCTGCTTGCAGGCGTGGCGGCGCAGTTTGCCGCTGGACGTCTTGGGAACGCCTCCGGGTTGCACCAAGACCAGCTCCGCGGCTGTCAATTCGCAGGCTTCGGCAAGAATGCTCCGCAACGACACGAAGATCGCTTCGTAGTCGGCCTGGCGTACGGCCTCGCGAGTCAGTTCCGCCACGACGACCGGCACCTCGTCTTCCCCGACCACCGAAAACGCCGCGCAACCGCCCGGACGGAGCGCTTCGACCGAATCGGTGAGAACGTGCTCGATATCTTGCGGATAGAAATTCCGGCCGCGGATGATGATCAGATCCTTGATGCGTCCGGTGATGCATAGCCGGCCATGGTTCAGGATTCCTAGATCGCCGGTGCGGAGGAATGAGGCTGGAGGCTGTAACCTGGAACCATAGGCTCGTGATGATTGTTCGGCGACGTTAGCCCCCCAACCTTCCCCTCTCTGTGCCAGAGGAAGGGAGGAATTTAGACGGGCGCGGAAGGTCTGTTCCGATTCCTCAGGGCGGTTCCAGTAGCCCTGAGCCACGCTGGGTCCCGAAGCCCAGATTTCGCCCTCCTGCCCCGGCGAGCAGATCTTTCGGGAACTCGGATCGACGATGCAGACTTCATGGTCTATCCAAGGGGAACCGCAGGGAACTAGACTGGAGACTTGAGGCAGCAGGCCGGAGGAAACGCCTATTTCGGGTATTTTTTCCTCCGGCCTCACGTCTCCAGGCTCAAGTCTTCCCCCCGTCACGAACAGTGTAGCCTCGGCCAAGCCGTAACACGGGAAAAAACTTTCCCGACGAAAGCCGGATTCGGTAAAGGCTTCGGCGAAGCGATCCAACGTGGCTGCACGTACAGGCTCGGAGCCGTTGAACGCCAGTGTCCAGGAGCTCAGATCCAACCCACGTTTTTGTTCCGCCGTTACCTTTCGGACGCAGAGATCGTAGGCGAAATTCGGCCCGCCCGAAGTGGTGGCCCGGTAAGCGGAGATCGCCCTAAGCCAGCATACTGGTTTTTCCAGAAACGCCATGGGCTGCATCAGGACGGCGGTGGAACCGATATAAAGCGGCTGGAGGATGTTTCCGATCAACCCCATATCGTGGTAGAGCGGGAGCCAGCCCACCACGATAGAGTGCTCAGTGTGTCCGAAGCTGCGCTTGATGGCTTCCTGATTGGCGAGCAGATTGCCGTGATTCACCATCACGCCCTTGGGATCGCCGGTGGAACCCGAGGTGTATTGCAGGAAGGCCAGGCTGTCCCGGGCCAGTATCGGCGGCGTCCAGTACTTTGCCTCGGTTGCGTCCACGTTGTCGGTTAATAGCCATTCGTACGGCCCGCCGTACCCACTTTTGCCACTGATGGCAGGCGCCCCATGCGCTGAAAGGTCATCGCGGATTCTTGCGGAGAGTTGCGCCGTCGTCAGAATGACGGCAGGGGCTGCATCGCAAATGACGGCTAATAGACGCCACAGATGCTGACGCGTCGGGGGATAGGCGGGAACCGCGATGACCCCGGCATACAGGCAGCCGAAAAAGGCCTCGATGTATTCGAGCCCCGGTGGATAAAGGAGCAGAGCCCGCTCCCCAGCCATATCCATGGCCTGAAGCCGTGCGGCAATGGCGCGTGCGCGCCGATCCAGTTCCGAAAACGTCAGATGACCGCTTTCGTTTTCGCCGTCCCGCAGAAAGATATAAGCTGCCTGCCCAGGCTTTCCCACGGCTCTGGCATGAAGCAATTCCACGAGATTCGGGAAAGTATCGCCGACATCAGCCATCAATCCGGATTCTTCCAGGCAGCGCATGCTAAGTCTCCTATGAAACGCGGTGTAGGTTTGAACGACGCAGAGCTTGGGTACACACCCCAAAGGCATCAGGATTTACCGATGCACCCGGCGAAAAACGATGTAGAGAAGATCGACTGTCCATAGCAGGGAGTCCATTTCTGGAACGTTGCGGTTCGTTTGCTTTCAGCGGGTTCAGCGTGTCGGCGAATCGGGCATGGCACCATCGATGCACCTCAAACCGAACCGGCGGACCCTCGACCGCCAAAGTCGCGACAACGTCTTCGCTGAGAGTCACGGGATAGAGCCACCATTCACCCGGGACAACTTTCGCTGTGAGAGCTGATCTGACTCGACCGGGAACCATCAATGGCCCCAAGGGAACATCGAAACTCTCCAAAGCCAACGACAACCCTTCGCGACGGCCTTTTACATACGCTTCCTTTCTCGTCCAGCCCCGCAGGAATGCCGTAGCCTTTTCATGCAATGGAATCTCGGCGAACTCGGCTTGCTCGTTGGGAGAAAAAACCAAAGACGCCAGCTGCTGCCAGGGGATATCGTTCCGCAAAAGTTCGATATCAATGCCGACCTCCCGCCCCCCGGAGATGGCGTATACCGCCCAGTTGCCAGCATGGGAAATATTGAACCGGAGCCGCTCGGCGAGAAGTCCCGCCAGTTCGGGTTTACCGCAGGCACCGTAGGAAAAGCGGATTTCAGCGGGATCGATGTTCAGGTAGCCACCGAGCAGGCGACGCAGAATTCCCCGGGCCGCGATATATCGAACCCTGTCCAGCTCGAAAACGAACCGGCCGGCTCTGTCGCATTCATCCTCTGACAAATCCGCAAGGAACGGATTTGAATAGCCGATGGGCTGGTTCCGAAGAGGGGCGTCCCAGGGATGGGATTCGTAGAGAACGTCGAACGTACTTTGGGCATCGGCATCGGAAATCAGCCGCACATACCAAACATGAACTTCGCCCGGCGACAGCCGAGAAAAGTTATCGGCAGAATTCAGGGCCCGGAGCATCCGCCTCTCCCTCTCAGAAAGAACATCCACTCCGCCGGACGGGTTTTGCCTGCATCACGACGTTTGCCCCGTCAAAGCAGCTGCCTCCATCTGCTTGCGCAGACTCAAGGGACGCATGTCCGTCCACGCGTCCTTGATGTAGTCCAGGCACTCCTGTTTCGGGCCGGTCTTTCCTACGGTTCGCCAGCCTTTGGGCACCTCCTTGTATTCCGGCCAGATCGAGTACTGCTCCTCATGGTTGACGACCACGTGATAGATCGTCGTGTCTTCCTCTTCATTCCAAGCCATGTATTGAGTCCTCCGAATTCGAGTTCAAGCAACCAGGATCGGTATTCGTACCCGAGGGTCTTTACCCTCGATACCTGTAATGACGGATACTCGAAGCCGAACCCGTACTCGGGACCGAAAATTTTTTCTGAAAAATTTGAAGAGGGCGCAGCCGGCGGTCCGGATGCCTTGTACCGCTGCAATAGGAAGAGGAGTGTGAAGGGAGTTGGGTTGGCGAAGACTGCTTACCCAGCCTTCGGCCATAGGTTGCCGGCTCAGAGGCCGGGCTGATAAAGCAGGGTCAGCGCACCGGAGAGATTCAGGGAACTCAGTCCCATGGTTTTCTCGATGGCGGTAAGGATGTCCCGAGGCCGGGTCAGGTCGAAGGCGCCGCTGACGATCCGTTTACGAATGCGCGGATCGGCGACCATGATCTTGCCGGGTAAATAGCGGTTCAATTCGTCGACTACGGCGGAAAGCGGCTGCAGGTTGAACACCAGTAGGCCGCTCCGCCAGGCTAATGCTTGCTGTGCGTCCACGCGCAGAACGGGACCGACGCCTTGCTCATCGCCACTCGCCTGCAGTCCGGCAGTCAGTTCGACCGCTTGGTTCTCGGCACCCTCGGTGTAAACCCGTACCCGCCCCTCGGACACTGTGACGGTCATCCGCTTATCCTGCTCGTACACGTTGAAGGCGGTACCCGTGACTTGGGCCATACCGTGAGCGGTAGCGACGATAAAAGGACGAGCCGGGTTGTGAGTCACCTGGAAATAGGCTTCGCCTTCCAGGAGTTTGATCACTCGGTGCTCTGGAGTGAACTCGACTGACAGGGCCGAATGAGTATTGAGTGTGATATGGGAGCCGTCTTCCAGCGTGAATTCCCGCCGCTCGCCCCACTGGGTATGGTAATCGCTGTTCCAAAAGCGGAGAGCACCCGGCAACCAAAGGAACATCGCAACCGCCGTCGCCAGGGAGAGGCCCGCAAAGGCCCGGCGCACCGGTCGCCTTGCAAACGGCGGTGCAGCCTTGCGGATGAATGGGCCACTGTAAGTTTCCCGGCGGACCTGCGCTTCCTCTTGCTCGAAGACCCGCTGAGCAGGCTTATCCAACAACGCCCAAAAGTTCTCGACGTCCAAATAAGCCTTCGCATGAACGGGGCTCGCCTTTCGCCAAGCCTCAAAACGACTGTAATCTTCAGGCGTAGCCTGGCCGGAGTGGAGTTTGGAAAACCACTCGATCGCCTCGTTGGAGATCGTCGTCTCCACGGGGGGTGAATGCATAACCGCTCTTTATGTTCTTGACGATGGATTGGAGTCACGCACCCCAACCGGTTTGAATTACAGCGGGTTGACTCAATCGTTGTCAATCGATTTATTGCGGACTCAGCGTACGGAGTTTAGGCGCTATAGCGCACGCATTCGGTCACGCAAAATTCTCAACGCTTTGCCGATTTGTGTTTCCACCGTCCGCGGAGAAATATCCAATTGCTCGGCGATCTCGACGTGGCTAAGGTGCTGGACTTTGTGCAGCAGGAAAATGCGGCGGCATTGCGGGGGCAGTTCGGCAATCATTTGACTCAGGATATCCAACTCCTGGCCCGCTTCCGCGACCCAATCCGGCGAGGGCTTCGGACAAACCAGGTCCTCTTCCAGCGGTTCGTGATGGGCATGCACCGAGACCACGGCTTGCCGCCCATGGTCGACCACCAGATTGCTGGCGATCCGGAACAAATAGGCGGGAAGATTCCCGATCTCCTCGAGGGAGTCCTGCTGAATGACCCGCAAATAAGTCTCCTGGACCAGGTCTTCCGCAGTATGGCTGCAGCCCAGGCGCCGTTTGAGCAGTTGCAGCAAGGGCTTTCGGGTATTCAGGAAGGTCGACTCGATAAGGGCGGTGGACGAACTCACTGATTCATTCTCCGTAATAATCGTTCCGTGGTAGCAGGTGTTTGCGGCCGGGTTTCTGGCGGGAGTGCCTCGCGAGCAAAACAAGAAAAGCAAACTCCATTCCAAATAAAATTTCATTTTTATTCAGTGGCTTAAACAAAACAGAACAATGCCGGATATGGCATATGACTTGGCAGGTGCGGCATAGTCCGCACTTTAGGCATACCCGGTGTTCCGACTCTCATGTTTCACAGCCACTTCCTGCCACCACAAAAATTTTTGAGCCTGCAATACGGGATTTGGCGCATTTTTACGTCATTAGGATAGAAATCAACCAAAAAGAGGAATCGTCATGAGGGTTGAGCCAGCCTGCCCTGCGCCCAGCCAAAACGCCGGCCCGAATGGAACCGAAGCGTCGGGCAATGGAGAAACGAATAGGCCCGAGTTCCCTTCGGCGCGCTATTTTCAGGTCCATTTCGAATACATTGAAGAATTGCTCGGCGAGGCGCGACGATGCCTCGAAGCGTTGAGCGTGCAAGTGGCGGAATTTCAGCGGAACGCCGATGCCGACCCTGCGAAGAAGAGCGGACGCGAGCTCCGGAAGCAATCTTCCGCCGGGCCGAAGCTATCCCTCCAGGGCGAGCGCAAATCCCGCGAGGCACGGCGTAAAAGCTTACATTCCAGCAATCCGATGCTGGGCACGGTGTCCGAAAAATGAAGATGTACCTGCTTCCCGGAACGCAGCCCTACGGCGGCCCCGAAGGCAAGCCCGTCACGATGGCTGAGATTCCCGCCACCTGGAGACGACCGCTCGCCGTGGCGGCCGCCGTTGGCTCGGCCGCCGTGCTGCACGGTTTGCTTTTCTTCTGGTACGTCAACCGTCCGGAACCGCTCCCTTTCACCGAAGCGGCGCCCCTGCCGATGATCGATATGGTTCTGTCCAATCGCAAACGGTCGTCCTGGGAGCGCCAGGACGCCCCTTCCGCCCCTCCCGCGCCGGCGGCCCCGCCGAATGCGCCGCCCCCGCCGACACCCCCCAAGGACGCGAAGAAACCCGATCCCAAGCCGGTGAAGAAACTCAAACCGAAACCGGTGCGAAAGGAGTCTGCGGTCAAGCAGGTCGAACCGCAAAAGCAGGAACCAACGGATACCGCACCGCCGGGACCAGCGGCACCTTCTGCGCCAATCCAAGACCGTGCCGCTGCTCCGCGCAACGACACCTATACGCCGGCCAGTTCGAACGCCAACTATCTGAACAATCCGAAACCGGTTTATCCCGGCGTCGCGCGCCGCCGGCACTGGGAAGGCTTGGTCGTGCTGAGGGTCTACGTCACCGCCGACGGCCGCTGCGGCGAGGTGTCGGTGCAACGCTCGAGCGGCCACGATGTGCTGGACGAAGCGGCCCTCAATGCGGTGAAGAAATGGCGCTTCGTGCCCGCCAAGCGCGGCGATGTCGCGCAGGCGAGTTGGGTCACCGTGCCCATCCAATTCCAATTGGAGTGACTGGACGAGAGGGACGTCTCGTTAGACGGATTCTTGCCCTTTGACGGTCGGCTCGCGCGTCGTAACCCGTCTTTCGGCACTGATCGGTGAGTGATGCCGCGCTGCGAACTTGCCGCAAGCATCAGGAGGCAGGGGCTGTGCGGCTAACCCACAGCCGGGAGAGATCAACCGAACGAAATAACCATATGAAATGCAAGAGGAGATCATGTTTAATCTATCGGAAACCGCCATCGTCGACGGCACCCTGTGCATGCTCGGCTGTTTTTCCCTGCTGACCTGGAGCGTGATTCTGCTGAAAGTGGGGGAACTCGGCCTGAACAAGCTGCGCAACCATACCTTCTTGAAAGCCTTCCAGAACGGCCCAGGGGCCGGTCTCGATCAAGAACCGGCAACCGGCGGCACGGCTCAGGTCGCCCGTGTGCAGCAGACCGGCCTGAAGACCCTGGCGCACGCCAAGGTACAACTGGCGCTCCGCGCCGATAAGCACGAAGCTTGGCACGACCTGATGGAGCGCGCCATGCGCCTGCAAATTCAAAAGGAAAAAGCACGGATGGATGCCGGTCTCGGCTGGCTAGCCAGCATCGGCAGCACGGCACCATTCGTCGGCCTGTTCGGCACCGTGTGGGGCATCATGCACGCCCTCAAGGATATCAGCGCCCAGGGTTCGGCCAGTCTCGAAGTGGTGGCCGGCCCCATCGGCGAAGCATTGATCGCCACGGCCTTGGGCATTGCCGTGGCGATCCCGGCGGTGATCGCCTACAACTTCTTCCTGCGCCAAAACCGGCGCATCGTTATCGCGCTGGACCACTTCGCCAGCGAATTCCTGCACGCCACGATCCAGGACCATCTGATTCAACAAACGGTGACCGAACATGGCCATACAACTGCCCGATAACGACGACGGCGGCGAAATGAGCGAGATCAACGTCACGCCCCTGGTGGACGTGATGTTGGTACTCCTGGTGGTGTTCATCGTCACTGCGCCTCTACTGACCCAAGTGGTCCGGGTCAAATTGCCCAAGACAGAACAAACCGAACCAGCGCCGGACCAGCACATCGCTATCCTCAGCGTGAATGCGGAAGGACAGCCGCTGCTGGACGATCGTCCAGTGCCGCTGGAATCTCTGGAAACGGAGTTGAAAGCCCTACAGGAACGGGATCCCGACATCAGCATTCAGCTCCAGGCCGACCGGACCGCGGTGTTCGATGCCGTGGCCAAGGTCATGGCCAGCGCCCAGCGTTCCGGCATCGGCAAGCTGTCGTTCGTGACCTTGCAGCAATGACGAGGCGGCCGGTTTGCCGTATGCGGCGGGTTGGGCTTACGCGCAGTCAATGCGCGAATCGTGCAAAGTACGACCTTACTGCTGTTGCTAGCGACGAGGGTGTTCGCATTTGCCGATGGCGCCGCCGTGACGGTCCGTTTCGATCAAGTGGCCAAGCGCGATGCGGTTCAATTGGCAGGCGTCGGAACCTTCAAGGCATCGACTCGCGCGGCGAGAGAAGGACGCAATCCACAAACCGGCGCCACATTGAAGATTCCGGAAACGACCCTGCCCAAGGTTACCGCGGGTTTGGCGTTCAAAAAGCAAGTCGCTGAGGTCGGTCAAGAGAGCAAAGTAGGCGCGACGCATAATTCGAAGTCCTGAGCGTTTGGCATTAGGACCTCGGTCCCGAAGACCAACCTTCGGATTTGCTGGCGAATGGTTGGCACATCTAAGGGGGACAAACGCTGAACATTCCGATCCAGCGTATTGAGCCGGGTTCCGTTCACATTGAACCATTCCTCCACTTCCGCGCCTGCACGGCCAAATGCAATAGGCTTTTTGCACGGCGTTTTTGCAAGCCGTGTTACCGGAAATGCTCCGGCTTTACCTTGTTCAGGCGCCTCAGTTCGGCCGGCGAAGTTCTGCCTTTTGACGATACTTTGTCGTAAACCTCGTCAAAGGCCTGCTTACAGTACGGCAAGCGCTCCCGGAGTCTGTCGTAATCTCTGTGATCGAACATGGTTCTAAAGCTCTCTCGATTCAGGGTCGTTCTAGCATACAGAGCTTGATAACCCTGATGATCCAAGACGAACTTTTCGAGCGAGGGCAAGGCGGACGCATTGTCGAAATTTTCCTTTTTCGGTGTGCCATACGCCCCAAAGTCGACATAAAGCTCATCCATGTCATCCCCTTCGCCACAAAAGGGATGTATGAACCCCAGCCTCCGGTCGTTTTCATACACCGCCATGGGCGAGAGCCATAACGGATAGAGTTCGAAATGATCGTCGAAGTACTGAATGGCGTTCGCCAAGTATCGGATCGGCATCAACATATCCTGAACGACATGATGTCTTTCCCGAAGCCGCCGGGTCGTTTCCGTTTCCGTGTACTTCAACAGCTCGATCCGCGGCGGCAGCGCCCATCCCAATAGCCATCTGAAAAGCGGATGATTGCCGAAGGAAATGATTTCTTCCATCGCCCAAAAATAGCTTCGAGTATGGCGATGAAAATAATCCCGGAGCGGCACATACTCGCAGCCCTCTTTCTGTTCCGTCAGATAGGTTTGCGCGTGCTTGTAGAACCAGGGCTTGTACCATCGCCCGATGGCGTTCACCGCTCCGTCGGCACCCGCCTCGTCGGTCATGGTGCCGCACAGAATGACCGCCGAGTCGCGACTGTAGACCAACCCTTCCACGAAGTCGTTTTTCTCCGTATCCCTGCTCTCCGCTTCGAAAACGTCGACCATATCGTCGAGTGAGTAAACGGGGCGATAGCGAAGCCGGACGTATTTTCGGGCAGGGATGATTTTCAGTTGGGCGGCGACTAGAAAGCCCAGCGTGCCATGGCTCCACGGGATCAGATAGTAAAGGTCCGCGTTCTCCAACGGGCTGCACCGGAGCAACTTGCCTTCGGCCGTCACAATGTCGAAAGATTCGCAGACATGCTGAATCAAGCCGTATTTGTGACTGCTGCTTTCCACTCCGAAGCCCATGATTAAACCACCTACCGTCAAGTCGTCCAATTCCGGGACGACGGGCAACGTCCATCCCCGAGGCACCAGGCTTCGTGAAATCTGGCCCATGGTGGCCAGCGGTTCCACCCTTACGAGCCTCCGTTCTTCGTCGATCTCGAGGATGTCGAACAGGCTGACGTCGATCTTTCGATGGGACAGTTTGTATTTGGGCACGAGCTCGCTCATGGATTTCCAACCGGAGCGCGCCGTACACAACTTTTCCGGGCAACCGTCCCGCTTCCATTCCTCGATCTGCCCGATCACCCTCCGGACTTTTTGATCATGCTTCGCGGGAGCGCTCTTGAGGCTGAAGGCGATCCGATCGCGGACCGACACATACGCGCCATACAATGCCGAAACCGGCAAAAGGACGAGAGTCGCAAATAATCCGCGGTAATGGGTAAGTACGTGTTCGACAACACGGGATATAAGGTCGCCCGCGGCTTTCACTGGAACCTCTCTGCGTACGAGCTTGGTCATGGCCTTGCCTAAAATCAAGATTCCGAGTCGTTCACGATTTTTATCGCCTGATTCGGGCAGTATTTTTCCGCCGCTCTCGCTTTCTCGATGAGTGTCGCCGACGGTCGTTCATCGAGTACCTTGAGGCGGCCTTTTTCGTCGACCAGAAAGATTTCCGCCGCTTCAGCCATGCAATGGGCATGTCCTTTACACAGATCGCGGTCGACGACGATCCGAAAGCGCCCGGCGGCCGTAGCGTCTCGAGCACGCGCAGCCTCTCGCCGAGCCTTATTCAACCGCGAGGCTTGCCGCCTCCGGTAGCGGACCAGACAAGGCGAGCCGGGCTCGATCACCATTTTCCGGTAATCGTCCCGATAGCTTTCGGGAGAACCGACCAGTTCGAACTCATAGCGCCTCAGGAGCACGCAGAAGATGGCCTTGATTTGAAACAGCGCAAAGGCGTTGCCCGAGCATTTGTGGCGCCCGCCGCCGAAAGCCTGCCAGCCGAACAGATCCTTGTCTTCACCTCGTTCCGGCGAGTATCGGTCTGGATCGAACCGGTCAGGCTCGGGAAACAAGTCTGGAATCCGATGGGTAACGGAGGGCGCCGCGCAAACGAACTTGCCGGCCTTAATGATGTAGTCCTTGACGCAAAAATCCTGTATCACTTTGCGCATCAGAATAATTAGCGGCGGATGCAATCGCAGGACTTCCTTGATGACGTTTTCGAGCTTGGGAATCTGCCTCAGCGATTCGAAGTCGATCGCACCGTCCGAGCCGAACCGTTCCTCGATTTCCTCGACGACGGCCCTCATGTGTTCGGGGTGGCGGAGCAATTCGATCAGCACCCAGGCGGCGGTTCCGGAACTGGTGTGATGGCCCGCGAAAACCGCGGCAATCAGCATGCCGGTAATCTCGTGGGCGGTCAGTTTGCTCCCGTCCTCGTAGCACGCATCGATCAGCATCTGGAAGACGTTGGTCCGGTTTTCCGTCTGCTGTGCGCGCTTTTCCATGATTTGGGACACCAACTCCTGTAGCCGCGCCCGTGCTTTGTCGCGGCGGCGGAACACCGGCAGCGGCAGATTTGGAAACACATAGGCGATGGGCTGAATACCCTGTTCCAGGTCGTGATAGATCTCGACGAACTCTCGGTTTAGCTCGTACCTGAATTCGGCCCCGAGCAGACAATGGCTGGACGTGTAAATCGTCAGCTCCTTGGTAAACTCGAGCAGATCGATTTCACCGGAATCGCCCCAGCGATCAAGCAGCGTCTCGACTTCATCGACGATGATGTCCGAATAGGTCCGCATGGGCTTGTCCCGGAGCGCCGGCATCAGCATCTGTAACTGCTGATTTTTTCGGGTGATGGGCGCGTCGAAAACTACGCCCTGCCCGAAGATCGGAGTCATGATCCTATAGGCGGGTCCTTGATCGAGCACCTCGTCCGGAGCGCGATAGAAAGCCTCGCTGGCTTCCGTGCCGGTCAGCAACACCATATTCTGGTGGAACAGCTTGAATTCGGCCACGTCCCCCAGTTGCCGGCGCAACCGCATCATGAAAGCATGCGGATTCTTGCCGAAGCTGAAAATATGTCCCGCAAGCGGGAGCGCGCCCGAGAGCTTCGGGGGCTCTTTGAGTGGTTTTTCGCCCATTACCGAATCCTGGTCGATGGCGTTATCGTTCGCCGGTTGAAAAGATTGTTATTATGCGTCGCGATTAAGCTGCTCATGAAATCATCTTTTTCATGTGCATCAAACCTTTATTTATGCAAAGACTCACCTTACGGATACCGACATGCCTGCCTATCCTCGTGAAGAGCTGGAAAAAATGGTCGAACGCTGGCTTGCCGCCAATCGTCAAGCCGAGCAAGAAGGTGACTGGATCAAGCACCTCGGCGCGCTGTACACCGAGGATGCGGAATACGGCTGGAACATGGGGCCTAACCGCGAATTTCTCGCCAGAGGCAGAAAGCAGATCGAAGACTGGGCGCTCGGTGCGCACATGGAAGGGTTCGAGAAATGGCGCTACCCTTACGAAAAAATCCTGATCGACGAGAAACAGGGCGAGGTGATCGGCATCTGGCGCCAGGTGGCACCCGTCAAACGGGAAGACGGCAGCGATTACGAAGTTGCCGGCATCGGCGGCTCCTGGTTTCGCTATGGCGGAGGATACCAATGGTGCTGGCAGCGCGACTTTTTCGATCTCGGCAACGTCAAGGCGATGTTCATGGAACTCGCGGCAGACGGCAAACTAGACCCTTCCGTAAAGCAGAGGCTGAGCAAACTGGCGAAAGGGCAGCCGCTCCCCGGGGTCGTTCCCATTCATGCAAGCCAAGGCATCGGCAAGAAGCTGAAAGGCATCATCGCCATGACTCGCACGGTACTGCTCGGGGTTTAGCGGAACCGTATCGAATTAAGCCCATCCGGAACATTCGAACTAGACTCAGGAGCGATATTCCCGCACAATCAAGGCGTTGTAGAACGTTATTCCACGCACTATCCATGTGCGCCAGAAGGAGAAAGGGTGACCTTCGTAGCTTGCCGGTCAATGATCTATGTTGGACAACGTTCATGAGACGTCAATGGAATGAAACCGTCGACGAGCACACGGGGATAGAGACGCCCTCTTCGCTCTATTCAGATGCATGGGAATCCAGCCGCCGGGCGTTGCGGCATTTGCTCGATCTGCAGCGGCCTCGCGGCGACTGGGAAGGAGAAATGGTCTGGTGCACCATGATCCTCGCGCAGGCCGTCATCGTGCGGACGGTGGTAGCCAGTCCTTACAACGAAGCGGAAAAAGCGCGCATAGTCATCCATTTCGAGCGCAGCCAGCTGAGTGACGGTTCCTGGGGCATGCACCCCGAATCGCCAGGCTACGTCTTTTTCACCACTCTGGCTTATGTGGCCCTGAGGCTGCTCGGCGTTCCCGCCGATTCGCCAATGCTCGTCAAGGCTCGTCATTGGCTGCATGCTCAGCCCGAGGGCGTAAAAGGCATTCCCACCTGGGGCAAGTTCTGGCTGGCCATGCTGGACCTGTATGCCTACGAGGGACTGAACGCAATCCCGCCCGAGATCTTCCTGCTGCCGGAATGGTGGCCGATGCACCCGCGGCGTTACTACTGCCATACCCGTCAAATCTACTTAGGGTTAGCCTTTCTTTACGGCATGCGCTTTCGCGCGAACTTGCCGGATGCGCTGCGCGACGAATTGCGCCAAGAACTTTACCCGGAGCCGTACGAAACTATCGACTTTGCCGCTCTGCGCAACACCGTGGCCGCGAGCGATGTCTATGTCCCCATTAGTCCGGTATTGCGCCGGGTTTACAAGCTGTTATCCGCTTACGAACGTCACCATAGCCGGGCACTACGCCGGAAGGGGCTCGACCTGTGCTTCAACCGGATGCTTTACGAGCAGCGGGTTACGCGCTATCAGGGTATTTCTCCCGTCAGCGGACTCTTGAATTGTCTTGCAATCTTCGCGCGCGATCCGCGGCATCCGGACCTTCAGCCCAGCCTCGAAGGCATCGAGGCCTGGCGCTGGGAAGATGAAGAGGAAGGGATACGCTACGCGGGAGCTCGCTCCAACACCTGGGATACCGCCTTCGCCGTCCAGGCATTGATCGAGAGGCCCGCGGCCATCGAGGGATTAGCGGAAGCGCTCGACAGGGCTCACGAGTTTCTCAACAACGCCCAGATGACCGAGGAACTCGCCGATTATGATGCCGCCTGGCGCGACCGAGCGCTCGGCGGCTGGTGTTTTTCCGACGGCCAGCACCGGTGGCCGGTAAGCGACTGCGCCGCGGAAGCGCTGAGCGCCCTGCTCGCGCTCTATGATCATCCCGCATATGCCGTAGCGTCGCCGCTCGCTCCCGAGCGCCTCCGCCAGGCGGTCGCCTTCATTCTGTCGCGACAGAATGCGGACGGCGGTTTCGGGACCTACGAACGCCGACGCGCGGGCAAGCTGCTTGAAATGGTCAATCCTTCCGAAATGTTCGGCCAGTGCATGACCGAACTCTCCTATATTGAGTGCACGGGGTCGGCTCTGGCCGCTCTCGCGCATTACCGGAAGCATCACTCCGACTTGCCCAAAGGAGAGATCGAACGGGCGATAGGCAAAGCCGTAGCTTTCCTGCGCCGGCGCCAGCTCGCCGACGGATCCTATCCAGGATTCTGGGGAATTAACTACACCTACGCCATCTATCACGTGACCAAAGGGCTGCGAACGGCCGGCGTGCCCGCCTCGGACCCTGCGCTTCAGGCGGCCGCCCTCTGGCTCGTCCGAAAGCAGCGGCCCGATGGCGGCTGGAGCGAACACTATTCAGGCTGCCTCGAAGGCTGCTACGTCGAGCACACGCAAAGCCAGGTCGTGATGACGAGTTGGGCTCTGCTCGCCCTGCTCGACATCCTGCCGCCCGACAGCGAATCGATCATACGTGGATTCAAATGGTTGATGAGCCGGCAACTTGAAGACGGCAGCTGGCCGCGGCAAGCGGTTAACGGCGTCTTTTTCGGTTCGGCGATGCTGGATTACAGGCTTTATCACACCTATTTCCCGACTTGGGCGATGGCCCGCTATGCACGGCTGATGACTCCTCCATAGCCGAACATAGGAATTGAAGACGCTTTTTCAGCTTGACGTCGGAAGATGCGATCTTCCAGCTCAGACCCGGTTTCAGGACCGAACCGGGAGTTCGGTGAACGTCGCCTCGTGACGGTCAACTCGACCTTGATATCGAGCCGTATTGGATCGTCGCTGGGCGCAGTAAAGCCAAACATTCGGGGCGCAGCCCGCCCTGACTGTCTCATCAACAATCGGAAAAAGGAATTATGCAGGGAAAAATCGTTCACCACGAAGATATCGATGTTCTGATCGCCGGCGGCGGAGTGGCCGGCTCAGCGGCGGCTGCAGCACTTTCACAGGTGGGCCTGCGCATCTTGATCATCGAGCCCGACGCCGCGCAAGGCAGGCGTCTCGCCGGGGAACTCATCCACCCGCCCGGCATCGAGGGCCTGTGCCAGCTCGGCTTATTGAGCGACCGCTCGATGCCGGGTTCGCCGGTAAAAGGTTTTGCGATCTTCCCCGCCGATAAAGACGATCCAGCCAGCTCGATAACCTTACGCTACGGCGAAAGGCCGGGCATTCGCCATTTAGGTCGTGCGATCGAGCACCGAATCTTGAAAAACCATCTGCTCGAAACAGTACAGCGGTTTCCCGGCGTCACAGTCTGGCTAGGCGCACGGGTCATATGGATAGAGGGAAATCCCAATGGACCATTCACGGCGGTGGTGCGATGGAACGACGGTGAAATGCGGATTCGCCCCCGGCTGATTCTCGGCGCCGATGGGCCTATGTCCCGGGTGCGGAAGATGATCGGGATCTCCCACGAGACCCGGCGCTATTCCGGAATGATGGGCATCGAAGTGGAAGACACCCATCTGCCTAACAGCGGCTACGGAAACATCTTTTTGAATTCCGCCGGCGTCGCATATGCCTATGCGATCGGGGAAGGCCGAGCGAGAGTCATGTTCGAGATATTGAAAGGCGCCGATTCGAACGAATCGATCAAGACTCACCTCAGTCTCTTCCCCTCCTTGTTCAGGCTCGATATCGAACGCGCCTTAGCTATGAGCAAACCTTTGGCGGCAGCGAATTTCTGTATCGTCCCGAGCGCCAGCACACAGGGAAATGCGGCTCTGGTCGGCGACGCGCGAGGCTGCTGCCATCCGCTCACCGCTTCGGGGATTACTGCCGCGGTCAAGGATGCCTTGATCTTGCGGGATGCGCTTCGCGAGACGAATCTCGACGTCACTGCCGCCCTGCACCGCTATTCTCGCCGTTGTGGCCGTCTGGAGCTGACCCGCCGTACACTGGCGGAAGAGCTGCGCGAGGCCTTCCTGGCCCAAACGCCGGAGGCGCTATTGCTTCGAGAATGCATCTTTTCCTATTGGCACACGAGCGATAAGGCGCGCGTTCGGTCGATGGCACTGCTTTCCACCGTAGACAGCAGTATTTTCTCCCTGGCCACTCAATACGGCACGGTTGCGCTTCAAGCCTTCCGCCTTTTGCCGCATTGGTTTCTGGAAAAAGCGGTCGTCGATTGGCACAGGGGTGTGCTCAGGCTTGTACACAAAAGCCTTGCCTTTCAATACGCCGCGATCCGCCAATGGTTATATTGAACCGGTAGCAACCGGGCATCACGGGTCCGGTCAAGGTCATGAACGGGCGCGCCAGTTCGGCGCCAAAGGATGACTTTCCGCCGGAATACTTGTCGAAATAGAAGAACCTCAAGTGGTTCAGCCGCCTATAGGCGAGCATGACCACATCTCGGCGAGAACCGAGCTGTGGCAGTTCGTGATGACTTCAAGTCGGGTTATCCAAAATCGAGGGAAGTGATGATTCTGGTAGGCACTGCTTCTTGGGCCGATAAAAATCTAATCGATTCGGGCCTTTTCTATCCGGCCCACATCAAGACGCCATCGGATCGACTGGGTTTTTATGCCAGTCAATTCCCTCTGGTCGAGGTCGACAGCAGCTATTACGCCCTGCCTTCAGAGCGGAATGCAGCCCTGTGGGTTGAACGAACGCTACCGGGTTTTCTATTCGATATCAAGAGCTTTCGGCTGTTCACGCAACACCAAACGCCGCCGAACGTGCTTCCGGTGGACATTCGCGCGGCCTTGGGACCGGTCGAGAAAAAGAACATTTATTACCGCGATGTGCCGGAGGAACTTCGCGGCGAACTCTGGTCACGTTTTCGCTCCGCCCTTAAACCTTTAAGAGATGCGGGCAAGCTCGGCGTCGTACTGTTTCAGTTTCCGCCGTGGTTCGTCTACCAGCAGAGCAATCTCGAGCATATCGCCGTTTGCGCCCGGGTGATGGAAGGATTTCGCATCGCCGTGGAATTTCGTCATCGATCTTGGTTTGATGATAAACATCGCGAAGACGTGCTCGAATTCGAACGGAGCCGGGGATTGACGCATGTCGTGGTAGACGAACCGCAGGGATTTGCCAGCAGCATTCCATCGATCTGGGAAATCACCTCCCCCGACATGGCGGTGGTCCGTTTACACGGCCGGAACCGGGAGACCTGGAACCAAAAAGGTCTCGCATCGTCCACCGATCGTTTCAACTATCTCTATTCGGCCGACGAATTGCGCGATTTAGCTGGTTCGATCCAAACACTCGCCGCGAAGGCGCGAGAGATACACGTCATCTTCAATAATAATTTTGGAAATTTCGCGCAACGTAACGCCGTTGATTTACAGCACCTTCTGGCTAAGCCCTAGCTCCCGGACAGGCGCGAATTCCATAACGGTTGGATTCTTCAAGATGCGAAGAAATACGCATCAGACCACAACCGCCACTTCGATATCGCCTTCCTTACGCTCTACATTGATGCCCACATCGTGGGCATGGCGCGTCAAGGCTAAGTCAATGACGCCATCGTCAAAACGTAAGTTGCTGATTCGCAGCCAGTTGAGATAGTTCGGAAGCCGCGGATGGTAAAATCTGATCTGCGGTTTTTCGGGCGAAAAGCTTAATCCGAGACAGCCCTGCAAGAGCTGAAAGACCGCTCCGCTGGCCCAAGCCTGGGGAGAGCAGGCGACTGGATAAAGCGTTGGGCCCTGCCCCGGAAGTCTGGAAAACCCGCAGAAGAGTTCGGGCAACCGGTGCAAGTCGAGAAACACGGCTGCCTCGAACAACCCGGTCAGAAGCTTTAAGGCCTTATCTTTGAAACCGTAACGAGCCAGCCCCATGGCGGCTATGGCGGTATCGTGGGGCCAGACCGAACCGTTATGATACGCCATCGGATTGTAGCGGCACTGCCCTTCGGCGACGGTACGGATACCCCAACCGTTGAAGGATTCCGCCGCCAGCAGCGTGTCGGCGGCGCGACGAGCATAACCGGGATCTGCGATTCCAGTGAATAAAGCATGCCCCGGATTAGAGGTGCGTACCGCGCAGCGGCGTTTGTCACCATCCAGCGCGAGCACAAAGGTGTCCAGTTCGTCGAGCCAAAACGCGTCGTTGAAGCGAAGCTTCAGTGTCGCCGCCTCCTGCCGCAACCGCAGCGCCCATTCTCGATGGCCAAGCAATTCGGCCAATTCGGCCGCCAACTGCTTGGCTTCGTAGACATATCCCTGGACTTCGCACAGCGCGATCGGTGCCGAGGCGAGTGCCCCATCGGCGTGGAATACCGAGTCATTGGAATCCTTCCAGCCCTGTTGCACCAACCCGTTGACGCTATGCCGTGCATATTCGACAAACCCGTCGCCGTCACAATCGCCATAACGATCGATCCAAGTCAAAGCCCGTTCAATATGCGGCCAAATCGATTCAATGAGGGCTCGGTCTCCGGTGCGTTCATAATAGTGACTCGCGAGAATGATGAAGAGCGGCGTGGCGTCCACCGTACCGTAGTAACGTTGAAAGGGAATTTCCCCTAGAGCCGCCATTTCGCCGGATCTTGCCTCATGAAGAATCTTGCCGGGTTCGGCATCGCGTTCAGGCTCCAGCGATTGAGCCTGGGTCGCGGCAAGATAGGCGATTACGCCCTTTGCCAATTGCGGCCGAACCCAAAGCGTTTGCAGCGCGGTAATGATGCCGTCACGCCCGAAAGGCGTGCTGAACCACGGAACGCCGGCATAGGGATAAGGGCCATGAGACGTTTCCGTGACCAACATATCGAGATCTGCGGCAGACCGGCTGAGCCAATCGTTGAACTGTTCGTTCGACGTCACGATGTGGGCAACGCTCGACCGGGCAGCGGCTAGGCTCGCCCCGATCCGATCGATGGCTTGGTAATAATCGCCCGGCGAAGGGCAAGCACCATCGCACGAGCAGCTTACCGAAACGTGCAGGTGACACTCATCGCGGATTCCCAATCGAAGCGCCGTGCTGCAGCACGTCGCATTGAGTTGATTAGGTCGCCAATGAAATTGAATATGCGTTCGGCGAATTTCGCCGTCCAAGCCTTTATAACCTAAGGCCACGGCATCTTCTTTTATGTCCGAGGCTAAAAATGTTCCCCGTGCTTCTCTGTGGACGCCGCGCACTTCGAAGATGTCGCGATAATCGGCGGCGAACCAAAACTCGACATTCAAATCTACCGTTCGATCGCCATAATTGACCAAACGAAGATGTTCATGCCGAGCTTGGCTCGTCAAGACCACCGATCGAAACACATGCACGCTGCCCTTCGGGATTATGAGGACCTCGCCCTCGTAGAGATCCGGCATGGTCATATCGACCGCCAATAAGCTGTTGTCTTTCTTGATGGTGGAATTGAGCAGCAAGGGGCGGTGCCCATTGATTCTCAGATCCAGGAGCGAAAGATAACGTGTCCCGCCGTGATAAAGTCCCTGTTCGCTTGAACTCTCTTGATGAATATCGCCGTGGCGGTCAAAGATACCGAACGTATCCCCAGCCTTTAACACCCGCGCGGGTTCATCGACCCGTGGCGCAGTGGGAGCGACGTACCACTGATTTTCGGTGGAATCAGCGTCTTCCATGAATCACCCGTTTGCCGAGAGTAAAAAACTAGATCGTTTATTTGCCTAGCATGGGAAGGCGCTCGATGTCTTTTTCTATTACTTCCGTGCCAAAGACTTTCAAGGCTGAAGAAACCTTCTGCTTACGTTTTTGACTGAGTTGGCGATAGATCTGAAGGTAATCGTTCGCCATACGGCGGGCGGAAAAGCGATTCTCGAATTCCTGACGACAAGCCACCCGACTGATCTCGCCTATCCGTTCGACCGCCGACACAGCCTGGTGAATGTCCTCGACGATAAAACCTGTCTTCCCGTCCCGCATCACTTCCGGCACCGAACCATTCCTGAAGGCGATCACCGGCGTACCGCAAGCCATCGCTTCGATCATGACTATTCCGAACGGTTCGGGCCAATCGATGGGAAACAGCAAGGCATAAGCATGGCCGAGCAACTCGTCCTTCTCGCGCTCGTTGACTTCGCCGATGTATTCAACGAGAGGGTGATTAAGCAGGACCTTAATCTGCTCGAAGTATTCACGGTCAGCCTTATCGACTTTGGCCGCGATCTTGAGCGGCATGCCGGCACGGATGGCGATTTCGATCGCCCGATCGACCCGCTTTTCCGGCGAGATACGTCCTAGAAACGCGAGATAGGTGCCTGGCTCGGCGCGAAACGTGTAAAGCTCCTCCGGTAAGCCGTGGTAAACCGTAGCCCTCCAATTCGCCCAATCAACCGGCTTGCGTTGGTAATCCGAAATCGAGACGAGCGAGGTATCCGGAAATGCCTTGAGGAAGTGACTTAACTCCCTAATGTCCAATCGTCCATGTAAGGTGGTGACGTGCGGGGTCGAACATTCGCGAAATACCGGAAAATGAAGGCAACCGGTGTGAAAGTGAATGACGTCGAACTCGTTGGCCGTTCTGCACACCCGATCTATCATCAACAGGTGGGGCAGTAACGGGTCTATGACATCTTGATCGAGACGCAGTGCTTTGGAAACGATCGGTTCAAGCTGGGCGCTTGTCTCCGAATCGGCACTCGCAAAGAGCGTAACATCGTGTCCAGCGCCGACTAACTCTTCAGTGAGGTAATGTACGATACGCTCGGTGCCCCCATAGAGTTTAGGCGGCACGCTCTCGTACAAAGGCGCTACCTGTGCGATTCTCATACTCCTCCTTAAGCGCTCTTTAACTCAAAGTTGGCAGCAAAATTGCTGCCGATATTAGTTTCTACGCTACTTCTTTTTGATCGCAACGATAACTCGAGAGTTCACCGTCGATGCTCGCCGTTAAAAGCTCACGCTCGATTCCTCACGCCCCAAACGGGACGATGGTCCATATGAGTGGTTCGATCTTTCCATAACGATAGTCTTTCGACCGGTTTTTCGCCGCCTCATACCTACTCAAATTGTCAACGTGTTCACTTGAACTACATTTGAGGTGTTATCGGTTCGCCGATCTCTTGCTCAAATTAGGAAAAATGACACCTATGTTCCATTTCATGACTCGCGCTAACCTATTCGTCTCCGTACTCGCGATTCTGCCGAGCACGGTGTTCGCCGATGTTTATAAGTGCTTGGATCAGAGAAATAAGGTCTTTTACCAAGACCGACCATGCCAGGAGTTGACTTCGGCTCAACTGCCGCCGGGGCTGTCTCAATTGGCGCCCGACGATAACAATCTGCATTTCCTTTGGAAAGCAACGTCTGCGCGAGGCACGGTATATCTCATGGGCGCTCTTCCTTATGGCGCAAGCGACATGTATCCCCTGCCGGAAGCGATAACGGACGCCCTCTCGGGGTCCGATGTGCTGATCGTCGGAGCCGATGTGCGTGCGCTCCCTCAAACCGAACTAATTCCCATTGCGGCAAACCGAGGCGCGTACTCCGACAACTCCGATTTGAGAGATCACATCAAAGCCACCACCTGGGAAAGAGTGCTCAAGGTCTCCAAGACTTTGGGCATGGCGGAGGAAACGATCCTCACCCAAAAGCCGTGGATGGCGTCACTGAGTTTGATGAATCTCGCCGCTAGACAGGCGGGCTATACGCAAGAGCTCAGCATCGACAAAACCTTTGTCAAAGATGCTCAGATGCGAAAGCCGGTGCTCCAATTAGACTCGGTCGACGAGCAAGTGAAGGTATTGGACAATTTTTCCGAAATCGAGCAAGAACAGATATTGCTGCAATCACTCAATGAAATTGAAGTCGGGAGGGACTATTTCAAATCGATGGTCGAAGCCTGGACGAACGGAGATGCCTCGACTGTTGAATTAATCATACGTCGCCGCTTCGATAACCTTCCGGCGGCGGACAAACTATTCAAGCTCTTATTCACCGATCGAAGCGCAGCGATGGCTGAAAAAATCGCAGAGTTAGCAGTGGACGGTAAGATTTATTTGGTTGTTTTGGAAGCCGGCCACCTAATTGGTGAACGCGGCCTCCTCAACCTGTTGCAGTCGAAAGGATTCAAAATTTCGCAACTATGAGTCGAAAAGACCCGAATCAGTTGTCAGCCTCGGGCTTGACGTAAACATCGGCGAGCTCACGCAACTGCGCGACAAACGATGAAAATTCACGCTGCGCGGCATTCTTGACGAGGAACTGGCGAGCCGTCTCCGCTTCCTTGGGATCCCCTTGTGAAGCGCCGTCCTTGACGGCGATAAGCTTAAAGACGATTTGATCGCCATTTTCAAGTTCCACCATCGAGACAACTGGCTGCTGAGCCGAGGGGCGAGCGGTCTTAAATACAGCATTCGTTAGAGCCGGAGACACGTTTTTTGCGTCGCGGCGCAGAGCAGGCTCCTTGGAGACCTGTACACCGTGCTCCTTGGCCAAAGCCGAAAGTGGAGCGCCCTGCTGCACCTGGTGTAAAAGATTTTCCGCTTGCTTGCGAGTTTCCTGTCGCGCATCCTCAGCGCGTAATTTGCCGATGATTTCTTCCTTCACCTCTGCGAGGGGCTTGTCGGAAGCCGGCTGATGGTCTTTTACCCGCAAAACGATCGCTTTCTCGTTCCCTAATTCGACCGGATCGCTATTCCGTCCATTCAGCACGTCCTCACTGAACGCCGCTGTTCTTACAGCGGATTCGGCGGCGATGCCTTCTCCCGCTTCGCGCGTAAAGTACCCGGTACTCTCAATTTTCAGATTGAGTGCTTTGGCGGCCGGCTCCAGACTGTCGGGATGCTCGTAGCTGAGTTCAGTCAGAGTCTGACCCTGTTCGTAAAACTTGTTTTCTGCCGCGTTGCGCTGAAATGTTTTCAGCAGTTCGTCTTTGACTTCCTCGAACGGCTTAATCTTAGACGGCGACAACTCGGTCACTTTGATCAAGTGATAGCCGAAAGACGTTTTTACAGGCTTGGATAACTCACCCTGCTTCAAAGCAAATGCCGCATCGGCAAAACTTTGTTCCATAGCGCCTTTGGCAATGAAACCCAAATCGCCGCCTTTCTGCCCAGATACCGGGTCATACGAAATTTCCTTTGCGACCTTTGCGAAATCTTCGCCTTTAGCCAACCGATCCTGAATCTGGCGTATTTTGGTCAAAGCCGTTTGCTCTGCGGCTTCACCACCTTCCGAATCGACCGCGACGAGGATATGGCTGACCTTTCGCCGTTCTTCGGAGGTAAAGCTGGCTTTCTGTTCTTCGTACAGGTTGCGCAGATCGTCTTCGGTTACTTGGGTCTCCTTCGCGATGTCGTCAAGACGAACAGCAATATATTCGATCGAAACGCGCTCGGGATTTTGATAAGAGGAAAGATTTTTCCGATAGTAATCCTCTATCTCCGCATCGGAAATGGTGCGATTCGATGTCTTTAAAGGTATCTTGAGATATTCAATCTCACGCTCCTGGTTTCTGAGTCGAAAGAGCGAATCGACCTGGTTCGGGGTTACAAACGCACTATCAAGCAATCCGCGCTGGTACTGCTCCATTAATAAGGCTTTTCTAACCTGCGCAACGAATTGGGCAGAACTCAAGCCCTGGGATGACAGCATGATCTTGTACTTTTCCTTGTCAAATTTACCGTCAGTTTGAAAGTAGGGAAGCGTCTGGATGAACTCGCGAACAGCGCTATCGCTAACCGCGAGGTTCTTAGCCTCCGCATTTTGCGCAATGATTTCTTCTCGAATCAATCTCTCCAGTGCGTCATGCTTAAGCTGCTTCTCATCGAATTCAGCCAAGCCCACCAGGTTCGCAAGACTTTGCTGATAAGCCTGATTCACTTCACGCTCAAAAATGTCCCGATCACCAACGACAGCTAATGGTTGCTCTTTATCGGAATCCAGATAATTCTGAATTCCCCACAGAGCGAACGGCACACCGACAAGAATCAACATTACCCAGGCGAAGATACCTTGGGCACGATCACGAATCGCTTGAAGCATATGCAGGACCTGATACGGCTTTAGGAGCAATCATTAAACGGAAAGACGGGCAAACTCCTGCCCACAAAAAAAAACCCGCCACCTAAGGGTGCGGGTTTTTTAAAAATTGGCGGAGCGGACGGGGCTCGAACCCGCGACCCCCGGCGTGACAGGCCGGTATTCTGACCAACTGAACTACCGCTCCGATATTGGTGGGTGCTGTAGGGATCGAACCTACGACCCTCGCCTTGTAAGGGCGATGCTCTCCCAGCTGAGCTAAGCACCCGAAAGAGTTGACTAGCTTACAGCATCTTTGAGCGCTTTACCAGCCTTAAATGAGGGAATTTTTGCAGCTTTGATAGTAATCGTGTTTCCCGTCTGCGGATTACGGCCTTGGCGCTCGGCACGTTCTTTGACTCCAAAGGAGCCGAATCCCACGAGGGAAACCGTTTCGCCATTCTTCAAAGCCGTAGTGATAGCGTCAATCATGCCGTCGAGTGCGCGCCCGGCGTCCGCCTTCGTCAGATCCGCTGACTTAGCGATCGCATCAATTAGTTCCGCTTTATTCATTTTTCCCCCTATTGATCGATGATGTTGAATCTAAGTTCTTCACATTGCCGCACGACTTTTGGTCCATCCCTACATACTATTGGCTACGCTTGAACTCGCCGGCCGAAATGTAGCAGTAGACAAAAAGCACTGTCAAGCCGCACTGCGCCTGGGGTTCAGCAGATTTTAGCGATCCATCACAATTCTTTGAGCTCGCAAAAACCCTTTCCGAGGATACGGGCTAATGAGCAACGATCATGCCTGCCGTACCCGTCGATTTAGTCACACCTTCCGAGTCCGGTGCAACAGGCGGCTTCAACGGTTCCGGCATATGCTTTAGTGCGGTCTCGAGGACTTGATCGATCCAGCGCACTGAAATGATCTTAAGGTCCTGCTTAATATTTTTCGGAATCTCAGCCAAGTCCTTCTCGTTTTCCTGCGGAATCAAGACCGTTGAAATTCCGCCGCGATGTGCTGCCAGCAGCTTTTCTTTTAATCCCCCAATAGGTAAAACCTCTCCGCGAAGCGTAATCTCGCCCGTCATGGCGACATCGGATCTCACCGGGATCTGTGTCAACGCAGAGACCAAAGCCGTACACATACCGATGCCGGCGCTGGGACCGTCTTTGGGTGTCGCCCCTTCCGGCACGTGAATATGCACATCATGCTTTTGATAAAACGTCGGATCGATACCCAGCGTTTCTGCCCGGCTCCGAGCGACCGTGATCGCAGTTTGGATTGACTCCTGCATGACCTCGCCGAGTTTGCCGGTATAGGTTTGCTTGCCGCTTCCAGGCATGATGACAGACTCGATGGTGAGGAGCTCACCGCCCACCTCGGTCCAAGCCAACCCTGTAACCTGTCCGATGTGATCCTTCTCTTCGGCTCGTCCGTAGCGATAACGCCTGACTCCCAAAAAGTCGTCCACGTTACGGTGGGTCACGTTAACTTTTTTGGTATTCGGCTTGAGCACCAAGCTCTTGACGACCTTCCGGCAAATCTTTGCAATTTCTCGCTCAAGGCTCCGGACACCGGCTTCTCGAGTATAAAAGCGGATGATGTCTCGAACGGCCGATTCGGTGATATGAATTTCGCTGTCCTTAAGCCCGTTGTTCTTGACCTGCTTGGGGATCAGATAGCGCATGGCGATATTAACTTTCTCATCTTCGGTATACCCCGCGATGCGTATCACTTCCATGCGATCCAGGAGTGGTGCCGGAATATTCAAAGTGTTCGCCGTTGCAATGAACATCACCTCGGACAAATCGAAATCGACCTCCAGATAATGATCGTTGAAGGTATGGTTTTGCTCTGGGTCCAAGACCTCCAACAGCGCGGCAGCAGGATCACCGCGGAAATCCATCGCCATCTTGTCGATTTCATCGAGCATAAACATCGGATTGCGGGTCTTGACCTTAGCAAGGTTCTGCAGGATTTTACCCGGCATCGAGCCGATGTAAGTTCTGCGATGACCGCGAATTTCGGCCTCGTCGCGAACCCCACCCAAAGCCATGCGCACGTACTTTCGGTTGGTCGCTCGAGCAATCGATTGACCGAGCGAGGTTTTGCCCACACCAGGCGGTCCGACCAAGCACAATATCGGGCCCTTCAATTTCTTGACGCGCTGCTGAACCGCCAAATACTCGAGAATACGCTCTTTGACTTTCTCCAAACCGTAGTGCTCTGTCTCCAGAATCTCTTCAGCCCGCCGCAAGTCATGGCTAATCTTTGTACGCTTCTTCCACGGCATGTTGACCATCCAGTCAACGTAATTTCTGACTACCGTGGCCTCAGCCGACATGGGCGACATCAACTTGAGCTTGTTCAACTCCGTTTCGGCCTTGGTACGACCCGGTTCGGGCATGCCGGCCTTCTCGATTTTGCGTAACAGTTCCTCAAATTCGTTCGGCACATCATCCATTTCCCCCAGTTCCTTCTGGATGGCTTTCATTTGCTCGTTCAAATAATATTCGCGCTGGTTCTTCTCCATCTGCTGCTTGACCCGCCCGCGGATACGCTTTTCCATTTCCAGCATATCCACCTCGCCTTCCATAAGCGTCATCAATCGTTCCAACCTGGCCGTCACGTCGCTCATCTCCAAAATCGACTGCTTATCGTCGATCTTGATGGTCATATGTGCGGCGATGGTATCCGCCAACCGGCTAGGCTCATCGATGCCGGCAAGGGAGTTCAACACTTCTGGCGGTATCCGCTTATTTAACTTGACGTAATGATCAAAAGTGTTGATGGCGGTACGCATTAACACATCGACCTCTTGATCGGTGATGTGGATTTCATCGAGCAATGGTGAAACTACGGCCACGTAGTGCTTATCAGCGACGCGGTATTTTTCGACCTTGCAGCGCTCGCTGCCTTCGACGAGCACTTTCACAGTGCCGTCAGGAAGCTTCAGCAACTGTAAAATGTTCGACAAGGTACCAATCTGGTACAGATCATCGAAGCTAGGATCGTCTAGTTCGGCCTCTTTCTGCGCCACTAGCAAGATTTGTTTGTTATCCCGCATCGCGCTATCCAGCGCCAATATCGACTTCTCCCTGCCGACGAAGAGAGGTATGACCATATGGGGATAGACTACGACGTCCCGCAAGGGAAGCACCGGCACCATTTTTTCCGGTTTTGCACGATTTTCAAGCGAGGTATTTTCCATTAGCCACCCGTGGGTATTAAATTAAGTACGCGTTGTTACTGAGTATATAGGTAAGCCTCGGGCAAAAAACAAGACTAAGCCCGATAAAAATCAGGACTGATTGAGTTGTACAAAAAAACTTTGGATGAACAGATCACCAAGAAATCTGCGGTCCAGCCCCGATCAGTACGAAGAATTACTTAGATACGAATGTATCGTCGAGATTCCCGAGTCCGCGCTGTTTTTTTAAGCAGGATGTGTGGATAAATGCATGGTAACGCTTGAGCTGAGACAAGCGATCATTACCGTTAGGATCGGTGAATGCAAACAGGTGTTATGCCGACAGGCAGGTAAGAATGCAAAATTAAATGAAAGACTGGCCTAACGAGCCTCAAAACTGAGAAGCTACAGATCGTTAGTCAGACACTGAAATGCGGCCACCGAATTGGCCGTGTACCAGAACTTTGAATTGCTATCGACGCCCGCTTGCTGCAAAGCATCGATAGCATTGAACAGGCATCTCATTCTACCGAAGCACAGTGCTTTTCTTCGGTTTGATAAATCACGTACGGATCCGATTCGCCACGAATAACCTTTTCGTCGATGACAACCTTGGAAACATGTTCGGCGGAGGGTAATTCGTACATTGTATCCAACAATACATGCTCGAGGATCGTTCGCAGACCTCGCGCACCGGTTTTCCGTTCCATGGCCTTTCGCGCGATTACTCGTAACGCATCCTCGCGGATTTCCAGATCACACCCCTCCATCTCAAACAACTTCTTATATTGTTTGACGAGTGCATTTTTCGGTTCGGTCAGAATTTGGACCAGCGCTCGCTCGTCCAATTCGTCCAACGTCGCGACCACAGGCAAGCGACCGACAAATTCCGGAATCAAGCCATATTTGATTAAGTCTTCCGCTTCCACATCAGCCAAAACTTCGCCGACATTGCGACGTTCGTCCTTGGTCTTGACCTCGGCGGAGAAACCAATGCCGCCTTTTTCAGATCGGGAGCGAATGATTTTTTCCAGCCCAGCGAATGCTCCGCCGCAAATGAACAAAATGTTCGCGGTATTGACTTGCAAAAATTCCTGCTGCGGGTGCTTGCGCCCTCCCTGAGGAGGCACCGAGGCTATGGTGCCTTCAATCAACTTCAAGAGCGCTTGCTGTACACCTTCGCCGGACACATCGCGCGTGATGGACGGGTTGTCCGATTTACGAGAAATCTTATCGATTTCATCGATATAAACAATGCCGGATTCCGCCTTCTCCACGTCGTAATCGCATTTCTGCAGAATCTTTTGGATGATGTTTTCGACATCTTCCCCGACATAACCGGCCTCGGTCAGCGTAGTCGCGTCGGCTATGGTGAACGGCACATCCAATAGTCGGGCAAGCGTCTCGGCCAGCAAAGTCTTGCCCGATCCCGTTGGTCCGATCAAGAGAATATTGCTCTTGGCCAGTTCAACGTCGTTCTTCTTGAGGTGGTTATGTACCCGGAGCCGCTTGTAGTGGTTGTAAACCGCAACCGACAAGATCCTCTTGGCTTTCTCCTGGCCAATGACATACTCGTCGAGTACGCTCTTGATCTCTTTCGGCTTGGGTAGCTTATCTACACTAGCGGCAACATTTTCCTGAAGCTCCTCGCGAATAATATCGTTGCACAACTCGACACATTCGTCACAGACGAACACAGCCGGACCGGCAATGAGCTTTCTGACCTCATGCTGACTTTTTCCGCAAAACGAGCAGTAAAGAAGTTTCCCGCCCCCGTCTTTGCCGTGCTTATCATCACTCATCGCAAACCTCTTATTCGTCAGATGACTGTTGTAGCAACCTACGCGAAGCTACCGCTACTAGCATACTTCCGCTAGTCCGCAACCCCGAATCCCAGTTCATTTAACCGTTAGAACCCGGTTCCCGGCTAGCGAGCACCTTGTCGATTAGACCATATTGCGCTGCGTCTTCTCCACTCATGAAATTGTCGCGGTCAGTATCGACCTGAATTCTTTCCAAAGGCTGGCCGGTATGCTTTGCCAAAATCCGATTCAGCCTATCGCGGGTCGCGAGAATTTCGCGAGCATGAATGTCTATGTCGCTGGCCTGTCCCTGGAAACCGCCCAAAGGCTGATGGATCATGACTCTTGAATGAGGCAAACAATACCTTTTCCCGGGTGCGCCGCCCGCCAGCAGCAACGCGCCCATGCTAGCCGCCTGGCCGATACACAAGGTGCTGACATCAGGTTTAATGAACTGCATGGTATCGTAAATCGCCAGCCCCGACGTGACTATGCCGCCGGGAGAATTAATATAAAGGTGGATGTCCTTGTCCGGATTTTCCGATTCTAAAAAGAGAAGCTGAGCGATGATCAGATTGGCCATGTAATCTTCGACCTGTCCAACCAGAAAAACCACTCGCTCCTTGAGCAAGCGGGAATAAATATCAAAGGCCCGTTCGCCCCGCGCAGACTGTTCGATAACGACGGGAACCAACCCTGTCGCCTGAGTGTTGACGGTTTTCGCAAAATCGCCGGTAAACATTATGAGATCTCTTGGGTTGAAGTTACGCCGCTTGTGAGGCACTTGCCGTGGCTTGCTGCATCAGCTCTTGAAACGCGATTTTTTCCTCGGTCGCCTTTGCTTTGTCCAGCACCAAATCCACCACCTGATCCTCCATTACCACATTTTCCACTTCGCGAAGCCGTTCCGGTTCCGCATAGTACCAGCGCACCACGTCTTCCGGGCTCTCATAACTCTGGGCCAAGTCTTCGACGGTCGAACGCACCCGCTTTTGATCCACGACAAGATTATTAGTTTCAATAATCTTTCCGAGAACCAGCGCCAATGCGACTCTTCTCCGTGCCACAGGTTCAAGCTGCTCCTTCAATTTAGCTTCATCGAGATCCTGCCGCCTTTTCTGAGCCGCTTGCCGGTAAGGTGCTAGCAAATGGGCCAACTCATCTTGGATTAAGGCATTGGGCAAAGCAATCGTGTTCTTGCCGAACAGAGCATCCATCACCGAAGCTTTCGTTCTTGTCTGCAACGCCCGCTTCATCTCGCGCTCCATGTTCGCGCGAATATCGCTGCGAAAAGCTTCTACGCCACCTTCCTCGATGCCGTAGGATTTCGCGAACTCCGCGTCTACCTCGGGCAGTTTGCTTTCCTCGACTTTCAGCACCTCGACGGCAAACTGCGCCAGGTTGCCGGCCAGCTTTTCATTGGGGTAATCGGCCGGAAACGACAATTCAAATTCGAGCGTCGAGCCGGCCGTTGCGCCAACCAACTTATCTTCGAATCCGGGAATCATCTGGTTCGAGCCTAGGATCACGGCCAAATCTGTAACTTTTCCGTCGGTGAACGATTCTTCGCCGATCTTGCCTTCAAAAGAGATCGTGACACGATCACCCGTAGCCGCCGCGCGCCCGACGTCTTGCCAGGTTTTCCGCTGCTCTCTGAGGCGCCCAATCATGGCATCGATATCCTGCTCGGTCACTTCCGACGCAAACCGCTTGACCTCTAACGTCTCCAACGGCATCACCACAAACTCCGGCATCACTTCGAAGCTCGCCTCATATTCCAACCCGCTGCCCTCGTCGGCTCGGCGAGCGGTGATTTGCGGCATTCCCGCCGGTTTGAGCTTCTCGTCCCGGACAGCTTCATAAAAGCTCGATTGGATCAGGTCCGAAAGGACCTCTTCCCGGACCTGCTGTCCATAACGCTTTTTTACCAGACTTTGAGGCACCTTGCCGGGACGGAAACCGTCGATCTTGATCTGGTTCGCCAAAGTTTTGAGGCGTGAGGCTATTTTTTCTTGGATCTCTTCCTCGGGCACCTGTACGGTCATTTTCCGGCTCAATTCAGATGTCGTTTCGACAGAAACTTGCATGTCGCTGTTACCTCAAGAATGGAAAAAAGTATCGGAGGGACTGTCTCGAAAAGCACAATCGCCTAAATTGCTGGCTGATGCGCCGAACTCTGATATCCGTAATAGGATATTAATGCTAGGAAGCTTTGCTTCTTGGTGCTTACTGAACATTTGGTGCGAATGGAGAGACTCGAACTCTCAAGGGTTGCCCCACTGGAACCTAAATCCAGCGCGTCTACCAATTTCGCCACATTCGCACATGAAATCTGCCTGGATTATACTCCGTTTTGCCGACGATTTTCCGGCTCGGTCCCGCTTCCTTTCAAGATTCGATCCAAAAATTCACCCTATCGATCGGATGCAAGCCTTCTATTATAAAACGCGCGAATATTTTTTCACCTGTTCGTTCTTTAGACGCATTGTGGGTTTTGCCGTTTTTCGCTTTTCTGCCTGGCCTGTTGTTATGCGCCTTATAGGCGTAGCCAAGGCGATCAAACTGGAGATAAATGACTTGAACCGAAAACAGGACAAGGAAGGTGTCGTCAAGTATCGGTTGAATTACACGGCGACTCCGCCGGTAAATCCCGAGATCGTCGCCGAACTAAATGCCTGGCGAACCATCCTTTACCGCCTCGGACTCACCGGACAGGACCCTCGGCGGTATGACGGCCTGGCCTACGGCAACGTCAGCATTCGCCAGGGAACGATGGCTTTCCTGATCAGCGGAACGCAGACCGGTGGTCAGCCGAAGCTTTCGAGCGAACATTACAGTCTGGTCACCGGTTTCGATTTGGAGCAGAACCTGATCTCCGCCAAAGGCCCGATACCGCCCTCTTCCGAAGCCCTGACCCATGCTGCCGTTTACCAAAGCGGAAGCCGAATCGACTGTGTGCTGCATGTCCACGCGCCCGAAATTTGGCAAAAGGCCGAAGCCTTAGCGATCCCCGTTACCGATCGGCAGGTCGGCTACGGCACGCCGGAGATGGCCCGTGAGGTCGGGCATTTGGTTCGAACTTCGAAAAGTCCAGTCATCGCCATGGGCGGCCACGAAGACGGCATCATCGCGTTCGGCAGCACCATCGAAGAAGCCGCCACAAGCTTGATCCACAGCTTGGCGCAGGCGTTAGCCTAAGGTCACCACGACGTCATGATGCCGTCCGTCTGAAAGCAAAGGAATCCGCGCCGCTCCCTGTTCGACCGGCACCGCCTGTCCATCCAAGTCCACACTGAGGACAAGGCCGGGCGTTTTATTGGGGTTCTGCACTTTGATGCTATAGCATGTCGCGCTGGCTGGATGCCGATAATGAATCGCAAACTCCGGCCATTCGGTCGGAATGCAGGGTTTGAGCTCGATGAAAGCGCCATCCTTCACCTGAAATCCGAGAACCGATTCTAAGGCAACGCGGTACATCCAACCGGCGGACCCCGTGTACCATGTCCACCCGCCGCGGCCCACATGCGGGGGTTCACCGTAAATATCGGCGGCGACGACATAAGGCTCGACGTGGTAAACATCGGCTTGCTCCCGCGTCCGCGCATGACTTACGGGGCTGAGCATTTCCAGCAGCCGCGCCGCCCGATCGTTCCGCCCGAGTTCCGCCATGGCGCGCACGACCCAGCACGCGGCATGGGTGTATTGCCCGCCGTTTTCGCGCACGCCGGCCACGTAGCCCTTGATATAACCCGGATCATGCGGCGTGTTCATGAACGGCGGCGTCAATAGACGGATCAAGCCATCGCGTTCGGAGATCAACTGCTCCTCGACCGCGTCCAGAGCGCGGTTCGCCTGCTCCGCGGGAGCCGCGCCCGAAATCACCGCCCACGCCTGGGCCAAAGCATCGATCCGGCATTCGTCGCCATCCTTGGTCCCCAAAGGCGTGCCGTCGTCGTAATAGGCGCGCCGATACCAGTCACCGTCCCATCCCGCATCATTGAGCGCCTGGTAAAGATGCTCCCGATAAGCCCGGTAAGCTTCGATCCGCGCCAGGTCGCCGCGCTTCTCGCAGATAGGCAGGAATTCTTCGAGGACATGATAAAGAAAGAATCCCATCCACACGCTCTCGCCGCGCCCTTCGCGGCCCACCCGGTTCATGCCGTCGTTCCAGTCGCCCGTGCCCATCAAGGGCAAGCCGTGCGCGCCTTGGGTCAAGGAGCGGTCCAGCACCCGGCAGCAATGTTCATAGATGTCCGCAGACTCACCCGAATCGTCGGGTGTCAAATATGCCTCGTCCTCGCCCTCTGCCAGTAAGCGCGCAGTCAGAAACGGCGCGGACTCGTCCAGCACACCCCAATCGCCGGTAGTCCGGATATAAAATGCCGTGACATAAGGCAGCCAGACCAGATCGTCGGAAAACCGGGTGCGCAATCCCCGCTCCAGCGGCTCAGGATGCCACCAATGAAGCACATCCCCCTCGACGAACTGATGGGCAGCGTGGAGTAGAATCTGGGCTCGGGTGAGATCGGGGCGCAAATAGATCAGCGCCGAGGCATCCTGAAGCTGGTCGCGATAGCCGAAAGCGCCCCCGGACTGATAGAACGCGGAGCGTCCCCAAACCCGGCAGCTCAAGTTCTGATACGCCAACCAGCCGTTGACCATCAGATCGATGGCGGGGGACGGCGTTTCGATTTGAATTCCGGAGATGAAATCGCGCCAAAAGGTTTGAACTTCGACCAAGGTGCTCTCGATGGCACCCGCTTGCCGATAACGTTCGATGACTGATCGGCAGTCGTCCTCGGACAAAGTTTCGCCCAGCAGGAACGCGCATTCGAAGGTTTGGCCCGGCTCCAGCTCGATTTGAAGCTGAAACGCCGCGCACGGATCGAGATTCGCGCCATCCCGTCCATCGAGCGGCGCCCGCGCGAGCAAGGCGGCAGGGGCCTCCGGGTTGCCGTTCCGTCCGATGAAGCTTTCCCGATCGGCGGTGAAATACAAGGCCCGCGGCTGTCCTACCGCTGCCGCGAACGCGACGCCGTCGGAAAATTCTCCGGCCTGGCGATTTCCGGCGAACAGCGCCGAGGCTTCCGAATCGTACCGAGTGGTTACGAATCGGCTGCCGTCCGCGGGCGTTCCGCCTAAAACCAAACGCTGGTAAGAAAACAGCGACAAGCGGCGGCGTCGAGTGCCGTCATTCGTCAGACGACATCGAAAAATCTTGAGGGGATCATGGCGAGGCACGAACAGCACGACGCTCTGATCCAAGCCGTCATTCGCGCTGTTGAAGCCGCTGTATCCGAACCCGTAACGCGCCTCGTAATCGGTTGGCGCTGGGCATGGTCCCGGCAAGGGCGACCAGAATGCACCGGTTTCCTCGTCCCGTAGATACAGCGCTTCACCAAACGGATCGCTGATGGGGTCGTTGAACCACGGCGTCAGTCGATGCTCGCGGCTGTTCCGATGCCAGGTATAACCCGCCCCCCGCTCGCTGACCAGAAAACCGAAGTTTTCGTTGGCGACCACGTTGATCCACGGAAGCGGCGGCCCTTGCAATCCATCATCAGTCCTCTCCAAGCGCACCACGTATTCGGTCCCATCCGCGGCAAAACCGCCATACCCGTTAAAGAATTGCAGCTCCTCCCGTCGAGATTCGGTGTTCGACGGCTTTGGCGCCAACATGCCGCGGCACGCTCTCGCGCTTGCATCCGGAAGCTCGGATCGAAGTGAAGGGATTCTTTCATCGACCACCAAACGCGCGGCAGCGTACAGCACAGCCAGATCGGCCGGTGGCATATTCGCTTCGGCACGGACGAAGATATTCTGCTCGAGGCCGTCCAGCTCACCGAAACCGAGCCCGGCATCCGGACTCAAAATCACCAGTGCCAAACGCAGCCCTTTCGCCACCCAATAGCGCTGCGCCTTGATGAGCTTGCTGACCCGAGAATCCTGGCGACCGTCACGGGCCCGTATGAGGACGATCGGCCGATAGAACGGCAAACCGTAGCGATCGAGCCGGCCAAGGGGGCCGGAAGCGCTCCGCAAAACCGAATACGGAGCGCGAAGCTTCGGATCGCCGTACAGCACCGCACCGGCGAGAGCTTGAAAAAACTCTGCTTCCGTTTCGGTTATGGCAAGCCGCTGCAGGAGTTCCCGTTCGCATTCGGCGGCGCGGATATAGAGGCTGTTTAAGGCATTCCCTGCGGAGTTACGTTTGATCAGATCCAGCGCCTGCGTCCTATCGTCAGCCGCGCCCAACAGAAAAACCACCGTGCCCTGCGCCCCCGGATCAAGATCCAACCGGCGGCGCAACGCGAAAACGGGATCGAGCACATTGCCGATGCCGCCGGAGAGTGGCCGTGCGTCGCGGAGCGCTTGAGGCGCCACCGGAGTCCGGTTCCGGCCGAGGAAGCTCATCCGATTAGTCTCATATTCAAGCTTCCCCGGCCCGAGAGCCGCACCGACCAGCCAAGGATAAGCCTCATGAGCACTGCGTGGCCTACGCCGAGCGAGCAGCGCGTCCTGTTCCGCCACAAATTCGGTTTGCACGAACAACTTGGAGAAGGCCGGGTGCGCCGCATCGGCGGCCGGATGATTGAGGACCACTTCGAGATAGCTCGTGACTTCGATCCGTCTAGGCCGATCCGAACGGTTTCTCAGCGCGACTCGGCGCACCTCCAGATCATCGTCCGGGCTAACGCACACCTCCAAGCCGGCCTCAATGCCCTGATGCTCGCACTGGAGCATGAAACAGCCGGGTTCGTACCGAGCGGTGCGCGAATCCACCGCCTTTCCCGCCGGCTGCAAACCGAGCGACCAACAGTCGCCGCTGTCCAGATCCCGGAGGTAGATGAACCACCCTTCGCCGTCTTCGACACGGTCTCCGCTCCAGCGGGACAGCGCAAGATCACCGCGTATCGAAAACCCGGTGCCGGCAGACGTCAGCAATGCCGTATAGCGCCCGTTGGACAGAAGGCGCGCCGGGGGAACCGAAGCGTTCGGACGATCAAGATCGGTCGAAATAGAATCGAAACTCATGCGGACTCCTGGGTCAGAAACGAAATCACTCGGCCTGCAGTGTAACGGCCGATCCATAATTCACCGTCACTTCCGCCGGAAATTCGCCGATGACCGCTTGATCTGCGGTAAACGTATCGACCGGTTTTCCGTTGACGGCAACCGATCGGATCGGCCGATCGGCGGGTGCCTTGAGAATGATCTTGCCGGGAGGCAGGGCGAGATCGCCGGAGAGCACGAGCCGCAATTTATCAGGTCCTTCCAGGCGCAGCTTGTAGCTTAAAGTGCCATACCAGGTGGGCAACCGCTTCACCCCCACATCGCCGCCGCCCTCTAGCCAGGATTTCGGAATCCCCGCCGCCAAAACCAGAGCCTGATCGCTTTCACGCTCATACGCATAGAAAGCCCGCATCGCACGCACGAACTCCGCGCCGATCCAGGCGTGAGGCATATCGCCAATGAACTTGGGATGCTTGGGATCACGCCAGATGACCTCCGCCCAGTGATTCCAGCCGGCGGGACGTTGATCCTTGAGCAAAAAATTCAGGAGTTCCAGCGCTTGCTCGCGGCGTCCCATGCGGACCAGCGCTTCGACAGTACGCACTTCGTAAGGCGTATACGCGACCCACTCCAGCTTATCGTCGCGTCGTTTCTTGAAATAGTCATAATAATCGTCGAAAGTCTTGCTCAGTGCCTTTACCGGAAGATTGACCTGCTCGCCGCCGACCGCTACAGCCATGGCCGTGGCGGTGGCATCGAAGTCGCCCAGCTCGGCGGAACCCGGCATGAACGCGATCTTGTGCTTAGCCATCGAGCGCTTGATGGATTGGTACAGATCTCCACGAAAATCGTCTCGCAGAGCGCCAAAATGCGCGGCATTGTTTTCGTCCATGACCAATACCGCCAAGTCGGCGGCATCCTTAAGACCCCGCAAGGTCCAAAAGCCGTCCCAGTAGGAGTGCACCGGATGGGCGCTGTACCCCTCGTGACTAATGGATTCCGGCATCATGCCGAAGAACATCATTTTATCGGCGGACTTGTACTCTTCGCTCTTGCGTTGATTGCGCAAATGCTCGATGTACTGCACCGCCTTCACGACCGTCGGCCACATCTCGTACACAAAGCCGATATCGCGCGTGTAACGGTAGTATTCGGCGACCGCATAAACGAACTCGCCGTGGCTATCGTTCTCGGGTACGCTGTCGGGTCCCCGATGGTCGACGCAACAGGGGATCTTGCCGTTGGGAAACTGGAACCCGGCGTACCACTCGATAAAATGCCGCACTTCTTCGGTATACCCCATGCCGAGCAACGCGGCGGACATTAGGGCCGCATCGCGAATCCAAGAGCGGGCGTAGGAACGCGACCCGGGATAAAGCGCGGCGCCATCCCGGTTGATAAAGATATAGGCCAGATTGCTCCTCACTGTATCACGGAGCTTTTGCGCCTCAGGCGGGACGATCAGGTCGGCGCGGACGACCTTGGCGTCCCAGAGATTGACGGCATCTCGAAACCGGGCCCGACCGAACGCGCTGCCGTTCCCTTCCATGATATTCGCAGCTTCCAAGATAGACTCCGGATTTTGATACGGAATCGCCAGATAAATCTCCCGCGAGGCACCGGGCGGCAAGTCCAACTCGTATTCCAAAGCAGCGGACGCATAGCCGAAAGCGTCATGGACTTCGGTCTGCTGCGGCACTTTACCTTCCATCAAGAAGTCGGTAATCGAACCTTGGTCGAACGTCGTCGCACCGAGGTGATGAGGCGGTGTCAAGGGAATGATCGCGCGATTCTCGTCGATTCGGATAATGCGCCCGTCCTGTTTGATATCGTGGATTTGCGCCACGCCGCCCACCATATTCAACGCCTGCCAGGGCGGATTGACTTGAAACGGGCGGATCGCCAGCAAGAGCTTCAATTGCTTACGCTCGCTGCCGTTGTTTTCCACCCGATAGCGCGCATAAAGCGCCTGCTCCGGCTTGCTGGCGGCGAAAGCCGTCGTTTTCAGCTCGACCGAATCGGCCCGCCAGGTCACCGAAGGCACCGGCAGATAGCCCCGCTCAAGCTCCTGTACCGGAGAAACGTCGTTCCAGGTGACAAGCTTGCCATCCGTGTACAGAAAGGGCTCGATGGAAAACGCGTTTTTGTCCGCCTCCAGCGCCCCTTCCTCGTTTAGCAGCCCTTCTTTGTCGCTGCCGTTGCCGCCGATGACCGTAAAATAGCTTTGTTCGCCGTAAAAATATTTCGGGTAAGTGCCGCGTGGCGCTTCACGGGCAATGGTTTCGAAGAAGGCGTTCGGTGAGGCGGAAAAATCGAAAGGCTTTACCGTCAACGCACTGATGCCGTACCCCTGGCCACGGCTGCTTTTCTGCAGTTCCAACCGCAAGTACCGGGACTCGGCATCCGGCATGTAAATGTAATCGCGGCGTCCATTGCCCGAGCTGACCGTATACACCGGCTGCCATTGCTTGCCGTCTTGGGAAATCTGAACCTGATAAGCCGTAGCATAATCGTCACGGTCCCATTCGATGGTCAAGCCGCCATACTCGCGACGCTTCAGAAAATCGACCTGCAGCCACTGGCTTTCGGCGAGTGCGCCGCTTCGCCACAAGGTTTCGGGTTTTGCATCCAGCACCGATTCCGGGCCGTAATCCTTGGCGGCGGTCGAAGCCGTGACTTTGGGCGTGAGATCATAGGCGGTAATTGGTTCGCGCTTTTCAAAGTGGAAATCGTCAATCCAAATCGATCCCCTGCCGCCCGTGCTCGACGTAATGGAAAACTCAACGAATCCTACTTGCTTGAGCGGCGTGCTCGACGGTCCCCAGGCATAATCGAACATGCGTTTTTTCACGCGGTACTGCTGCCAGTCGACGGGCAACTTGAAATCGAAACGCCGGCGCCACCAGACGTTATCCCCGGAGGGATCGATGATCTTGAACTCGACATTGTTCGTCGGCGCTTCCGCCCGAATGTGAAAGGTGAACGCGTAGTTTTCGGGCAGGAGGATGGAGAACTTCTTGCGCACGGTGACGAAACCGGTACCGCCCCGGAAATCGAAATCGAGCCGCATGCCCATGCCGGTTCGGCCGGTATCCTGAGCCAATTCCACGTGAGTGCCTTCCGCGGCCACGGCGGCCCAGCCGCTCAGCGTTTCGAAATCGTCCAAAACCACCGCTGCGGGAGTTGCCGCCCACGCTGCACTGAACCCCATCCACCACATCAAGCTCCACAAGAGCTTGATCAGTTTTTGTCTATTCATTGCTGTCAATCGGAAAAGCAGGTCTTCTTTAGGTATAGACAAGCTTTGAGATCTTCTTGACGAGAGGGTAAGCCCGATCCGCTCGGTTAGGCAAGCATGGAGGCCCCCAAGAATAGGCTCGCTTCGGGAGCATGCATCTCCCCACAAATCAAAAAATGCGGTTTAATCCTCACGCTTTGCCCCGACTCGACATCCATAAATCCGATGCGCCCCGTTCGTCACTGGCTACCCTCGCCTTTTCTACGCTATTCCGCCGCTTTCCAGGTCATCGGCGGGTCCGCCGCGCTTCTTGCACCCGAGGGATCGACGCTGCTCATCGAGGCGCTCGCCGCGAATCATGCGCTCGTGTTCGGCGCGAGCTTCTGGCCCACCAGCCCGCTGCTCGGCCCGAATCTCACCCGCCTTCCCGCCGAGCGGGTGGAACGCAACGAAATCGCCCTGACCTTCGACGACGGTCCCGATATCGAAACTACGCCCAGAGTGCTCGATTTATTGGATCGCTACCGAGTCAAAGCCAGCTTTTTCTGCATCGCCGCCCGAGCCGAAAGGCATCCGGAGCTGGTTCGCGAAATCGTATTGCGAGGTCATCGCATCGAAAATCACACGTACCGCCACGCCCATACGTTCGCCCTGAGCGGTCTCCACGGTTTCACGAAAGAAATCGGCCGGGCACAAGCAGTATTAACTGGCCTCACCGGCGTTTCACCGCGTTACTTCAGGGCTCCCGTTGGCATGCGCAACCCATGGCTGCAACCCGTGCTGAGCAGCTTGGATCTGACCTTGGTCTCGTGGACACGCCGGGGCTACGACGCCGTGTTCGGCGATCCCGAAAAGATCGTGAGGCGCTTGTCGAAAAACCTCCGCGGCGGAGACATTTTGCTGCTGCACGACGGGTCTTCGGCCCGGGACCGGAACGGCCGCCCCGCCGTGCTGGAAGCCTTGCCGAAACTGCTGGACGAAGTCGCCCAAAGGAGCCTGATTCCCGTACCGCTATGACGAAGCTTATAAAAATGCCGTTCCGTTTATAGCGTTGCCCGGATCGAAGCTAATTAATGTTGAATGATTGTTGCCCTGAAAGCGGTTCCTTTGCACAATCGGTCCTGTCAGAGGGGGATAGAAAGATCGTCGAACGACGATTCGTGCTTTGCGTCCTCTCGGAATTTTTCCGTCAACCAACAATAAAGAGAAAAAACAATGAGACTCAAATCCGTACTCGTCGCCCTATTCGTCGCCGCATTCGTTCTGCTGGCCGGTTGCCGAACCTCTCCGGTCTATAACGTCTACGATGCTCCGGTCATGGTGACTGGCGCCAAGCCTTATACCGCCGAGGATGTCGAGAAAGCCATCATTCGGGCCGGCGCCTCGCTGGGCTGGCAGGTCAGAAAAGTGAAGCCGGGACAGCTCATCGGAACGCTTTTCATCCGCTCCCATATGGCCGAAGTAGACATCACTTACAGCAAGGACAAATACAATATCCGCTACAAGAACAGCAATAACCTGAACTACGACGGCACCAAGATTCACAGCAATTACAACGGCTGGATTCAGAATTTCGATAACGCCATCAAGCGTGAGCTGTTGAATGTATAACAAAGTGGTGTAAGGAAGATCTGCGTCCGGTTCCGGACATAAGAACAGCACGCTTCGCCGTGATTCACCCGTTCGACCGCCTGGTCGAAAACACCGCCCGCCGCTACCGCGCGGCGGGCCGCTTTACCGAAGGATTCGTGCGCGGCAAGCTGCGGCACGATCCCGTCTACGCTTATCTGCTTTCCAATCCTGATTGGCTTCCCCGAACCGGACGGGTTCTCGACCTGGGCTGTGGGAGAGGCATTCTCATGAGCGTGTTGTTGGAAGCCCAAAAACTCGCTCTGATTTCCTCGATGGAGCTGCGGCTTTGCGGGATCGATCTGCGCCCCAATGATGCCGCCGCCGCCAAGCTGGCCTTGAGCGATGAGGCCGAAATCGCCGTCGCCGACGTGCGCACCGCAGCGCTGCCCGCCTGTGGCGCGGTTGTGCTGCTGGATCTTTTGCTTTATCTCGCGGCGGAGGAGCAGGAGGCGCTGCTCAAGCGAATAGCGAATGTTCTGTCCAAAGGCGGCGCGCTGATCTTGCGGGAAGCGGATGCCGGTTCAGGCCCGCGCTTTCAAGCCACCCGGACGGCGGAGCGGCTGTGCGCCCTGGCACGGGGCCATTTGCGGCAACACTATCATCACCGCAGCAAGGCGGAATGGCGAAGTTTGCTCGAAGCTTTGGGATTTTCCGTAGAAACCGTTCCGATGAGCGAAGGCACGCCGTTCGCCAATGTCCTCTTCATCGCTCGTCTCAGATCCCCCTCATAACGCGAGGCCAAAGCGCTTTAACTACGAACGGGCCGTGTGAATGAGGCCGTGCGCTGCCGCATCAGGAGTTGCAGGCACACAGATCGAGTTCGCACTCGAACAGCCCGTCAAACATTAATGATCACTAATTCGCTCCTTGAGACGCCGGAATTCGTTTGAATCCTGGATTCCGGACCTCACGAAACGAGAATTTCTCAGCCTGTTTTGGATGGCGAGCACTCGCCAGTTTTCCGGCTGACCTAAATTGGAACTGGAATGGACGGACAGGCGCTTGGCGACTTCGAGCATGGCACGCGAATCGAACCCGGCTTCCCGCAGAATATCCAAGGCATATTGATCGGCCTCCACTTCTTTTTTAGGGTCGATGACCTGTACCAATGTCCCCACGCTGTCTCGGCGAATGACCGACGGATCATAGCGCCCGCCCGCTGGCAACTCTGGCTCGCAAAAGTGGCCAGCGAGCTGATGACCGATTTCGTGGGCCAGGATCGCGGCCAACTCGGATTCGTTCCGGACGAAGCTGAAAGCACCGTCGGCGATATACACGAAACCGGAGCCGATGGCGAAGGCATAAGGCGAATGGTCACGGAGCACGCTGAATCGCCAAGGGATGGCGCGCCCGCTCGGCGATATGCGGCCCAGGCGCTCGCCCAAGGACTGGATGTAGCGGGAAAGCTCATGGTTGCTCGGGTGCTGCGGCCATTCTTGATTAATCCGCAACGCCGTTTCGCGGGACCGGGACTGCTCTCGTTCGCATAGCCCATCCGCTTGCGTGCCGTGGGTAAAGACGAGCAGTGCGGCAACGACAGCCGCACTTCGCCATCGATTATCCATACGCCCGATACTTCCCTTCCGTCAGACTGGGCTGATGACGAAAACCGATTCGTCGGTATCGTAGCTGGTACCGGTTTGCACCTTGTGCTCAACCACGTAGGTGCCCGGCTGGGCATTACTCGGGATGGCAATGCTGGCAATGGCCTCCCAACCGCCGCCGGTCCGTTTGACGTGTTGTTGAGGGATTTCCGAGAGTACCTTGCCGTCTTTTTTGAGAACCCAGCTTTCGTTCACGTCCGCGTCCGTCATGCCTTGGGGCAACATGACCGAATAATCGGTAACGACACGAACCTGATCACCCGCTCTGATCTGGGCGGGTGAACTGGAGCCTTTCCGCACCTTGACCAGAGGACTGGCGACTCGTTCACTGATCCCATAAATCTGGCGGTCGTTGTCTTCCGAACGTACCTGCGTGGAATTGTATTCCAGGAGTTTTGCGGTAGCCCACCCCAAAGCCGCGCCCGCGGCAGCGCCGACCAAGGCGCCTTTCCAATCGCCACCGATTGCGGCGCCGCTGGCGGCGCCTGCCACGGCGCCCGCCAGCGATCCCAAGAATTGGTTATTCACCCCTTGATTGGCGCATCCAGCAGCGAGGCTGGCGCAAAGCGTAATGCTAAGTGTCTTTGATCCTGTACTCATGTTCTTCTTCTCGTGTGCATCAGATAAACCTATCGCATATTGCTCGTGGGAAATTTGAATCGGATCTCACCTCCTATGGGTTGAGCAGCACCATTCGATTTAAGGCGTTAGGCTTTGGCAGTCTGGCTCTTTAAGGCGTGGTCTGGCGGGCGCCCTCGTATTTCATGGCGCCGCTCCAGTCCGGTTCCGGATCGGGAGCTTTCGGTTTGTCAGTGGGTGGCCGGGGCTGCCTCGCGGGCGGCTTGATGTTCGCCGATTTTGTTTTGGGTTTCATTATAGAGGCCCCAGGCGTTCCCGTTTTAGGTGGCTCACGAACCGATGGCGGCATCTCACGATCGGGAACCCGCGTCGGAGTTGAAATAAGCTCCTTAGGCTGTTCGGTTTTCGGCTTCGGTGCGACGGCATCCGGCGTTGAATCGGGCTGTGGCGCTGGAATTTCGGGCGGGCGTTCGATGTTTGGCGCTACGGCGGCGGGAGGCGTTGTGATCGGCGGAATTCGCTCCTCCGCAGTTGGCGGGATCACCGAGGGCGTCTGATCCCCAGGCACCTCGGGTATGGCCGGTTTGTCAGGCTCGGCCGTTTGCGATTTCGGCTCCGGTTCGGAAATCGAATTCTTAAGCCAAAGAAAGATCGCACTGCCGCCAAGTGCTGCCATCACTAACAGAATCGCAGCGAGCGCCAGCAGGTTGCGCTTGAGAAAGTTCTGCTGAACGGCGCCGGACGAGGCGACCCGCCGAGGAACGGTACGTTCCAGCTCTTCGAACACCTGAGCGAATTCACCGATCGATTGCTGGCGACGCTCCGGATTGAGCTCCAGTGCCCGCAGGATGGCTCTGTCCAGGGCTGCAGGGATCTCGGGTACGAGCTTGGATAAGGGCTCGAGTTTTTTACCGGCCAGCTGTGCATCAATGGCCGGCGGACGGGTGCCGGTGAGCAGAAAATAAATCGTGGCGCCCAGAGAGTAAATATCGGAGCGCTGGTTGGTCCCGGCGCCCGTGATTTGCTCCGGCGCGCTGAAGCCAAAGGATACCGCTCTCCCTAGGGTGCGTGTCGCTTCACCGGGATCGTCGAGCTTGGCGATGCCGAAGTCGATCAGCATGACGTGATTCTGATCGTCCAACAGAATGTTATCCGGTTTCAGATCGCGATGAATGATCGGCGGGTTTTGTGCGTGTAGAAAGCTCAGCACCTTGCACAGCTGATGCATCAACGGGATGAGCGTCGGCAAAGGGATACGCCCGCCCAAGCGCTTGCGCTCGGAGCCCAACGTGCGTGCGCCGCCGAACTCGAGCACCAGGTAGACCATACCGTCCCGGACGACGCGATCGATGATGTCAGGGATGGACGGATGATCCAAACGACTGAGCAGCGCGGCCTCCGCCTCGTCGAATAACGGCAGCGGGATCTCCTTGAGCGCCCGCCGCTTGCCGCTGAGCTGCATATCCTGCACCAGATAAGTCGTACCGAAACCGCCTCGGCCCAGAACCGAGGCGATCCGATAGCGATCCTGAATGACTTCGCCCTCGCGCCTGACCCAGCCCAAGATGCCGCGGACGCTGCCACTGACAGTGATGTCCAGGTAAGCCAACTCGAAGCCGCAGGCAGGGCAGCGATAGCCGGAGCGGATCAACTCGCTGGCGGGAGCCGCATGGCTGCACTTCGGGCAGAGGCGCACCGCCACTGTGCTATCGTCTTCGCCGAGTTCGCTAATTGGGGAGCTCATTCGAAATCTGTGGACTAGATGATTCAGGCTCGGGCTCGTCGAAAAAGCCCGAGTATCGCCGCTCAAAGCATTTACTATAGTCGCCTTTTACGCTTTGATCGCACAAACCGCCAGTCCGGCTACTTGCCCTCCTCAGCATCAGCGATCAGATCGTATGAATGAGTGCCGATAAATTCAGTTCGGCTTGGACCGGTGCATCTGAGATAAAAAAGGAAATTCGGCATCTTCCATCAGGGAAGATGGACTAAGGACGGCGCTTCCCAGGCGGGATCGCGGTGCTCGGCGACAACCGTGGTGTAGATGCCGCCGCGGACATTGAAACGGGCGGTGATGCGCATGAAGTTCGGAGCGCAGGCTCTGACCAGATCATCGAGAATCCGATTGGTCACCGCTTCGTGGAAGGCGCCCTCCTCGCGGAAAGACCAGACGTAGAGCTTCAGCGACTTGAGCTCCACGCACCATCTGTTCGGCACATACTCGATCAGAATGGTGGCGAAGTCCGGCTGGCCGGTCTTGGGACACAAGCAGGTAAACTCCGGAATCTCGATGCGGATCGTGTAATTGCGGCCGGGTTGCGGGTTGTCGAAAGTTTCGAGGTCTTTGCTGGGTACGGATGGCATAAGTAAACGGTAAAGAATTTTTGGCAATGCGCGACGCGCAGAAATCGGCGGAACATAAACAGGACGTAAACAAGTCCGGAATGACGCCGTGACTTAGTCCGTTATAATAGCGTTCGGTTCCATTACAAACCAGACTAAACGGCCTTGCCCGCGCTCGCCCCCACCACTCTTCTCCCGCTGCCGTCCGGTACGGCGCGATTCGTCTGCATCCTCTAATGCGACTGGACAGGATCAAACTCGCGGGCTTCAAGTCCTTCGTCGACCCTACGCCGATTCCGCTCCCCGGCAATCTGGTGGGCATCGTCGGACCGAACGGCTGCGGCAAATCCAACATCATCGATGCCGTACGCTGGGTGATGGGCGAAAGCTCGGCCAAGCACCTCCGCGGCGACACCATGGCCGACGTGATCTTCAACGGGTCCAGCACCCGCAAGCCGGTGGGCATGGCGTCGGTGGAACTGATCTTCGACAACAGCGAAGGCAAGGCGCCGGGCGAATTCGCCAAATACCGGGAAATCTCTATCAAGCGCCAGGTCACGCGGGATGGGCAATCGACTTACCTTTTAAATGGCACCCGCTGCCGGCGCAAGGACATTACCGACCTGTTCCTCGGCACCGGCCTCGGCTCCCGCAGCTACGCCATCATCGAGCAAGGCACCATCTCCCGGCTGATCGAGGCCAAGCCCGACGAACTGCGGGAGATCATCGAGGAAGCCGCGGGCATTTCGAAGTACAAGGAAAGGCGCCACGAAACCGAGCTCCGCATGGGCCACACCCAGGAAAACCTCGATCGGCTGCAGGATCTGCGCGACGAGGTGGCGAAACAACTGGGCAATCTCCAGCGGCAGGCGAAGAAAGCGGAAAAGTACACGGCGCTCAGACAGGAGGAGCGGCGCTACAAAGAGCAGCTGCTCGCCATCCGCTGGCGCAAATACGACGAACTCCTGCGCGGTCATCAGAAGTCCTTGGCTGCATCCGAACAGTTGTTCAAGCAACTGGTCAGCGAAAGCAACGGCCTGAACGAAACTCTGGAGCAATACCGAGACCAGCACGAAGCGCTGCAACACCAGCTCGGCGAGCACCAGGGCCGCTATTACGAGCTCGGTGCCGAAATCAGCCGGCTCGACCAGGCGATCAAGCATGCGCAAAAGACACGCGAAACCCTGCACCAGGAACAAATCCGGCTCCATGGGGAAAAAGAACGGGCACTGCGCGACCTGGAAAACGATCAACGCCAACTCGAAACCACGAGGGAAGAGCTCGCGGCTATCGAGATCAGTCTCGAAGAAGCTTTAACCGCCGAGACTGAAGCGGTCACGCACCGCGACGAAGCGGACCGAGCGCTCAAGAATCTGCGACAGGCGTTCGAATCGCTGAGCAGCGAAATCAACCGCTGCAAAGGCCAGGCGGAAATCCAGAAGACGCGGCTCAAGCAACTGGAACAACAGGAGCGTCAGTTCCAGTCCCGGCGGGAACGGCTGGAAACCGAGCGCGACGAACTCGAGGATACGCTGCAAACCGAGGGGCTCGAAGCGCTGCAACAGGATCTGGCGGAACTCGAAGCCGAGCGCGCGGCGCTGCACGAGCAGCTGCAAAGCCTGATCGATCGAATTCAACAGGAACGTCAGCATGCCAAAGCCTGCCAGGACGAACTGAACGCCAATCGCGCCGAAGTACATGCCATACAGGGCAAGATCAGCTCGCTGGAAACGCTGCAACAGCACGCCATGGGCAAGGACCGCGCCGCGGTCAAGACATGGCTGGCCGAACGCGACCTAGACTGCGCCGGCCGCCTGGCCGAACACCTGGACGTTCGCCCCGGCTGGGAAACCGCAGTGGAAAGCGTCCTCGGCAGCTATCTCGAAGCCCTCTGCGTCGAGGGCTCGGCGGTCTACTGGTCGCATTTGAACGGACTTCCCGGCGAGTCACTGAGCTTTTTCGAAACCCGATCGTCGAATGCGACCGGCGCCCCAACCGCGGAAAAACTCATCGGGCAGGTGCAATCACCCTGGGATCTCGGTCCGCTGCTCGGCGCCGTGTACTGCGCGGAAGATCTGGCGGCGGCGAAAGCCGTGCGCGAACGGCTGGCAGATCACGAATCAGTGGTGACTCCCGACGGCATCCGCCTCGGCCGAGGGTGGCTGGCCATTCACAAGCCGGAGGACGGCAAGGCCGGCATGATCAAGCGGGAGCGCGATCTCCGGGAACTCAAAGCCCGGCGCAACAGCCTGCTCGAAAGAAGCCGAGCGCTGGAGCAAGACCTCGCCCAAGCCGACCAAGCGGTGAAGGAGGCCGAGCACGGACGGGAGCGCCTGCAGTCGAAGGAGCGAACCTTGAGCGCCGATCAAACTCGTCTCAAGGCCGAATTGAGCGCCGCCATGGCGCGCTGCGAGCAGGCCGCGAAACGGCTCCGGCAGCTCGAATACGAGCTGGACGATCTGGAAGAACATCAGTCTCAAACCATCGAAGAGACCGCCGAAGCCAAAACTGCTTTGCTTGAGGCGGAAGAACGGCTTGCCGAGCTGGAACCGAAAACGGCGGAACATGCCGCCCGGCGGGATGAGCTGGAAGACATCCTCGGCAAGGCCGATGCGTCCTTAAGTTCGGCACGCGAGCGGGGCCACGGCCTTAAAACCCGGCTGGAGACCCTGAAGTCCGCCGAGGTCTTAACCCAGAAGCATCTGGAGCGGGCACAAAATCAATACGATCAATCCTTGGGACGGCTGGAAACCGTCAGCGCACAGATGAGCGAAGCGGAAACGCCGGTCGAAGACGAACAGGCCCAACTGGACGAACTGCTGGAACAGCGCATCGAGGTCGAGCGGACCCTCTCGGATTTGCGCAAACGCGCCAGCGATCTGGAAGCCGAGATGCGCCGCATCGACGAATCCCGCATCCGCAACCAGCGGGATTTGGACAGCCTCAAACAGCGCCTCGAACAGACCAAGCTGGAATTCCAAGCCAATGACGTGCGCCGGCAGACGGTGCAGGAGCAATTCGAAGAACTGGGGGCGGAGCCGGAAGCGGTTTTAGCCGAACTGCCCGAAGACGCGGATGAGAAAGCGTGGCAGAAGCACGTCACCGAACTGGGCGAAGAAATCATCCGACTCGGCGCGGTCAACCTGACCGCGATGGAAGAATATCTGGCCCAGGCGGAACGCATGAAGTTTCTGGATCAGCAGCACCAAGATTTGACCGAATCGCTGACCACGCTAAGAGAAGCCATCGAAAAAATCGACCGGGAATGCCGAGCCCGTTTCAAAGAGACTTTCGACAAGGTCAACGCCGGCCTGCAACGGATGTTTCCCAAGCTGTTCGGCGGAGGCCAAGCGTCCCTGGACCTCACTGAGCGCGATTTGCTGGAAGCCGGCGTCAGCATCATGGCGCGGCCGCCCGGCAAGCGGAACAGCTCGATCCACCTGCTGTCGGGGGGCGAGAAAGCGCTCACGGCGGTGGCGCTGGTGTTCGCCATCTTCGAACTCAACCCGGCGCCCTTCTGTCTGCTCGACGAAGTGGACGCCCCGCTGGACGATGCCAACGTCGGCCGTTTCAGCCAATTGGTCAAAGAAATGTCCGAAAAGGTACAATTCCTGTTTATTTCACATAACAAAGTGACGATGGAAATCGCCCAGCATTTGGCCGGCGTCACCATGAAAGAACCCGGCGTATCCCGCATCGTCGCGGTGGACATCGACGCGGCGGTGGAAATGTCGGCGGTTTGAAAGAGCGTAATCAATTCCTGTACTGCATGCGGGCTGGTTCGCCCATACGAGAACGACTGTGCCGCCTCTGGCGGCTTCCTTATTTGTAGGCTGTCAAGCGCCCTTGAGGAAAAAGGATGGATAGAGATACCGTACGTTTAATCCTGCTGGTGATCGGCATCATCGTCGTCGCCGGCATCTATGTTTGGGGACGTCACAAGCAAAAAATCCTGGATTTTCTGCAACGACGCGGCGAGTTCGACGAGCTGGATTTCGATCCAGCGATCGACAAAGAGCCACCTGATTATGACGAGGAAAACGAGCTCGGAAGCGTTCGCGTCCTGAATCGAAACGACCGGCGTTTTTCCGATGACGAGTTCGACCTGGGAGAAGAAGCGGAAGATGACGTCCCTGCACCGCAACAGCCGAGCAGAGCGGTGCCGGGCGAACCGGCCAAAACGGCCGCTCTGGGTGCGCCTTTTCTTATACAGCTCAGCGTGGTCGCGGGAGACGACTTTGTTTTCGGGGGTGAAGAACTCAAGAATGCTCTGCTGGACCTCGATCTGATCCATGGCGAAATGGGGATCTTTCACCGTTATGACCGCGAATTCCGCAAACCGCTGTTCAGCGTGGCCAGCCTGGTGAAACCCGGCACTTTTCCCATCGACGATATGGCGTCATTCGAGTGCCCCGGCGTGGTCTTGTTTTTCCAGCCCGCCACGGTCGACGATCCGTTGAGCGTGTTCGATGACTTGGTCAACACCAGCCATGAGCTGGCTCTCCGCTTGAACGGAATCGAATGGGACGAATCCCGCCGCCCGCTGACCGAGGAAAAAATCGCTCAAATGCGCAGCCGCCTCGAAGAAGCTTACGAATAACCGTGAACGCGCCGGAAGAGGTTCAACGTCGCGCAGACGAATTGCGCAAAGAGATCGAATTCCACAATCAGCGCTATTACCAGCTCGATTCCCCGCTGATTTCGGACGCCGAGTACGATCGGCTGATGCAGGACCTGCTGGCGATCGAACGCCAATATCCGGAGCTCGCCACCCCCGATTCCCCGACGCAGCGGGTCGGCGCGCCGCCGGTCAAGGCATTTGCCACAGTACGCCATAAAATCCCCATGCTGTCGCTGGATAACGCCTTCAGCGACGAAGATGTCGAGGATTTCCATCGCCGGGTGAGTCAGCGACTGGGACGTAATGATATCGGCTACCTGGTGGAACCCAAACTCGACGGCCTCGCCGTCAGCCTCATCTACGACAAAGGCATCTTGATTTGCGGGGCCACGCGCGGCGACGGTCAGACCGGCGAAGACATCACTCACAATGTCCGCACGATCCGCGACATCCCCTTGCGACTCACGGGCAGCGGCTGGCCGGAACGTGTCGAGGTGAGGGGCGAAGTATTCATGCCGAAAAAGGGTTTCCTCGCCCTGAACGAGCGGGCGCGACAAAATGGTGACAAAGTGTTCGTCAATCCGAGAAATGCCGCCGCAGGAAGCCTCCGGCAACTCGACCCGAAAATCACCGCATCGCGCACCCTCTGCTTCTATGCCTATGGCTACGGCCTCTTTCCGGATGACCGTCTGCCGGATACACAGAAGGAGCTGATGGACCGTTTCAAGTCCTGGGGTATTCCCGTCAATCCGGAACTACACGTGGTCCACGGCATTGCCGGCTGTCTTGCTTATTACCGGGATCTCTTAGCCCGGCGGCACGATCTCCCTTACGAAATCGACGGCGTGGTTTACAAAGTGGACCGGCTCGCCGACCGGGATTTATTGGGTTTCGTCGCCCGCGCGCCACGTTGGGCCATTGCCCATAAATTCCCCGCGGAGGAAGCCACGACCAAAATCACCGCCATCGAGGTTCAGGTGGGACGCACCGGCGCCTTGACCCCGGTGGCACGGCTCGAACCCGTCTTCGTCGGCGGTGTCACCGTGACCAACGCGACGCTGCACAATGCAGACGAAGTGCACCGGCGGGATATTCGGGCCGGCGATACCGTCGTCGTCCGGCGCGCCGGCGATGTGATACCGGAAGTGGTCAAAAGCCTGCCGGAACTCCGCCCGGCCGGCGCGCCGGTCTTCCAGATACCCGCCCACTGCCCGGTGTGCGGTGCGGACGTGGAACTGGAGCCGGGCGAAGCCATCGCCCGCTGCAGTGGCGGCCTCTTTTGCCCCGCGCAGCACAAAGAAGCCGTCAAGCATTTCGCCTCGCGCCGTGCCATGGACATCGACGGCCTGGGCGACAAGCTGGTCGATCAGATTCTCGAAAACAAGCTGATCGAGACGGTCGCCGATCTCTACCGCCTGACCGTGGAGCAGCTTGCGGCACTGGAACGCATGGGACGGAAATCGGCGGAGAACCTGGTCAACGCACTGGAAAGAAGCAAGCACACCACCCTGCCCCGCTTCCTTTACGCGCTGGGCATCCGGGAAGTGGGCGAAGTCACCGCGCACACGCTGGCGAGGCATTTCCGCACTCTCGACCACATCATGGCGGCGGACGAGGAGGAACTGCAGAAAGTCCCCGACATAGGCCCATCCGTTGCCCATCACATCTACACCTTCTTCCGGCAACCGCACAATGTCGAGGTTGTCCGAGCGCTGCTCGACGCCGGGGTGCATTGGGACGAAATCGCGGAGGTAAAAACCGAGCAACCGCTCCAAGGCCAGACCTTCGTCATCACCGGCACGCTGTCCTCCATGAGTCGCGAGGAAGCGAAAGCTAGGCTTCAGGCTCTGGGCGGCAAGGTCACTGGCAGCGTGTCCAAAAGCACCAGCTATGTCATCGCCGGAGCCGATCCCGGCTCGAAGCTTACAAAGGCCCAGGAACTCGGCGTCACGGTGTTGGACGAAGCGGAATTTCTACACTTGATCGGAGATTAGGAGCGTCGGCAGTTTTGGTAGAGTAGGCTAGGCACACTCCGGCACAGACCGGTCGTTGATCGCCTTAGAACTGAAGATAGATCACAAGAAGTACGGCAATCAACAGGCTGGCGCATATCGCTAGTCTTTGCCGAGTCGATACTCGGGTTTGATAGAGGTTCAAACCGTGCCACCTTAGCGCAATCCATTCACGAAGGACATTTACGACTCTACGGAAAATGAACCAGCCGAGCGCGAGGAATATGAAAAGGCCGGTCCAGGCCGTCAGGATCTGCGCTGTGTGTCGAGACACATGAAGCATGGAATGGATCAGGTGCTCCAGACTCAATTCCAGCACTTCGATGACATAGTGCAGTATTGTCCCCGCCAACCCCAGAACGACGTCGCCATAGAGCAGCATGACGATGGTGCCGCCTAAGAGCAGGACCACACGCTCATCCAATTTAGCTTTTACCCAGAAAAGCAAATTATTCAGCTTCACTGAGACACGCCCCATCATTTCTGACTACCGTTCATGAATGGGTATCTTTGAGCAGGTGATTTCGCAAATCGATTTGCAACCACGAAAAAAAGGTCGGCTGAGGAGGCTCGGGCCGACCTTGTAAGTCTTCCTTCGCTAGTTCGTTGAGGTTTGGAATCTAGCTACTGCCTTGAGGGGGACACGACGGCAGTAACGTTATCCTATAGTTTCGACTCGATATATTCAAGCCTTTTTTAAAATAATAAACCCAACTTAGGATCTTGTCATTGGTAGTGCTCGTCGAGTTCGGACCTCATGATCAAACCGCCAAGAATTCGATTCGCCGGACGCTGTCTCACAGATATTCCGTGGCGCTTCGGAAGAAATACGGTTTGACCGTACGCTTATCCGAAGACCGGAGGACCGATATGACAGTAATAGCTTTTATCCTAAGTCTAATGGTTGTCGCCTTTGGCGCGCTAGGCGTAATCTCGCCCCGCCGGCTCCTCGCTTTCGTGCAACGCTTCGAGACGCCGGCGGGGCTTTATTCCGCGGCTGCTTTTCGCTTGGTCCTCGGTCTGACGCTTTTGTTCGCTGCGCCTGACTCCCGCGCGCCGGATATTATCCGGATTATCGGCATCATCATCGTCGTAGCAGGACTCATTACTCCGCTGATCGGAATCGAACGATTTCGCCACCTTCTCGCTTGGTGGTCTTGGTGGTCCGAGCAAAAACCCAGTTTTATGCGTGCCTGGGCGGGATTGGCGCTGGTCTTCGGCATGTTTATCGCCTATGCCGTGCTGCCCTGATCCGTTCATCCGACGCCTCTTAAGGAGGATGTATGGCTAACTTCAGACTTAAACTTCCCGCTTCTCAAGACATCCCTCCCGACTTCGGCAAGGGCTCGATTTTCTTCGTCGGCACCGCTACCGTCATTCTCCGGTATGCGGGCTTCACTATTCTCACCGATCCGAATTTTCTTCACGCGGGGGATCATGCCCATCTCGGCTATGGCATGACGTCGAAACGGCTGACCGACCCGGCCATCGATATCGAGCAACTCCCGCCGCTCGACTTTATCGTGCTCTCCCACTATCACGGAGACCATTTCGATCAGATCGTCGAAGAAAAGCTGCAAAAAGACATCCCCATCGTGACCACGGCACATGCCTCCGGGAAATTGAAAAACAAAGGCTTCACCGCCACCACGCCGCTTCGGACCTGGGAGTCTGTAACCGTGGAAAAGAACGGGACGAAAGCGCTCGTCACCGCCATGCCGGGCCGGCACGGTCCCCCGGTCTTGTCAAAACTTCTTCCCCCGGTCATGGGCAGCGTGCTCGACTTTCAAACGTCCGAAGGTCTGACTGCCTTACGCCTATACATTACCGGAGATACCCTGGTATTCGATGATCTAAAGGAAATCCCGAAACGTTATCCGGACATCGATCTGGGACTGTTTCATCTCGGGGGCACCCGGATCATGGGCATCCTGGTCACGATGGATGCCAAGGAAGGCGTCGAGGCAATAAGAATCGTAAACCCCCGCGAGGCGATTCCGATCCACTACAACGATTACCGGGTTTTCAAATCACCGCTCGAAGACTTCAAGAAAGCCGTAACCGCCGCCGGTCTCGACAATCGCGTGAGATATCTGAGTCATGGCGAGACTTACCGCTTCGAGGTTCCGGAAAGCCGATTTTCAGCCGCATCGCGCAGGTAAAGCTCAAAAACGGGATTGCGCCGCGCACGCGGCGAGACGCTGTCGCCTGATCTATCTGAGCTTTCCGTGGCCATGAAGAGCCTCGGGCGGGTGGGTCGGCCGCTCGCCATATTTTTTGGCGGCCTGCTTGCAGAAAGCCTCGACGAAAGATTCGGTCACTTCCTTGAAAAAGCCGCCGAAGGCCATTCCCAGCAAGGCATTGGCGAATTCGAAGTCGAGCCGGAAGGTCGCCTCGCAACCGCCGGTCGCACTCGGCTCGAAACGCCAGTGCCCGCGTAAGTGCTTGAACGGCCCTTCGACCAGGTTCATCCGGATATGTTTGCTGTCTTCCATGGAATTTTCCGTAGTGAAGGAAAACTTGATCTTGCCTTTCGACAGCGTAATGGTAGCCCTAAGGGCATTCGATGTTTTTGAAAGCAGTTTTACGTTGCTGCACAAAGGAAGATAGCTGGGATAGGCTTGAACATCGTTCACCAGATCGAACATCTCTTTGGGCGTATAGTTGACGCATACGCTCGTGCAAATAACCGCCATATCAAAACCTTAAATTATTCCGGATCTACTTTAACGGCGTTGGCCAAAACGATACGTGCGCGGTATCGGCCGAACGCGGACACTGTCGGAAAGCCCGTTGAAAACAACGCTCTTGCCCCTCATGCACCTATCACACGACAGAGGCATCGGCCTCCTTCATTTCGTCAATTTCGAAAAATTCTCCAAGCTTTCGCTCAAGCGATTGATCTCTTGCTCAGCGCGTACTTGGCTGGTTACGTCGTACTGAATGCCGAGATAATAAATGACTTTCCCGTCCCGATCGAAAAGCGGCGTGAGTGCGAGATGATTATAAAAGAGCTCGCCGCTCTTTCGATAATTGCGAAGCGTCACCTCAATGGGTTGAGCATTCGCTAGCGCTTCGCGGATCTGGGCGCACGCTTCCTGATCTCTATCATTCCCCTGCAAAAATCGGCAATTTCGCCCCACCACCTCCCCCTGACTGTATCCCGTAATTTCCTCGAAGGCCTTATTGACGTAAACGATGGGCATATCGTCCAAATCCGGATCGGCCAGCGTGACGCCGTTGACGCACGAATCGAGAATCTTAGCCAACACCTGCGGGATCAGCCCCGGATCTTTTTCCACAATGAAGGCCATATCGGTTCCTCCTAATTCTTCGCTTCAATCGTTCTCTTCGGCTTATTTTTGATCGAAAAACCTTGCCAAGTTCCTTTTTGACATCATGATTAGCTCTCGATCAGGCCTTTCAAATTCTTGACCGTCCGCTCGGCGCCATCCTGGACGGCCACTCGAATCAATTTCTCGAAGGGGCGCATGAACAACTCAAGCTCCGATAGCTCGAAGGTAAACGCGACCTCCGTGGATGGCGATGGCGAATTCTTTTGCACGAAATCATAGCTACAGCGGTAAGGACTGGAGACTCCGCTGAAACCAAGCCGCTTGTTCGGTTGGTAGTCGGTCACCCTGAACGTGGATTCGGTCCGGTGTCCGTGATCGATTCGAACCTGCCGCGCCAAAGTACCGAGGCGCAACGGCCCCTCCGTCAATGGTTTCAATTCGACCACTTCGGGTGACCACTTCGGGTAATTCTCGAAAAATTCATCGCTGATAAAGTGAAAAACTTCGTCTACAGGCTTGTTGATTACTGTGCTCGCCTTAGCTTTTACCGGCTGACTTGAGCCAAACATCATCTTCCGCCTCCTGAATTTCCTGGCGTCGTTGTCGGACGCACCGATATCCCATGAATCCCGCTAACCTGCTCGCGCTTTGACAGCAGCGCCACCAGCATAAATCCTTCCAGCTTACCTCCAGCCAGTCACAACACATAGGTATCGATGCCCGCAAGCAATAGGTCGTATTGCGCTTCGACGATTTCTTTCACAACCGTTGCGGGAAATCCCCCCACCACGTTGCGTTCCAACGCTATCCATCCCACGGAGTCCTGCGGTCCCAGGCTGATTATGTAGCCCAGATCGCGATGCACATAAGGCTCCAGCACTTTGACGATGCCCGAATGCCTGAGGATATTCCGAGCGGCCAACTTACCTTTGCGCACGGCGGACTGAGCCGTCATGACGTTCGAGCCTAACGACCGGTAGTACGAGCAGTCGCCGGCGGTGAAGACCCGCTCTAGGGTCTCGCCATCCAGAACGACCTGGCCGAAAAAATTGGCATGTAGCCGAATGCTTGCGCTTTTGCCGACGAAAAGCAGGGTCAGATGAGAAGCGAGTTCGGACAACTCGCCCGTCTCCACCTCTTCGAGGACGACATGGTTCGCCTCCTGAGCACGAAAAAAACGACCGGGCACATGCTCTATTCCGAGGTCCGCTATCCGAGCCTCCGTATACTGTCCCAATTTCGCATTGAACTGCGTCAGCACCCTGTATTCGGAGTCCACCAACCGCAGCCGCCAGGGCATGCGGCGTTCCCGCACGAAATTGGCGATTTCGAACAGATACTGGATTCCGGTCGCACCGCCCCCAACTGCGGTAATCCACGGATCGGAAGAGCCCGTTGCCGCCAAGTTTTCTTGCAGCACTTCCGGCCCCGGCTTTTCGATAAAATCGTCGAGATCGATCACGTGCTTAGATTTTTCAAGCTTCTTGAACCCGGCTCCCGTGGCGATCAGCAGATAATCGAATCCTATCTCCTCCTGCCCAACCGGTATAACCCGGTCACTTTGCCACTGTTTCAGCTCCGCATCGTCGAACGTCAGATCCGCCATGACGTAGCGAAAATTGAAACGCTTTTCCAAGGCCGCGAAAGGCACTTTGAAGTCCGCCAAAGGACGTCGAAAACTTTCGTGAAGATGGGTAATCTTAAGGTGATAAGGCCGGCGATCGACCAATACGATCTCGGCATCGGGACGGTATTCGCGGATCGTCACCAGCGCCGACAGCCCTGAATACCCGCCGCCGATGATGACAAGCCTGAGCGCTTCTTTACTGGGGAAATAGAATGGCAAAAACATATCTGTTCTCTTCTTGTTGTTTCTTCTTGTATGAATTCCCCATGGTCGACGGACTGACTTCCAGAAGCACGACACCTCGGCCGCCCTACTGGGGAAACTCCCGCTTTTTATAAGACTTGCCGGCCAGACAAAGATTCCCCTTTATTCGAATCCGCAACGCTTAGGCTGGTTGCGCCGCATCTTTGAAGACGCATCGCTCGAACTATGAAAACATCCCGATAGACCGTATTGTGTTACCCGGCATTTACGAACTGCGACAAAAGGAGCTGATTTATGACCGACCAAGACGCCATCTACGGCCAAGAGGATCAATCCAAGCGGATTCTAGTGGTCGATGACAACACGGATGCGGTCGAAAGCTTGGCTTTATTGCTGGAACTCGAAGGCCATGAGGTCAGAACCGCACTCGACGGGCCGACTGCCCTCGATTTGGCATCCGAGTTTCAGCCCCAGGCCATTCTTTTGGACATCGGCCTCCCGGGCATGGACGGCTATGAAGTAGCCCGTAGGCTCCGCGAACGGCCGGAGACACGGGAGGCGCTGATCATTGCCATCACCGGCTATGGCCAGCAAGAAGACCGCGCTCTCACCAAGGCCGCCGGGTTCAATCATCATTTGGTAAAGCCGGTCGATCCGGAAGAATTGGGCGCCCTGCTTGCATAGCGCTACCGACGGTTAGTCGACGTTTACTTAGCAGGAACGTGTTTGCGGGATTTCACACACCACACTGAGTGATTTGCCACAGTTTTACGGATAACATCGGAACCGAGGGTCATGCGGCTACGCGCCGCACAAGGGATTCAGCATGCTTGGCTCGATTTCTGCGTGATTCTCTACCCATTTGATCGGCGGTTTGAAAACGCTCTGGCTATCCGTGAAATCACGCATTTTCAGGATCTAGCAGAGCACGCGTTTTTCCTTTCTCTCGTACGAGAATTTTATGGAGCAAAAAATAAGAATCGCGGCAACCGTAACTTTGGCCTCGGGTATCGGTCTCTACGGCCATTCGGTGTCGGCGGACCATGGCTCGATCGGCTTCGGTCTGGGCACAGCGGCACCGATCGTTACGAGCAGCGCGATCACGCTACCGGCCCGCAAAGCGCTGGTCGGCGTGACGACGCAATACACGGACTACAACGAGTTCTCGAATTCCCGGCTGATCGAACTCAATGAACGGGTGGAGGGCGAGGGGAGACACGTCCATAGCATCGAATCACTGCTGACGACCTCGCTGATCGCCGCCTACGGCGTCACCGACAACATCACCTTAGGCTTGCGCTTTCCCTATGTCTGGCGCAACAACGTCCGCGAAGTACCCCATCATCATGATGAGGGCGAAGAGGAAGGAGGAGAGGAAGAAGCACCGCACGTCCAGAACCTCGGAGACCCGAACGGTATCGGCGATACCACGGTCTTCGGCCAATGGCGATTCTTCAATACCGACGACAATCTGACCCATGTCGCACTGCTCGGTGCGGTCAAAATGCCGACCGGGCGCACCGACCGCGTCACGGCCCGAAACGAGGACGGGGAACGTGAAATTCAGGACGTGCATTTCCAGCCCGGCAGCGGCTCATGGGACGGCAGCCTGGGGCTCGCCTTCACTCAAGGCTTGGGAGATTTCTCGTTCGACTCGAACGTGCTTTATACCTGGGTGACGAAGGGTGATCGCCATGTCGATCTGGGGGACGTTTTTACCTACAATGCCGCCCTCTCGTGGAGCCCGGGCGGAACGCTCGGCGGCGGACTCCAGGCCTCCAGCAACTTTAACCTCTGGACCCTGATGGTCGAATTGAACGGCGAATGGCGTAATTATCAAACCGAACGAGGGGTAAAAGACCTCGATGAAGGCGGCCATATTCTCTATGTTTCGCCGGGCGCCCGCTTTGCAGGCGGCGAGAACTGGAACGTGGCCTTGTCGTTCGGCGTACCCATCGTGACCGATCTGAACGGCTATCAGGTGGAACCGGATTACCGCATCACCAGTCGAATCAACGTTACGTTCTGATCCGATGGCTAAAGTGCGAACCGGAGGCTCGATTCCAAGCGTGAACTTTATCGCACTCAAGCGAAGAGCGATCCGGACGAGGCCTTCTTCCGGAGTCCGCAACCGCTTAGCCTCACTGTGTTTCTGGGGTTTGTCCGTTGCTGTGTTATCCGGTTGCGCGTCGATTGGTTCGGGAACAAAGCCGATGCCGAACGGCTTTGAACGCTATGCCGGCATGGACGTCAAACTGCCGGTTTCGGCGGCTTTTGGCCCGGACCGACGACTGTGGCGCATCGTGCCGACCACCGACCATGTCTATGTCGACTTTTCCAGCGATTACGGCAAAACCTTCAGTCCGCCGGTACCGGTCAATGTGGAGCGCGTGCCGATCAGGACGCAAAGCGAATACCGCCCGCAGATCGCCGTCGATCCCGCCGGCCGCGTTTATGTCGCCTACCCGGCCTTCGGTCTGCAACCCTGGACCACCTATTTGAGCGTCTCCGAAAATCGAGGGCAGCATTTCAGCATGCCGGAGCCTTTGAGCGACAAAGCGAGGACAGCCAACTCGTTTCAAGCCGTACTGGCGATCGGTCCCAAAGGCGATTTGCACGCGTTCTGGCACGACGAGCGCGAAGGCGCTGACGAAGCGCGGGGCAATGACATCTTTCACACCGCCCTGGACGCTAAAGGAAAGACCCTTCAATCCAATCAAAAAATCGTGGACGGCGTTTGCAGTTGCTGCCGCCTCGCCGTCGATTTCGATACCGATGGGCGGCCGGTCTTGATCACCCGTTTCATTTATCCCGGCAATGTCCGCGATCATGGTCTACTGAAGCCCCAGGACGATCGCGCGGAATGGACGGCGGTGCGAGCCACGGACGATGACTGGAAGATCGAAGCGTGTCCCGTCCATGGACCGGCGCTTTCCGTCGGCCGGGATGGACGTTATCACATCGCCTGGTTTACCCAGGGAAACAAACGCCAAGGCTTGTTTTACGCTCATTCTGACGACCAAGGCCGCCGCTTTTCCGAACCCGTCGCCTTGGGCGACTCCAAGCAATTGCCGGGACATCCCGACGTACTGGCGATGGGAGAGCGGGTGGTCCTGGCCTGGAACGAGTTCGACGGCCGGAAAAATCGGGTGATGGTCAAACAGTCCGGAGATGGCGGGAACACATGGTCCGAGGCGATAGCGACGGCGGAATCGGACTCCGACGCCGATTTTCCGTTCCTCTTGACCGATGGCCAAGCGATCTTTCTATCGTGGAATAGCCAAAATAAAGGTTACCGCCTGATCCGCATCGATTAATCGATCCGCTCTTATCCCTTTCGAACCTTATGCCTACCGATATGAAGAAATTATGCGCTCTGTTTTGCCTGTTCCTGACGCTTTTTTCGGCTCCACTATTCGCCGAAGATCAAACTCAGCCTTTCAGGGCCGGCAGCCTTAACGAGATTTTGAAAGCCCGCCAGGGAAAGCCATTCATTCTCATGTTTTGGTCACTGGACTGCGCCAGCTGCATGAAGGACCTGGACGCTCTTGCAGCCTCGATGAAAAAGCATCCCAAGCTCGATCTGGTGATGGTCTCCACCGACGATGCCGAATTTGCCGGCGAAGTGAATGACATGCTGGCAAAACACCAGCTGAAACAGATCGAATCGTGGATTTTCAGCGAATCCAACGCACAGCGGCTGCGCTACGAAGTAGACCCGTCCTGGTACGGCGAACTGCCCCGCAGTTATTTTTACGATGCCGGCCACAACCGTCTGCCAGTCAGCGGTGCGATCACGACCGAACACATCGACGCCTGGGTCGCCGCCGTGAAGCCTTAACGCAGCCTCCGGCAGCTAAACGAAACGTTACGGCGGCCGGGCGGCATCCTTTGTGGATGTACGGAAAAATAGATCTACTACCTTTTTGATCGTCCGGTTTTATCATTAGGCCGAGTCGGGTGTCGGTCTCGCCGTATTCCGCAACGCGTCAATGGGAGCGAAACCCGATTTGCTGGGATTCGCTTCGCTCGTCCCAGCCTACACAGGCCAACCTCAAAATACCGCCAGATGCAGGGCAAATAGGGTACTCCCGCATTGCGCCGCTTGGCAGGGCACTCATTCGGCGCGATGCGCTTGATTATTACGATTTGAGAACTGCGTCATGATCGGTTGTGTCGAGCGGCTATATACTGATTCAAGTACCCGACTTTCAATCCCGCAATTGAGTGAGTATCTAAGGAGTCCTGCCATGAAGTTCACCAGCGATAACAGCCTTGCCAACTGGCTACAGACCACCGACGCACGCGATCTCATCGCCAAGACAGCACCTGATCAGGTGAACACGGCAGTACTCAGCCAAGCTCATCGCTTCTATTGGTTCAACATTCATCATGAAGTCGATCTCAATGCGAGCTGGACTCTGGGCGCCAATCTCCATTTCGACGGCAATATCGGAGGAGTATGGATTTCTCTGAAGTACAAGGTGTTTGAAGGCTCAGAAAACGAGATGCTGATGACGGAGGCGTTCGAAGTACACCCTTATAAGCCCGTACTAAACCCGGTACGCATACCGATGCAAAACCGGCTGCGACGACTTGCACGGATTCTAGAGAATTGGAATGGCAAACCTCGTCCGGCGGGGTGTCAATATTTTCGGCCGGGACATATCACGTTCACCTGAGTTAATAAGCCGAGATCAGTACTCCTATTCCAACTCAGATAGTCATAGCACGCCCCACGGCTCCCATGCCGCCGAGCTAAGCCGTCATGTTCAAGATTTTCGCCTATGGTACGCTCCAGGTTCCGGAGGTGATGCGAGCCGTTACCGGCGATCTTTTCCCGTCGCAACCGGCCCGGCTGAACGGGTACGCCCGCTATCGCATTCGCAACCGGGTTTATCCGGGGCTTCGCAGAGAGCCCGGCACCTTTACCGACGGCGTACTCTACGAGAACGTCTCGGCGAGTGCACTTAAAGATCTGGATGCGTTCGAGGACGATTTTTACCGGCGCGAAACCGTAACTGTGGTCACCGGCACGGGCATTCGGACCGATGCGGAAGTCTATATCGTTCCGCCCGCGCATTACCAACTGCTCATCCGGCGGAACTGGAAACTGGAGCGCTTCAAAGAAACGGCGCTTCATGAATTTTTAGCCGGCTGGCGTCGTCTAAGTAAATGAACTAACGTTTCACGCCGGTTGTTCGGCCCAATTAGAACATGTGAACGGCAAGCCGCTGCAAATCTGCTTTCGATGCGACTCGCAATCGTCGCAAGTCCCCGGATAATAAAGCGCTGAAACGCAGCCGAACTGCCATAGAGGCGGTTCGGCCCGAAGACTTCGCCGCCAGGATTTTTCGCCTATGTTTTTGCCGACAGGTTCCACGTTATTATTCCCCTTGCGACCTGTCCCACATAAACAATTGCGGATGCTGGAGCCAAACGATGAATATCTCGACTGAAAATCGTAACGGCAGGACCATTCTCAGCCTGAAGGAGGAACGCCTCGATGCGCATAACTCCGGCGAACTGAAAGATTACATCCTCAAGCTTTTGGAAGACGGCCATACGCGCTTGGTTATCGATCTGTCGGGCGTCCGTTTCATCGACAGCTCAGGCTTGGGTGCTCTGCTGTCCGGTTACAAGAACGCCTCTTTGCGTTCGGGCAGCTTCGTGCTGGCGGGGTTACAGCCGCGCGTACAATCCATGTTCGAGCTCACCCGTCTGCACCGGGTGTTCGATATCTATCCCAGCCTTCGGGAGGTACCGGGCGGCAACTAGCCAGGATAATGCCAGGAGATTTCGATGGGCGGCGAAACCGACGTCATCAATGTCGAAATTGTGGTCCCGAACCAAACTCGCTATCTGAGCTTGATCGGCAATATCGCCGAACAGGTAGCCAAGACCTTGGATGTTTATACCGGCGACCGCGATGCCCTCGCCTATCATCTCAACCTGGTTCTGACCGAAGCGATAGTCAACGCCATTCAACATGCAGCACCGGGCAACGCCAACAAAACCGTGCGGGTGTGCATGTGCATCCGGGACAAGGATCTCCGGATTTCTGTATACGATCAGGGTCAGGGCTTCGATTTGAATGCGGTGCCGCCCCCTAATCTCGATGCCCTGAACGAGCGCGGCCGGGGCATTTTCTTTATGCGCACGTTTATGGACTGGGTCAGCTACCGCAAGGCGGACAATGGCAACGTACTGGAGATGTACAAAAAGCTGGCTTAGACCTTCGATAACTCGATCAGCCGAGCTCGAATCCGGCGAAATCCTAACCATCCTTGCCGAGAAATGAGCATCGGCCCCCCGTTTCGGCAGGAGAACAACACGATGCTTTGGGAACGCAGCTTTAGAATCTTTCTTGATCAGGCCGCTCGGGAGTTTCACCAAGCTGCCCCCTCGTTTCGCTACGAGGACGCTTTTTCCACCGAATACCGCGCCCTCGTTCCCCCGCAACTGGCAACCCGGGACGCATTCAAGGTAGAGCACGTCATCCGTACCGGCCGGGAAACCGTCGACCTGTGGGAGCCCGACCCGCAACTGGGCGATCCGTTTCATCGCCTTCAGCTTTATGGACTGCGCGAACGGAATCTGGACGAGATCATTCCGATCCTTCAGGACCTTAACTTACGGGTGGTCGATCAGGTTCAATTCAGGGGCGAAATCGGATCGCAGCGCATTTTCATCCGCAGTTTCTCGGTCAAACCCGCGGCAGACGGGCTCGATTCCCTGATGCCTGTCAAAGAGCCGCTGCTCGATGCTTTCATGGCGCTGCTGACAGGGCGAGCGGACAAGGATGCTCTCAACGGCTTGCTGCTGCTGACCGGCCTCTCCTGGAAGGAAATCGACGTTTTCAGGGCATACCGAAACTATTACTTTCAGCTTGGCGGCCGCTTCGGCCGTTTCCGCTTCCATCAGGCGCTGCTCAACAATCCCAAGACGGCCCTGCTGCTGTTTCACTATTTCGAGAGTCGCTTCAAACCGGACAAACGCTGGATCGACCTGGCCCGCCGCGAGGACGAGGCCATGCTGCCGATCCGCATGGAATTGAGCTCGTCTCTGGATGAGGTGGAAGACTCGAACGAGGACCGCATCCTCCGCGACCTGTTCAATCTGATCGACGCCACGCTCCGAACCAACTTCTATCGCCGGGTAGATCAGCCGGATCACTTCATCGCGATCAAGATCAACAGCCTCGGGATCATCAACATGCCGGCGCCGAGGCCACTGTTCGAGATCTACGTCCATTCGGCGCTGATGGACGGCATTCATCTGCGCGGGGCCAAGGTGGCCCGCGGCGGCATCCGCTGGTCGGATCGCCCGGACGACTTCCGTAGCGAGATTCTCGATCTGATGCAGACTCAAATGATCAAAAATGCCTTGATCGTTCCGCAAGGCGCCAAAGGCGGATTCGTCGTCAAGCAAACCGCTCGGGACACGGCCGACCGCGAGCGTCTGGCCCAGGAAGCCTATTCCACGCTGATTCGAGGACTGCTGGATCTGACCGACAATTTGCAGGGCGCCGTCGTGACTAGCCCGTCCGATGTCGTGACCCACGACGATGCCGATCCTTATCTGGTGGTCGCCGCGGACAAAGGGACGGCGCGGCTGTCGGATCGCGCCAACGCTATCGCCGCGGAGTACGGGTTCTGGCTCGGGGACGCCTTCGCTAGCGGCGGCTCGCACGGCTATCACCATAAAAAGCTCGGCATCACCGCCCGAGGCGCCTGGGAATGCGTGAAGCGGCATTTCCGAGAATTGGGACAGGATATCGACACCCAACCGTTTACGGTCGTCGGCATCGGCAGCATGGACGGCGACGTGTTCGGCAACGGCATGCTGCTGTCCGACAAAATTCATCTTCGCGCCGCTTTCAGCGCCAACCACATCTTCCTCGATCCGAATCCCGACCCGGCACTCTCCTATCGAGAGCGAAAACGCCTGTTCGATCTACCCTATTCCAGTTGGGACAATTACGACCGCGGTTTGATTTCACCCGGCGGCGGCGTGTTCCGGCGCGATGCGAAGGACATTCCGCTATCGCCGGACGTCCGCGAGTGGCTCGGGATACACCACACCACGGTCGACGGCGAAGAACTGATCCGGCTGCTGCTAATGGCTCCGGTCGATCTGCTCTGGCTCGGCGGCATCGGAACCTATGTCAAAGCGAGTGCCCAGACCAACGAGGACGTCGGCGACAAAGTCAATGACAGCACCCGCGTCGATGCCAACCACGTTAAAGCGAAAGTGGTCGGTGAAGGTGCCAACCTCGGCTTCACGCAACTCGCCCGGGTCGAATACGCCTTGAGCGGAGGACGCATCAATACCGATGCGGTCGACAACTCGGGCGGCGTCGATCTATCCGACCATGAGGTCAACCTCAAAATCCTCATGACTCTGCTGCGGCACAAGGGGCTGATCGCCGACCGGGAGGAACGCGACCGATGGCTCGCCGAAATGACGGACGATGTGTGCCGTTCGGTACTGGCCAACAATTATTGGCAAAGCCTTTGCCTTTCGCTAGATCACAGGCGTTGTCTCGAGGACGCGGAGCCGTTTCTCGAAGCCGCCGACCGGCTGATCAACGCGGGATTGCTCGACCCGGCGGTCGAACCCTTCCCGTCCCGAAAGGACATTGCAACCCGCTCCCAACAAGCCTTGACGCGTCCCGAGCTGGCGGTTTTGATGGCTTATGCCAAATTGGCCTTGAAACGGGCGCTGTCCGATAGCTCCGCGTTTCTGTCCGCATCTTGGACCGGGGATTGCCTGGCCGGCTATTTTCCGGCAGCGGTGCGGGAGCGTTTCGCCGAAGTGCTCGAGGAACATTCTCTTGCTAAAGAAATTACGACCACGGTCGTCTGCAACACGGTCATCGACCAAGCCGGAATAGGCTTTCTGATTTGGGTCGACGAACTGGAGCCGCCCCTCCTGAATCAGGCCGTCAGAGCATATTTTCTGTTTGACCGCGTACTCGACGGCCGCACACTGCACCAGAAAATCTGCGCTCTGGACGGTCGGATTGCAGCCGCTCGGCAGATCGAGCTTCTGCTGCGTTTGGAAAGCCTTCTGAACTCTTTCTGCCTATGGGCGCTGCAAAAAGGCAAAGCGCTGTATCCGGACCCTGAGACCATAGCCCTGTGGCGCACGGACCTGGCGCAGCATCTCGATTATCTCGCGAAAAGCCTAGCGGCGGCGGGCGAGCTTCCGGATTACGAACGGCGTATTGCCGATTCGGAAGCCTTTGGGTTTACGGCGGAAGAAGCGCAGCTTATCGCTCTCATGGAACGACTGCACGACTTTCCGGCCCTGGTCGACTTGGCCACCCATACCGGTGAGCCGCTTTCAAAAGTGGCCGAACTGAACGACACGGTCACCGAGTATTTGGAGTTCAGGCGGCTGATTCCCCGGCTTGAAGACGTGAAACCACGCAACCGTTGGGAACGCCGGGTACAAACCGTGCTGCTGGAACGGCTGAAGTCCGGATCGGTTCGCTTCAGCCTGGCGATGCTGCGCGCCGGATTACGCGATCCGGCCGCATTCTTCGCCGGACCGCGTCTCCAGCAACGCCTCGCGAAGCTGCGCCGATTCGGACGGGAACTCAATGAATCTACAGAGGCTTCGTTGATCCCGTTTACCGCTTTGGTTGCGGCATTGGATGCCTTGCGAGAAGCCTGTGACGACCCAAGTGGTTGAACTAGGTGGAAAATCGCCCCCGACAAATAGGAATTTACTGGCCTTCGGACGGGTCTTAGAGGTACACTATAAACGCTTTTTTCAAGCTATCCGCCTGATCTAAAAGCCTTTACGGCACTATCAATCCGCTCCGCCCCGGTAGCTCAGTAGGATAGAGCGTCCCCCTCCTAAGGGGAAGGTCGTACGTTCGAATCGTATCCGGGGCGCCATAAAATCAATAACTTATAGAATTTACGAAGGTGTGCCCAGAGGTTTCGGCACAAATACGGCACACCAAAAATCAGCGGCGTGTTGCCGCACGCTAAGGCCGCTTTCTCTTATCACTTATGAACAGCGGTTATCGGACGGCAGCACCTGGGCGTCGGCCTCACCGAAAGCGCGGACTGTATCCCAATAAGGGGCCTCGTACACCAGCCGGTACGGCGCCGCGGCCGGGGCGTTGTTCGGGGTGGTCCAGTCGACCGGCTCCTGCGCAGCGTAAGTGTTGGTCGGCAAGCCGAAGATGTCCTCGACTGCCTCAATGGTAATACGCCCGTCCTGCAAGGTTCCGCCCTGGACTTTACCAACACGAAAGACCGCTTCGGAGAGCCCAAGCTTCGCCCAAGAAAAACGGAACACATCTCCAGAATGCAAATGCCATCCCTGGCGATTTACCGTTAGCCTTATTTTTGCGAGGGACGTCGATTTGACCTTAAGTTCACCGCCCAGCTAGACGCTGAAGGTGTGCTACTTTTAGGGGGCCTGATTTTAGGAAAGGAGGTCTCTCCGGGGCTTTCCTTTTGAACTTAAGGTCAGATCGCCCCCCAGTCCACGCGGGGGACCTTAAGGGGCGCCTGGCTTAAACAGTCTCTGAAGACCCACAGATCGGCTAATACAATTTCGCCGACGCCGTGCTTCTGCCTGCGGAAACGCCGGTCATCGGCCGGCGTACCGGCAAGGCCGTCGAAAGACGGCTACGGGATGCCGTGGTACAAACTAGCTGCAACGGGACCGGCGCCACCAGGATGCCGGTGGTTAGGCTGACGCTGGCCGCCACGGTCGCCAGCGAGCGGCGGACGGAAAGCGCGGCCTGTGCCGAACTGGCGGCTCTTGCCAGGCCGGCCAGACCTAGCTGCCCTACGCTAAATTCCAGAACCGTCGAGTTGCCGGCTGGCGGCGTGTAACTGCCCTGAAAATCGCAAATGACGGCGTTGCCGACCGGTGGGGTATAGCTCATACCGGCGTCAACAGATCGAAGATCACGGCGTTGAAGTCAGGCGCTTGATTCAGGTCATCAAACGCGATCACGAAATATTGGGCGCCCGGATCGAGGCCGCCGAACGAGAACTCACCGTTGACCCCGCTTTGGACGGAGCCGATCAGACCGCCAGTCTTGCGGTAATAAAGCCGTACCCAACGGCCGGACACTGGTGTGCCGGCTTGCTTAACGACGCCGCTGAGTTGGCCTGAGCCGCCCACCGGTAGATCCCAACTGCGCGAGTAAGTGCCGCCGCTTCGTTTCGTCGAGAACGCCGGCGTCTCCCACAAGCGTGAAGCGTAGGATTGAGTACGGCTAACGCCGATGGGTCCTAGATCCGCCATCAGAAGCTCCAGGTGTTGCTGATTTCAAGAAACGCTTGAGCGCTGGTGTACATGTTCACGGCTATGAACTTCTTACCTGCCAAGACCGATCCTGCCGCACCTTCAAACGTGTCCCAATTCGACAGAGGCCGGGCGTGGAGCGGATTCCACAACCCCACCGCCTCGCCCCGCAGATGCGGGCCGGTCGGCTCATGTACCCAAACCGGGGACAGATAAAGGCTGGAGTCAGGGCCACTAGGGTAGCTCATACCGCTTGAACCCATGGCGGAAGCCGTTTGGCCTTTTACATAATCGCTGTGCTTGCCGAAATTCAGAGAACTTCCAGCCTGAGTGAAGCTCCTCCCCAGGAAGTGGCCTGCGCTAGGCGATGCTATGGAGTTCACGAGATGGTGTAAGAGATTGTTCGAAGTCACCGAAGCGGAGGTACCACCGACAATCCAGGTGCCGAAAGCGTCTCCGACCTTGTAGCTCTTGATGTCACCGAAGCTGAACACCATGGAACTGGAGGCGGTGCCATCACTGTTCGGGTTGATTTGATGATAGAACAGCCGGTCGTTGCCGACGAGCAACCAGGGTCGCGCCGTCGCATCGGTGGTGCTGCTTTTGCTCCAATACAATCCGCCCGAGATCTGCGTACCAGCGGGGAACGGGTTTGTGCCGGTATCCACATCGACCATGGATTCGTAACCCACCACCCGCGCAGTGGAGGTTCCGGCGTCATCGACGCGCAGGTACATGAGGTTGCCGCCCAACTGCCGATAGACCGCTTTGTTAGTGCCCGAATAGGATTTGGTCCAGCCCAAGGGTGCTTTCTTGGAAGTCAGGACGCCGGTCGCGGGCGATACCGGGGTGCCAGACACGGTAAATTGATATGTGTCTGCCGTTACCGCTGTAATATAGAACTCGCCGTTATACTCGGCCTGATCCACCCCTTCGTTGAGAATGCAGTCCCCGATCTGGAAGCCGTGCCCAGCGCGGGTCGCGGTGGCGGTTGAGCCGCTGCGGGTGATGGAGGTCACCGATCCGGCGTTGTAGCCGTTGACCAGGATGGCGTCGAGCAGGGCGATCAGGGAGCCCGCCTGGCCCGTAAGGGCGGGGGCTCCGACATTGGTGGATTTAAACAGTTTGACGTTCGTAGTCATCAATCATCCTCTTGGTATTGTAGAGTTCCTGGGGGGAATTCCGGGGTGTCGCCGGTGAGTAACGGCTTCGCTTGGGCCAGTGCCCCCTTGATCCAGAGATTCCCCCCGGTCGGCGCGTCCCAGTATCCAAATCCCACGGCCGTTCCAATATCCGCCGTCAGGGTCGGGAAGGTCACGGTCACATTGTTCGAGGTCGTGCCGCTGGTCCCGCTCGAAGCGGTCGTCGTACCGGCGCCCTGAGTGCCGGCCCAATTGGTCAGGTTGCTGGCCACGGCGACGCGGGCATAATTGCCGCCAGTAGCCTCCACGCTGTCGTTCCCGGCGTCGCTCGGGTTGCTGAGGAACAAGCCGACGTACCAGGTAGCGGGCGGCGTGAGGGGTTGGCCGCGGAACAGCCAATCGATGATCTTGTTCTCAGCGTAATTCGTTTTCGCGCTCATAGTGCTACCCCCGCGCTCCAGCCCGCGGCCTTGTAGGCGCTCAGCTTTTCCTCGTCCTCGATGTAGGCGACCCAGCCGATGCGTGGCGTGCCGAATTGCCAAGCCGCGCCGTCGTAGATCGCAACCTGCCCATCCTTGCCGGCCCAGGCGCCTGTGCTGCCGGCGGCGCAAATGTAGGTGTCACCGGTCATCGGCGTGCCGGGTGGAGCCGTCAGGTCGCGATCCTTGATGCTCAGGTGAAAGCCGAAGCGGCCGATCAAGAGCAGGTTGGCGTCCATGTCCGCTCCCCACCCGTTGAAGCCAGTGCCCCAGGCATATTTGAGTCCGCTGCGCGGCTCGGTCGATGCCATCAGATACCTCCATAGTAAGATCCATAGTGCAGGCCGTAGCCGGCCCGGTCGAATTCGATGTTGTGCTGTTGCAGAGACACATAGCCGCTCCGTACCGCCTCCAACTCGAAGCGGACATGGGCGTTCAGCCGTCCGAGTCCGCAGTCTGCCTCCTCGACCGACCAGACGTAATTGGCCGCAGATAGATTCACGGTTCTTCGCAACGTGTTGGTCTCGTCATAGAGGCGCAAGGTGTAGGTGACGCCATACTCCGGCCCGATGTTGCCGGCGTCCTGCTTGATGAAGCCCGCCGTCTGCTGCACGCGGTCTCGGTGCGACCAGGTCAGACTCAGGGTGCCGGTCGTGGCGACCGGCCAGCGCTGGCCGTTTACTTGCACGTTGCCTGGCGGGTAGGGCCGTGCCTGGCGCCGGTTCATGATCAGGTTGTCCGCGGGGGCCGAGGCCTCCGCCAGGGTTCCCATCCCGGTGGTCGGCAGGATTTTCGCGTTGATCGTCTCGCCAACCAGCCATTCGGTCTGGTCGAAGCCGTTGAAGTCGTAGGGGAAGAACATCCGGGTCCCGGCGGCGTGGGCCGTAGGCACGGTGTCAAGAATGCCCCGATCCACGGTCACCGTCCCCGCCTCCACATTGAGTGCCGTGACCGCCACCCATTCCGTGCCGCCAATGACTGCGTAATCCCCGACCGCGACATCCTCCATATCGACGCCCCCGGTGTAGGCAATCGTGCTGCTGACCGCTGGCGCGAGGGCCTGGACGAGCGTGCAGGTCGGGCAGAAATCCCCGACGCCCTGATCCGCATAGGCATTTGAGCCGGTTCGGGTCATCAAGGTGAAATTGAGCGCATCGGAGGAAGGCCGGACCCCCGCCGCGACCAGATAACCGGCGTCAGCCGGGAGCACCTGGGCATCGGCCTCGCCAAAAGCGCGGACCAAATCCCAGTAAGGCGCTTCGTATACCAGCCGGTAAGGGGCAATGGCGGGGGCGTTGTTGGGGCTGGTCCAGCCGACCGGCTGCTGGGCGGCATAGCTGTTGGTGGGCAGACCAAAGATGTCCTCGACGGCTTCCAGCGTGATCCGTCCGTTCTGAAGGATTCCGCCCTGAACCTGACCGACCCGGAAGACCACCTCGGACAGCCCGAGCTTGGCCCAGGAAAACCGGAACACGTCCCCGGCGTGGAGGTTCCAGCCCTTGCGATTGATCGTTAAGCGGATCTTCGCCAAGGGGGTCGATCTGACCTTAAGTTCACGAAGGGCCACCCGCTGGGCGAGGGCATCGTCCCGAATACCGGGGTAGCTGATCGTCTCGCTGACCACTCCGCCCTGGATCTGGATATTCCCGAGATCCTGGACCGTGATCGACCTGTCCTTTTCGTCGGCAGTGGTGTACTGGAGAACGATCTCGTTGACCGTCTCGCCCCAGGCCGCCCGCTGGTAACTGTCGAGCGAGACGACATTCGATTCATCGAGGAGTGGCAAGCTCGTCGGGGTGTAGTCGCTCCGAATCAGCTTGAGTTCAAACAGCCCCGTGGTCTGGTTGAGCCTAAACACCGCGCCGATGTGGTTGAGCACCTGCTGGATGAAATCCTGAATCGGTCCTTGCTGGTTGAAGAGCAGGGACAGCCCGAAGCCCTCCGCGTAGAGCGTGTCCGCCACCGCTTTGAACTTAAGGTCATCCAGGGAACTCGCCGGGTAGCCCATGCCCCAGTCGGGATCGGTAACGCATTCGTAGATGATGTGCGCGGCGTTGGCGTGTCCCCCAATGTCCCGTTTGGCGTCGTCCCAGCCCTTGGCCGGCAGGCGCTTGAGCCTGAACGCCCAGTTTTTGAGGTAGGGGTTGTTGCCGATGTAGACCTTCTTCAGGACGAAGGACAGAATGCCCCTAAAGGCGGGGCAGTTCGCCCCCAGCTTGGCGGCCAGATAACTGTCCTGGGCTTGATTGGCGTCCCCGAATTTGAAGCCGACCGTACCCGAGATGCCCCCCTCCCGTTTCTCGCCCCCGAAGAGACTCTCCGCGCTGACCGTCACATCCTGGGTGCTGGTGACGGCCCCGGACCAGGCCACCCGATCCCCGACAATGATCTGCTGCACCTCGTCCACCGGGCCATAACACACCGCCATGTGCATCCCGATATAGTACTTGTAGCCAACAGTCTGCTTTTTGCTCCCGAAGCCCATTAGGTCTCCTCCATCCGATGCGCGTGCTCAACCACCTGACGCGCCATGTCGTCGCCGGTCGCGAGCAACTCTTCTTCGGGGATGCCGTCCGTGAGGAATTTCTCCCAGTCCAGCCTATGCCGGGCCGCGAAACTCCTCATGCCCCGGCTGCAATAGCCCTTAATGCCATAGAGGCTCCGGGCGTGATGAACTTTAATCATCATTTCTTGCCCCCCTTCTTCTTGATGGCCTTGGTCCCAAGGTCGCCATACCAGATGACGTTCGCCCCCTTGACCGTGACGGTTCCGAACACCACCGGGATCGGCCGCCCCTCTTCGGCGGTCGGCACGTCGAAATCGCTCAACACCGCCGGTTTCGGCTTCGGCGGCTTGGGCGCCAAGGCCATCGACAAGGCCGTGGTGGCCAGGAGGATGGCGATGTAGATCAGGTCGTCCCAGCCCATGACCAGGAGGATCAGGGGCACTTGATCGAGGAGCTGGTGGGCGAAAGCCTGTGCGTCCATCTCAGTACAAGGTCTGCAAGTTGAAGGGGTTCTTGAGCGGGATGTAGGGGCATCCGCCGTAGTTCAGGTGATTCGAAAACTTGGTATTGCAGGTGTTCAAGGTGTGGTCGCACCCCGGGTACAAGTTGACCGTATCCCCCACGGCTAAGCCGATGATCGGCGCGGCCATCACCAGGGTGACCGACGTGTGGTCGGTAATCAGCCGGTTGTCGGACACCCCAGCCGAGCTGTTCCATTCGATGAACCCTCCGGCGAAATGACCGTCGTCATAACCCCCAGCGGCATTGATCTGCACGGAGGACCCATTGAGGACGGCCACTGTGCCCGTGACTTTAAACGCCGCTTGATTGACCCGACAGGCGGGGCCGTAGAGCACATGGGGGCATTGCCGCTGGTAGTGCCGCCGGAGGGCGTTGCGGCGGATCGACGTGTACGCGGGCTCCGAGTGGAGGACCGCTTCGCCGCCGGCGAGCCATTCGCAATTGAGCACCCGCCCCATCCAGACCAGGGCGGCGTCCGTATCGCCCCGGTGCAGTCGCCAAATCTTGACCGTCACGACCGCGCCGGGCGGATAGAGCCGGAACAGCTCCGCCACCGGGTTGTCCCGCTGCACCGTGATTTCGAGGTTAGTTCGGTTCAGTTCCGAAGTTTCGTCCAGCGTCGAGCGGGTGATCGGCGTCCAGGTAAAGGTCTGGGCGTTATAGGTCCGGTCCTCATCCGCCGAGGTGAAACGCCAATAATCGACCCCCCGCTGGAATTCATACAACTCGACCGGCTGCCCGGAATAGGCCGATTCTTCGTAAACGCTATACGTCATAGTGAAGCGTCCTTACGTTATGGGCCGATTCGGCGATCTGGTCGGTGCGCCAGGCGATCTCAAGCTGGTCCTGATCGAGCCTCGCCAGCGACAGGAACGACACCAGGCGGATGTCCGAGGGCTGGATCGGCGAAGCACTCAGGGCCGTATCGAGTTGCAGGGTTTCTTCGTCGGTGGACAACACGGCGGCGTCCAGCACCCGGCGATAGTAGATCGTGCCAGTGTTGAGCTGAATCCGGAGGTCCTTCCGGCCATTTTGCTGACGGGCGAACTGGGTGTAGCCGACGTTCTGGACGGTGAGCTGGGTCGAGCCGCCCCCGATGGGCTGGGTCGCCACGAAATCCACCGTCTGGCTCGGCAACCAAAACGGGATCAGACGCCCCGCACGGGCGTACAGCCATTTCCGGTACCGATCGATCTCGGTCCGACTGTCGAGGAGCCAGCGGAACTGCTGCAACCGGTTCGGGACCGTGCCCTCGTACTCCACGAAAATCGCACCGGTCTGGTAATCAACCTCGTGGATCTTGTGGAACAGCGCGGCCTCCAAATCGCCTGCCCAGTTCGGCTTGTCTTCCAAGACCGGAAGCCCCCGGTAGGTGGGGGTCGAATCCTGGGCCGCCCAAACCGTCCCGGTGTCCTCGAACCGAATGGTCACGATCAGCTCGGCCACGTCCGCTGTCAGCCGCGCCAGCCGCTGCTGGTCGCCAATCCGACCGAGCCGCGCAGGGTAGGCATAGGTCCCCTCCGGCCAGGCGTTCTGTAAGGTGAGCTTCAGCGCGAGGGACCCCGAGGAGACCGTCAAGATTTCTTGCGCCTCGGCCAATCCTTCGTGATCGGTCAGGATGACCAGGCCCCCCGCCTCGAACTCGGTGTTCGTCGTGTCCACGGTCAAGGCGGAACCCCCGGCCGAGGCCCCGGCGAGCAGCTGGCGCCGGTCCTGCCAGATGGGCACGGCGAACAGGCGATGCTGCCACCCCCACAGCGCATTCTCCATCTCCTGCCGCTCCCGCGCCCAGGTCGTGACCTGGAATTCGTACTCGCGCCGGGGCTTGGCCCTCAGCTTGACCCGTTGCTCCGAGTTATCGTAGGCGGTGAGGACATCGGTCAGCCACTGCCAGCGCTCGATCACGTCCCGCGCCCAGTTCGGGCGGGTCTTCCAGATCGTCACGCGGCTGCCGGTGACTTGGAGCCTCGGGGTTTCGGCCAGGAACGAGAAGGTATAAGCCGCATTGATCTGGGGCGCTCCGTCGTTGTTGATCTTAAGTTCATAAAACCGGGATTCCAGGGGCGCGAAGGTAGTCGGCGGGTTGAGCCCGCTGGGCGGGGTCAGGGTCAGGCCAGAGGTGCCGGTGCCGGCAATTCCCGACAACAGTTGGTCTGTGAAATGAGCATTCCAGACCTCGATTTCACGGGTCTGGCTGGACAAGAGGTTGCCGAGGTCGATGCTCGCGGGGACAATGTGGACCCGGTCGTACCAATCACGCCTAAATCCATGTCCTAGGACTCCCGCCCGACTGCGGATATTATCCTGGCTGACCGGGTAATTCTTGGTGTACGCCCCGGAAACCCTGGTACCGGTGACCGAGGCGTGCGGAAACCAGTAATCGACCGCGTACTGATTCAGCGCATCCGTCAGGTAGTACCAATCGGATGACTGGATCGGGGAGCCGGGACGGGAACCGGCGTAAGCGACCATTTACGGACCGTCGTACTTAATTGCCCAGCCCATCGTACCGGACTTGTGATAGTCCCAAAAAACGCCATCCCTCGAATCGGTGTCTTTTTGTATCCAGGGAAACACTTTCCACCGGTCCACCCCCAAGGTGATGAGGTCGCCTGGGTTGTAGTTGTCGATGCGTAAATGCCGCAGATGGCCGATCTCCCCGATCAAGCTGATCTTGTTGGACGGCCGTTTGGCCGTCAACAGATACGGCAACAGCACGGCCTGGGCATTCCAGGCATTAGGCATACGACCGATCAACCGCCCTGTCCCCTCCCCCGCAGAGATGCGAACCGTATCGGTATCAAGGGGCCGCGCCCAGATCACCCCGTCGATTTCGGCATGCATAAAGGAGCCGCCGGCGCGGGTACTTGACCCACTGGTGGAATAGACCAGGATGCCGCCAGAGGAGCTTTCGATATAACTCGATGTCGTCGTGGTCTGACCTGACAATATGGGCGTGACATTCTCGATAGCCGCTCTGACCGTCATCGAGGGGACCACCAGCGACGCTTGCCCCATCGTCGCCGAAAACCAATTTCCGCCGGTCCAGGTGCCGAATTTCGTAATGTCCCCAAAGGCCAGGTACTGGAACGAGTTGACGTTGTAATTGAGCACGCACACGAACGTGTCGGGTGACCCGTGCGCGAACAAATGATAGGTAATGGGCCATTGCGCGGTCGGAACGTACACTTGTGCCCAGTTCGGGGCGACGCCGGTCGAAAAATCGGCGCTATTCGCCCCTTCGAGCTGAATTCCCTGATCGGTATTGATCGCGATCAGCCGCACATTCGATTGGCCTTTACTCAGAATGCCGGAGGCCAGCGTCCAGCCATTGGCCGTAGCGAAGGTCTCGATGATCGATTTAAGCGCGGAGGCGTTATTCGCGGTGCCAGTTTGGTACGCCATGGTCTTACGCCAGCTTCATAGCAAAATAGTCGATGTGGGAGGTGCGCCAGACATCCTGCACCACGAGATAGGTGTCACCGCCTACGGTGATCGTGTTTTCGACCGCATTGTTGAAGCCGGACACGTAATAGATCCCGTCCAATTCCCCGTAAATGTTGGGGGTTGAGTCGTTCAGGATAACGGGCAGAAGCGGGTAGTGATCGCCCGGAGACTCCCGCATCTGATACGTATTGCCGGCCAACGTGGTGTTGTTCCACGGCCAGGCGTCCGGCTGTTTCCACACCCCGTCCACGAACCGCATTTGCAGGTTGGCCCGCGTACCCTTGCACGGCATCGAGTGGGTCGTCTCCGAAAACCGGGTCGCGGAAGCCGAGGTCAGCATCCCGGCTGCAATCACCGGGTACGGATATTGGGAGGGCGTCGCATACGGCAGGAACTTGCCAAGGTAAAAGCTCTCGTACACGGGGGTTCCGACCTTGGCCGCCAGGGCGATGCGCTGGCTATTCGCAATCAGCCAATAGGTGATGGACTGGTTGTGCAGGGGGACCCCCAGCATTCCCGAGGCACCGGGCTGGGCTTCGAAGGTGTTGCTCGACACATAGCCGGTGAACGCCGCCACCTTGCAGTTGTAATAGTCCGCATTGGCGTCGTGGTACAGCTTGATGCCGACGTAGATCTCCTCGGTGCCGGAGAGACCGGGCCCGCGCAGGATCAATTCATGGTCGCCCGTGGTGACATAGCGCTCGGCCACCCAGGCCTGGCCCGCACCCATGAACACGGCGCTGGTGACTTGGGTTTTGATCCGCTCAAGGAGGTTCTGATGCGCCAGCGCGTAGGAGCCGCTGGCGTCGGTGACGGTGCCGGTTTCGTACGCCATTACTTGATTATCTGCCGGATCGCGCCGGCGTTGCGCTGGATGTGGTTGACGATCACCCGTTCCCCTGCGGGGCTCGACAGGTAGTCGTGCACCAGGTTCGGATCGACGGTGTTGATGATGCGGATCGAGCCGGTCGGGGCGTGGCCCGCGGAGGCCTCCGCCATCCGGTCCACGAGGCCGCCGTTGGCATAGCCGAAACTCGGGACGCTCGGCCCCTTGGTGAGGTGATGGAGCGCCTCGAGGAAGCCGACGCCGAACCGGTTGACCGAGGGCGCCGAAAAGACGTATTCGCCCGCGTGCACCACCCCGGCCGGCTGGCGGCGTCCCCCGGGGCCGGTCCAGCCGCCTTCGTCGAAACCGAACGCCATCAGGAGGTTGGAGAAGAACCCCGCGATCCCGCCGCCGCCCTTCGAGAAGTCGCCGAAACCGCTCAACAGTCCGCCGGCGGACGACGCCGCGCCGCCCGACTGGTTCCCGAAAAGCGCCCCGAGAAGATCCTGTGACAGCGCCTCGGCCGCCATGCGGCGCAGCGTGTCCGAGAAGCTTTTCGCCATGCCGGACAGATCATCCTGAAAGGGATCGAACAGAAGGTCGGCAAAGGCATCCTGCATGTTTTCGGCCGAGCGCTGGGCGAACTGGGTCATCTGATCGGTCTTGGTCTTGACGTCCAGCACCGCTTCGTCGCGGATCACCTGCCGCACCAGGTCGACGCCCTCCTGGTTACCCGAGGCCTGGAGCTGGGCGATAAACTCCCGGTATTGGTTTTCCATCACCTTGAGGCGCTGCTGGAACAGCAGTTGGCTTTCCGGTGGCAGCACGATGTTGCCGAGGTCGATGCCGTCAGTCTTGGCCTGATCCTGGATTTCTAGCAGCCGGAGCCGGAACTGGTCGAGCTGGTCGGCAAGTTCCCGGTCCTTGCCGGCGATGTCCGCCTGGAATTCCTGCACGATGTCGGACTTCCGCGCTTCGAGCCGGCCGATCTCGCTCGCGAGCCGTTCGATGTCGCCCTGGATCCGAGCCTGGTCGATGGCCGCGCGGCCCTGGTCCGCGGGCAGATTGGCAAGCGACTGGTTGGCTAGCCTGGATATTTCATGAGAAAAGGACGGCGGAATCGAAAAGCCCTTAAAATTCAATTGCTGAAGCTGAATTTTTGAGGAGATTCCGCCATGTCAGATTGTACCGGACAAATCGAGTTGTTTTCGCCGG
>Ga0196980_1000004_pt1 | contig 119143 bp, 117 predicted proteins | sample S3_1013CmetaG_FD_155486 | JGI IMG/M metagenome (GOLD analysis project Ga0196980, IMG submission 155486) | Soil microbial communities from Anza Borrego desert, Southern California, United States - S3_10-13C | ecosystem: Environmental > Terrestrial > Soil > Desert | place: USA: California... | reverse complement strand
TCAGCGGAATGACTTTATCTTCATGCATGGCGTATTCGCTCCTCTCAACAGGAATTGATGACCTCGAAGACCATCAAGAATACGCCGCCTACCTCAGCCCCTCATCCACAACTTTCGAGCATAACTCCGATTTAATGTGCTCAAGGCGAATGCCTTGCGTCAACTATTTTGGCCAGAGGCATAGGACATTCCTGTCTTTATCGCGTTCATGAGCTGACGGTCAGCTACTTCACAACCCTTATCGAGTCGATCGATCATCGCAACCTTTGCTTTGTATAGATAAGTTATTGACATAACTCAATAAAGTTCTAAACGGGCCGCTCTCGTTAGCGCTTGTTTTTGCTATGCCATTGCCGAAAAAAATAATGAAGGATCTTGCTTGACTTGGTTGCAGATGATTTCTATATTCCGTTTAAGTGGTAATAAGTGGAAAAAAATGGAGCCCAATGGAAGTAGGGGGATTTTTTGTTTCGAGGCGTTAATTCCATCAATCTTGACGAGAAAGGTCGTCTAGCCATGCCTACTCGCTATCGAGCGGAGCTGCATGAGAATTGTGACGGCCAGTTGGTGGTTACGGTTGGTCTGGACAAATGCCTGTTGCTCTACCCGCTTCCAGAGTTTGAAGAGATCGAGCGCAAGCTTGTGAAGCTTCCTTCGCTAAATAAGCAGGCAAAACGGTTGCAGCGCCTGCTGATTGGTCATGCGGCCGAATGTGAAATAGATGGTCAGGGACGGTTCTTGGTTCCCGAGCCTTTGAGGAAATTCGCCGGATTGGAAAAACGTGTGGCGCTAATCGGTCAAGGTAACAAATTCGAGATTTGGGACGAGGACTGCTGGAATACCTGTCGTGATGAGTGGATCGAAGAAGAAAGTCTGGAGAGCCTGGAGGATCTATCACCCGAGCTAGGATCGTTGGCGCTGTGAATCAGGTAGATCGGGCTCACCAGCCAGTGATGTTGGGTGAGGTGTTGGATGGTTTGGCGCTGAAGTCCGACGGGCTATATGTCGACTGCACGTTCGGTCGAGGCGGGCATAGTGCCGCGATTCTCGAGCACCTGAATGAAGAGGGAAGATTGCTGGCGTTGGACAAAGATCCCGATGCAGTCGTTTCCGAAGAGGCAAGACAGCTCATGACGGATCCACGGTTCGCGCTCGAGCACGGTAGTTTTGCAAGTCTACGCGACTACGTTGAGCGCCGCGCGTGGTTAGGCCATATCGCCGGAGTGTTGATGGATCTGGGGGTGTCTTCGCCTCAGCTGGATGAGGCGGATCGGGGGTTCAGCTTTATGCGCGACGGTCCTTTGGATATGCGCATGGATACGAGCCGAGGAATGACGGCGGCCGAATGGCTCGCGGGTGCGTCCGAAAGCGAATTGGTCAGTGTGCTCCGGGATTACGGCGAGGAGCGTTATGCCCGTCGCATTGCCCGGGCGATCCTCGAAAGGCGATCAACAAGTGCGATTGCATCCACGCGCGAACTGGTCGAGATCATCGAGAAGGCTGTCCCTACCCGAGAACGAGGTAAACATCCCGCTACCCGAAGTTTCCAGGCGATCCGCATTTTCATTAATCGAGAGTTGGAGGAGCTTGAGCAGGGATTGCGGCAAGCCATAGATGTACTTAAACCCGGTGGGCGGTTGGTGGTCATAGCCTTTCATTCCTTGGAGGATCGGATCGTGAAGCGATTTATGCGTCATGAGGAGCGCGGGGAGGCGGTGTTCTCGCATTTTTCCTTGCACCCTATCGAACCAGGGAGACTGAAGCGCATCGGTAAAACCCGAATGCCGGAACCGGCAGAGGTTCGAAACAATCCGCGCGCCCGCAGTGCGGTATTGCGTGTGGCTGAGCGCCTTTAGTCATGAGATTTCTACTGATGTTGCTTACGGTAGCGGTAGGCTCTGCTCTGTGCGTTGTGTATACCAAGTATCGCTCAAGGATGTTGTTCGCCGAGGTTCAGCGGCTCGAACAGGAGCTTGACGTCTATGACGAGGAATGGGGACAGTTGCAACTCGAGCAAAATACTTGGGCCGAACATAGCCGTATCGAGAGGTTAGCGCACGGTCGCTTGGGTATGTTGTTACCCGACAGAGAATCAATCATTTATATCAAACCTTAGAAGTCGCGCCGAAAAATGTTGATTATCCAACCCAGGCCGGTGAGTGAGGCAGACTACAGCGGTCGCTGGTATTTGCTGTTGGTCATCATGTTAGCCGCCATGACGATTTTGATCGGGCGGGCAGTTTACCTGCAGGTGTTGGATCGACAGTTCCTGAAGCATCAAGGAGATCTGCGTCATATCGGCATATTGCCGGTGCCTGCACATCGCGGGCGGATTTTTGACCGTAACGGAGAGTTGCTGGCGATCAGTACGCCGGTCAAGTCAATTTGGGTCAATCCGAAGGAGTTCCACGAGGCGCAGATTCCGGCGGATAAGCTTAAGTCTTTGGCCGATCTTCTGGGAATATCATCCAAAGCGCTCGAAAAGCGCATTGGCGGCGACGAGAACCGCAGCTTTGTTTATCTGAAGCGAAGAATAAATCCTGAGCTGGCGGATCAGGTTATGGCTTTGGATATCGCGGGTGTCTATTCGGAGCGCGAGTATCGCCGATACTATCCGACCGGCGAAGTGGCTGCCCATCTGGTCGGCTTTACCAACATCGATGATAAGGGTCAAGAGGCCATGGAGTTGGCCTACGATGATTGGCTAAAGGGCATAGAGGGCGCTAAACGCATTATTCGTGACGGCAGGCGGCGCGTCATTGAAGACTTGGAAAGCATCAGGACACCGGTGCCCGGGAAGGATCTCGTCCTGAGCATCGATCAGCGTCTGCAGTATTTGGCTTACCGCGAACTCAAAAAGGCTGTGCTTCAGCATCAGGCACGTTCCGGCTCCTTGGCGCTGTTGGATACTCAAACGGGTGAAGTGCTGGCGATGGTCAGTCAACCGTCCTATAACCCCAACAGCCGTATCCAGATGAAGACCAGCGCGTCGCGTAACCGGGCGATCACCGACGTTTATGAGCCGGGCTCGACGATGAAACCGTTTGCCGTGGCCTTGGGGCTGGAGCTTGGGCTTTATCACCCCGACACTGTGATTGACACAACGCCGGGTACGCTGCGCGTAGGGCACAATATCGTCAAAGATATCCACAACTATGGTGTCCTCGATGTGGCGCACGTCCTCCAAAAGTCGAGTAATGTGGGTGTTACGAAGATCGCGCTGAATCTGCCCTCGAAAAAGTTTTGGGCGTTCTACAACAATCTAGGCTTCGGTCAGCCTCTGGAGACCGGTTTTCCCGGTGAAGCCAATGGACGCCTTACAGACTATCAAAGTTGGAATCCGTTCGAACAGGCAACCCTCTCTTTTGGTTATGGGGTATCTGCCTCAACGCTACAACTCGGAAGGGCTTATCTGTCCTTGGCCAACGACGGCGTAATGCCAATGGTCAGCTTGATCAAGCGAGACAAATCGCCCGAATCCCACCGCATTATGTCCGCCAAGACTGCGGTCAGTGTACGCACGATGCTGGAGGAAGTCGTCACCCGCGAGGGAACCGCACTGAAGGCGGCCATTCCGGGCTTTCGAGTAGCCGGTAAAACCGGTACGGTAAAGAAAAGCGGGCCGGGCGGTTATTCGTCCTCGCTTTACATGTCGGTATTCGCGGGAATGGCACCTGCCAGCAAACCGCGCCTGGTCATGGTGGTCATGATCGATGAACCGTCGGCCGGAGAGTATTACGGTGGTGCCGTAGCCGCGCCCGTTTTTTCACGTGTCATGGAGGGAGCTCTGCGGCTGCTGAACGTCACTCCGGATCAGGAAGAGATCATGCCGATTCTTGCCGCACAGCAGGATGAGCCGGCATGATGACCGCCGAAGTGCAGATTCGCGGGCATAGGTTGGATGCTTTATTGGCCGGTTTTATCGATGCCAGCGTTTCGTGTTCGGTTGATATCACCGGACTTTGTCATGACAGTCGGCGCACTCGTCCCGGCGATCTTTTCGTAGCCTTGGCGGGACATCGTTCACACGGCATGCACTATGCTCAACAGGCGATTCGGCAAGGTTGTTCGGCCATTGTTTATGATCCTGCGGGCGATGGGCGTCTGTTGGCCCGGAATGTTGCCGGGACACTCTGCATGCCAGTCGATTCGCTAGACCAGAAACTTGGCTTCATCGCTGATCGCTTTTTCGATGAGCCTTCCGCATTTTTGGATGTAATCGGTATTACCGGCACTAACGGCAAAACCTCGTGTAGTCATTTTCTCGCCCATGCGCTTTCGGCTAAAGCACCGGCTGCCGTAGTAGGAACCCTGGGGCGGGGGGTGCCAGACGCTCTTGAAAGGACAAACCACACCACGCCGGATGCTATTGAAGTTCATGGTTTTCTGGCCCGCTTGCGAGATCAGGGCGTAAAAACCGTGGCTATGGAGGCATCCTCGCATGGTCAGGTGCAGGGCCGCCTCAACGGCGTGCGTTTTAAAGGGGCGCTGTACACGAATATCAGCCGTGATCATCTCGATTACCATGGCACCATGGAGGCTTACCTGGAGGCGAAGTTGCGTCTTCTGGCTTGGCCGGGACTTGAATTCGTGGTTTTCAACGCCGATGATCCGATCGCCGATGCGGTCTTGAGCCGGGCACCGTCTCATTTGAGACTGATTGCTTTTAGTTTGCACGGGCGAAAAATCGAATCTGCCCCCGTGGTCTCCGTAGCCTTCGTGCAACAAGATTCACAAGGAATTGCTTTTCAGGCGCAGTATCGGCAACAGCTTGCCCATGTGTTTGCGCCGGTCTACGGCGATTTCAACGTGGAAAATCTAGCCGCTTCATTGGCCGTTTTGCTCGGCTTAGGCTACGAGTTGCCGGAGGCGGCGGAGTTGCTCAAGAATGTCCGTCCCGTACCGGGACGCATGGAGCGGTTTTCGGGGCAGGGGCGGACCGCTGTCGTGGATTACGCCCATACCCCGGATGCCTTGGCCAGTGTTTTGCGCAGTTTACGCCGGCATTCCGAAGGCAAAATATGGGTAGTATTCGGATGCGGCGGCGACCGTGACCGTGGCAAACGTCCTTTAATGGGGGCCATTGCGGAAGATCTAGCCGACGGCGTCGTGTTGACTGACGACAATCCCCGCTCCGAGAACGGCGATGAGATTATCCGGGATATTCTGTCCGGCTGCCTTCACAATAATGCGGTTACGATTCGAGACCGCCGGGAAGCCATCGTTTGGGCGCTGGAACGGGCGGGTATAGGTGACATCGTCCTGGTGGCTGGAAAAGGGCATGAAGACACCCAAGAGATTCAGGGTCAGAAATATCCATTCTGTGATCGCGAAGTTGTTATGGAAACCCTTTCGGTGCGGGAGTTGCCGAGATGAAGATGCATCTTTCCGAATTCAGCGCAATTGTCGGCGGTGAGCGGCGGGGTGATGATGTGGCATTCGATAATCTGAGTATCGATACCCGCTCTCTGAAACCGGGCGATCTTTATTTGGCAATCCGCGGGACTCGCTTCGACGGCAATGATTTCGTCGATCAAGCGAAATCGGTGGGAGCCTCCTCGGCGGTGGTCGAACGCTGGGCCGATTGCGACTTGCCGCAGGTGCGGGTCGAAGACGGGCGAGTGGCGCTCGGGCGGTTTTCGGCGGCATGGCGAGATCGTTGGGCCGGCCGTTTGGTCGGCATTACGGGCAGCAACGGAAAAACCACCGTTAAAGAAATGATCGCGGCCATCTTGAGCGTTGCCGCACCGGTACTCAAGACGCAGGGCAATCTCAACAACGAGATCGGTGTTCCGTTGATGCTGTTGCGGTTGACTGACCAATATCAATTCGCGGCGATCGAAATGGGGGCTAATCATCCGGGTGAAATTGCTTATGTCAGCGGACTGGCGAAACCCGATGTTGCTGTCATCTCTAATGCCGGGGCCGCGCATCTGGAAGGTTTCGGCTCGATTGAGGGTGTGGCTTCCGCCAAAGGGGAATTGATTACGTCCCTAGGGTCCGAAGGTACAGCGGTACTCAACGCCGATGATCGTTTTTTCGGCCGCTGGTGTGAAATGGCCGGTGGTCGCGCGGTCGTCAGTTTCGGTTTCGGCCCCGATGCTATTGTCCGCGCCGATGCGGGGTCCATCCGGATGGGGTTGAGCGGAGGGAAATTCCGCACGTCCTTTGATCTTCTATATCAAGGAGACCGTCATCCCTTGGCTCTTGCCTTGGCCGGGGATCATAACGTGACCAATGCTTTGGCCGCGGCAGCGACGGCTTACGCGCTGGGTTTCGATATCGAACAGATTCGGACAGGGCTTTCCCGCGTTGTTCCGGTGCCGGGACGCGTAGAGCCGGTAAACGGTATTCGAGGCTCCTTGTTGATCAACGATACCTACAATGCCAATCCCAATTCCTTTCGGGCAGCATTGAGTGTGCTACAGCAGCTTTCAGGCGAGCACTGGGTTGCCTTGGGTGCATTCGGCGAACTGGGAGAGGCAAGCGCGGAACTGCATGCAGAGATTGGTCGTCAAGCAAAGACAATGGGAGTGACGCGGTTATTTGCAGTGGGACCGAATGCGGACCGTGCTGTGGAGTCATTCGGCGAAGGCGCCTTGTATTGCCAAGAGCAGGATGAAGTGATTGAACGAATACGACAGCAGATTAACGAGAACGTGGTGTTATTGATTAAAGGTTCACGCAGTCAGCATATGGAGCGGGTGATAGAAGCATTGCGGGAGCGGAGCGATCTATGCTGCTGATATTGGCGGAGGCTCTCGAGAAGTACTTTGACGTTTTTCGCGTCTTTCAGTATTTGACGTTACGAGCCATTCTCGGCGTGTTAACCGCCCTGATTATTTCATTTATCGTGGGCCCGGTGATGATCCGGCGCCTGAGTAAATACAAAGTCGGGCAGAACATCCGGAGCGACGGACCGCAGAGCCATTTTTCGAAAGCCGGAACCCCGACCATGGGCGGGGCGCTCATTTTGGTATCGATCGCAATCAGTACCCTACTCTGGGCTGACCTCGGCAATCGCTACGTGTGGGTCATTTTGCTAGTCACGCTGGCGTTTGGTCTGGTCGGCTTCATCGATGATTACAAAAAGCTGGTGCTGCGTAATAGCGACGGGTTGGCGGCGCGACACAAATACCTTTGGCAGTCCGTCGTCGGTCTGACGGCCGCAGTGTTTCTCTATAGTACCGCTACGGTTTCCACCGAGACTCAGTTCATCGTGCCATTCTTCAAGCAGGTTGTGCTGAACCTAGGGCTCGCTTATCCAGTGCTGGCCTATTTCGTAATCGTGGGGTCGAGCAATGCGGTAAATCTGACCGATGGCCTTGACGGGCTCGCCATCATGCCGACGGTCCTCGTGGGTGGCGCTCTGGGCATCTTCGCCTACGTCTCGGGCAACATGAACTTCGCGGAATACCTGGGCATTCCTTTTATCCCCAAGGCCGGCGAGTTGGTGGTTTTTTGCGGCGCTTTGGTGGGGGCAGGGCTCGGATTTCTCTGGTTCAACACTTATCCGGCTCAAGTCTTCATGGGCGATGTAGGTGCGCTGGCTTTGGGCGCTGCTCTCGGAACGCTCGCCGTTCTGGTCCGGCAAGAGATTGTGTTGATGATCATGGGCGGCGTGTTCGTCATGGAGACCGTATCGGTGATGCTTCAGGTCATTTCGTTCAAGCTCACCGGTCGTCGTATTTTTCGCATGGCACCTATTCATCATCATTTCGAGCTAAAGGGATGGCCGGAACCGCGCGTGATTGTGCGCTTTTGGATAATCACGGTGATTCTGGTCTTGATTGGACTCGCGACCTTGAAGTTGAGGTGAAAGATGGCGGCAAATGCAGAAGCTTATCTTGATGCCGTAAATCCATTGGACAAACTCGGATTAAACCGGCGTTCTTCACGTGTGCTGATTTTCGGATTGGGCAAAACCGGGCTCTCGGTAGCGCGTTTCCTGGTAAGCCAAGGTATCGAATTTGCCGTGACCGATACTCGGGAGTGGCCTCCGTATCTTGCGGAGTTACGAGAGACTTGCCCCGATGCCGGAGTCTTTCTGGGAGGTCTTCATAGCGCGGCATTCTCGGCCGCTACCCATTTAATCGTCAGTCCGGGTGTATCGTTAGATCAGCCGAAAATCAAAGAGGCTCAGCGGCGCAAGATACCTGTGTTCGGTGATCTCGATCTATTCGCGTGCATGGCGAAAGCACCCATTCTGGCCATCACCGGCGCGAACGGCAAAAGTACTGTAACAACGCTAGTCGGCCTAATGGCGGAAGCCGACGGCAGGAAGGTGCGAGTGGGGGGGAATCTCGGCACGCCGATGCTGGAGCTTTTGGACCATCAGGCGGAGCTTTATGTTCTTGAGCTGTCGAGCTTTCAGTTGGAGCGCTCGTCCTTTTTGAGGCCGGCTGCAGCGACCGTTCTCAATATCAGCCCTGACCACATGGATCGCTATCCGGACATCCAGGCTTATGCCGATGCCAAACGACGAGTCTTTCGAGGGCAGGGGGTGATGGTGCTTAATCGCGACGATCCGATGGTTGCGGCGATGGCGGAATCGGAGAGGCGTTGTATGTGGTTCGGCTTAAGGGACTCAGAGGTCGATTACGGCATTTCGGTCGTCGATGGGGCGGAATGGCTGACGAGTCACGGCGAGCCACTGATGCAGACCAATAAAATTGGCATCCAAGGGCGCCACAATATGGCAAACGCCCTCGCGGCCGTCGCGCTGGGGGAAGCGATTGGACTGTCACGGACGGCGATGACCGGTGCGCTCGAACAGTTCGAGGGACTGGCGCACCGTATGCAGAAGGTGGCGGAAATCGATGGCGTCACCTGGATTAATGACTCCAAAGCCACCAATGTGGGCGCGTGCATGGCAGCCTTGGCCGGTTTGAACAACAAGGCAGTGCTGATTGCCGGGGGAGATGGTAAGGATGCGGAGTTCTCCGTGCTGAGACCGGTAGTCGCGGAAAAGGTCAGGGCGGCGGTGCTGATGGGCAAAGATGCCCCATTGCTAGAACAGGCATTGAGAGATGTCGTGCCGACAGTGCGAGTCCAAAATATGCGCCAGGCGGTTCGGGCCGCACGATCCTTGGCTCAGCGCGGGGATTCCGTCTTGCTCGCTCCGGCATGTGCCAGCCTCGATCAGTACAAAGACTACCAGGAACGGGGGCAAGTGTTTGCCGAAGAGGTAAGGGGCATCTTGCCATGAGAGCAAAAGTGGCAGTCCGCGGGCGGGGATTAGTATTACATTGGGGAGACCGACGTTTCTATTTGGATACTTTCTTATTGATTCCTTCCTTAGGGCTTTTGCTCCTCGGTTTCGTTATGGTCGCCTCGGCCTCTCTGCACCTGGGCGAGAAAATTGCCGAGGACAGTTTTTATTTTCCCAAGCACCAGTTAGTCCACATTGCGCTAGGACTTTTGGCTGGTTGCGTGGTTGCGTCGGTCAAGCTAGAGTCGTGGCAGAAATCGTCGTTAACCTTGTTCCTGCTTGGGATCGCTTTATTGGTCGTGGTTTTAATCCCCGGAGTTGGCAAGGTCGTGAACGGGAGTTCACGTTGGATCAACCTGTTCGGTATACGGGTTCAGGTCTCCGAAGTATTCAAACTCATCACCGTCATTTATACGGCCAGTTATATCCACCGTCACCTTCGTACGGTGCGCGATTCGGTTCAGGGAATGATTCGGCCTTTGGCTCTATTGTCCGTAGGCGCCTTACTGCTGTTGATGGAACCCGACTTCGGAGCGACCGCCGTGGTCATGGCGACAGCGCTCGGCATGCTGTTTCTGGGAGGAGCGAAGCTATGGCAATTTGGCGTACTGCTCGGCCTGATGAGTTTTGCCGGAGTTGCGCTGATTTACAGTGCCGAATACCGGTTGAAACGCGTACTCAGCTTCACCAATCCTTGGGAACATCCGCTCGATACCGGTTTTCAGCTTACTCAGGCCTTGATAGCCTTTGGGCGTGGCGAATGGACCGGGGTAGGTTTAGGTTCAAGCGTGCAAAAGCTGTTTTATCTGCCGGAGGCGCATACCGACTTTCTGTTCTCCATTATTGGCGAAGAGTTGGGTTTGGTAGGTACCACCGCTGTCATCTTGCTTTTTATGATGATCGTTTGGCGTGCGCTCGTGATCGGTCAACTGGCTGATAGAGCCGAGAACCGCTTTGGCGCATTTGTCGCTTACGGCATCGGTATTTGGTTCGGCTTACAATCATTTATCAATATGGGAGTGAATATGGGCATGTTGCCCACGAAAGGATTGACCTTGCCGCTGATGAGTTACGGCGGCGGAAGCATGATGGTTATGTGCGCGGCATTAGGACTTTTATTTCGGGTTCGGAGCGAGGCCCTTGAGGCTTATGCCGCAGCGCCCAGGGTTAGGGCCAAATGGGCACACGTCTGATGATCATGGCCGGCGGTACCGGTGGTCATGTGTATCCTGCCTTGGCAGTCGCACGGGAACTATTGTCTCGGGGGCATGAGGTAGTCTGGATGGGGACGCGGTCCGGGCTGGAGGCGCGAGTCGTGCCGGCGGCCGGTATTCCCGTGGAATGGCTGTCTGTGTCGGGTTTGCGCGGTAAGGGGTGGCTGGCCAAGCTGAGTTTTCCGTTCATGTTAACCAAGGCTTGCCTGCAGGCATTGTTTATTCTGCGCCGCGCCAAACCCCACGTGGTCCTCGGAATGGGAGGATTTGTCTCGGGGCCCGGCGGCCTAATGGCACGTCTGTTGGGTATTCCCTTAGTTCTCCATGAGCAAAACCGCATCCCCGGAACGACCAATCGTTGGCTCGCCCGACGGGCGCAAGTCATCTTGGAAGCTTTTCCCGATAGTTTTGCGCCCAAGGTGGGGGCTCGCTGTACTGGAAATCCGGTGCGGCAGGAAATTATTTCTCTGAAACGAGAAATCGGAGCCGGATGGGACGAGCCCATTAAGATTTTGATTCTCGGCGGCAGCCAAGGCGCCAGGGTTTTGAATGAGATAGTACCGGAGGCCTTAGCTAGGGTCGAAGTGCCCATTCGCGTTTTCCATCAGACCGGAGAGTCGATGCGGGCAAAGACAGCGGTCCGCTATGCGCAGTTGAGAATGTCGGCCCGGATCGAGGCATTTGTCGAAAATATGGCCGACGCTTACGCTTGGGCAGATTTGGTGATCTGCCGTTCGGGAGCCATGACGATCAGTGAGTTGACTGCGGCGGGGTTGCCGGCAATCTTGGTTCCATATCCCTACGCCATTGACGATCATCAGACTCACAATGCTCGGTATCTCGTCGACAATGGGGCGGCCATCATGATCCCTCAAACCGAGCTGTCCGCGGAGCGCCTCGCCGAAGAGATTACCGCGCTCATGCAGGAGCCGTCCTGGTTGAAGGGCATGGCTGAGCGTGCGTCAGCCCTGGCGAAGCCGGACGCGGCCGAAGTCGTTGCCGAGATCTGCCTGAATGAGGTCGACCGTGAAGCTGCCTGAACAAATTGCGGGACAGTACGGAATGAATCGCATACGGCGGATTCACTTCGTTGGGATTGGTGGTACCGGAATGTGTGGTATTGCCGAGGTTCTCCTGAATCTGGGGTATCAGGTCTCGGGATCGGATCTCAATGAAAATGCCAATACGCGGCGCCTAGCTGAACTCGGTGCGAAAATATTTTTCGGTCATGCGCCAGAGCATATCGCGGAATCCGAAGTTGTGGTCGTATCCAGTGCTGTCAATCGATCCAATGTGGAAGTCGATGCGGCACGTTCTCAGAAAATTCCGGTTATTTCGCGAGCGGAGATGCTCGCGGAGCTGATGCGCTTCCGCTACGGCATCGCCGTAGCCGGCACTCACGGCAAAACCACGACCACCAGCCTGACGTCCAGCGTACTTGCCGAGGCCGGGCTCGATCCGACGTTCGTCATTGGCGGGCGCCTCAACAGCGTAGGCACCAATGCTCAATTGGGTAAAGGCTCGTATCTGGTGGCCGAGGCGGACGAAAGCGATGCCTCGTTTTTATATTTGCAGCCGATGATTGCCGTGGTCACCAATATCGACCGGGACCACATGGAGACCTACAGCGGCGATTTCGGCAGACTGAAGAAGGCTTTTGTCGAGTTTTTGCATCATGTGCCCTTCTACGGTCTAGCAGTCCTGTGCCTGGATGATCCGGGCGTCAGGGATATTCTGCCGGAGATTAGCAAGCCGATGAAAACCTATGGTTTTAGTCCGGACGCCGACATTCGTGCCGTGAATATCCGTCAGGATGGGCTACGCTCGCATTTCACGGTGCTGAGATCGAGTTACGACGAACCACTCGAGGTGAGTCTGAATCTGCCGGGGCGGCATAACATACTAAATTCCCTGTCCGTAATCGCGGTGGCGGGAGAGTTGGGTATTTCCGACGACACCATACAGAGGGCTTTGACGGGATTTCGGGGTATCGGACGGCGTTTTCAGATCAATGCCGAGGTGCCTTTCGGTGGCTCGGTCGTCACTTTCGTCGACGATTATGGGCATCACCCTCGAGAAATTGCGGCGACCCTCGACTCGGCCCGGCAAGCCTGGCCGGATCGCCGGCTGGTATTGGTGTTTCAGCCGCATCGCTACACGCGAACGCGCGATTTGTTCGAAGATTTTGTGCAGGTCCTATCCAGAACCGACGTTCTGATGCTGCTCGACATCTATTCCGCCGGCGAGGCGCCATTGATCGGCGCGGACGGGCGGGCGTTATCCCGAGCGATTCGGGTGCGAGGCCAGATCGATCCGGTGTTTGTCGAGAAGGTCGATGATTTAGCTGAAGTTCTGCCGGGCATCGTAGAGCCGGGCGACGTCGTTTTGACACTTGGGGCCGGAAGTATCGGCCAGGTTGCCGTCGAATTGCCGTTGTGCTTGAGCGACATACGGGTCGGAGCAATCCAGTGACGGCAGTCTGCGAGGATGGGGTAAGCGCATCCAGCCCGCTCGGCCTAAGGGGCGAGATGCGTTATAACGAGCTGCTGGCGAACCACACCTCTTGGCGGGTCGGTGGGCCGGCCGACCGCTTTTATTTGCCGGCCGATGCGGGCGATCTGCTCCTGTTTCTGCGCTCGCTTCCTCCTGATGAGCCAGTTTTATGGTTGGGCTTGGGCAGTAATCTGCTGGTTCGGGATGGCGGCATTAGGGGTACGGTTATCTGTACCCGCAACCGTTTGAGAGAACTCCGGTGCGTTGATCACGGACGCATTTATGCTGAGGCGGGTGTGCCGTGCGCTCACGTTGCCCGATTTTGTTCGGAACAGGAACTCACCGGCGCCGAATTCCTGGCGGGAATTCCAGGCACTATGGGTGGGGCCTTGGCAATGAATGCAGGTGCATTCGACGGCGAAACATGGCCGTTGGTGGCCCGGGTGTTAACGGTCGATCGCTCCGGTACGCTGCGAAGCCGTAGTCCGAGCGACTTTCTGGTCGGCTATCGCAGCGTAAAAGGTCCCGAGAATGAATGGTTCTTGGCTTGCGAGCTCCAGCTTCAGTCTGGTGACGCTGTGGCTAGCCGGGAGCGGATCAGAACGTTGTTGGCTAAGCGGAGTGCGTCGCAGCCCGTCAATCTGCCGAATTGCGGTTCGGTGTTTCGGAATCCGGAAGGCGATTATGCGGCACGCCTTATCGAGGCCTGTGGCCTCAAAGGGTATCGTATGGGCGATGCGTGCGTTTCCGAGAAACATGCCAATTTCATCATCAACACCGGCGCGGCCAAGGCGGCGGATATCGAGGCTCTGATACAGCTCATCCAGGCGACGGTAGAGCAGACATTCGGCCAGCGCTTGATTCCCGAGGTTCGGATCGTAGGCGAAGAAACGATGAGGAGAGATTAATGAGCAAGCGAATCCAGAAATCGGCCGAATTTGGACGTGTTGCCGTCTTAATGGGCGGTGCCGCCGCCGAACGTGACATTTCTTTGAAGAGCGGTCAGGCGGTGTTGGCGGCTTTGCTGAAAAATAACATCGATGCCGTCGGGATCGACGTAGCGAAAAACCCGATACAGCCGCTTCTCGAACGACGTTTCGACCGTGTATTCAACGTCATCCATGGACGGGGCGGCGAAGACGGCGTTTTGCAAGGGGCACTGGAAGCATTGGGATTGCCCTACACCGGCAGCGGCGTATTGGCATCGGCCTTGAGTATGGACAAGCTTAGGACCAAGCTGTGCTGGCTCGGGGCAGGACTGCCAACGCCGCGTTGGATGAAGCTTCAAGGGCCGGAAGACGTGGATCGATGCGCGGATCTGTTGGGGTTCCCGGTAATCGTGAAACCCGCTGAAGAGGGCTCCAGCATTGGAATGGGGCGGGCCGAAAATAAAATCGAGTTAAGGGAAGCATGGGAACGCGCTTCACACTATAATTGCGCGGTTTTTGCGGAGACCTGGATTGTAGGGCGGGAATTTACAGCCGGTGTGCTCGACGGCGAGCCGCTGCCGTTGATCCGTTTGGAAACACCTCATGCATTTTACGATTTCGATGCCAAATATCGCGCTGAAACAACCCGTTATCACTGTCCTGCTGGACTTGCGCCCGATGAGGAAGGCGCACTCCAAAAGCTGGCTTTGCAGGCTTGCGATACGCTCGGCGTGACCGGTTGGGGACGGGTGGATCTTTTGGTCGATCGAGATGGCCGGCCGTGGCTGATTGAGGTCAATACCGTTCCCGGCATGACCGATCACAGTTTGGTTCCGATGGCGGCGAAAGTGGCGGGCTTATCGTTCGAGGAATTGACGTGGCGAATATTGGAAACGAGCTTTCCGTGTCGTGGAGAGGGTGATGCCGGAGCTTAGAAAGGTGCCCGTAAGGGCATTGTTCTTTTGTGGGCTTCTGGCTTTCTGCGGTCTGGCCGCGATGAGCATCGATCTCGATCAACTCAAGGGGTTCATGCCCATACGTTATGTGCGCGTGGAAGGGGAGATACGAAATATTGATGCGACGGAGTTCACGAAGACTTTGCTGCCATGGGCCCAAGCCGGATATTTCCTGGCTGATATGCATGGCATAGAAGAAACCGCCAAATCGTTTCCCTGGATAGACAGTGTTCAGGTTGCTCGGCTTTGGCCCGATACCTTGCTGCTCAAAATCGTAGAACAAAAACCGGTTGCCCGTACGAGCGACGGCAGTTTGATCAATTATCGCGGGGGGCGGTTTTCGCCCGGAAACGTCCAATCCTATGCGAACTTGCCGATGCTCGATGGCCCCCTCGGGCAGGAAAAACAGCTGCTGAAAATGCTTTATCTGCTGAACGAAAAGTTGAAGCATAAAGGTATGCGGATCGATGCCTTGAAGCTCACCGGTCGAAGGGCATGGAGCGCTCATCTGACCAGTGGAGTGGAAATCGAATTCGGAAAACAAGATCCGGCTCTCGCTCTGGAGCACTTATTGGCGCTGTTGCCGCGTTTGGGTGAGGCGCGCATCGCAGCACTCCAGAAAGTGGATTTGCGCTATCCGAACGGGTTCGCGGTGATCTTCAAACCGCGATCCCAAGCGGATCTCGTTTCTCTGACTCAACCCGATGGCGTCGAATGCCGCCGAATTCGGAGCAGGATGTATACCTGACTTGAATTAAAAACAAAGATTCATCGCAATGGCTAGAAAATCAGATCGGAATCTCATCGTTGGCTTGGATATAGGTACGTCCAAGGTGGCTTGCATCGTCGGTGAGATAAACGAGGACGGCGAAATTGAGGTGGTTGGGATCGGTACTCATCCATCCCGTGGCCTTAAAAAAGGTGTGGTGGTCAACCTGGAGACCACAGTGCAATCAATTCAGCGTGCCGTTGAGGAAGCCGAGTTGATGGCGGGGTGCCGGATTCAGTCGGTATATGCGGGCATCGCGGGTAGCCATATCAGCAGCATGAATTCGCATGGCATCGTCGCCATCAAGGAAAAGGAGGTAACCCAGAGCGATGTGGATCGTGTGATCGATTCGGCGCGCGCGGTTGCCATTCCGGCGGATCAGAAAATTCTTCACATCCTGCCGCAAGAGTTCGTAATCGATAGGCAGGAGGGTATCAAGGAACCGGTCGGGATGTCGGGAATCCGGCTTGAAGCCAGGGTGCATATCGTAACCGGCGCGGTCAGCGCGGCGCAGAACATCGTTAAATGTATTCGTCGCTGCGGCTTGGACGTCGAAGACATTATTCTGGAGCAGCTTGCGTCCTGCTCGGCGGTGCTCACCGAAGATGAGAAGGATCTTGGCGTTTGTTTGGTGGACATCGGCGGGGGAACAACCGATGTGGCCGTGTTTACCGATGGGGCCATTCGCCACACGGCCGTTATTCCTATTGCCGGGGATCAGGTGACCAACGATATAGCGGTGGCGCTGCGGACGCCAACCCAGTTCGCTGAAGAAATTAAGATCAAGCACGCTTGTGCGCTAACCCAGTTAGCCAAGCTGGAGGACACCATCGAGGTGCCCAGCATCGGCGATAGGCCGGCGCGCCAGATTTCCCGCCTGAATCTGGCTGAGATCGTCGAGCCACGCTATGAAGAGCTGTTGCTGCTGGTGCAGCAGGAACTGCGCCGAAGCGGTTTCGAGGATTTGATCGCGGCCGGAATCGTGCTGAGCGGCGGCAGCGCTAAGGTCGAGGGATTGGTCGAGCTGGCAGAAGAAATTTTCCATATGCCGGTGCGCCTGGGTTTGCCGCAGTATGTCACCGGGTTGACCGATGTGGTGAGAAATCCGATTTACGCGACGGGCGTCGGACTGCTTCTATTCGGCAAGCAGCACCAGACGCTGGCGGGGAGATATATGCCTTTGGGAACGGGCTTTAGAGGGTTATGGGCAAGGATGAAAAGTTGGTTTACGGGTAATTTTTAGGATTGAAAATTCCTCGGAGTGGAAATGCGTTTAAGACGGGGTGGAAACAATGCAATTCGAATTAGTGGATTCTTATAGCCAAAACGCGGTTATCAAGGTCATTGGCGTCGGCGGCGGGGGGGGGAATGCTCTCAACCATATGGTCAACAGCCATGTCGAAGGGGTTGAATTCATATGCGCCAATACCGATGCGCAAGCGCTGAAGAACATAAGGGCCAAATCGGTCATTCAATTAGGCAATGCTCTAACCAAGGGATTGGGGGCCGGAGCGAATCCAGAAATCGGCCGCCAGGCCGCGCTGGATGACCGTGATCGCATCATGGAAGTTCTGGAAGGGGCGGACATGGTATTTATTACGGCTGGTATGGGTGGTGGAACTGGAACCGGCGCAGCTCCGGTCATTGCCGAGATTGCCAAGGAAGCCGGCATTCTTACGGTTGCCGTGGTCACCAAGCCGTTTCCGTTCGAAGGCAAGAAGCGGCGCAGTGTGGCGGAAAAAGGCATCGAGGAACTCGGTCAGTTCGTCGATTCGCTGATTACGATTCCGAATGAGAAGCTGTTGCCGGTATTGGGCAAAGACGTCAGCTTGATCAATGCCTTTGCTGCGGCTAATGACGTATTGCTCGGAGCGGTGCAAGGCATCGCCGATCTTATCACCCGGCCGGGGCTCATCAACGTGGATTTTGCCGATGTGCGCACGGTGATGTCCGAGATGGGCATGGCTATGATGGGTACCGGTGTGGGTACCGGCGAGCATCGTGCCCGCCAGGCAGCGGAAAAAGCCATCGCCAGCCCGTTGCTCGAAGACATCAATCTTCAAGGCGCGCGTGGCGTCCTGGTCAATGTTACCGCCTGCCAAACCCTCTCGATCGGCGAATTCAGCGAGGTGGGCGATGCCATAAGAGACTTCGCTTCGGATGACGCTATCGTTGTGATCGGTACGGCCATCGATCCAGAGTTGGACGACGAGGTGCGCGTCACCGTGGTGGCGACCGGGCTGAATAATCAGCGGCAGGCGAACGAAGCGACGATCAAATTGGTGCATAAGCACACCGGTGAAATCGATTATGATCAATTGCAGCGTCCGACCGTAATCCGTAAGCAGCCTAAGCATGAGGTTCGGGCGGAAACGAAGAAAGATATGGATCTCGATTATTTGGATATTCCAGCATTTTTGCGCCGTCAGGCCGATTGAGAGATCGGCTCGGATAGCGAGGACGCTTCAGTCCGCCCCCACTAGTCTGAGCCCTGCTTAGTTCGTATGCTTGGGTAGTTTAACTGTGCAGGGCTATAGAAAGATTTCTGGGGATAGTCAGACAAGATAGGTGAATCGAATGATCAGGCAAAGAACACTTAAGAATGTCATCAGAGGTACCGGAGTCGGGTTGCACACCGGAGAGAAGGTTTATCTGACCCTTCGTCCGGCTGCACCTAACGTAGGTATCGTATTCCGCCGCGTGGATTTGCCTGAACCCGTCGTTATCGAAGCGAGGCCGGAAAATGTCGGCGAAACGACCTTATCTACAACCCTCGTCAAGGGCGACGTAAAGATTTCTACCGTAGAGCATCTTTTATCGGCGTTCGCAGGGCTCGGCATCGACAATGCTTATGTCGATGTCAGTGCGCCGGAAGTCCCCATCATGGATGGTAGTGCCGGCCCGTTCGTGTTTCTCATTCAATCAGCCGGCGTCGAGGAGCAAAACGCACCGAAGCGTTTCATTCGGATAAAACGCAAGCTCAAGGTTGAAGACGGCGACAAATGGGCCAGTTTCGAGCCTTATGAGGGTTTTAAAGTCACTTTTACGATTGATTTCGAACACCCGGCGTTTCGGAAGGACGCGCAAACGGCTAGCATCGATTTTTCATCGACATCTTTCGTCAAGGAAGTAAGCCGCGCTAGAACGTTTGGCTTTATGCGCGATATTGAAGCCTTGCGTAAGCGTAGGCTGGCCTTGGGCGGCAGCATGGACAACGCGATCGTGGTGGATAACTACCGCGTTCTGAACGAAGATGGGCTGCGCTACGCCGATGAGTTCGTAAAGCATAAAATCCTGGATGCCATCGGGGACCTTTATCTTTTGGGGCACAGTCTAATTGGTTCGTTTACCGGCCATAAATCCGGACACGGCCTGAACAATCGATTGCTTATGGAACTACTTAGACAGAAAGATGCTTGGGAATCGGTGACCTACATGGAAGATGACGTTTTGCCGATTTACTTCATGAGGGCGGCTCAGGCTGCTGGTTGATTTCCCTCTTCATTGGGATCTTGTTTGGTCCTGACGAGCGATTGAATCCAAAGTTGTCGAAGTGCGGCAGGGATGCCGATTTTCATCGAGCTGCCGAGTTGGACTCTCGCGCACAACCGTGATTTCGGTCATCAGACGGGAGAGAAACGATCCCCGTCGGCTGAATCTTCAAAGTCGTTTTTTAATTAATTTTCTTTTCTGGCAGCGTTCCTGAGCGCCTGCACCGTTCCACTCAGCCGCAGCAGCGCTTCCTTAAGTTCCCCGGAGGATGTCGATGACGCGCTGCTTTTCAGTAGTTCGGCGACGAAGCCGGGCGGCGAGACGAAATCTGGTTTGCCGCGAGGTTTTGCGGCTACCGGAAGCACGTTACGAATCAGCAGATCTCTGAACCGTTGCCCGGTTGCTTGCTCGATTCTGGGCAGAAGGTGTAGGGCATAAAATCGAATTTGGGAGGCCCAAGCCGGTGAGTCCACGTAAAGAATCAGTTGGTCCGGCTTGATTACACAGTCCACGCAATGGTCCGCAAGAAATCCCGGTAGTGCTTTCCGTGCCACGTCAAGTACGCGGTGGTGCTTTTCGATCTGGGTACGGATTGCTCGGATTGTGGCCCCTTGAAATAGACCTGTAACGGATTCGGGTTGGCGCATCTTTGAAATCAGTCGGACATTCAAGTGGTGGTTCGCCGAATCACATCCGGCGGAAGTTGTCAGTTTTCACTCAAGTTCTCGGCAATGTCTGATATCACTCTCGACTCATTATAAATACCATGGTTTTGCGGTATCATCGTTAGATTATTTTTCGTTTGGACTCGGAATTAAACCGCAATGCTAGGCAAGCTAGTAAAGAAAATCGTTGGTAGTCGCAACGAGCGAATCGTTAATAGAAAAAGAAAACTCGTCAAGAAGATCAACGCGTTGGAACCTCAGTTCCAGAATCTATCCGATGAGGCATTACGACGAAAAACCCAAGAATTCAGGGATCGTCTGAGCGACGGTGACACCCTTGACGCGCTATTGCCGGAGGCCTTCGCTGCCGTCAGGGAGGCATCTCGGCGTGTCTTGAACATGCGCCATTTCGACGTTCAGTTGATCGGCGGGATGGTGCTTCATGACGGGAAGATCTCGGAAATGAAGACCGGCGAAGGCAAGACGCTGGTCGCTACCTTGGCCGCTTATCTGAATGCATTGCCCGGTAAAGGCGTACATGTCGTCACCGTCAACGATTACCTGGCGCGTCGGGACTCAGAGTGGATGGGGAAAATCTACAACTTCCTGGGACTCTCCGTAGGTGTCATTGTCAGTGGACTCAGCTCGGAGCAGCGCCGTGAATCCTATGCGGCCGACATTACCTACGGCACCAATAACGAGTTCGGCTTCGATTACCTCCGGGACAATATGGCTTTTTCCCGAGACCAGAGGGTGCAGCGGGAGAAATATTTTGCGATCGTCGACGAGGTCGACTCCATTCTGATCGACGAAGCCCGGACGCCCCTGATTATTTCGGGGCCGACCGAAGACCGCAGCGACCTTTACCATAAGATCAACGCGCTTATTCCTCATCTCAAGCGTCAGGAAAAGGAAGGCGCTCGCGGCGATTACACTGTCGACGAAAAATCTCGGCAAGTCTATCTCACGGAAGAGGGCCATGAGCGCATCGAGCAGTTGCTGGTCCAGCAGGGACTGATCAACGCAGACGAAAGTCTATACGACGCCGTCAACATCAGGCTCATGCATTACATCAATGCCGGATTGCGTGCCCACGCGCTGTTCCAGCGAGATGTTGACTATATCGTTCGGGATAGTCAGGTCATCATCGTGGACGAATTTACCGGCCGTGCGATGCCGGGACGTCGCTGGTCCGAAGGGCTGCATCAAGCGGTCGAGGCGAAGGAGAATGTGCCGGTTCAAAATGAGAATCAGACTCTAGCCTCCATCACTTTCCAAAACTATTTCCGCCTGTACGAAAAATTGTCCGGTATGACCGGTACGGCCGATACCGAAGCGCCGGAGTTTCATCAGATCTACGGGCTCGAAGTTGTCGTAATTCCGCCCAACAGGCCCATGGTTCGCCAAGATCTCGGTGATCTCGTCTATCTCACCGTTCGGGAAAAATACGGCGCCATCATCGAGGATATCCGCGAGTGCGTGAAACGCGGCCAACCGGTGCTGGTGGGAACCACGTCTATCGAGAACTCGGAATTCTTAGCGGCTTTGCTGCGTAAAGAGGGCATTCCGCATCAAGTGCTGAATGCCAAGCATCACGAACAAGAGGCCCATATCATCGCGCAAGCCGGTAAACCCGGAGCGATAACTATCGCGACCAACATGGCCGGCCGCGGCACCGATATCGTTCTCGGCGGCAGCCTGGAAGAGGATTTGGCGAGAACCGACCCCAACGATCAGGGAACCATCGCTCGCTTGAAGGAGGAATGGAAGGTCCGTCACGCTCAGGTTGTAAAAGCGGGCGGCTTGCACGTCATCGGATCGGAGCGGCACGAATCGCGGCGCATCGACAACCAGTTGCGAGGGCGCTCAGGACGGCAAGGTGATCCCGGCTCATCACGGTTTTATCTGTCCCTGGAAGATCCGTTGATGCGCATTTTCGCTTCCGATCGCGTAGCTGTGCTGATGCAGAAGCTAGGAATGAAGGAAGGCGAGGCAATCGAACACCCGTGGGTGACGCGGGCGATCGAGAGCGCTCAGCGCAAGGTCGAGGCGCGAAACTTCGATATTCGTAAGCAGTTGCTGGACTATGACAACGTCGCCAACGATCAGCGCAAGGTGGTTTACCACATGCGTGACGAGCTGATGGAGGCTGAGGATATTTCCGAGGCGATTGCGAGCATGCGTCAGGATGTCGTTGGACAGATATTTGTTCAATTTATTCCGCCGCACACTTTGGAAGAGCAGTGGGATGTCAAGGGATTGGAGGAGGCGCTGTTGCGCGAAATCGGAGCGAAGCTGCCCGTGCAGCAGTGGCTGGATGAGGATGCGCGACTGGATGAGGAGCACTTGCTGAATAAAATCGTCGACCAACTGGACACGATTTATCAGGAAAAGAGCACCACCATTGGCGAATCGGTGATGCGCCATTTCGAAAAAACGGTCATGCTTCAGGTCCTCGACAACGCCTGGAAAGAGCACTTGGCAGCCATGGATCACCTGCGCCAGGGCATCCATCTGCGGGGTTATGCGCAGAAGGATCCGAAGCAGGAATATAAGCGCGAAGCATTCGAAATGTTCACCTCCATGCTGGACGGCATCAAACACGAGGTCATGGGCATTGTGTCCAAGGTCCAAGTGCATAGCGAAGAGGAAGTGAACGTCATGGAGGAACAGCGCCGTGCCGCACCTCAAGAAATGCATTTCCAGCATGCTGAAGCGCATGCACTGACTGCAGAACCCGAAGAGGCGGAAGTCGAGGAGAAGCCGGTGGTCAAACCTCGGCCAGCACAGCCTTATATCCGGGACGTCGCCAAAGTCGGGCGCAACGAGCCTTGCCCCTGCGGTTCCGGGAAGAAATTCAAGCACTGCCACGGCAAATTGGATTGAAATCGTCACCTATGAGCTTATTGAGCGAAGAGTTGACCCTGCCGGCCGTAAAAGGCGTTCGGCTCGGCGCGGCATGCGCCGGCATCAAGCGGAGCGATCGCGACGATGTCGTGGTGATCGAAGCGTCCGAGGGTTCTGCCTGTGCGGCCGTTTTTACCCGAAATGCCTTCTGTGCCGCGCCGGTCATCGTGGCTCGAGAGCATCTCGCTTATCGTCCACGCTGGCTTCTGATCAATTCCGGAAATGCCAATGCCGGCACTGGCCAACGTGGACTGGATGACGCTCACCGAACCTGTCAGTCCTTGGGACAGCTGGTCGGCTCCCCGGCCGAGCAGGTACTCCCTTTCTCGACCGGCGTTATCGGCGAATATCTTCCTGTGGAAAAGATCGAATCGGCTTTGCCGCAGGCTTTGAGCGCCTTGGACGAGGCGGGATGGGCACGGGCGGCGCGAGCCATCATGACGACCGATACGCGGCCCAAGGGTGCAAGCCGAACTATCGAGCTGGCGGGAGTACCGGTGACCGTCACCGGCATCGCTAAAGGTGCCGGCATGATTCAGCCTGATATGGCAACCATGCTGGCTTTCATTGCGACCGATGCAGCCGTAGATTCGGCCAGTTTGCAGGCGTGTTTGAGCGAAGCTGTCGATGGCTCTTTTAACTTGATTACGGTAGATGGCGACACCTCGACCAACGATGCTTGCGTCCTCTTGGCAACCGGCGCGGCCGGTAATCCCGAACTCGATCGGCAGAGTGCAGCTTTTTCTCTTCTGGCCCGAGCGGTGCAGGAGGTTTGCGAAGACCTGGCCGAAGCGATCGTGCGGGACGGAGAAGGCGCCACCAAGCTGATGCGGATCGCAGTCGAAGAGGCTAGCGACGAAGCTGAAGCGCGCAATGTGGCCAAGACCATCGCCCATTCGCCCTTGGTCAAAACCGCTTTTTTCGCCAGCGATCCTAACTGGGGCCGTATCCTGGCTGCGATCGGTCGTTCGGGCTGCGCCGATCTTGATATATCCGGCGTTTCGATATGGTTGGGAAGCGTGCTGATCGTGGAAAACGGCGGACGCGCCGCGAGCTACACCGAGGAAGCCGGGCGAGCCGTTATGTCTGACAATGACATCCTGATTCGGGTCGCACTGGGGAGGGGGAACGCGCGTCAACGGGTTCTCACCTGTGATTTTTCTTATGATTACGTCCGCATTAACGCGGAATATCGAACTTAAACTCCAGACCTGAGCTTTAGGCCCGTGAACGGTTGCTCCGAGCTGCACGTAGCCGCCGGTGTCATCCGGAACGGCTGCGGCCAAATTCTCATTGCGCGGCGTCTCGCCCATGTTCATCAAGGGGACCTTTGGGAGTTTCCGGGCGGCAAGCTGGAACCCGGTGAAACCGCCAAGAAAGCGTTGTGTAGGGAAATTCAGGAGGAGCTAAACCTCAAGGTCATAGAGGCATCGCCCTTGATTCGGATTCGTCACGCCTATCCGGAGCGACGCGTGCTGCTTGATGTGTGGCGGGTAGATCGGTTTGAAGGAACACCAATCGGTATGCAGGGACAGCCGATTCGTTGGGTTCTACCCGATGAATTGCCCCGCTTCGCTTTTCCTACTGCGAATCGGGCTATTGTAACGGCTGCCAGGCTTCCTGATCAGTATGCGATCCTGGATGATGAATCAGGCGATGAGCTCATTTTGCGCGAGCGCTTGCATGATCTGGTGTCGTGTGGAATCGGTTTGGTCCAGTTACGGGCGCGTCAATTGGATATGCACCAATATGAGGCGTTGGCACGGTATGCTGTTGGATATTGCCGGGCGCGGGGCGTGACCTTATTACTGAATGCGGATCCGGGCTGGGTTGCCCGGACATCGGCTGCAGGCGTTCATCTTACGGCACAAAGGCTTATGAGCTTGAGTGAACGGCCTTTGGAGAAGGCCCGGTGGGTTGCCGCATCTTGTCACAATCTCCGTGAGTTGAAACAGGCGGAGCGAATCGGCGTCGATCTGGCGGTTCTTGCCCCTGTGCTACCTACGGCGACGCACCCCCATACGGTGCCCTTAGGGTGGGAAACCTTCGCTGAGTTGGTCGACCAGATAAACATACCGGTTTTCGCGTTGGGCGGGCTATCTCCGGCAGATTTGGAGGTCGCGAAGTTCCACGGAGCTCAGGGAGTGGCAGGTATCCGCGGATTTTTCCGGATGGCTGCACCAAAATAGATCTTAATAAGCGGGGTGCACCAATCGGGTGCATGTCTGTTTTGTGAAAAAATTGTTGCACTATTGTAATTCCGGGGGATAAAAGCTTTTTTCCATTGGTATGATTTTTGTTTATTAACCCGCTTGAGATTTTTACAACCCTAACGTTTGGGAGAAAAAGAATGACGCCACAAGAAGTGCTTCAGTTAATGAAGGATAAGGAGGTCAAATTCGTTGATTTGCGGTTTGCCGACACTCGGGGCAAGGAACAGCATGTTTCCGTTCCGGCTCATAGTGTGGACGAGGACATGTTCGAAGACGGCAAAATGTTTGACGGTTCGTCTATCGCGGGCTGGAAGAGCATCAACGAGTCGGACATGATTTTGATGCCGGATCCGACGACAGCGGTTATCGATCCGTTTTTCGACGATCCGACCCTGATTTTGCGTTGCGACATCGTCGAGCCCTCTACCATGCAGGGTTATGAGCGCGATCCTCGCTCCATCGCCAAACGCGCCGAAGCTTACATGAAATCTACGGGCATTGCGGATACGGCGCTGTTCGGGCCGGAGAACGAATTTTTCGTATTCGACGACGTGCGCTGGGGCGTTTCCATGCAGGGTTCGTTCTATAAAGTCGATTCCGAAGAAGCCAGCTGGAATACCGAGAAAGTTTACGAGGACGGCAACATCGGCCATCGTCCCGGTATCAAAGGGGGTTATTTCCCGGTGCCGCCCGTCGATTCCATGCAGGATTTGCGCGCGGCAATGTGCAATACGCTAGAAGACATGGGGCTAGTCGTCGAGGTTCATCACCACGAGGTGGCGACCGCAGGACAGTGCGAAATCGGCGTCAAGTTCGGCACATTGGTCCGTAAGGCGGATGAAGTGCTTACCCTCAAATATGTGGTACACAATGTCGCCCATGCTTACGGTAAAACCGCCACCTTTATGCCGAAACCATTGGTCGGCGACAACGGTAGCGGCATGCACGTTCATCAGTCACTGGCCAAGGGCGGCGTGAACTTGTTTACCGGCGATCTGTACGGTGGTCTCTCTGAACTGGCTTTGTTCTACATCGGTGGCATCATCAAGCACGCCAAGGCTTTGAACGCCTTCTGCAATCCCTCCACCAACAGCTACAAACGCTTGGTGCCGGGTTTCGAAGCGCCGGTCATGTTGGCTTACTCGGCGCGCAACCGTTCGGCGTCCATCCGGGTTCCGTATGTTACCAATCCTAAGGCACGCCGCATCGAGGTTCGTTTCCCGGATTCCACCGCCAACCCGTATTTCGCTTTCGCCGCCATGCTGATGGCGGGTCTGGATGGCATCCAGAACAAGATCCATCCGGGCGATGCCATGGATAAGGATCTTTACGATCTGCCGCCGGAAGAGGAAAAGAGCATTCCGCAGGTTTGTCATGCGTTCGATATGGCGCTGGATGCATTAAACGCGGATCGCGAATTCCTGACCCGCGGCGGTGTCTTCACCAACGATGCGATCGATGCATACATCGACCTCAAGATGCAGGAAGTTACCCGTCTGCGTATGAGCACGCATCCGGTTGAATACGATATGTATTACAGCCTCTAAGTGCTACTCGGTTCGAATTTGAAAACGCCCCTCAACGGGGCGTTTTTTTTTGTCCGCAGTATTTTCGAAGATGCGATGGAGAGTTGTGAGCGACGAGTTGAATTATCGATATGCTTAAACTCTGAAACTGCTTCATAGGGAACAGATGTTCCGGCAAACTGGTCCAAAGCGCACTGTAATGGTGCATGTTTGTACTATGAACCGCACTCCGGTGCCGTGTCTTTATCTTCAGGTTTATCGGTGCTTGGGCGCTCCCGTTCGAAAGAAGGTATTCACACAATTGTTGGCCCCTATTTTGCTTTGCAACCCTCAATGAATAACCCAGATCCAGTCCCACTATATCAACGGATTCTCGATCATTTGACGGACGCGGTGTTGGTCTTTGATCCCGCTTACCGTTTGGTTTACATCAATGTAGCCGGGGAAATGCTGTTTGCGGTGAGCGCGCGACAAGTGCTGGGTACGGGCGCCAAAGAGCTGTTCTTTCTATACGATCAGAATATCGAGAGAGACTTGAAACGAACCTTGCAGCAAGGAGAGTCGTTGACTAAGCGAAATTTGTCGCTGGGTCTCCCGTCTCAAGCCATTACGGTCAATTTTACGATCACGCCGATGCTGGAACAGGATAAGCCGGTTGCCGCACTAGTGCAGATCGAGCAGGTGGATCGGCATTTGCGCATTTCTATGGAAGAACAGCTCCTGGCACAGCAGAACGCCGCTCGTATGCTATTGCGAGGATTGGCCCACGAAATAAAAAATCCTTTGGGCGGTTTGCGCGGTGCGGCGCAGTTGCTCGACAGGGAGTTGGTCGAAGAAGAGATGCGGGAATATACGAAAATCATCATGGAAGAATCCGACCGCTTGCAATCCCTAGTTGATCGAATGCTTGAGCCCAACAAGCCGCCGCGGAAAAGCCGGCTCAATATCCACCGGGTGCTGGAGAGAGTGCGCCAGTTGGTGCAGGTGGAGGCTCCTCCAAGCGTCGTCATCGAAAGAGACTACGACCCGAGTTTGCCGTTAGTGAACGGCGACAGCGATCAGCTGATTCAGGCGATTTTGAACATCGTGCGCAACGCGGCGCAGGCAGTAGGGCAAAAAGGGCATATCCTCATTCGCACGCGCATTCACCGTCAAGTCACCATTGGTCATCGGCGCAATCCGATGGCCGTCAAGATCGACATCATCGACGATGGGCCGGGCATCAAGCCGGAGTTGCTGGGTCAGATTTTTTACCCAATGGTGACCGGGCGTGCCGACGGTACCGGTCTGGGTCTATCAATAGCGCAGTCCTTGATCAATCAGCACGGTGGACTGGTCGAGTGCTCGAGCTCCCCAGGCAACACAGTTTTCTCTATCTTCCTGCCTTTGGAGAAGGACCATGAGTAGTTCAGCCCAAGTATGGGTGGTGGATGATGATCGCTCGATCCGTTGGGTCTTAGAAAAGGCCCTGCAAAAGGCATCGATACACGCGCGTTGTTTTTCCAGCGCCGGCGGTTTGCTCGATGCTCTCGAGCAGGGCAAGCCCGATGCCATCTTGACTGATATCCGCATGCCCGGTATGGATGGGCTGGAGCTCTTGCGGCAGTTGCAGATCAAGCAACCGCAGCTTCCCATTATCATCATGACGGCGCACTCGGATCTGGAGAGTGCGGTCTCGGCTTTTCACGGCGGTGCATTCGAATATCTGCCGAAGCCGTTCGATGTGGATGATGCGGTCGATCTGGTACGGCGTGCATGCGCGCAAAGTCAACGCGCGCGGCAAGAGCACGGGCAGCCCGAGACACCCGGAAAGACGCCCGAAATCATCGGCGAGGCGCCGGCCATGCAAGAGGTTTTTCGCGCCATTGCACGGCTGGCTCGCTCCCACATAACTGTTCTGATCAATGGTGAGTCAGGTACGGGGAAAGAGTTGGTCGCCCGTGCGCTGCACCGCCATAGCCCGCGGGCCGACAAGCCTTTTATCGCGCTCAATATGGCGGCGATTCCCCGCGATCTGCTGGAATCCGAATTGTTCGGCCATGAACGCGGGGCGTTTACGGGCGCTCAAGCCCGCCGGGCCGGACGTTTCGAGCAAGCCGACGGGGGCACTCTGTTTTTGGACGAGATCGGCGATATGCCGGCGGATTTGCAGACCCGCTTGCTGCGCGTGCTGGCCGACGGCGAGTTCTTTCCCGTAGGCGCGCATGCGCCGGTCAAGGTGGATGTGCGCATTATCGCCGCCACCCACCAAAATTTGGACACCTTGGTCGCCGAGGGGCGTTTCCGGGAGGATTTGTTCCACAGGCTCAACGTCATCCGCATTCATCTGCCGCCTTTACGGGAGCGGCGCCAGGATATTCCCTTATTGCTCAATCATTTCCTCAAGGAAGCCAGCCAAGAGCTAAAGGTGGAGACGAAGGTCTTGTTGCAGGAGGTGGAGGATTACCTCGGTCGGCTCGATTGGCCGGGCAACGTGCGTCAGCTGGAGAATACCTGCCGCTGGATTACGGTTATGGCGGCCGGCAAAGAGGTTCATCTGGACGATCTGCCACCAGAGTTGCTGAGCATTAAAGCGATTACGTCTACGATTGCCGACAGTTGGGAAGATTGCTTTCGGCAATGGGTCGATAAACGTTTGAGGCGAGGGGACAGAAATGTGGCGAAGGAGGCTATAGATTCGGCCGAGGGAATTTTGATCGCGACGGCCCTGCAATTCACCCGGGGCCGCCGCCAGGAAGCAGCGAAGTTATTAGGTTACGGTCGCAACACATTAACGCGAAAGATCAGCGAGCTGAGCCTGGACGTGTAAGGGATTGGGTGCAGGCAAGTTGGCATCAACAGCGCCGGGCTTTGATGCGATAATCGCAGTTTTCAGCCTTTGTTATCTGCGTACCGCTGTAGATGAATGATCTGCTTTTCGTGCCCAATCTGAAATTGCCGAATAACCGGACCGACTATGCCAAACAAAAGTCTAGTGAATAGTAAGCGAAAACCGTGGCTGACCGAGTTGCCTGCACTGGGGCTGAAGGCCAAAGATTTGGCGCTGGATATCCGCCGTCATTTCAGCTATACGCTCGGCCGCGATAAGTACTGTGCGTCGGCGCACTACACCTATACGGCGGTCGCTTTGACAGTCCGGGACCGCTTGATGGAGCGGTGGAAAAATACGCATTACGCTTACGAGGAAGCGGACTGCAAGCGCGCCTACTATTTATCCATGGAATTCCTGATGGGGCGGACATTGAGCAATGCGATGCTCAACCTCGGGATCAACGATCCGCTAAACGAGACTTTGCACGACTTGGGGCTGGATCTCGAGGAGATCGTCGAGAGCGAGCAGGATGCCGGATTGGGCAACGGCGGGTTGGGGCGGTTGGCCGCCTGCTTCGTGGACAGCTGCGCGACACTGCAGCTGCCGGTGATGGGTTATGGCATTCGTTATGAATACGGCATGTTTCGGCAAAACATCGAGGACGGCCATCAGGTCGAGGAGCCCGATCATTGGTTGCGAAACGGTCATGTCTGGGAACTGGAGCGTCCGGAACTGACGGTACGGATACGTTTCGGCGGGCGAACGGACACTGGCGATGAATTCCAGCGGAGGCGTCGCTGGATCGATACTCAGGATGTGCTTGCGGTGCCTTACGATATTCCGATACCGGGCTACAAAAACGGTACGGTTAACACGCTGCGCCTGTGGAAGGCGGCTGCCACGGACGAATTCGACCTGGAAGACTTCAACGCGGGAGATTACACGGAGGCGGTCCGTTCCAAGAACATGGCGGAGAACATCACCATGGTGTTGTATCCGAATGATGCTAGCGAGAACGGCAAGGAATTGAGGCTTCGCCAGCAGTACTTTTTGGCTTCGGCCAGTCTGCAGGACGTTATCCGGAAATGGGTGCTGGTGCACGGCGAGGACTTTAGTCGGTTTGCCGAAAAAAATTGCTTTCAGCTCAATGACACCCATCCGAGCATCGCTGTGGCCGAGTTAATGCGCCTGTTGATGGATGAGCACGGCTTAAGTTGGGATGAGGCTTGGGCGATCACCTCGCATACCATGGCCTATACCAATCACACTCTGCTTCCCGAGGCCTTGGAAAAATGGCCAGTGCGCCTGTTTCGGCAGCTGCTGCCGCGGTTGCTGGAAATCATTTTCGAGATCAATGCACGATTTTTGGGTGAGGTCGCCAACCGCTGGCCGGGCGATTTGGACCGATTGGCACGGATGTCTTTGATCGAGGAAGGCTGGGAACAGCAAGTTCGCATGGCTTACCTGGCGATCGTCGGAAGTTTTTCCGTCAACGGGGTAGCGGAGCTCCACTCCAATCTGCTTATGCAGGGGTTGTTTCGCGACTTTTACGAGCTGTGGCCGAATAAGTTCAATAACAAAACCAATGGCATTACGCCGCGTCGCTGGCTTGCCGGATGCAATCCCAAGCTCGCCTCGTTGATTACCGAAACGATCGGCGACGGCTGGGTGACCGATCTGTCTCAGCTCTGCCGACTCGCAGCGTATGCCGATGATGCTGCCTTTCGCCAGCGCTGGAGGGAAATCAAACGCCAAAACAAAGAGCGTCTCTTGCAATATAAGAAAGCGGAACTCAGTCTGGAGATCGATTCAAATGCTCTATTCGATGTTCAGGTCAAACGGATACACGAATACAAGCGCCAGCTGCTCAATGCGCTTCATGTCATACACCTCTACGATCGGATCAAGCGCGGCGATACCGCCAACTGGACGCCGAGATGCGTTCTTTTCGGCGGTAAGGCCGCGCCGGGCTATGTCATGGCGAAGCGAATCATTAAGCTGATCAATAACGTTTCGAGCGTGATCAATCGCGATGCCGAGGCTGGCGAGCTGCTCAAAGCGGTTTTCCTGCCCAATTATCGGGTTACGGCGATGGAGTACATTTGTCCTGGCACTGATCTGTCGGAACAGATTTCAACCGCCGGCAAGGAAGCATCCGGTACGGGCAATATGAAATTCATGCTGAACGGTGCACTGACCATTGGTACCCTCGATGGTGCCAACATCGAGATTCGCCAGGAAGTGGGAGGCGACAATTTCTTCCTGTTCGGCCTCACCGCCGAGGAAGTGGAGGCAAACCGCAGCCATTATGATCCCGAGTCCGTTATCAACGGCAATGAAGACCTGCGCCGAGTGATGCATCTCTTGGAGAGTGGGCACTTCAATCAATTCGAGCCCGGAATCTTCGATCCCATCATACATGCCATAAAAAGCCCGCACGATCCCTGGATGACGGCAGCTGACTTTCCTAGTTATGTCGAAGCTCAACGCCGTGCAGCCGCTGCGTATCTCGATCAAGAACAGTGGACGAGAATGAGCATCTTGAACTGCGCAGCAAGCGGTAAGTTTTCCACCGACCGTACGATTTCGGAATACAATCGCGACATTTGGAAACTGGAGCTGGTCAATCCTTTATCGGTGCGAGAAAAGTTCTAGACGTGTTCCATATTGTTCTTTACGAGCCCGAAATACCGCCGAACACAGGAAACATTATTCGCCTCTGCGCTAACAGCGGCGCATCGCTGCATCTCATCCATCCCTTAGGCTTTCGGCTGGATGACACCAAGCTACGGCGGGCCGGGCTCGATTACCGGGAATGGGCGGATGTGCGGGAATATCGGGCCTTGGGCGAATTTATCGAACAAGCTCGGCCGGACCGGCTGTTTGCACTCAGCACCAAAGGGCGGCGCTGCTATGCGGATGCCGATTTCCGGCCGAATGACGCCTTGCTATTCGGCCCGGAGTCCAGGGGCTTGCCGAACGCGCTGCTGACTTCCTTGCCAACGTCGCACCTTCTTTATGTGCCGATGAAGCCGGAAAGCCGCAGCCTCAATCTGTCGAACACCGTAGCGTTGGTGCTCTACGAAGCATGGCGGCAGAATTACTTTTCAGGAGCGGTTGAGCGGGCGTAACCGAGTCCGCCTCAAGCTACGATTTCCGATTTCGGTTCCCGCAGGAGTAGGTTATTGACGGCCTCTAAGGGGGCGAGATCCTCGTACAGGATTTTATAGGTCTGTTCGGTAATCGGCATCTCGATCCCGAGGCTTTGCGCCAGCTGGTAAATTACCTTGGTGGTGAGGATCCCTTCGATTTCCTGACCGATTTCCGCAATAACTTGTTCCCGCTTCAGCCCCTTGCCGAGACCAAGACCGAAGCGCCGGTTTCGAGATTGGTTGTCGGTGCAGGTCAAAATAAGATCGCCGACGCCGGCAAGTCCCATGAAGGTTTCTGATCTGCCGCCTAATGCCAATCCCAAGCGCATCATCTCGGCAAGTCCGCGGGTTATCAGCGCCGCGCGCGAGTTGGCGCCAAAGCCCAACCCATCGGCGACGCCGGCTGCGATGGCCAGTACGTTCTTGGTCGCGCCACCTAGCTGGACGCCGATGATATCTTCGGTGGTATAAGCCCGAAAGCGGTTGTTGTGAAGCAGTCCCGCCAGCATTTGGGCGAACTCGATCTGCCGTGACGCTACCGTAATGGCAGTCGGGAGATTGGCGGCCAAGTCGCGGGCGAAGCTGGGGCCGGATAGTACCGCTGCGGGAACGTCCGGCCCTAGAACGTCCTCCGTGACTTGGTGCAAAAGCTTTCCGCTTTGCAGCTCCAAGCCCTTCGTTGCCCATGCGATTTTGGACTTCGAAGTAAGAAGCGGGGCAAGACTTATCAGGAGGTTTCGGAATGCATGGCTGGGTACCGCGACAACGAGAATCTCAGCGCTTTCAACGGCGTCCGCGAGATTCGTGCCGATCCTGAGATTGTCCGGAAATCGGGCGCCGGGTAAGTAGCGCTCGTTGCAGCGGTCGGCGTGGAGTTTGGCCATGTGTTTCGGGTGATGGCCCCACAGGATTGTGGGATGGCCGTTGCGGGCTATTAAGAGGGCGAGGGCCGTGCCCCACGAGCCGGCGCCAAGAACTGATACAGCTGTCATGTGGAAAATGAAGGTTATCCCGTCAGTGACTGGTGGGGGCTGCGCCTTGCTGTTGCTGCATCTGCTGCATGTATAAGGCATCGAAATTGATGGGAGCAAGGAGCATGGGGGGGAAGCCACCTCTGGTCACGATATCCGAAACAGCCTCACGTGCATACGGGAAGAGAACGTTCGGGCAGTAGCTACCGATTAACGGACCGAGTTCTTGATCATCAAAGCCGGCCATCGCAAAAATCCCTGCCTGACAGACTTCTACCAAATAAGCGGTTTTTTCACCGAGTTTGACGGTTACGGTAGTGGTGAGACTGACCTCGTACAGGTTGTCCTGAAGCTTTTGCGCATTGCTCGACAGGTTGAATTCGACCTTCGGGTCCCACTTAAGCGTGAATATTTCCGGCGAGTTTGGCGTCTCGAACGAGACGTCCTTAACGTAAATCTTTTGCAAGGCAAACTGTCTTTCCGGCTGAGTGGTTTCTTCGGCCATGGATAATCCTTAACTCTTTAAAATTCGTAAGCTTGGTAAAAGGCGGGGCGGGTCGAATTACTTGCTATTCCGCTTCTTGACGACGGGGTATTTTTGGTCTTCCCATGCCAGCATACCACCCTTCATTTCAAAGACTCGGGTAAAGCCTAAACCGATCAGTTTTTTACAAGCCTGGGGAGATCGCGTGCCGGATTGGCAGGTTACGATGATAGGGTTTTGCTTGTATGCTTCCAATTCGTTGGCTCGTTCCTCGATTTTGCCCAAAGGAATGAATTTCGCGTTCTCAATATGGCCGCTGGCGTATTCATGCGGCTCGCGCACATCGACGATTACGGTGCTTTCGTCATTCATCAGGTTTACGGCTTCTGTAGGCGAGACGACTTTATGCTTACGGAAGGCGCTGTCGATAAAATCCTGAATCAGCAAAATCGTAACAATGAGCAAACCGCTGGCCATGATCCAGTGATTGCCCAAGAATTCCAACAGGCGGTCGGGTGTGACAGTCATAGAGAAAGTTCGGCTCCAACTAATGATGACAAAATACTTCTTTCATCAGCTTGATCAGCTGCAGAGTGCGCTCGTCGTCAACGTAATAGTACACGCGGTTGGCATCTTTTTTACAAGCGAGAATGCCTTTGTCGCGCAGAATCCCCAAATGCTGAGAGATATTGCTCTGGGTCGTGCCGACTTGTTCGACAATGTCTTGAACGCTGACTTTATTGTTGCCTAAGGTGCATAGAATCTTGAGCCGCAATGGATGGGACATGGCTTTCAGGCAATAGGCGGCCTGCACGATGTCAGCATCTTCCGTAATCAATATCTCGTTTGGTTGAGTCATCGGAGGCTTCGCAATGTAAGAGTTTATGCGCTCTTCAGCCGGCGTGCCCGATCAACACGGGCTTGCAAAAAAAAGTTAAAATACCGCTTCGCTTTTCCCTTTGCCTAAGCTTATGGCGCACGATTTTGAGATTCATGTTTGTTCGGTGATATCTCTGGTTTCAAGGTCTTTTTCCATCCCGCGAAAGCGTCCCCTCAGCCATTAAGTCATATTTGATCTTTCTTTTGCGGGGCAGCACAAGGCTTCTATTGCCAGGCAAACAAGCAAAAACCGAGTAGGAGATTATACTTTGAAGTTGAATCGTCCTAAACCCGTTATCCTCATCATTTTGGACGGCTTCGGCTATAGCGAAACTAAAGACTACAACGCTATCGCTCTTGCAAAAACTCCGACATGGACAAAGCTTTGGAATACTTGCCCGCATACTTTGCTCAGTTGCTCCGGTGAAGTCGTCGGCTTGCCCGATGATCAAATGGGTAATTCCGAGGTGGGGCATTTGCATTTGGGAGCCGGGCGACTGGTCGATCAGGATTTTACGCTAATCAGTAAAGCGGTTAGGGACCGTTCGTTCTACACCAATCCCGTTCTATGCGAGGCCGTAGAAAAGGCCATTCAGAACGATAAGGCGCTTCATATCTTAGGACTGCTCTCACCCGGCGGTGTTCACAGTCACGAGATCCATATTCATGCGATGGCGGAACTCGCGCTTCGGAAGGGATTGAGAAAGGTCTACGTACATGCCTTTCTGGATGGACGAGATATGCCGCCTAAGAGCGCGAGCGACTCGATCCGCGCTATGGATTCGAAATTCGCCGAGCTGGGTGGAGGTCGGATCGCGTCCATGATTGGACGGTTTTACGCGATGGATCGCGATAATCGTTGGGAGCGTATCCAGCAGGCATACGAGCTTATCGTACGGGGGAAGGCCGATTACCGTGCTGAAAGTGCGCTTGAGGGTTTGAGGCAGGCTTACGAGCACGGGGAGTCGGATGAGTTCGTCAAGGCTACGTTGATCGTTCCGGATGATGAAGTGCCGGTCACTCTTCAAGACGGCGATGTGGTCGTCTTCATGAACTTTCGGGCCGACCGTGCCCGAGAGCTGACGCGGGCGCTCAATGAGCCTGATTTTTCAGGGTTTCGGCGCGAGATCATTCCGAAGCTTGGTGGGTTCGTTACGTTAACCGAATATCATCAAGATTTTAAGTTTCCCATCGCTTATCCGCCGCAAAGCGTAACGAACTGCCTGGGCGAAGTTTTGTCGAAGCATGGTCTAACGCAGCTGCGGCTGGCCGAAACCGAAAAGTACGCTCATGTTACGTTTTTCTTCAACGGTGGAGTGGAGACGCCGTTTCCAGGGGAAACACGGATTTTAGTGCCATCGCCCAAGGTCAAGACTTACGATCTGAAGCCGGAAATGAGTGCTCCAGAAGTGACGGATGAGTTGGTCCATGCGATCGAATCCGGCAAGTATGACGTCATCATCTGTAACTATGCCAATGGCGATATGGTTGGTCATACCGGCAATCTCGAAGCATCAATCCAAGCGGTGGAGGCTCTGGATGGGGCAATGGGCCGAGTTGTCGAGGCGCTGGAAAGGGTCGGGGGTGAAATGCTGATCACAGCTGACCACGGCAATGTCGAGCAAATGATCGACCCTTCGACCGGTGAAATTCAGACGGCGCATTCGGTCAATCCGGTCCCGCTTGTATATAAAGGGACGCGCGGTGAGTTGAGCGATGAAGGAAGTTTGGCCGATGTTGCGCCAACTTTGCTTGCAATCCTTGGGATTGAAAAGCCAGCGGAGATGACGGGGCGATCGTTATTGATTTGAGGTTTGCCGTCTTGTCCCATTACCGAGTGGCACGTGTTTTATGTTTGGCCTTGGCATTTAGCATGCCTTCAGCGAGGGCAGTCTCGGAACCAGAGAATCGGGTGAATGAACTAAATTCCGTCCGAGAGCGGATCAAAACGGTGCAGAAGTCTCGGGATGCTTTAGAGTCGCGTAGACGCGCGCTTATTGCTCAATTGGGCGCCATCGAGCGGGACTACGGACATCTTGCGAAAAGGCTTAAAGAGCTTGAGATGAAAGCGCAAGCTCAATCGCGGCATTTAAGCGATTTGGAACGCCAGCGCAGCCGATTGCTGGCGGCGGTAAAAACGCAATATAAGTCTTTGACAGGACAGGCTCGTGCGGCCTACGCCGCCGGTCGCCAAGAATGGTTGAGGTTAGTGTTGGATCAGGAGAGTCCAGCCCAGCTCAGTCGTGTGTTAGCTTATTACAATTACCTGAGTCAAGCTCGATTTTCACTGTTGCGGGAGATGCAAAAGGATTTGGCGACCGCTTCGCAATTGCAGCGGGAAGTATCGGCCGAAGCGGAGCAGCTTCAATCCATCCGAGAGCAGCTAGCAAGAGAGCGGGTTGATCTGGATAAGTTCCGGCAATCCCGGCGAGAGGTTCTGGCCAGCTTGGAACATGGCCTCCAAGACAAGGACTCACAGTTGAGGCGGCTTCAAGAGGATGAAGAGCGTCTGCAAAATCTGGTTGCCGCCATTCGGCCTTCGACGGACGAATCGGAGCCAGTGCGAAATCCGTCAACCGGCAAGGGACCCTTTGCGACCCTTTATGGTCAGTTAATATATCCGACGAAGGGTTCGCTGCTTGAGCAATTCGGGAATCCACGTGCGGGTGGCCGGTGGGATGGCGTTGTCATCGGAGCGCCGGAAGGGGCGCCGGTGCGTGCCGTAGCGGCAGGTAAGGTTGCGTATTCCGATTGGTTGCGGGGCTATGGATTGCTGGCCATCATAGATCATGGTGAGGGATATATGACTCTCTACGCTTTCAATCAGAGTTTGTATAAGAATGTCGGAGACTGGGTGGACGGCGGTGATATCATCGCCACAGTCGGTGCGAGCGGCGGTCGTAAGGAGTCCGGACTTTATTTCGGCATTCGAGAGAAAGGAAGACCGGTAAACCCGATATTGTGGTGTAGTCACGGAGACTAACGGTTTTACGGATTGATTGGAGTCCTTATTCGGGGCGTTTTTGGTTGTAGGAAAATCTATGTTGCGACAAAGAAATTTTCTGGTTCTTATCTTCGGCGTTCTGCTCGGAATTTTGATCAGTACGGGCAGTAGCGTTCTTGCCGAGCGCCAGTCCAGTAGTGAGGCAAATACAATCCCCTTCGAAGGCTTGAAAACCTTTTCGGAGGTTTATGGGCGCATACGTCAGGATTACGTAGAGCCGGTAACGGACCAGAAATTGTTGGAGGACGCCATTCGCGGCATGCTTGCCGGTCTGGATCCTCATTCAGCGTATTTAGATCAGGAACAGTATAACGAGCTGAAGGTCGGTACTACCGGGCAGTTCGGCGGCTTAGGCATCGAAGTTGGGATGGAAAACGGCTTCGTGAAAGTCATCGCGCCAATCGACGATACTCCGGCACAGAAAGCTGGCATAAAGGCCGGTGATCTTATCATTCGGCTGGACGACAAGCCGGTAAAAGGCATGAGCCTGAATGACGCGGTTAAATTGATGCGCGGCGAACCGGGTAGTGAGATTGTTTTGACTGTTGTTCGTGAAGGCGTCGAACAACCGCTAAAGATCAAAATTGTACGTGATGTCATTAAAGTCAAAAGTGTAAAAAGCCGGCTTCTTGAAGAAGGATACGGCTATGTTCGCATTACCAGCTTTCAGTCAAAGACTGGAGACAATGTCATCGAGGCCGTCAACGAACTCAGAAAAGGCGGGGACTTGAAGGGTATCGTGCTGGACCTCCGCAATAATCCCGGCGGAGTTCTCAATGCAGCGGTGGCAGTTAGTGACGCCTTTTTAGAAAGCGGACTGATTGTTTATACCGACGGTCGTGTCGAAGACGCCAAGATGAGGTTTAGCGCGACGCCAAACGATGTTTTGAACGGCGCGCCTATCGTTGTGCTGATAAATTCCGGTTCGGCTTCGGCCTCGGAGATCGTGGCCGGTGCCTTGCAGGATCACAAGCGCGCCATCATTATGGGCGAAAAGACGTTCGGCAAAGGTTCGGTGCAGACAATTTTACCTACCAGTAACGGCGGCGCGGTTAAGCTGACTACGGCGCGGTATTACACACCCTCCGGACGTTCCATACAAGCCGAAGGCATTGCTCCGGACGTGCCTATCTCGAAAGTGAAGCTGGAGATGGCTGCCCAGTCCGAGTTTTCTCCAATCAAGGAAGCCGATTTGGTTAACCATCTTGAGAACGGAAACGAGAAGACGCTCAAGAAAGACGAGACCAAAGGAGGGGAGAAAAGCGAAGAGGCCTTAGCTTTGCAGGACTATCCGCTGAACGAAGCGCTCAACCTCTTAAAGGGCATCAACATCATGCGGTATGGCAATAAAAAGAACTGAGCCGCAGCATGGCTTGCGGATTGATGCGACTTTGAGGTGATTGCTCAATCATCCCCGGCTTGCCGGGGATGATTGAATTGTAGAAAGCCGTTTTTATCGGCTGACAATGATCGGGGGGGGGGCTTGCCGAAGCGCGGTTTGTTTTGAATTTGCCCCAAGCCATCTGTTAAGTGCGTCGTCGATAAAGCGGCTCTTTAATGTCCGAAGCCGCTTGATATTTCACCGTGAACTCTTGTAGCGCAGGCAGCATTTCATGCAAGCTCGCGGAGTTGTTCGGCTCGAAAGCGTTTACCCCTACCCGGCTCAGAAAGAACATCTGATCCCTGATAAAGTCTCCGCGGGCCCGAAGTTCGCCGCCATATCGGTAGCGGTCCCGCAAGAGTCGAGTCAGAGAGAAACCTCGGCCATCGGTGAAATGGCGGAAGTCCAAGACGATTATCGAGAAATATTTAAGATCACCGACAACCTCTTCAAGCTTATCCTCACTGTTAAGGCGCAGCCCTAAAGGAACGCCGCAAGCGAGCAGACGATCCTTTTCGCTCTTCCAGCGTAGCAGCGAAACCGTTATGGCTTGCTCCGGCATGATTTCGTCATCGCCCAAGTGTCGCCAGTCGTTTGCGACGATATGGCCGTCTTTAATGATCTCCATAAACTCGCTCCTGGAAGGGTTGTATGCCAACACGTCGAACCGTTTCGAGAAATGCCTCGTCTTCGAGCCGCAGCTCTCGATAAGTCTGGAAAATGGCTTCTACAGCATGGGAAACTTGGTCCTTGGCCACCGAGGGACCCAGGCGGTCGCCGAGGGAGGCATCTTTGCCGGATGAGCCACCTAGGGTAATCTGGTACCACTCTTCCCCTTTTTTATCGACGCCCAAAATGCCGATGTGGCCCACGGTGTGATGCCCGCAGCCGTTCATGCAGCCCGAGACATTGATCCGGATATCGCCCAAATCGTAGAGATAGTCCAAATTATCGAAAATCTGCTGAATGCCGTTGGCAATAGGAATCGATGTCGCGTTCGCCAATGAGCAGAAATCGAGACCGGGGCAGCAGATGATATCCGTCGCCGTGCCGATGTTTGGTGTTGCCAGCTCCAGAGATTTAAGACGTTGCCAGAGCTCGTGCAAATCGGCCTGCCTGACATCGGCCAGGACGAGATTCTGCGTGTGGGTAACGCGAATTTCGCCAAAGCTATAATGATCGGCCAAATCGGCTACCGCATCCATCTGGCTTTCACTCAGATCCCCCGGCGGTTTTCCAGGCGCTTTCAAAGAGAGGACAACAACCCGATAGCCCGGCGTTTTGTGGGGAAGAGTATTGTGACGGAACCAGGCGGCAAAGTGGCTGTCCTGCGCCGTTTTTTCCGCTAACAAGGAATCATCAATTAGCGTCTCGTAGGGCGGTGGTTGGAAAAACGCCTTGATCCGTTCGATCTCTTCAGGGTCCAGCAGGAGATCGTCCTTGATTGCGGTCCATTCGGCCTCGACCATTTCGGTGAACTTTTCTTTTCCCAGTTCCTTGACCAAGATCTTAATTCGCGCCTTGAATTTGTTGTCGCGACGTCCGAAGCGGTTGTAAACGCGAAGAATTGCTTCGAGATAAGACAGTAGGTGCTTTTTTTCGAGAAAGGGCCGAATTGTCACGCCGATGATCGGTGTCCGCCCGAGGCCGCCGCCTACCAGTACTTCGAAGCCTATCTCGCCTTGATCGTTTTCAACGAGCTGCAAGCCGATATCGTGCACCTGAGTTGCGGCTCGGTCCTTAACGGCACCATTAACGGCGATCTTGAACTTGCGCGGCAGAAAACTGAATTCCGGATGGAGGGTGGACCACTGCCGGATAATTTCACAATAGGGACGTGGATCCTCGAGTTCGTCTCCGCTGACTCCCGCAAGATGATCGCTGGTGACGTTACGGATGCAATTACCGCTAGTTTGAATGGCATGCATCTGCACCGAAGCGAGATTGCTCAGAACATCCGGCACCTCTTCGAGTTTCGGCCAGTTGAACTGAATATTCTGCCGCGTCGTGAAATGGCCGTAACCTTTGTCGTAGGTTCGTGCAATGTGTGCCAGCATGCGGAGTTGGCGCGACGAGAGCAGGCCGTAAGGAACGGCAATGCGCAGCATCGGTGCATGCTTTTGGATATATAAGCCATTCATCAAGCGAAGAGGCCGGAACTGATCTTCGCTGAGCTCTCCCTTCAAGAACCGTTCAGTTTGACCCCTAAATTGAGCGGCGCGCTCATTTACTAAGGTCTGATCGTAATTGTCGTACTGGTACATATATGGAAGAAATCCGTCTGCGCTAGGCAAAAAAAGCCCGAGTAATTCGGTAGGAAAAACTATAGCATGGGGGCGTAAATAGGAAAAAATAATAAAACCGGATATATCTATGAATTTACTTCATATCGGCTGTGCCTGTAAACGCCGTCCTTGCACTGCAAATCCGCCCAAATCCAAAGTGCGGAAAAAGTTTTTGGTTATTCATTCGCCAACTCTTCCTTTATATAATGCGTGGCTGTTTTGACTGGGGGCTCGTGCTGCTTGATGGCAGTGGCGCAGACGTTTTTTCAAAAACATCGAAGAGGGCTTAGCTTTGTTACGCGCATTCGTTTTACTCTCGCTGCTATTTCTTTTGCCTGATTTGGCGTCAGCCGAGGAATCGGAAGTTTTGGGGCTGACTGGCACGCATCGGGGCCTTTACTGCGTTTTGATCTTCATCATTGCGTACGCATTCGTGATGACTGAAGAATTTACCCATGTGCGAAAATCGAAACCAGTCATCCTCGCCGCTGGCATCATTTGGGCGCATGTCGCTTATCTCGCGGCCAGCAACAGCGTTCCGCCGGAGCAGGTACACAAGGCTTTCGAGCATGACCTGCGCGAATACGCCGAGTTGTTCCTATTCTTGTTAGTGGCCATGACCTACATCAATGCCATGGCCGAGCGAAACGTATTCGAGGCCCTGCGCTCCTGGCTCGTGAGCCGCAAGTTCGGTTATCGCAAGCTGTTTTGGATCACTGGCGTGATCACTTTCTTCCTGTCCTCGGTGGCCGACAACCTAACGTCGGCTCTCTTGGTAGGCGCCGTGGTGATGGCTGTAGGGGCCAACAGCCCACGCTTCGTAGCTTTAGGCTTCATCAATCTGGTGAGCGCGGCCAATGCGGGCGGTGCCTTCAGTCCTTTCGGCGATATCACCACGCTGATGGTCTGGCAAGCCGGCAAGGCGGAGTTCTTCGACTTTTTCGCGCTGTTCATTCCGTCGGTGGTGAATTTCGTCGTACCCGCGGTGTTCATGCACTTCGCGATTCCGGATGAAGCACCCAGTTTCCCGGAAGAAGAGCAGGTCAAGATGAAGGAAGGTGCCCTGGTCATTTGCGGCTTGTTCGCCCTCACCATTACCACCGCCGTCAGCTTCAAGCAATTCCTGCATCTTCCGCCGTTCTTGGGCATGATGGTTGGGCTCTCCTTTCTCATGTTCTACGGTTACCGTTTGAAGCTGCTATTTAGCGCCGAGAATGGAAGGTTCGATGTGTTTGCTCATGTCCGCGATGCGGAATGGGATACTTTGCTGTTCTTCTTCGGTGTGGTCTTCGCGGTTGGCGGTTTAGGTTACATCGGTTATTTGGAACTCGCTTCCGTGGCTATGTACGATGGACTCGGAGCGACGACGGCCAATATTCTGATCGGCGTGCTTTCCGCTATTGTCGACAACATTCCGGTCATGTTCGCGGTATTGAGCATGAATCCCGACATGGATATCTACCAGTGGATGCTCGTGACCTTGACCGCCGGCGTGGGCGGGACCATGCTGTCGATCGGTTCGGCTGCGGGTGTGGCCCTCATGGGGACCTCCCGCGGCATGTACACCTTTTTCAGCCATCTGCGCTGGACGCCGGCCATCATTGCCGGCTATGCCGCAAGCATTTTGACCCACTACTGGATCAACGGCTAACGCCGCTTAAGTTCGTTTAAACAAGGCGTAGCCGTTATCGGCGGCTACGCCTTGTGTCCGATTCACGCCTTTCCCAAGCATCGAGCAAGATTGCCACCAGCATATCGGCGAGCACGTTCACGCCGGATCGGAGCCGCGCGAGGATCCAGTCGACCGGCGCGATCAGAGGGATTGCAGCGGCTACGATAGTTTCCGGCAAACCTGACGCACTCAGCACCAGCGGAAGGATAATCAATCCCGCTTCTGGAATACCTGCGACACCGACACCGGCCATGAGTGCCGAGAGCACGATGACGGTTTGTTGTCCGGCTCCAAGCTCATAGCCTAAAGCCTGTGCTAGGAACAGCGCGGCCATGGCCTCATATAGCGTGATGCCGTCGTTATTAAGATTTGTGCCGGCGCAAACAGCAATGCGTGCAGATGAGTCGGAGACCCCGATGTTTCGCAGGCAGCGCAAGGTAACGGGCATAGCCGCCAAACTGCTGTTCGCCGACAAGCCGGTCATGATGGCATCTGCGCCTTGCTTCAGATAGACGTGCGGCGATTTTCCACCAGCCAGCCACGCCGCTAAGGGATAATAAAGGAGGCCGTGAAGACCCAGGCCAAGGGTTATCACACCGAGAAACCCACCTAAATCCGCAAAAATTTCCAGACCGGTTTTTCCGACGACTTGAGCCACGAGACCGAATACGGCAAACGGGACCATTTCGACGACCCAAGCAAGCACCTTGGCCAAAACCTGGTAGACCGACGATACAAATCCTTCTAGTGGCCGGATATCCGCGATGTCGCTCTCGCCTTGGCGATCTTTAAGCCAGCGTAGGGCGGCACCGAACAACAGGGCGAGCAGTACTACCGAAATCACGTTATTGCCGGCGAGCGGTTCGATGAGGCTTTGAGGGATGTAGGCGCCGAGGTTCTGCAAAGGATTGAGTGATGCGACCGGCACCGGTTTTGAATTTGTAGGAGCGGAGTTGCCGGAAACATGCGCGGTAAGCTGCTCTATCCGGTCCCGCCACGCCAGCCCCGGCTCTATTACGTTCATCAGAAGCAATCCAATGGCGCAAGCCACCGACACATTGATGAGGCAAATCGTCACCAGTCGTCCGCCGCTTTTTGCGGAGATGTGAGTCCGCGCGAATGCATCGAGAATGGCGAAAAGAATGAGCGGCACGGCAAGCGCCTTGAGTAGTCGGATCACGAGCATTCCAAGCTGCCCGAGATGGTCGTTTCGAAGCCCCCAGAAATAAGCTTCATCGCCTCCGAAGATGCCGAGCAACGCACCCAACGCGACACCCATCAGTACGCGTAGGGACAAGGGCCATCGTATTACTTTCATGTTCACGTTTTGTTTATCGAAAGCATGGAGATTCTCGTCTTGCCTCAAGACTGAGGCGGCTGGCGTAGCTTAAGGCGATGTCTAGGACAGTCCAAGGAGGGCGGGCAAGGTGGTCGTTTCAGCCTAGCGTGGTCTCTTATATGTGTATGTGGCTCTGATTTGCCGTCTGTGCTAGGGATTTGTCCAGATTGACGGTACTTTTGCTTGCTGCTTACATCGTTCCGATAAGGTTGTCCTCTATCTGATAACTGCCAGGATTAGAGGAGACGAAGCTCGGACAGCAATGGGCGGAGTCTTCATTCATCGGACAAGGAGGAGTCGAATCATGAGAATTATCATCTTCAGTTTGTTGTGTCTTGCCAGTCTTATCGGCTGTGACGGAGCCGGACGCTCAACCGAGAAGAAGGTTCCTGTGGATCAAGTGCCGCCGGCAGTAAGGGCAACGGCGGACAAGGCAGTGCCTGGAGTCAAATGGGAGAAAGCCGAAACGGAGACCGAACAGGGCCAGGCCATTTACGAGCTAAAAGGGCGCGATTCATCGAATCGGGAAGTCGAGGTCGAGGTGACTCCGGAGGGGGCGTTGGTGGAGGCCGAGACTGAGATTCCATTGGAAGAGGTCCCCATTGTCGTCCGTGAAGCATTGAAAGCAAGGCTGCCCAATTTTAAACCGGAAGAGGTTGAATCAGTCACCAAGGGAATCGGCCCCTCCGGATACGAATTCGAAGGACGGGACGAAAGAAATAAGAAGATCGAGGTATTTATTTCGACGGATGGAACTCAGGTGACTCTTGAGGAAGATAGCGACTGAGCGCCGTAATATCTTAAGCTTGTTAATTTTTCGTATTACTCCGCATGACCACCACACGATGGAGTCAGCGTGAGGGTAGGTAGCTGCCGCATTGCCATATTGAAATCAAGGTTCGGTTCAGTGATGGCGGCGCCAGTTTTCATCCGGCGCCGCTGATGCAGTTTTGCATTCGGTTTTTAAGGTTAGCTGGGTGTCGTGCTTGACGTGAATGCGTCGCAGGCAATGTCTTTCATGGATGCGCCCGCCAGAAAGGCTTTTTTTTGCGCGGCTTTTACCATTTCCGGGTGCCCGCACAGAAAAACTCGCCACCCCGTCAAGTTGGACACCTCGTTCAAAGCGACTTGGTGGGCCCTTCCGCTGGCGAATCCTTTCGGAGCATGTCCTCCCGAAAGGCACGGCGTATACTCGAAATTGGAGTGGATTCGGGTAAGTTCTCGCAGTTGATCGGTTAGGTAGAGACCGTTCCGACTCCGGCTGCCGTGAAACAGTCTGATCGGCCCGGTATGGCCTTGCGCAAGAGCGTCTCGAACGATGCCGTAAAGCGGAGCCAGTCCGCTGCCCGTGCCGATCAGCAGCAGGCCTTGCTCAGGCGACCCGGGTAGATAAAAGCAGTCGCCGCTCGGACCTTGAATGTCGACCGTATCACCGGGACGCAAGGCGTCGTGTACCCAATTGCTTACCTTTCCTTCCGGTACTCGCCGCACGTGAATATGAATATGAGGATCTTCAGTCGGTAGGCTGGCGAGAGAATAGCTGCGTGCCAAGTGTTTGCCCTGATACAGGTTAATAAATTGCCCGGCCCGGTATTCTATCTGTTCGTGCGATTGCAAACTGACGTGCATGATCTCGGCATTCAGAAGCTCCATGCCTACGATAGTCGCCGGAGTCCGAGCAATCTCGTGACTGGGCAACGAGACTGAAAGGCTTTCTTCCGGATTGCAAATACAAGCCAGAAAATAATTCCTTGCTTTCAGTGCTGGTTTCAGCCCTTTCTGTGAAGCTTCCGGAGGATGCCCGGCCTCCGCCCGCATCAGACAGGTTTGGCAAACACCGGAGCGACAAGCGAATGGCACGGATGCGCCGTGCTCAGTCAAGCACTCGAGGACGGATTGGCCGTCACGCAACGGATAGGTCTGTCCATCGTAGCGGATGTCGGGCATAGAGAATCTCCCCAGAATGAACGGCGAGTTATCGCCCGAGAACGTCGTTCCGCGTGCTTTCGGCGATCGCGGCAGCTTCGGCGATGAGTTCTTCCGGTACGTTGAGTTCTTGCATGGTCGCGGCGAGGTTCTCCATCACCGCGTCAAAATGGGAGTCGTTCAATCCGTTCTTGACAAGATGAGCGTGGCCTTTGCGCATGTCGAGTCCTGAATAGTGATGGGGGCCGCCAAACGCCATGGTCAAAAATGCCTTTTGCTTCGCCGCTTGTGCCGCCATATCGACGCCTTCAAAGAAATGAGCGATTCGGTCGTCGCTCAAAACTTTGCGGTAAAAAATATCGACCGCGGCATCTACCGCAGCCTCTCCCCCTAATTTTTCAAAAAGACTCTGACTCATTTAGAGTTCTCCAAAACTATGCTTTTCTGTTAATCATGCGGCATTAATACATCTTTAAGTACATAAAAAAACGCGTAAATCGCGTTTGTTGTATCTAAGATGCATGAGATGTCCATGTTATGAGGCGATTGCCTGCCCTGTCAACTTATGAATGTCTGTGCGTTGCGAGACTCGGCAAAAGGGCCGAAAATCGGAACGTGCAATTGCCGCCGAAACCCGCGTCAAACAGCGCGCACCCAATGTCTCGGCAAGTTCTGCCGGTCGGCAGGGCAAGAGTTATTTGTCCAATTGAATTGCTGGCTGCGGCGTGCGTCCGTTTCAACTAGGGGTACTAATTTTTTACGACGTTCAGAGGAGATTTTTGCAGTGAAAAAGATTTTTCTGATTCTGGGGATCGCAGTCGTTGCGTCATTTGCCTGGGCGGAGCAGCCTGGTGTAGCTCCGTCTCCGAATGGGATTACGATCCCACAAAATTACAAAGACTGGCGGTTAATCGCCGTTTCGCAGCGCCCTGAGACCGGTACGCTCCGTGCTGTTTTGGGCAATGACGTGGCTATAGCTGCGGCGAGAGCCGGAAATACCAAGCCTTGGCCCGATGGAGCGGTCCTGGCCAAGCTGGTGGTGAAACAAAAGAACCATCCTAAGTATCCGACGGCCATGGTACCGGGTGAATTTGTCCATGCCGAGTTTATGATCAAGGATTCGGCCAAATACGCTTCGACCGGCGGCTGGGGCTTTGCCCGCTGGCTGGGGGAGAAACAGGAACCTTACGGAAAGGACGCGAATTTCGTTCAGGAATGCGTCGGTTGTCACACGACCGTTCAACAAAACGACTGGGTATTCACTGGGCCGATCAATTTGCCCTGACCGCTTAGGGCGAGAAAGAGGCGCTATTCGCCGAATCGGCAGGCGATTGTTTGGGAATTGACTCAGGTACATGTAAAATGCGCCTCTTAATTTAAGAGGCTGCCCGTCACTGCTAGTTGCAAGATAGATTGGACCGGTTTGGCGTAACGGTGAAACCGCACGTGTAGAGCCGAGTCCAATAACGAGCGAAACAGGCTGTTACCTGGTAACCCATACAGCTTACAGGAAAATTTGAAATGACTTTCGTAGTAACCGAAAACTGCATCAAGTGCAAATTCACTGATTGCGTCGATGTATGCCCGGTCGACTGCTTTCATGAGGGGCCGAATTTCCTGGTCATCGATCCTGATGAATGTATCGATTGCACTTTATGCGAGCCTGAATGTCCCGCGAACGCAATTTACTCCGAGGATGAAGTTCCGGAGGGCCAGGAGCAATTCATTCAGTTGAATGCCGAACTTTCGAAAACGTGGCCGAGTATCACGGAAGTCAAGCCCGCTTTGGAAGACGCGGATGAGTGGAACGGCAAACCGAACAAGATGCAATATCTGGAGAAATAGTCTGAGGTCGCCGGCGGCGATGAATTTATGTGGCGAGGATTCGGTAGGGGCTGATGATTCGTCTTTTTGTCGCGTAGGCTGAAAATTTTCAATCAGTTTGTCGAGGGCGCTGTTGAAGCCAACAGCGCCTTTTTTTATCGTGATGTACGTGATCAGTTTTTAAAACAAAAGCTTATCAGCAACAGTTACCGCCTTTGCTATCGCTCACGACTTGTCGTCCGCCCTTGGAAACCTGAACTGGTCGTCAAGTGCCGGGAGGGGCGCAGGCTACAGGTTCCCGTAAAACATACGGTTCGATGCCGATGAAGTCGTCTTTGTAAGGCCCTACGGTAATCATGCAGTAAGTGCGTTCGCACACCGTGATGCGCTCGCAGCGCGGAAAGATATGCCCTTCCTCGTCCCGAACCTCTCTGTAGGGGCCGCGGTAAATGACCGCATGCCCTCGGTCGATGCAGTCCTTGCCTTCACCTTTTACGGTGGTCTCGGTTACCGATCGGAATTCGATGCCCTCGATGGTTTGCCACGGTGTCGTATCCCGTTTGTCCAGCTTTACGGCAGCGAAGCCTGCCTCAACCAATACTTCCAAAAATTCCTGCTCCTAAAATGCCCCGGAAATGCAACCGCCCATAGTTTCGGATCGGTTTTGAGATGAGCGGGAATCGGTTCGTTGGAAACGATATCTGCAATGGCGATCCGTCCGCCGGGTTTGAGTACACGGTAGATCTCGTGCACCAATTGCTGTTTGTCGTTGTCGTCCACCAAATTGAGAACGCAATTGGAAATGACCAGATCGACTGATCGATCCGGGATCAGTGGCCGAGTGCGGCGTTGAGTCGCTTGCCAAGCCTTGAGCTCGGCAAGGTCCGCGGCCGTCTGCATCGGATGCTCCTTTAAATAATCTTCCATAGCGGACAGATCCAGTGCCAAATCTTGGATGTAGCCCTTTAGGAAACGCACTCGATCGCCGCCTTGCTTGCCTGCCATTTCGACCTGATATTTCCGGGCGAGTGTCAGCATCGCGTCGTTCATGTCGATGCCAGTTTCTTGGCCCTTGTCACCCACAAGCTGAGCCGCCATGCAGCAAATCTTTCCGCCGCCGGCCCCTCAAGTCGAGCACGCTATCGCCCTCTCTGACGTAACGGGATGGGGCGCCGCAGCCGTAATTCTTTTCAATGATTTCCTCTGGGGCAGGAGCTTCAATGGCTCCTTGTCGTAATCCGCGGGACGACATAGCGGGCTTCCGTTTCCCGCGCTCGGGCCGAGTAATGCTCCAAAACGCTCGCTTTGACATGTGTGAGCCTCCCTATTTGCCGTTGAAGAGCTCGCCTGAACGGCGTTTACCATTCACTCCAGAATCTTACTTGGATATATAGGCATTTGCCGAACTCCAAGATCGAGCGGGCTAGTTCTTGCGATTTATTTGCCCTTAGAGTTGAGCCTCACGAAATGATGCTATTGGAAAGAGTATAATTTTCGTTTTCCTCGATTCTTCGGGATGAAGCTCAAGACGCCATGAAATTGCAGCAATTACGCTACATCTGGGAAGTCGCTCAGCATGAATTGAATGTCTCTGCCACGGCTGACAGTCTTTATACGTCGCAGCCCGGAATTAGTAAGCAAGTCCGGCTTTTGGAGGATGAGCTCGGGCTTCCGATTTTTGCGCGGAATGGCAAGCACCTGACGGAAATTACGGCAGCCGGCAAACAGATCGTGGCCATTGCCGGAGAAATCCTGGGCAAGGTTCAGGATATAAAGAACATCGCGCAGGAGCATCGCGATAACAAGGTCGGTTCGCTGTCCATCGCCACCACGCATACCCAAGCGCGCTATGCGCTTCCGCCAGCCATAAAGGAGTTTATGCGCCGTTACCCTGGGATCAAACTCAATATAAACCAGGGCACCCCGATGCAGATTTCGGAATTGGCCTCGCGTGGCGTGGTCGATATGGCGATTGCCACCGAAGCGATGGAACTCTTCGAGAATCTTGTCATGCTGCCGTGTTATCAATGGAATCGCTGTGTCCTAGTGCAGCAAGGGCATCCATTGACGGAAAAGGCGGAGCTTACTCTTCGGGATGTCGCCGAATATCCCATCGTGACTTACGTCTTCGGCTTTACCGGACGCTCGCAGCTGGATCAGGCGTTCGAAAAGGCCAATCTGCATCCCCAGTTGGCTTTGACCGCGGTGGATGCGGATGTGATTAAGACTTACGTGAGACTCGGTTTGGGGGTTGGGATCGTGGCCAAGATGGCTTACGATCCGGTTGCGGACGCAGACCTAATTCCGCTCGATGCCAGCCATCTGTTCGGCCTGAGCACCACCAAGATCGGATTGCGACGGGACATGTTCATCCGCGGTTTCATTTACGAATTCATCCGCTTATTCGCGCCGCATCTGACGCGGGAGTTGGTTGAACAAGCGATGGCTCAGCGCGAGCAAAGAGACGTCGATGCCTTGTTCGAGAATATTGCGTTGCCGGTGCGCTAACGTGTTGGTGTCGAGCTTCGTAAATCGGTATCGATCTTTAAGCCGTTTCGGCTGTTTTTAGATTCCCGGCATGTAGACCGCATTCTTTCTTACCGGCATCTTCCCACCACCAGCGGCCTTCGCGTTCGTGCTGATTAGGGAGAATCGGCCGGGTGCACGGTTCGCAGCCTATGCTGACGAAACCTTTGCGATGCAGCTCGTTAAAGGGCACGTCATAGGCTTCGATGTAATCCCACACCTGCGCCGATGACCAGTTCGCGAGCGGATTGAATTTGATCAGGCGGTGATCGGTTGCGGAAAATACTTCATCCAATTCGATCTCCGCCAAATTTTGTCGAGTCGGGTTCTGGTCACGTCGTTGGCCGGTAATCCAAGCGTCTAGCTGACGAAGCTTGCGCCGAAGCGGTTCGACTTTACGGATGCCGCAACATTCGTGATGGCCGTCTTTGTAGAAACTGAATAAGCCCTTCTCTTTGACTAAAGCTTCGAGCGGCTCGCGATTCGGCGAAAGAACGTCCAATTGAATGGGGTATCGTTCCCGAACCGTCTCGATCAATCGGTAAGTTTCGGCGTGCAAGCGACCGGTATCCAAGGTGAAGACCTGAATGCCAGGCTTGAGCTTGCTGGCCAGGTCGATTAACACCACGTCCTCGGCGCCGCTGAAAGAAATGGCGATATTATCGAACCAGGTGAGCGCCGCCTTGAGAATGACGCGAGGATTCTTTCCGGCCAACTCGTTTTTTAGGTGATCGAGATCGAAGAATTCAGTGCTCATATCGTGTTAGGGGAGAAACTGTAACAGATAAGGTAACACACGAGATCCGATCCCCAAAAATTCTAAAAGTTACTTTTGATATAGAAAAACGGGATAAGACCAGAAGAAAAAGCCCCGCCGTTTCCGGCGGGGCTTTTTGATGGTGTCGACTGCAGAAACGGTCGATTACATCATGTCTTCCATGCCAGCGCCCGGCATGCCGGCAGCCTTTTCTTTCTTCGGCTGTTCGGCCACCATGGCTTCGGTGGTGAGCATCAAGCCGGCCACGGAAGCCGCGTTCTGCAAGGCGGAACGGCTGACCTTGGTCGGGTCCAGGATACCCATTTGGATCATGTCGCCGTATTCACCCGTAGCCGCGTTGTAGCCGAAGGTGCCTTCGCCTTCCTGAACCCGGTTCAGGACAACCGAAGCCTCTTCACCCGCATTGGCCACGATCTGACGCAACGGCTCCTCGATCGAACGACGCAGGATGGCAACGCCCACAGTTTGGTCGTGGTTCTTGCCTTGCAGGTCTTTCAGTGCTTTTTGAGCACGGATGAAAGCGACGCCGCCACCCGGAACGATGCCTTCTTCAACCGCGGCGCGGGTTGCGTGTAGCGCGTCTTCCACACGAGCTTTCTTTTCCTTCATCTCGACTTCGGTGGCTGCGCCGACCTTGATTACGGCCACACCGCCAGCCAGTTTGGCTACACGCTCTTGTAGCTTCTCGCGATCGTAGTCCGAGGTGGTATCTTCGATCTGTTTGCGGATTTGCTCGACGCGAGCCTTGATGTCTTCGGCTTTGCCGGCGCCATCGACGATAGTGGTGTTTTCCTTGTTGACCTGGATCTTCTTGGCGCTGCCGAGATCGCCCAGATCGACCTTCTCGAGGCTCAGACCCAGTTCTTCGGAGATGACGCGCCCGCCAGTCAGGACGGCGATGTCTTCCAACATGGCCTTGCGGCGGTCACCGAAGCCCGGCGCTTTAACGGCGCAAACCTTGATGATGCCGCGCATGGTGTTGACCACCAAGGTTGCCAGCGCTTCGCCCTCGACGTCTTCGGCAACGATCAACAGCGAACGGCCGGATTTCGCCACTTTTTCAAGCAGCGGCAGCAAGTCGCGGATGTTGGAGATTTTCTTGTCGTGCAGCAGGATGTACGGGTTCTCGAGCTCGACGCTCATGGTTTCCTGCTGGTTGATGAAATAGGGCGAGAGATAGCCGCGATCGAACTGCATACCCTCGACGACGTCCAGCTCGTTGTCCAAACCGGAGCCTTCCTCGACGGTGATCACGCCTTCCTTACCCACCTTGTCCATGGCGTCGGCGATGATTTTGCCGATGCTCTCGTCGGAGTTGGCGGAGATGGTGCCGACCTGGGCGATCGCCTTGCTGTCGGTGCAGGGCTTCGAGAGTTTCTTCAGCTCTTCGACGACCACGCCGACCGCCTGATCGATGCCCCGTTTGATGTCCATCGGATTTGCGCCCGCCGCCACAGATTTCAAGCCTTCGCGGACAATGGCCTGGGCCAGAACGGTGGCCGTGGTGGTGCCGTCGCCGGCGACGTCGGACGTCTTCGAAGCGACTTCCTTCACCATTTGGGCGCCCATGTTTTCGAACTTGTCTTTCAGCTCGATCTCTTTTGCGACCGAAACGCCGTCTTTGGTGACGGTCGGTGCGCCGAAGCTCTTTTCGAGCACGACATTGCGGCCTTTCGGGCCCAAGGTCTGCTTCACGGCGTCGGCCAGAACGTTAACGCCGGCCAACATGCGCTGGCGAGCGTCATCGGAAAAACGGACTTCTTTAGCTGCCATCAGTTAATTCCTCCAAAAATCAGTCTGAACGTTAAGGTCGCAGGTTAGGCTTCGAATACGCCCATGATGTCGTCTTCGCGCAGCATCAGGTATTCGGTGCCGTCGATTTTGACTTCGGTACCGGCATATTTGCCGAACAAGACTTTGTCACCGACTTTTACATCCAGCGCGCGCACCTGACCGTTATCCAGGGCTTTGCCATTTCCTACAGCAACCACTTCACCTTTAATCGGCTTTTCCTTCGCGGTGTCGGGAATGACGATTCCGCCTGGAGACGTTTTTTCTTCTTCCCAGCGTTTTACGACGATACGGTCATGCAAGGGACGAATTTTCATGATGACTGTGTTCTCCTTGAAGAAGGTTGAATCTCGAAAAACTATATTGTGGTGTTAGCACTCTCTATCGAGAGCTGCTAACAATATAGTGATCGGCTTTCGGTTTTCAAGAGGCCGAATATGAAATTTAGATGACAACCCACCGGGGGCGAAGATCAGTCTAGCGGCGAAAGAACAGATTGATCAGCAGCGTCAGCACGAGGCTGATGATGATCATGGATGTGATAGGGATAAAGATGTACCGGTTTTCGTTCTGAATCCGAATATCGCCGGGAAGCTTCCCGAACCAGCCGAAGAGTCCCGGTGCAAAGGATAGGATCAGGCCGAGCAGAAGTAAGCCGATACCCGAGTAGATGAGAATTTTCCCGAACGACATTGTTCAAGTCCTCTTTGAAGTTTCGTCGTCATCAATCAAGTAGACCGTCGCGACCAGCAAGAGTGCTGCGATACCTAGTAGCCACCGGATATCGGTCGCGACAGTCTTGAGTTCGACAAATTCCGGGGCGCGTAGCGCACCCGTGAGACCTTCCGGCGTTTCCAGGCGATGATAGCGGAGGCCGGTCATCGTACTCAGTTCGCGCAGATGGTTTTCGTCCAGCCAGGAAAGATAATAGCCCTCGCGCGGCAGACGGGGCGTAGTATCGGTTGTTTCGTAGGCGGTGCTGGATTCCGGCATTTGGGCGATATCGGTGTTTTCCCAATAACCGATGAGCCGGTTTTCGCGATCGTATTTCGGGACGGTGGTCGGGTGCAATCCGCCTACACCCACGATCAAGCCGGCGATTTCTCCCGGTTTCCCGAAAAACGTCGGCCGTATCGTTTGCGGCGGTGCTTCCTGGCCGTCGGTAAAGAGTGCCACCCGAATGCCGGGGTCGCGGTTTTTGATGTCCCGGATCGCCGCATAAATCCCTTGTGCGATAAAGCTGTTGGCCGCCCAGGCCATGCGCCAATCGACATGGGCGAGCACATCGTCGATCACGGCCAGATGTTCGCAAACTTCGATGGGTTCAAACAGCAGCTGAACGCTTTGGGTCGTGAAAAGGCCAAGTCCGATTTCCGAGCCGCAAGGCAGATCATGCACCGCCCGGCGGATTGATTCCTTGGTGAAATTGAGCCGGTCCGCCGGCATGTTTTCGACATGGTAATCACGAACATTCATGCTCTGCGTGATGTCGATGACGAACGCATAGCGATAGACCTGTAGCGGCAGCGAGAATTTCGGATCGGCAAAGGTCAGGGCCGTAAGCGCGGCGGCGACGAGCAGCGCCGCCGTTCGCCAGTTCCGGCGAAAGAGTCGCGTCGTCACGGCGCGCCACCCGGAATGGTGGGCACCGTGGCGAATATGCTGGATTTTGCCCCGTGCCAATCCGCCTTTTCCCGCTCCTTGGCCGGCGGCGTGATCCGATGGGCGTATTCGAGATTGAAGCGGGCATTCCAGTTATCCGGATTCAGCCGTAGAGCCTTTTGCAGCTGCTCCTTGGCCAGCGCGACCAGCGTGTTGACGCGGACGTATTCCAAAACGCCCTTGGCGTTCCACAGTTCGGCGGCTTCGCGAAGATAGAGCGTCCCTAGATTGTAATGAACCTGTTCGCGAAGGCGCTCGTCGCCCCGGTCGAGAATGCTGGTGTAAAGACGCAAAGCTCCTTGTATCTCGCCCGATCGTTCGAGCTGATGAGCTTTGGCGAATACCAGAACGGGCGGTGTTTCGTCGTCGATCTCGACCCGTTCCGGTTGGGAGAGTAGCGTGTTTTGGCGGGCGATGCGGAAAACGGCGTAACTTTCGTAAATGACTCCCGTCAGCAGCACTGCTAAAAGGCCCCAGACCGGCGCCGGCGAGCGCCATATTCGCATCAAGCGGACCATGACTTCACCTCCAAGGCCTTGGCGCCGAGCAGGAGCGACAGAAACGCCAGGGCTGCGGCATAGCAGTAGCCGGAGACGTCTTGGCGCGGCAGTTTTTCCAGATAATGCAGCGGAAGATTTTTCAATTGCTCGACCTCTTGGATCGCGCGCTGCAGCGCTTCCGGATTCTCGGCCTCGAAAGCCCGATAAGGCACGCCGAGGTTTTGGAAATATTGATGAAGAAAATATTCCGGGGTCGTGCTTTCGCCCGGATTGGCCGGTCTCTCCGAAAGACGTCCACTCCTCGGATTGCGAAGGTAAATCCAGTAAAGGGTCGCCTGCGTGTCCTGGAACCACTGCCGAAGCTGGTCGCGGGTTTCCTCTTCGATGCGCGCTGCCCCGTCCGAAACCAGCAGAACGATTCGGGACCCGGTAAACGGCTTTCCGCTGTAAAAATCGAGTGCCATCGCCAGTCCCGGAGCGATGTTGGTTACTCCGTGGCCGCGGCCGCTGGTCGCTTTGATCGCCGCTAAGATCGCCGGTCTATCTTGAGTGAACGGCATGACGTAGATCGGAGCGGCCGAAAAATCGATCATCGCGAATAGGTCGTGCTCCCGCCGGGCAACGAATTCGGCCAGCAGCTTGCGGGCGATAGCGCCTTTGGTTTCCTGTGCACGGCCGCCCATATAGGTGCCGGAAAAATTCTCGTTCATGCTGCTGCTTCGGTCCAGCAGCAGCACGATATGAGCTCCGGCCCCGACTCTTTCTACCCATTGCTCGCGCACATAAGGACCGGCGATGCCCAGGCTGAGACTGAGCGCTGCCGCGGCAGCGCAGAAGCGCAGCAATCGGTCGAGTATCGTCGATAGCGGATCGCTCGGGAGCATTGAGATAGCGGAGTAGGACATCGCGGCTTGCCCGCGTTTAAAAGGGAGCAGGGCGGTAATGCCGAGCAGCAAGGCCCAAGGTGCGGAGAACCCGATGTTCAAACGCGCCTCCGCTCGGCAGCGACACACCGGCGGCATAAGGTTTCCAGCCGGGTAAGCGGATAATCCGCCGGCATAGGCGCATCGGGAGCCGTAAAAAAGACTGTCCGTGATAGGGCGAAGAAACGATCCAACTCGTCACGAAGTTCCGCGAAAGTCGGGCGGCTTGCCAGGAAGGTTTCCAATTCCCCGGCAAATAGCCGAACACCGGCGGTGTCATCCAAGGCTCGGTGCAGGAGCTTGACCGCGGTCCGGTACGCATCGGCATCGACCGGTTTGCGGCCGAGTTTTTTGAGATCTCGTAGGGTGCGCGCAAACGGCGGGGCTACCCTTGTAAAGAACGGCAGCTTGCCGTAGCGCCAGGCGAGAAGCGGCAATACGGCCAGAGTTCCGGCGAGATAGGCGATAAGCCTCAGGCGGTGTGGCTGGCCCGGAAGCGGCTCGGGTGCGACGGATTCGCGGATTTCGACCTTGTCGTCCGCAACATCGGGCGGAATGATCGGTGCGATCATGAGCTCCCAGGGCGGCGTTTGCGTTTCCAGAGGGGCTGGACCCTGAAAACGGATCGGCAATGCCGGGATGCTCAGCTTTTCCGGTTGCCGTATGCCTTTGAACACCTGGTACGTGAGCCGCAGCCGATACTGGGCCCCGTGCTCGTTGGCGATCTTCGACCAGCTGACGGCACGGATATCCAGCCACTCGCTGAGCGCGCCGGGCTTGGGCAGGTATTCGGTTTCCAAGGCATAGCCTTCGGGCACAGTGATGAGGACATCATAGTCGACCGGATCTCCTATGACATAACCGAAATTCCGCGGCGCCGACGGCTCGATACGAGGCGTCAAGTCGGCGGAGCAGGTGAGGGCGGGCGCCAACGAAAGCGCCAGGCTCAAGCCGAAATTCAGTCTAAGTTGCAGGCGCATCGCTCAAGTTCGATAAAAATAACGGGTCAGCTCATCCGGGTCGAAACGGTCGATCAGGAAGAAGGGCTCCCGACCGTGGAGCATGCAAATCTCCCCCAAATCGTTGCGTCGCTTTGCAAATGACGCTCGAACTTTCTCGCGTAGCGCAGGGCGCATGAATAATCGCCGTCTGGCACCGGTCTCAGGGTCCTCGACATAAATGAGACCCCACGAAGGTAGTTGATCGTATTCGGCGCTGTCCCATAAGACCACCGGAACGACATCGTGGCGGACCAGGGTCTTTAGCAGCGTATCGAGATGATCCAAGGCAAAATGAAAATCCGACACGAGAAATATTAAGGATTTCTGTTTCCCGAGATGCGGTGCGACCTCGTTCAGCCCGTCGGAGGATTTGCCCCGCGGGCGGAGGGTCTTCAGGTCCTGCAAGAGTTCGGGCGCGGCGCCCTTGTGCCAGCGTAATGGCAGAACTAAGTCCCAGCGTATCGTGCTGTCGCAGCCTATAAAGCCGAAGAAATCACCGGTGCGGTAGGCGGTATAGGCCACCGACGCGGTAAACTCGGCCAACAGTTCGGTTTTCGATGCCGCGCCCTGAAAACCCATGGATGCCGAAAGGTCGGCGACCACATAAACGGGAATCGCGCTCCGTTGACGAAAAGTTCGCACCATAAGTTGGCCGAAGGGATCGTGCAGCGTGGCGCGTATATCCAGATTTCGCGGATCCGGATTGGTGGTTAAGGGCGCATGACCGGCGAATTCGTAGCCGCCGCCGTGCTGTGCGCTGCGATGGTGTCCGGGGTGGATGCCGGGCGAGCGCCAATTGACGTGGTAATGGAACTCCGGAATCAAGGTGCTCCGACACGTTGCAGAATGCCGTTCATGAGTTCACCGACCAGTTGACTGCGGCGAAGTTCATAAACTGGATTGAAGAAGACCCGGTGAGCGGTCGTGTCCACAAAGACCTGGCGAATGTCCTCGGGGATCAGGCTGGTCCGGTCGTTCAGCCAGGCCGAGACGCGGGCTGCCCGCATCATCATGCTCATCCCCCTGGGGCTGGCGCCGGCCAGAATGAGTTGCCGCATGTCCACGCCGTCTATTTTGATGCCGTAATCCTGAGGTCTTCGAGTTGCCTGCCAGAGATCGAGCGCATATTGCTGCAGCGTGTCGCTGGCTTTGATCTCGCCCTGAATGACGCGGGAGATATCCGCAATGTCTCGATAGGTCAGAATGCCAGGCTGAACGCCCTCGATCAATCGGTCGGTGTCGTGAAACCGGGGGTCGAACACCAAATCGCGTTGCAGAGCCGGATCTTGCGGCGTTTCGATGTGCAACTCCATCAGGAAACGGTCGCGGGCCGCCGAGGGAATTTCAAAGGTTTCTTCCTTCTCGACCCGGTTACGGTCGGCGAACACTTGGAGGTGCGGGAAAAAATACTCCCGGTTGAAGGCGGTTATGCTGCGTTCGGCCATGACCCTGAGCAGCAAGGAATGCACTTGGGGGCGGGCCCGGTTCACCTCGTTGAAGAAGAAAACCGAAAGCTGTTCGCCATGTTTGATAATCGGGCCCGGATCGACCTGCGGTTTGCCTACTTCGTTGATGTAGGTATGGTAGATGAGATCGTTCGGCATCAGATCGATGGTGCCCTCGATTCGCTCGTAAGCGCCGCCCAATCCGCGCGCGACCGCGCGCAGCAAAGTGGTCTTGCCGACCCCTACGTCGCCTTCCAGCATCACGTGGCCGCGGGAAAAAACCGCCAGAGCGATTTGGTGGATGACATGGTCGAGACCGATGACGGCCTTTCCAATTTCCAGCTCAAAGTTCAAAGCGCGTCGTCGCCAGTCGGCGAGCAGCGTATCTTTGTCGTAGTGGGACATAGGGCAGAAGGGGGCCGATGGTATATAAAGAGGCGCGCAGCAGGCGGATAAATAGACTACAGCATCGGAGGCGCAAAGGAAAAACCCCGCAATGCGGGGTTTTTGTCGGCTTTGACTGTCAGTCGATCGCTTTTTAGGAATGCGTGGCGTAATCCTGCGATCTGGAGATTCTTAAGCGGCGCCGGTCTCGGTTTGTTTTTCCGAACCGATGAGCGGATCGAAGCGCTGAATTTGGCTGTAGCCAAAGGAGATCAACTGAATACCGATATCGACCACCAGTTTGTAAAGTTCAGGCATGCGCGAGATGAGATAGCCGATGTAGCCCAAGGCCGAGATGCCGAGTCCGGCGGCGAGGACGGTCGGCAAGCCGATGCCGTGGAAGATGCGGATAATCTGGGTCAGAATGTCCAGTGGCAACAGCAGCATGACGCCAAAGTAAACCAGAGTCATAAAGGTGAATAACACGAATACCACGAACTTGAACGTCTTCGCCAAAATGAGATCTATTTTCATGTGTATTTTTTCCTTCCCAAGCTGAAGCTAAAAACCTTTTGTCCGGGCCGGACCGATGGGAGTTGTGATTACCGCCCAAGCCTCCGCGGTAGATCGGGAGCCCCTTCAAAAAACAAAAGCCGCGAAGTGCCGGCTTGAATAAAAATGGCTGTGATGATTTTCGCGGCATTTTAGCATATCAATCCTCCTCGACCAGCTTTAATCGGGGTAGTGGGCCTTGGATCAAGGCATTCATTGGCAGCGGCAATTTTTCGTAATCGTGAGCGTTGATAGTAGGTAATTCCGGACGTCTTGCGTCGAACATGCGAGAATCACTTCTCGCTCGCTGCGAGATCTCCTTAACCGGCATGCCATTTCGAATGACCAAGAAAGTTTTTCGTCTGTTTCCCCCGCCTTTTGAAGAGGTGGTTCTGGAAGGGCTTTATCTTCAATTGAACCTGCACCGGCTGGGCACGCTCGAATCGCCATTCGTCTACGCCAATTTCCTCACGAGCCTGGATGGGCGGATTGCATTGGAGGATTCGAGCGGACAGACATACCTTCCCAAGAGTTTGACCACGCCCGACGATTTTCGGCTGTTTCTGGAGTTGGAGTGCCAGGCGGACTGCCTGATCACGCACGGTGGATATCTCCGTTCGCTGGAACAGAAGCGTCTGGGAAACATTCTGCAAGTCGGTCTGACGGAGACAACTCGTGACCTCGCAATGTGGCGTGAGGCGCAGGGGCTGGCCTCTCAGCCGGCGATCGTTATAGCGAGCGCCAGCCTGGATTTCCCGATGCCGTCGTCCATCAAAGAGCATGGTCAAGCCTGTTATATCGCTACGGGAGAACAGGCGGATCCTGCAAAGCTCGATTATTGGCGTAACCAAGGGTACGAAATCATTCTTGCCGGGAACGGGAGGATGGTGGAAGGTGATTTACTGGCGCGCAGACTGGGTGAACTGGGCTACCGAACCATTTACCTCATTGCCGGCCCCCATATGTTGGATACGATGGTCCGGGACGGACGTCTGGGGCGGCTGTTTCAGACCATCACCCATCAACTGATGGGGGGGGAGTCCTTTCGTACCCTGCTGCCGGGTCCGGAATTGGGGCCGTTCGGGCATCTTAAGCTGCTGTCCTTGTATTACGACCCGACCTCGCCATCAGGGGCGGGGCAATGGTTCGCACAATTCGAAAGCAATAATTCGTAAAGGCTGTTTGGAGCTATGGGGAGTCGGATGATGAAATCGGCGCTCGTCACCGGCGCGGCTCGCCGCATCGGTGCGGAAATCGCACGTCGGCTGCATGCGGCCGGATTCAATATCGTGCTGCATTATCACCGGTCGGCGGCCGATGCCGAGGCTTTATCCAACGAGCTTAATGCCATGCGAGGGGGCTCGGTTCATCTGCTGCAGGCTGACTTGCTGGAAACGGGGAGGCTGAACGAACTCGTCCACCGAGCGGCAGAATTTTGGGGCAGCTTGGATGTGTTGGTGAATAATGCCTCCGGCTTCTATGCCACTCCTTTAGGGACAGTAACGGAAGGGCAATGGGACGACCTTATCGGCAGCAACCTCAAAGCGCCGTTTTTCCTAGCGCAGACAGCCGCACCCTACCTGCGCGAACGTAAGGGCTGCATCGTCAATATCGGCGACATTTATGCCGATCGTCCGCTCAAGAATTATTCCGTCTACAGTCTCGCCAAGGCCGGCTTGGCGGCAATGACCCGAGCCTTGGCCAAGGAGTTGGCGCCGGATATTCGCGTCAACGGCGTCGCGCCGGGAGCCATTTTATGGCCCGAGCACGATGCGGATACCGCAAAAAAAGCCGAAATTTTGGCTCACATTCCTATGAAGCGTGCTGGGGAGGCTTCGGATATCGCGAAAGCGGTATTGTTCCTGGTCGAAGATGCGCCTTACGTGACTGGGCAGATACTAGTCGTGGACGGCGGGCGGAGTCTGTTCAGCTGATATCCGAAACCGAGCCGACCCGCCACTGCTTGATGCCGGTTTTATCGAATTTGGCCCATAGTTCGCCGTAGCTTTCGCCGATTACGGGATGCTTTCGATTCGGGGCGATCTCTGCAAGCGGCTCCAACACGAAGGCGTAACGCGTAATATCCTCGCGCGGCAATGTGAGCTTTCCTTCTTGGAGCACCGCATCACCGTAAAGAATCAAGTCGATGTCGAGCGTGCGCGAGGAGAATTTTTTGCAGTTCCGTGTACGCCCATGATTGCTTTCGATCTCGCTTAGGATCTTTGCGATATCGGACACCGGGAGTTCGGTAAAGAATCCCGCCACTAAGTTGTAAAAGCGAGCGCCTTCGAATCCTACCGCTTCGCTTTCATAAATGCTCGAGACAGTCAACGAACCCACCCGTTCTTCCAACTCTTTCAAGGCGGAAGGGATGTGCTTTTCTCTCTCGATATTGCTGCCGATGCTCAGGAAAACATCAGGCATATTCCCGTTTCTCTCCTCTTTCGATAATGATTCCGACATCGCTCGCTTGGCGGATCGCGCCCTTTTTGTTGAGCGTCAACCTGAGCCAAGGCACGTCAAACTCATTGATAACAATTTGAGCGACCTTCTCGGCCAGAGTTTCCACGAGAAAGAAGTCGCTTTCCTCCACGAAAGAAATGATGCGTTTGGACACCGCCTTGTAATCGAGCGTGTGTTCGATATTGTCCGAGGCCGCCGCCTTACGGATGTCGGCGCCCATTTCCAAATCGATCAGGACCGTCTGCTTGATCTGTCTCTCCCAATCGTAGATGCCGATCACCGTCTCGATCTGTAGGCCGCGTAGAAATATAATGTCCATCGTTAATCCGACCGGTTTTCGCTATTTCGCGAATTGGTAACACAAAAATTACAAACCTGACAACCAGGATACATTAAGCGCATGTCCGTGTGGTTCTTAGTTCCTTTGGCATATTTCATGGGATCGCTATCCAGCGCGGTGATCGTAAGCCGATTGTTCCACCTTCCAGATCCCCGCGAACAGGGCTCAAAAAATCCCGGCGCGACCAATGTGCTGCGGCTGGGCAGCAAAAAAGCGGCCGCGATTACCTTGCTGGGCGACGCCGCCAAGGGTTTGATTCCGGTTTTATTGGCTAAGGCTCTTGGCGCTGACATGCTCGTCACGGCACTGGTCGGGCTCGCCGCATTTTTCGGGCATCTTTACCCGGTGTTCTTTGAGTTTAAAGGAGGCAAAGGCGTTGCCACTGCCTTGGGCGTGCTTCTGGGATTTTCGTGGATGGTAGGGCTGGCTGCTCTATTGACTTGGATCGCGACCGCTTTCGTCTCGCGCATCTCGTCGCTTGCCGCTTTGATTGCATCCGTGCTGGCGCCTTTATATGTTTGGCTCTTGATTGGTTCTGAAGTGTTGACCGGGGCCTCGGTCGTGATGGTCTTGTTTCTGATTTGGCGGCATCGCGGAAACATCGAGCGTTTGCTCCAAGGTCAGGAGACACGGATCGGGCGTAAAGCCTGATGATTTCAGGGTTGCAGCTTGTTTAAGTTGTTGATTCTTGTGATGGAACGACCGGTGCCAACGTGCCTAAAAGCCACCGCGGGAACGCATTGATCTCAGGCGGTTCCGTTTGGCCTGCAAGTAGTCTCTGGCAGCCGGTAAACGCAATCATGGCGCCGTTATCGCCGCAAAATTCGAGTCGCGGAAAATAAACCCGACAGTTTTCTTCCCGCGCCATCTGTTGAAGCTTGTCGCGCATGGATCGGTTGGCGCTGACTCCGCCGGCGACCACCAGGCGGGTAAGCCCGCTTTCCTTGAGTGCCCGTCGGCATTTGATGACCAGCGTATCGACTACCGCGTCTTGGAATGCCTTCGCTATATCTGCTTTATCCTGTCGAGTTTTAGCGGTGGAGGCGAACGTTTGCAAAGTGTGCGTTTTAAGGCCGCTAAAGCTGAAGTCGAGGCCTGGTCGGTCGGTCATGGGGCGAGGGAATTCAAATCGATGCGCGGCGCCTTCCCCTGCCAGTTCTGCAATCGCGGGACCGCCCGGGTAGCCGAGGTCAAGCATCTTGGCGGTTTTATCGAAGGCTTCCCCGGCAGCATCGTCCAAGGATTCCCCTAAAATGCGATAAAGGCCGATTCCTTCTACCTCGACCAATTGGGTATGGCCGCCTGAAACGAGGAGCGCGATAAACGGAAACTTGGGCGGGTCGGGCTCCAATAAGGGTGCGAGCAAATGGCCTTCCATGTGATGGACGCCGATGGATGGGATTTCCCAAGCCCACGCTAGGCTGCGGGCGACCGAAGCGCCGACCAGCAGCGCGCCGATCAGCCCCGGACCGGCGGTATAAGCGATCCCGTCGATTTGCCGCTTGGAGAGGCGGGCGTCTGCGATCACTTGCCGAATCAGCGGCACCAGTTTTTTGATGTGATCACGAGAGGCTAGTTCGGGTACCACGCCCCCATACTCCGCATGGGTTTTCACTTGGCTATAGAGGCGATGGGCCAAAAGTCCCTTGTCGGCGTGATAGATCGCTACGCCGGTTTCATCGCAGGATGTTTCAATGCCGAGTACATGCATAAAATTTGACTTTTACCTTGCGCTCTGTAGTGAGTATAATTAGAGCTTTTAAGTTGGCGGGATAATCCCGTCGCGGGAATTTTGTCATTTTAGTCTTCAATTTTGGGAAGCTACATGCCGTCGATTAAGCTTAGAGAAAACGAGCCCTTTGAGATTGCGATCCGTCGTTTTAAACGTGCCTGCGAGAAGGCCGGTATTCTTTCTGAAGTGCGCCGCCGCGAATTCTACGAGAAACCGACCGAGGAACGTAAGCGCAAAGCGGCTGCAGCAGTGAAGCGGCATTTGAAAAAGCTTTCGCGCGAACGGTTTGCTTTGCAGAATTTGCGCAAAGGGCGCCCGCAAACCTGATAGTCGCTTTCGATGAGCGTATTGAAAGAGCGTCTCCAGGCGGACATGAAAGCCGCTATGAAGGCTGGAGAAAAGGAACGGCTGGGCGTCATCCGGCTTATAATGGCTGGCATCAAACAGCGCGAGGTGGACGAGCGCATTCAGTTGGATGATGCACAGGTCCTTGCTGTTCTGGATAAGATGGTGAAGCAGCGGCGTGAATCCATCACGCAATTCCAATCGGCTGGGCGGGATGATTTGGTTGCTGCGGAACAGACGGAGCTGAGCATTATTCAGGAATACTTGCCTCAAGCTTTGAGTGAAGAGGAAGTGGAATCTCTGATTAAGGACGCGTTGGCGGAATCGGGTGCTTCCGGAATCGGCGACATGGGGAAGGTTATGGCCGTGCTGAAGCCGAAAATGCAGGGACGGGCCGATATGTCGATGGTTAGCTTGCGGGTCAAAAGCCTGTTAAGCGGCTAAGGCATTATTGAATTTTAGTGTTTTTAAGAACGACGTAGCGTGAACTGAACCTGCCGGTATAAACAATGGCCGGCAAGATTCCCCGTCAATTCATTCAAGAACTGATCGCTCGTATCGATCTGGTCGATCTGATCGATGCGCGCGTGCCTCTTAGGCCGGTCGGCAGCAATTTTACCGCTCGTTGCCCTTTTCATAGCGAAAAGACGCCCAGCTTTACCGTAAGTCGCGATAAGCAGTTTTACCATTGTTTCGGTTGTGGCGCACACGGCAATGCCATTGATTTTCTAATGGGTTACGACCATCTCAGCTTTGTCGAGGCGGTCGAGAGTCTCGCAGCGTTGGCGGGACTGAAAATTCCGGCAGACGCCCAGAGTGCGGCGGCCGATATGCAGTCTAAGATGGTGAATGCCATTTACGAGCTGCAGGACGCGGTTTCCCGATTTTACGCATGCCAGTTTAAAGCCCACTCCGAAGCGTCGCGAGCGGTCACTTATTTGAAAGGCAGAGGAGTCAGTGGCGAACTCGCTCAGCGATATCGTTTGGGCTATGCGCCTCCGGGGTGGCAAAATCTACCCTCAGAGTTTTCGCGGGAGTTGCTGGAGGCGGCCGGTCTTATGATCGTGAAAGGCGACAAGGCTTATGACAGATTCAGGGACCGCATCATCTTTCCCATTCGGGATCGCCGGGGCAGGGTAGTGGGCTTCGGCGGACGGGTGATGGGCGATGAAACACCGAAATATCTCAATTCGCCCGAGACCATCGTTTTCAAAAAACACAAGGAAGTATACGGTTTGTACGAGCTGTTGAAGCAGTCTCCAAGACCGGAACGCATTGTCGTGGTCGAGGGCTATATGGATGTCATTGCGTTGGCACAAAACGGCATTTTTAATGCAGTTGCAACACTTGGCACCGCTACCTCCGCCGATCATGTCGAGCTGCTTTTCCGTTATGCGGATGAGCTGGTCTTTTGTTTTGACGGAGATTCTGCGGGCCAGAAGGCAGCCTGGAAAGCGCTCGAAGCAAGTCTTGCGTCGTTACGTGACGGGCGGCAAATCCGTTTTCTCGTTCTGCCGGATGGGCACGATCCTGATTCCTTAGTACGAGCTGAGGGTGCGGATGTTTTCTTAAATCGCCTCGACGCGGCGCTGCCTTTCTCGGATTATTTCTTCAGGTGCTTGGCGCGTCGGCTCGATTTAGGCACCTTAGAGGGGCGCGCCGCCTTGGTTAAAAAAGCCAAGCCATTGATTGACAAGTTACCTGCGGGCGTTTTTCGTGAGATGATCGAGAAACGTCTGGCGGAACTTGCAGGGCATGGCGCAGTCGAATCCTCCGATAAATCGACTAAGCTTGTAGGGCCGTCGGAGTCAAAGATTGTATCCGCAAAAAGCCGAATGCGGCCCTCTGCATCGCGTATCCTTTTGACGCTTCTGGTCCAAAATCCAGAGCTTGCAGTCATAGTCGGGGATGAGCTGCGTAAAAAGCTATGTACTGCAAATAAGAATGGGTACCTAATTGAAAAGGTGCTCGGAATTCTGGATAAAGATCCAGGTTTGAGCAGCGGCGGTATCCTGGAGCATTTTCGCGGAGCGCCGGAGGAAAAATTTATCGTCAGCCTCATACAATGGGATACTTTGTTGCCCCAGGATGGTATACGAGTTGAGTTTTCGGATGCTTTAATGCGTTTCGAGCAGCAGCTCAAGCAGGAGCGTTTGGATGAGCTCATCAAAAAGTCGAAAAAAATGCAGCTCAGTTCTGAAGAGCGGGAGGAAATGCGAGTGCTTATGAGTTTATGAGGTTGGCATTCGTCGGTTTCCTGTTTTCTCAAACTTTTTATATACTGTATTGTTTTGCGGGCATACAGCAGTCGCGAGTCAGTTGATGAATCTGGAACAGCAGCAATCTCAGCTTAAAGAGCTTATCGCTAAGGGCAAAATGCAAGGGTACCTCACTTTTTCTGAGGTGAACGACCACCTGCCCAGCGATATCGTCGATCCCGAGCAGATGGAAGATATCATCTGCATGATCAATGACATGGGCATTGAGGTACATGAGGATGTGCCAGATGCGGATTTAATTCCCGAACCCGCCGTTGTAACCGAGGAAGACGAAGACGAAGCTGCAGAGGTTGCAGCGGCACTCGCTTCGTCTGTCGATGCCGAACTGGGCAGAACCACCGATCCCGTGCGCATGTACATGCGCGAAATGGGGACGGTCGAGCTGCTAACCCGTGAAGGCGAGTTGAGCATTGCCAAGCGTATCGAGGAAGGACTGAACCAAGCGGCGAACGAACTGGTTCGTTTCCCGGCTGCTATGGATCATTTCATTAAATCCTTTGATGCGGTGGAAAAGGGAGACGCACGATTGTCGGATCTGATATCCGACTTTTTTGATCCGGCAGCTCAGTCAGAGGAGGTCCTGCTGGACGAAGATGCAGATACCGAGATTCTCGATGAAACTGAAAGTGGACCGGACCCTGAGTTAGTAAAAGAGAAGCTCGAGCTTTTCAGCAAACAGTACAAATCGGCTGTCAACGCGCATCACAAGTATGGTTATCATCACGAACGTACGCAGAAAGCCTTCGACGCGCTCGCAGAGAGCTTCATGGAGTTCAAGAAAACGCCTCAGTTTTTCAAGGAGTTGACCGACCTGTTGCACGGCGCGGTTGAGAAAATCCGTGAACAGGAACGAATTGTTCAGGATATCTGCGTCGTCAAAGCAAAATTGCCGCGTACAGAATTCATAAGCTCTTTCGCCGGTAATGAAAGCAATCCGGATTGGCTTCAGAAGCTGCTAGAGTCGAGCAATGGCGGACTATTAGCCTCTTATGCCGATGAGTTAAGACGTGCACAAAACAAATTGGGGCAGATCGAAAAGGATAATGAGCTGTCGATCGCCGACATAAAAGAAATCAATCGGCGTGTCTCTATCGGCGAGAACCAGGCGCGCCTCGCCAAAAAGGAGATGATTGAAGCTAACTTACGTTTGGTGATTTCCATCGCCAAGAAATATACTAACCGCGGATTGCAGTTCCTCGATTTGATCCAGGAAGGAAACATCGGCCTCATGAAAGCGGTCGATAAATTCGAATATCGCCGCGGTTACAAATTTTCTACCTATGCGACCTGGTGGATTCGCCAGGCGATTACGCGTTCGATTGCCGATCAGGCGCGTACCATCCGCATTCCGGTGCATATGATCGAGACGATCAATAAGCTGAACCGTATTTCGCGCCAGATGTTGCAAGAGATGGGGCGGGAAGCGACTCCGGAAGAGTTGGCGGTACGGATGGACATGCCCGAAGACAAGGTTCGTAAGGTTTTGAAGATTGCCAAGGAACCCATTTCCATGGAAACCCCCATTGGCGATGATGAAGATTCTCATCTTGGGGATTTCATCGAAGATTCTCGAGTAATGTCTCCGATCGAACATGCAACCGTTGCGAGCTTGCGCGAAACGACCCAGCAAGTGCTGGCTGGATTGACGGCTAGAGAAGCGAAAGTGTTGCGGATGCGCTTCGGAATTGATATGAATACCGACCACACTTTGGAAGAAGTCGGTAAGCAGTTTGATGTGACCCGTGAGCGGATTCGTCAGATCGAAGCCAAGGCATTGCGGAAACTCCGTCATCCTTCTCGCTCTGAACAATTACGCAGTTTCCTTGACATGGATTAGTAACCAGTTCCCGGGCCCTTAGCTCAGTTGGTTAGAGCAGGGGACTCATAATCCCTTGGTCCAAGGTTCAAGTCCTTGAGGGCCCACCAAGAAAATCAAAGGCTTGCAGCGATGCAGGCCTTTTTTATTGCCCGCGATTGTTGCCAAGGTACAATTTCGGTACAGTGCGCAGTACGAGACACCGTACCGAGAGACTTATGGCAACCATCGTCAAGACCCCGTCGGGTACCTGGAAAGCCGTCATTCGAAAGACCGGTTGGCCGACGACGGCCAAGACCTTCCGCACCAAGCGAGATGCCGAAGACTGGGCGCGGCGTACCGAGGATGAAATGGTGCGCGGCATTCATATCCAACGCGCCCCCGCCGAGCGCATGACGGTGCAGGCCGCTCTGCAACGATACCTGTCCGAGGTGACCCCAACCAAGCGGCCGTCAACGCAAGCCGCAGAGCGCCGAAGAGCGGCCATTCTGATCGAGAAGCTTGGCAAGTACTCTCTGATCGCCCTGACGCCCGAAATTATTGCTCAGCACCGCGACAATCGCCTTGCCGGCGGCCTTGGCGACAATGGCGAGCGCATCCCGCGAAGCAACAATACCGTGCGGCTGGAACTCGCCCTTTTGGGCCATATGTTCACCGTAGCCATCAAGGAATGGGGGTTAGGGCTGACCTATAACCCGGTGCTCAATATCCGGCGTCCGGCGCCCGGACCGGGGCGCAATCGCCGATTATCGGCCGATGAGGAAAAGCGGCTGTTGGAGGCCGCGGCTGCCCACTCGAACCCGATGCTGCGGTGGATTGTGGGCATCGCCCTCGAAACCGGCATGCGGTCGTCGGAAATACTGACACTGCGCCGCAACCAGGTCGACCTTGAGCGACGGATCGTGCGGCTGCTGGAAACAAAGAACACGACGCCGCGCACCGTGCCTCTGACCCTTGGCGCGACTGAATTGTTCCGACAAGCGTTGAATAATCCGATCCGCCCTATCGAAACGGATTTGATCTTCTTTGGCGAGCCCGGAAAGGATGGTCACCGGAGTCCATACCAGTTCAATGCGGTATGGACTCGGCTGAAAAAGGAGCTTGGGTTAAAAGATTTCCGTTTCCACGACCTGCGGCACGAAGCGGTCAGCCGCTTTGTGGAGACGGGTTTGAGCGATCAGGAGGTCGCCGCGATCAGCGGTCACAAATCCATGCAAATGCTCAAGCGTTACACGCATTTACGCGCGGAGGACATCGTGAGCAAGTTGGATGCTGTGCGTCCCTCAAAATAAGTCAGCTCTTTTTTGAACATGTCATGGACTGCTTGGCGCGAAATTCCCAGCCGTCGCGCAATTTCGGCTTTGCTGAACCCGCTTCGATACATACGTTCCGCTTCTATTCGGTTGGCTGATACATGGACGTATTCGTATGCGAAACGTCGAAGTTCTTCAATGATGTTGTCACAACGCGTCATCTCTTTGTAAAACCGATTCGTATTGCGCTCCCCGACGATCTCTCTCAGTTTTTTGTGAAATGCCGTTCGGTACTTATGGTCGACCCGGTATCGCGAGGTTTTCTCGCTTGGATCGTGTACCTTACAGAAGCGACGGCTCACACCCTCGCTCTCCAACCCTTTGGCACGCGCTTGGCTGGCGGCGGTTAAGCGCCAGCAGAGTTCGCAATAACCACTCACTTCGCCGAAACTCGCTTTACGCCGTTGACTTCTCGCCTCCCTCCCGCGTTGAGGCTTATCTGGCCTAGATGGTCCCACGCTACGCTTCGGCCCTCTTTCACGAAAAAACAGTAGTACTTCGTACAACGAATCCAATGTGAGCTGGAATGATACGGAGCCGAATCCTGGCTGCTCCATATCCAACCGTATTTGCTCCCTAATTTTATCCTCAGCCTCTCGGATACCCCTTCGTGCGACGTCCGAGAAGCGCTCTGTTTCAAAAAGGTGAAGACCGCCTGTTCGCCTTGCATAATCGGAAACGGCTGGATCAATATGCTCGCGAACAAGCCTCCAGAGCGGGTAGCGTCTGGAGGCCGTTGTGAACGAGTCCGACTCGCATTCTTTCGCAAACGCGCGAATTGCGGTCGCCACAACTTCATCACAGCTTGCATGCACGTATATCGGCTCAAACTCAGGCAGTCTTTCCATTGCAACTCACCAAAAGTATCAAGTAATAGTTCATATTTTATTCCTAAGTGTCAGGTTTTTGTTGATATTTCGTTCCTTACATACCTTTTCTCAAAACGTATTCTCTCCGCGTAACACCAGTTAACACGGAGACTTACATGAACACCACCGCCCGGCTAACCGAGAAATACGGCGTGCTCCTGAACATCGGCCAAGTCGCCGAAATACTGCAACGAACCCCAGATGGACTGAGGTTTACCTTAAGAGGGAATTCTGCGCTCGCGCAAAAGCTGCGCCCTGGCCGCCTAAAGATAGGGCGGCGGATATTGTTCAAGGCCGATGTCGTTGCGTCTATCATCGATCACGGCGTAGAGGAATAGGGGATAGGCAAGGCTCAAAACGGAATCCGACGCGATGGAATCATCGATCATGCCGGATTTGGCATATCCCGATTATTCGGGGAGTGATTTGACGCCGTCTTGTCACCCGTGCGAGACGCCCGTTATGCCGCCGACCAAGGCTGATTTTCATGGCCAGCAACTCGATTTGTTTCGCTCATTTGTGTGCAACGGCGAGGACGAGCGTGCCCGACTTTCCAACAGGTTTGACCTGTGGGATAGCGTGCCCCGTTACTCCATTTCTCGGCAGGAGATGCATGAGATACGCAAGGCCAAGGGGTTTTTGGACCTGCGTCAGGTCGAATTCCGTCATCGCGACAAGATGCTGAAGGTCATTATTCAGGCCGCTCGGGTTATCGATAAAACAACGGGGATAAGCACGGATTATTACCCGTCGGCCAATGAAGAGTTGATCGAGGATGCGTTGCGAAAGATTGCTGCCGAACAGCAGAACGCATTTTTCGATACGTCGAATTTCCGTAGCGGGGTGATATTCACGCTTCACATGTTGCGCAAGGAGCTAGCAAAGCATGGGCATGCTCGGTCATATCACGAAATCGTACTAAGTCTCGAAATCTTGGCGCGCAGCACGATTGAAATTCGCACTACGAACGACAGTGGAGGCGAAGGCTTTGCGGTTAGTCCCTATTTTCCAGGGCTTTCTGCAGTATCAAAAAGCAAGCTGGTCGACGATCCCGAGGCTAAATGGATCGTGCAATTTCATCCTCTCGTAACGAGCGAAATCGTTGCCCTCCGCTATCGACAATTTAACTACGCGCAAATGATGAGGCTCCGGACACAGCTTACGCGGTGGCTGCACAAGCAGTTATCTCTTAAATTCGACTTTGCCGGCGAGAAAGCCCATTTCGAGATGCGTTATAGCACGATTAAGCGTGATAGCGCCTTGTTGGATAGTTACAGTCGAGAACGTAAAGCCATAGAGGCTGTTGACGCCTCCTTTAATGAATTAGTAGCGGCAGGGGTTCTGGCCAAGTTCGGGAAACAAACTGTTCAGGGCGCTCGTCGCAAGATTAAGGATGTGGTTTACACCCTGTTCGCGACTGACGATTTCATCCGCGATATGAAGGCGGCGAACATGCGTCGCCGAGACGCGGCGAGAAAGTTATCCACAACCACAAGAAAAGCAGTAGGTATAGGGGGCGGGTTAAGGCCTTTTCCGGTAGGTATAGGGGGCAGGTTGCGGTAGGTATAGGGGGCGGGCGCTTTTTCGAGTCTCGAAATCGGTCGATTGAGGAAGCCAGATCGGTAGGTATAGGGGGCGAGTTATGGATTTTTCGGTAGGTATAGGGGGCGAATCACTCACTTTTCAGTAGGTATAGGGGGCGGGTCCGGTAGGTATAGGTGGCGAGTCACCGCTTTTGAGAGCGCTTTCGGTAGGTATAGGGGGCAGGTTGTTTCTGTAAGTTGTTGATGTAAAAGGAAAACCCTGCGCTTTTTCAGGCCTTATCCTTTTATCCTTAGTTTTATCCTTATTTTTAACCCTACGTTAGGCTGTGCATAAGTGTCGTGTTGTAGTAGAACGCCGATTTCAAGGCTTGCCGATCGGATAATGAGCCGGGCACAGCCGAACATCCCGATAAATCAAAATCGATAAGAAGCCGTATCAAGTTCTGGGCGGGAAGGAATCGGGGTGAAGTGCTCGCGCATTGGGTGAAGTACTCACGCCTAGATGAAGGAGTACTTGGTGTAACCAGACAATCATTCAAGGCTCTAGAAGCGGCTCTTCACAAAAAACACCTCTGTTTCTACGCTTTGGGAGCGGCTAAAAGTCAACGCCGACGCGGCTTGCCGCCCTACACGCGCGAGTATTTCCCCCAATGCGTGAGTACTTCACCCAATGCGCGAGGACATCTTTGACGCCAAAAATGAGGGACGGCTTTATTAAAGGGATCACAAAAGCCCCTCAGTGCCGAGCCATTTGGCGCCTATAATCCAGTTGGGCGGGATTCGTTGGCAATCCGCGTTGCCATCTATACCGGGTGATGTACTCGCGCTTCCGCATCGCCAAGATATCCTCCGCCCACGCATAGTGCAGAGGCTGGTACGGGCGCCGCTCCCGCGAAGACCTTTTCGCAGCCGGCGGTCTTTGTGCGTCGAGTTGCAATGCCGGGTCTTGGTCTCTCGTCGAGACACGGGCATAGCCTATCAGCATGTGCTACCACCGGACGTTGTCGATTCGTTGCGGGTCAGGTTTTCAATGAGCTCCTGTACCTGCTGATACAGCCTCGGCAAGTCGCTGTGGATCGTCTTCCAGACGATTTCCAGATCCACCTTGAAGTAGCCGTGGGCCACGGCGTTGCGCATCTGATAGGCGAACGCCAGGGGCATCTCCGGGTGCGCCGCCGCGAACTCGGAGTAGTGCGTCCGGATGTTGTGACTGGCCTCGCCGATGATCTCGAAGTTGCGAATCACGGCATCCTGAGCCATCTCGTTCTCCAGGAACGAGACTTCGCTTAAGTCTTTGGTGTAGCGGTCGATGCGCTCGATGGCTTCCAGGATGTGCGCCAGGTAGTCGGCCAGGCGTTGCTTGTTATGGCTCATACCGGCACTGCCTCGGCAAGCACCGTAGCGCGGAACTTCTCGGGCAGCGCCTTCGGGGTTACCACATCCACCGGCACGCCAAGGAGTTGCAGCAGCTCATGCCGAATCGCGCCGATGTCGAAGAGGGTGGTTTCCGGCGTCGGGTCGATGAGGATATCCAGATCGCTGTTTTCGGTGTCGTTGCCATGGACGACGGAACCGAAGACGCGGGCATTGCGGGCACGGTGGGACTCCACCACGCGCCGGATGGCTTCCCGGTGGGTAGCAAGGGCTGCGGACGGTTTCATGGCGCTATCTCCGGGTTTAATTCGTTCGTTGAGTGTATCAAAAACGTGTCTCGTAACAAGAAAGCGTAAGCCAATTTCAAGACATCGTTTTCGGACATAAAAGGACCGTCTCAATGCGATCCCGCTCTTTCGGGAAAGAATGTCCTAAAAACGACCATTTTCACGACATCCGCTTAAACGCGCACCTGATCGAGCGCGGCACGAATCTCGTCTCCGGAAAACCCCGTTTGTCGTTGCCAGCATATCCGCTGCCGGTGGATAACTCGATTCAGCTCTTCTACATATTCCCACATCTTTATTTATTCATTTGTTAGTTTGTTTATTTATTTGTTATTATAAGTATGCTGTCAATCAGGAGGAGCTTTACCGTGCGTCCAGCCGAATTCACCCCCGACGAGATCATTGCTGCCGGCGAAGCCTTGCAGTCCACAGGCCGCAACGTCACCGGCTTTGCCCTACGCCAGAAGGTCGGCGGGGGGAATCCGAACCGTTTGAAACAGATATGGGAAGAGCACCTGGCGAATCAGGCCGTCACCCAGGCCGAGCCGGTCGCCGAGCTACCCGTCGAGGTTGCCGAGGAACTGGCCGTTGTCACGAAAGCGCTGACCGAGCGCCTGGCTGCCCTAGCAGTCGAGCTGAACGACAAGGCCGTAAAGGCCTCCGAAAGGCGGGTGACCGAGGTGGTTCGAGCCGCCAGCGAGCAGCGAGAGCAGGCCGAGCGCGAGCTTGCAGACGCCGCGCAGACGGTTGATGACCTAGAAAGCAAGTTTGAGGAGGCGAAGGCCGAGGCCTCCGGCTTGGCCCAGCGCCTAGCCGAATCGCAAGCCCAGGCTCACGCGCAAGCCGTCGAGATCGCGCAGCTGCGGGAACGTCTGGCGGCCGCCGAGAAGTCGGCGCGAGACGCCAGCGATCAGCACGCCGCAGAAATCCGGCGGCTGACGGCCGCGTTGGAGGCCGAGCGCTCTGGTCGATCCGTTGCGGAGACCGAAGCCAAACGGCAAACGGAACTCGCGATCCGTGCCAGCGCTGAGCGAGATGCGGTGATCGCCGAAGTCGAACGGTTGCGGGGCGCGCTGACGGTAGAACAGGACGCTCATGGTCAGGCTATGCGACAGATCGAGCGGTTGACCGCCGACTTAGAAACCTGCCACCGTGATAATGAGTTAGTTTTGCAAGTGCAGCGTTTACAAGACGAGTTGCTGGCGATGGCCAAGGCTAATGGAAAAACCAAGGCAAAAACACAGGATTGAGGTTTGAATTCACCGGGAGACGTTACCATGAAATGGACCAACCCGAATTTCACGCCCACTAACCTTATCCATCTGCGCTGGCATCGGGGCACGCGCTACTACATGGCCGTTCTGGCCACGGATTTGTTTGGCAATTGGGTGATGACACGGATATGGGGCCGTCGAGACTCGCCCTTGGGTAGGGTTAAGCGGGATCTCTGCGGCTCGTTCGCAGAAGGTTATAAGAACTTGAAAATATTTGCGCCATTAACAACAGCCGAGGACCGTTGAAGACACCCCAATCGATCACCCGGTACTGATTCCGACCGCGCACGTAATCGATCCGGCAGCCACCGATATCGCGGGCGGTTCTAAGCCAACGCTTAAACGTGGCGGACGAAATGCCGAGCGCATCCTCGATCTGATCGGCTGGCCGGTTGTCGGCCAGCATCGCCAACATTTTGACGAGTTGAGAGAGATCAACAGCACCGTAGGTGTCGCTCATTTCTGTTGCTCGAAATGGTGGATCGGGGCTTGAATCACGCACTCCAGATCGTCGGCACTTATCCTCTGGTAGTGGCGCGAGCTTGATCGATCAGGAAACTGTTTTCGGGCGATAAATAATCGCAGCCGATAGAAGCCTAGATTGTTTCGTCACGAGAAATATTATTCTCCCCGTACATGGACCTCCAGTGGATAAGGCTTTTCCGGTGGCTTGCCGATCTTTTTGCAGGCCTCCAGGTAATCATCCACCGCTTCACGAAAGGCGTTCTTCAATTCCTCTGCGGTCGTCGCGTGAAAACTTACGATGTCCTTGATTCCGGCAAGGCGTCCGACAAAGATGCGGTCTTCGGCATCAAATTCAATCCGAGCGGCATAGCCTTTGTAGGTCATGGTATGACTCCAAGCATTTCTAAAAATGGCCGGCCATCTTTAACGCGGTAGTGTAACGCCTCTTTTGTGGGGGGTAGTGAAACCGGGCGCATATCCCGTCCTCTTCGAATATCGCCGACGAACTCAAGCCGTTAACCGGTTTTTAATACGACAGCCCACCCTATTAATATGACTCCAATATTAGATCGGTATGGACTACAGGCCGAAAACACATGAGGTGGCGCGATGAAAACAGTGACTCTTGACGTGAGGACTTTGGCGGACGCTCTGTCGGATGCGGCCGCGGCCATGGAAACTCTGACGCCCTCGGAATCGCGCATCAGCTTCGAAACGCTGGAGCTGTTATGGAAGGTGCTGACCATCAAGCGCTGGGGAATCCTCAAGGTCATGATTGGCGCCGGCCCTTTAGCCATCCGTGAAATCGCGCGGCGGGTCGATCGGGATGTCAAAGCCGTGCAGGGCGACGTGCAAGCGCTTCTCAACGCGGGTCTGCTGGATAAAGCCGAAGACGGGAGAGTAGTCTTTCCGTACGACACGGTGCATGTCGATTTTGTGCTCAAGGCGCCGTAAACCCATACGCCGACAGCCTACAGGATTGGCTTTAGGCCAATAAAAACCCGGCTGCGGGGTGCGAGCCGGGGTGTACCGCGTGCCGTGAGATCAGGCGCAAGCGCGTTTAAGACAACAGCGCGGTTACTTGAAGCCTAGGCCAGATTCGGCGGGTTGCAAGTTGATTATTGATTAGCGGGATCGCGCGGAGAGTCAGCCAGAGGGAAGAAATTGGGTGAAGTACTCGCGCCTATAGGGCGGCAAGCCGCGCCGGCCTTGGCTTCCAGCCGCTCCCAAGGCGCCGAAGAAGGTGCTTTTGGGGGAGGACTCCGCTTTACCAAAGCTGGCATGGCCGCGGGCCGTGCCTGACTTCTTCAGGCGCTCTAAGCGCGAGTACTTCACCCGGTATCGCAGGCTACCGCTGCCAAGAGCGCTGACATCGAACGTAGCTAAAACAGCTTACGATTTCTGCCCGACTGGCAGGCTTTCCTTTGCCAGTGCAGTTAGAAAGGGCGCGAGTACTTCACCCAATGATAGGCGCGGCACGGAGAGCTTTCGTAGTTCCTTTAAAGCCGCCCCTCATTTTTGGCGTCAAAGGTGTCCTCGCCTTTCCGGGTGAAGTACTCGCGCTCCCACATTACCGACATCCTCCGCCTGCACATAGCCGATCAGCCTTCGTTCGGCAGCCAGTCGGGATCGAGGATGTCGGTGATAGTCCACGGGCAGACTTCAGGCAGATTGTCTAATTCCACCTCGGCTAGGACGGCGCTGATTGCATCGGCCCATACTCCATCCAGCCACTCGGGATCATCGAACTGGTGCCTGAGGCTCGGCGATTCCTTTAAGGGGTAGGCGACTGCTTTGCGTTGTGCGGACATAGCGAGCCGCCAGGACTTGGTCCGGCGCTCGGGCTGGTGCGACCATCTAAGCAGGTGCGCTAGAAGAATGGCCAGGCGGCGTTCCAATTCACGCTGCTCGCTTTTCGCCACGTCCTCGATTTCATCGGCAAGGTGTTCGATGTCCAGGGCGTCGAAGCGCCGTTCCCGCAGCCATTGGGCCTGCTCCCGTGCCCAGGCGGCGACATCGGTTTCGTAAGCGATTCCGGCCATTGGTCAGGTTCTCCGCGCAGGGATGATTTGGAAAGCGTATCAGAATCGTGTCCGGTGTACCCTATACAGGGTCAGCTCACGAGTTCGATTTCTAACAGGTTTAATACGCGAGCTGGACGTGACCGGAGGCAATCCGTATTTTCGCGGGCGCGAAAATCGTGAGGGGGAGGGGATATGCGGCTCGGCCAAAACAAGGCCGGGCAGGCTTTGCCCGCCACAATTACCGTTAGGCGTCATGCCCGAAATCAGAGGTAATTAAAAATGCACATCGCCATACTTACTTTCCAAGGCTTCAACGAACTCGACTCCCTTGTGGCGCTTGGCGTGCTCAATCGAATCAAGAAACCAGATTGGCGCGTCACGCTCTGCTGTCCGGAGAGCGCTGTCACTTCAATGAACGGCGTGACCGTGCATGGGCAGTCAACCCTTGCGGACGCAGCTTCCGCTGACGCGGTCATTGTCGGCAGCGGCGTTAAAACACGAGAGATCGTAAACGACTCAGCCATCCTGTCAGCTCTGCACTTGGATCCCGCGCGCCAGCTTATCGGAGCGCAATGCTCCGGTACGCTCGTCCTTGCCAAGCTTGGTCTACTCGCCAACGTTCCTGCATGTACCGATCTCACAACCAAACCTTGGGTCCAAGAAGCTGGGGTTGAAGTGTTGAACCAACCCTTCTACGCATCGGGAAACATCGCCACCGCCGGAGGTTGTTTCGCGTCGCAATATCTAGCCGCATGGATTATTGCCCGCGCCGAAGGCGAAGAAGCGGCCAAGGAAGCACTGCATTACGTTGCCCCAGTTGGCGAGAAGGATGAGTACGTTTCAAGAGCAATAAGAAACATCGAGCTGTACATCAATACTATGACGCCTAACTAGGCGCCAGACTGTGTCAAAAGTCGATATTTCGAAAATGCGGTCTAACAACATCAATAGGTTGCAAAGCCTGTGTGCTCCAAAAACGGGGTTTTGACACAGTCTGGCGCTGCACCGGACTCCGCTACGCCGGTGAGCTTTGTCGTTAGCGGTCAGTTCAAGTTAGAGGGGAATAAATTGGGTGAAGTACTCACGCTTAGATGAAGGAGTGGCGGGCGCGGTATAACCACCAGTCCAAATGCTAAGGGAGGCGGCTTTTACCCCAAAAATGCCTCTTTTTCTACGCCTTGGGATCGGCTGGAAGCCAATACCGGTGCAGCTTACTGTCCTATAAGCGTGAGTACTTCACCCGGTGTCATGGGTCACCGCTGCCAAGGGTGCTGACATCAAGCGTAGCAAATTATGATCTTACCGCCGACCTGTGTTTGTCACCGGTTTTAATATGAAAAGACTATTGAAGACGGACGAGTCGAGCTGTGGCGGAAGGAAGCCACTATTTTTCGCGGGCGCGAAAATATAGGCATTACCCTAGAGGCCTATCTATTCGATCTGCCTGCTAGGCATTGGCGGCACCTGTTCGAGTTCGGCCAGGCCCAGGCGGTAATGCCAATAATGCCAGGAGCGTTCGTTGAACCAGCCAGCATCGGCATGAGTCAGAACATCCCGCAGCACGTCATCCCCCACATGCTCCGCCAGCGCCTGAACATCCTCGTAGTCCCCTATGTTCATGACCTGAGCTATGACGCGCTCAGGCCGTTCCAAGGCCTCGTCGGGCGTTTTCCACCAAATATATTTGCCGGCCATCCGGCGCATCAATGCGTCGTCCCGAATGCGCCAACCAATCCCCAGCTCGGCAATGAGCTGACGCTCCGCCTCCCCGATCCGGGCGGGATCGATCTCCGACAGGCCAGTTTGATAGATGTAGCGGCAGGCCCTACGGTCGAGCCGCTTGGCCGTCGTCCGCCGCCGCGCCAGCTCTTCCAGGAGGGGGTAATCGGACAGTCTGACCATCGCATGATCGCTAATCATCGGTTTTGCTCCGTGTCCGATAACCCAATCAGCGTAACACACTAAAACCCCGCCGAAGCGGGGCATGATACCAATAGAGGCGTGTGGCTCGTTAGGCATAAAACCGGCGCTGGCGGCGGCGCTTGAGCCAGTCGAAAACGCCTATTTTTTCTGCAACCATCATTGCGGCCACCGTGGAATAAATCGCGATACAACCCATCAGCCGGTCGGCGAGAGTGCCCGTGTCCGCATCAAACAAACCCAATAGGGCGTGACTCAGTTGATTGGCCAAAAACATAATAGCCACCGCCACAGGCACCGCAACGAGCAGGGCTAGCGGTAAATCGTTCTCGGCGTTTTCCTCGTCGGTTGATTTCGGGGAATAGCCGGCGTAGGTGAGCCTGTAGTATTTCACGCGGACATTGTGCCGCGTGGGCCACGAACTCCGAAACGCCCACCACGCCAACACAGCGCCCAGGCCCAGCGAGATACCGATAACTGCGGGCCAGCCTAACCGCTGAATCAGTTCAGGGAACAACAACGCCTGAACGAACGGGAATACAAACATCATCCCAGTGCCTGCTATGACCATCATAGGCGTATTTCGGCGGTATTCGATTCCTGCCCCGCAGGCCGGGCACCACTTTGAGCCGAACGAAACTACGTGACGGCAACAGCCGCAGATTAACGTTTCAGGTGGTAACAATTCGACTTTCCGCATCGTGTAACCCTCAAAATTCATAATCATTGTGGAGTGAGATATTGACGCCTGCGCCAGGCGATTTTTCCGCTTGCGCGAACTCCTGTAGTCCGCCCCGCACATGCTCGGCTACCGCTGCCCCGAATCGTGATGCGGATTGATCCGATCCACCCCCGCCAATTGATCCGGCCTGTCCGCCGTCGCTCGAACCCTGAGCGGTTTTCGCGCCCGCGAAATTGTCCTGTCCCGATGGACTGGTGTCTGCCGCTGGATCGGGCTTTTTCATCCATGATGGCCGTACATCGTCGTGTCCTGGCGTCCAATTCGAACCGCTGGAACCACCACCGGAACCAAACCCGTTCATTGCTGCGCCCGTTGACCCCATCATACCCGCGTGTTGCCCTAAATCCGTGGCCTCACGCAACGCAGCCGCTGAATCCAAGGCACTTTTCATGGGACCGTCTGGCATCCGTGCCACGATCTCTTTGAATCCTGACATCATGCCGCCAGCCACGGCGCCGGCGATTGCGCCGGCTGCCGCCGACGAGCCAGGAACTAATGAATCGCTCGCGGACAACGATGAGACGCCCTGGAGCACACCATCGGCGAATGCCGGCGCTTTTAGCGCGAGCCAGCCGATTAGCGATCCCATTGCAACTGCGCCTAACAATGGCATGTAGACGGCCAGATCAGCCGCATCTCCGACCTTCGCGGCTTTGAGCAGGTCCGCAATTAGCGGCACTGTGCGTTGTGCGACAAATACGACGAAATAAATGGACAGAAATCTGAGGCCGTACGAAATCACGCTGGAGATCGCTTTGGCGGCGATATCCCTGGTTTGGCTTAACACGCCGAACGCGATCAGGAGTGGCGCAACGGCCAGATAAAAATAGAGTTGTGCAAATGTGATCGCGATCTGCGCCATGAGCACGATGAACGCGGCCAAAACAGCGATCACACAAAACGCGAGTACCAGCGCCACGAGCGGGTGGGAGATAATGCTGAGCCAGTCGTCCTTCGAGTAAATCTTAAGCATGACCAGTACCAGGTCGAATCCCTGCCACAACACATCCGAGGGGGATAGGTCAGTCATGTTGGTGGCTTTTTGGCCGATCCAGATGAATCCCTCGACGCCGGTGGATAGCCAATCTGAATTAATCAGCTGCCATTGCAGCCCCCATGTCACTACGGAAGCCAATACGAAAATCGCGATTTGAAAAAAATCGGCTTGCTTGAAGAGGAGTTTGGCTGCGGACCAGGTCAGCGAGATAATAGCCAGCGTTATTATCAGGTATCGGGCGGCGTCGATGATAACGGCCCTAAATTCCTTCGCGACATCCCGGTATATCTCTATGATATCTCCCATGTCCCCCACGCTTGGGTCTGCCACAGACGATTGCGATATAAGCAGTAGCAACGCTGCGGTAAATAGTGCGGTGTTTTTCACCATATCAAAACCCTTTAAATCCACTGGTATTGGGTTTTCTCACTGTCCCGTCGCCTTGATCCAAGAACCGGCGAACCGCCTCTAAATCCGCATCCTGCTTCGCCTGCTGTCCCGCCATATAGCCGGCATAGGCGTTGAATTGTTCCATCTCTAACTGACGTAATTTTTGAAGCTGGCCCACTTGCTGGGCGGCAATCGCATTGCCGGCCTGTACGGCTTGAACTGTACCTCCCGCAGTCGATGACAAGTTGTTGAGAGTTTCCATCGTCTCTTGCTCGCTCTCAAAGTCGCTCGCTTGTAAGCCCACGGCTTGCAGCGCCGCGCGAATGCCGTCCAAGCTGGATTGGCTCCATCCCCGGTATTGACTGGCGTAACTGCCGCCCGTGGCGAAATTGCCGAATCCGCGATACCGATTCATAAACTCGGTGTCCAGGTTTTGCAGGGTGTACGACAAGGACTGACCCCGCGACACCAGCCCTTGGAGCTTATAGAGCATGCCTGACACCCTGCTCCACGGCGCCATGATGACATCGCCGAAACTCATCAAATCCCGGAGCTGGTTTTCGACCATCATGATTTGCTGCATGGTCTGAGTAATCTCGTTGTCGAGCATGTCGGCCAGCGTGGAGAGTTGCGCCGCTCCGTTTTCAAAAATCCCGATCAACTCAACGTTGTTCATGATCTGCGTCGGCTCGGAGGCATAGGCAAACGCATGGACTTCTGAGGAAAAGACCAGTGAACCCGCTAAAACGATTTTCGCGCCCGCGAAAATTAAGCGCTTCGGTTTTAATCTGTTGTTACTCATGATTAGGCTACCTGTTTATTGGTTATAAATTTTTTAAATACCCTAATCAAATACTAGTATATAGTCGCGTATTTTCAATGTATTATGGTCCCCGCAATAACATTGCGATGACCATAAGAAATCCGCCAACTCCGCTCCCGATCAGGCCATAGGTGAACACTTCCAACTTGCTGGAGGCTGTAATGCCATCAGCCCTTTCCTTGGCATTGTTAATTGATCGGATTAACACGTTGTATTCCGATTTTGAGCTATTTATTTTTGCTTGCAACGCATCACCCTCCGCATTTATCGCTGCAATTTTCACGGATAACTGTTCATCGAGCGTTTTACCGATATAGTCGGCTAACTCCCGCGCTGCTCGCGTTGCTGTTTCTGTTACCGCATCCGCCGCCACTTTTTTTAGGTCGAGTTTGGCAGATTCCACCTCCAGCCGGGTTTTTTCCCTGATATACTCACCCACATCCTTTCTTATGGCATCAATCCGACTTTCAATCTCATTAACTTTGGCGATATTCGCGCCGGTTTGTAGCTCGATTTCCCGCGTCGCCTGCTGTATTTCATCAATCGCCTGCTTAACATAGCCGTCCAATACGCTAGGCATGTTCTGGCGCAGAGCCCTAATTTCATCATGCAGTAATCCAACATCCCCTAATAGTTCGGCGGTCAGCGCTTCAAGGGCGGTGCTTTGGGCCATGTCCAATCCTATTGAAAGAGGGTTTTAAAGACGCCATCCAGCTCGTCCGAGACACCTGCCGCCAAGCGCTTAATCCCTATCAATCGGCTGTAATGCAGTTTCTCTTCAGGATCATTGGCTGCCTTTAACTTTTCTTTTAAATCGGTCGGATCATTCAGAATGTCCGAAATACTTTGTTCCGCGCCCTTGAGCTTGCCGTAGATATCATTGACATGGATCACCGCGTCTTTTTTCAGGGTGAAGTTCTTAGCGCTGGCATGGTATTCAAAGAGCCCCGAGAAGAGGCGATCTGGACTCTCATCCAGTTCCACCATATTGAAAACCAAGCGGAGTTTTTTGGCCGGAATACCCAGCTCAGAAAGCGCATCGAGGGTTGCAATCGTATCCCGCTGCTGCTTTTCCTTCGGTACGGTGGGAATCACAAAATAATCGTAATCCTCGTGGCTGCCCTTGTACTGTCGCATGAGGTTAACGAAGTCCTCCACGTTCGAGGCACCCACATCGATCACCGCCTCGTCCATTAAAGCGAGTGCTTCCTGTAATTCGCCAAACTGCTTGCCTCTAATCGCTTCATCTTGCGTCCCGTCCGAATTAATGCTTTCCACCGGGATAATCCGGGCATAATTCAAGCGTGGAGCCAGCAAATGGCGAGCGACCGTGCTTTTGCCTACATTGCCTGAAAAGTTCATCACGGCAACTATCATTTTTTATTCTCCTTTAACGATTTGAGAAGCGGATTAGTATTGTCTGGGTTGATGAAACGATCAGCGAGTTTTTCGCGCCGCTGCTTGGCGCTTAATTCTTCAAGATTTATATCTTCATCATGCTCTGTTGGTTTTTCTGTTTCAGAGTGAGTGGAATTCGTTTTAGAGCTGCTTTTGCCCTTCGATATATCGTTTTTATTTTTTGTCCTGCTCTTAATATATGTTCGTATTGATTCCGTTGATATATCTAATGAATTCTCTTTTAAGAATTCGCGTATTTGCCATAACGCATATCCCTTTTCTCTCAGTCTAAAAATTTGTTCATGGAACGGCTCAAGGCGTGATTTCTTCGCCTTTGGTGGTACTCGCTTTTCGAATTCTTCGATGTCCATGGATGAGGCTCAGTGGTTAAAAATGGACATAGTAGCCTCAGTGGACACCTGTAACAACGGTAAACAACTGATTGCAAATCATCATAAATCCGATAACAACCAAAACCAACAGAAAACAGTTGAAAAAAATGTGACGGCAATCACAAAACAACAATAGACAACCAGTGTAATATTGTCGGCGAAAAGAGCGGCTAAAACATAGGCACGACGGATATGTAAACATTTGCGCTACGCTCCAAAGTTTTCATATCCCTGTGCCAAAGGGTGTCCCCTTTGAAACCCAGGCGGTGAGATACCGCCTTTTTATTCCTTATGTGCCGCGACGCGGCTTGAATCATTTACATGGCAAAACGTAGTTTGACTGAAGGTGTTCCCTCGAAGGCTATTAGCTTTCGTTTAGGTGAGCCGGATGCCAATGCCTTAACTGAAAAGATCAGGGCGGCGGGCTTATCCATGTCTGAATTCGTCCGCGAATATGTCTTGCTCAATAAAACATCGGTTATTGCCAGGCGCCCAGCCAGCAGCGATAGAACTCGTCTGTTATACCTTTTTGATAAGGCGGGAAATAATCTCAATCAATTGACAAAACAGGTTAATGTGGCGCATAAGTCAGGGGATGTATCCGATGACACCTACCGTGAAATCCTCAAGGAATTGCAACATCTGTCTCGCTACCTGAAAGGGCGCCTCAACGATGTTGATTAGAGTCAGCGGGGCGGATTCCGGTATTGAGGATTATCTTGAGAACGGTCAAAAGCAGGGCCGCGACAATTCCCGAGACGAACTCGATGAAAGGATTATCCTGGATGGTGATCTTGACGCCATCAGGTTGATAAACGAGTCCTTTGATAAATACGGCGAGAAATACCTTCACATAACGCTTTCCTTCAAGGAAGACGAAATCAGCCGGGAAACCTTGGAAGCCATCACGCAGGATTTTAAGGATTTTGCATTTTCGGCTTATGATGCCGATGAATATGGATTCTATGCGGAGGCCCATATTCCGAGAATCAAAAGTTACATCAACAGCCAGAATGGCGAGTTCGTAGAGCGCAAACCTCACATCCATATAGTGATACCGGAGAAGAACCTTTTAAGCGGAACCCATCTGAATCCATTTGGGCGGGTTGAACAGCAAACAACGTTTATTGATGCCTTTCAGGAACTGACGAACGCCAAATATGGACTGGCCAGTCCAAAGGAGAATCGGCGAACCGGCTTCAATTTGGAATCGGAAATGGTCAGCCGGTATAAGGGCGATGATTTCATAGGCCGCGAAGTCTTCACCGGGCATCACCAGGAGCTGAAGACAAAGATTCTCGCCGACATTCTCAAGCGGGATATCAGCAATCAGGATGGACTAATCGCGCTGTTATCGGAATACGGGAGCGTCCGGGTTCGGAATGAAGGCCGATCGAATGAATATCTCAATATCAAGCCGGACCTGGCAGGGAAGGGAATCAATTTAAAGGAGTATGTTTTTACGCCGGCCTTTCTGGAGTTGTCCGCCGAACGGAAGCGGCAAGAACTTAGCAAAGTCGCGAGCGCTCAGTATGAAACAGCCGGTCCCGCCAGGCCGACGCCGGAAGAGTATCAAGCGATTCACAAAGACTGGCACGAGCGGCGGGCGAAGGAAATCAAATATCTGAACTCAGGCAATCGAAAACAATATGCCGAGTATAAAAAAGCTTCACCCGAAGAAAAGGCCGCGTTTCTGGCCGAGCGAGAAAACCGTTTTTACGCCAAACATCGAAAGGTAGATGATGACCTCGAACACCGAACCGACCCCGAACGCACTCTTGAGCGTATTAGAGAAAATCTCGGAACAGTTGACCGCCATATCGAATCAGCAGGCCGAGCTGCTGGCGATCTTGACCGCGCCGGCGGAAACCTCACTCGTAGACGAATTGGCCGCGCTCTTAGAGCCGTTGTCGAACGACTTACGGGACATCAAGGCCGAGCTGTTGAGGGACGCGAAACCGCGCATGAATTAAGCGGGAAGCGAGAGGCCGACAATGTAACCGGGCAGCTTGCGCACGACCACCGGGAGCAAAAGGCGAACGCGCGTAACGCCGAGCTTTCGGAGTTTCAGGAGATCCGGCGCCATTTGGACGCCGCTCGGTTATTGAACGCGCTTTCCCACAGCCACGGCGTTATTCCGGAGAAATATCCGATCTCGAAGGGCAAGGACGGCGGCGACCGCATCCAGGCGGGGACCCGGAACCTCAATGTCTCGGATTTTCTGACCAAGGAGTTGAACCTTCCTTGGGCAGACGCCGCAAAGCTTCTGCGGGAGACCTACCGGGAACAGATCGGGCGGGAATCGTCGGGCATGGGTCGGCAGCGGCCGGGGCAACGGTTATGGGAGCAATTCAGGCTGTCCCGGCAAGGCCGTCCGCTTCGGAACAAAGAGCAATGGGAAGCGCAACGGAAGAGCGAAACCACTCAGAAGGAAGCGATTCGAACAGTTTTCTACGCCAAAAGAGGGCAGATCTTAAGCGACCGGAACTTGAGCCAGACCGAGCGAAAGGCACGCATCAGTATCGCTCGAATGGAGCGGATCGAGCAGGAGCGGGTTTTAAGGGAGCGTATCCGAAAGCAGAGGGATGAACTGAAAGCATCACAACGCAGGCCTTTGAAAGAAGAGTATGCCGAATGGCTGACACTGAAGGCTCAGGAGGGTGACGTTTACGCGCTGGTCGAGCTGCGGCGGATGCGGCGGAAAGAGAAGGAACGGACGGATGACCACGAAATCCATTCGGGATCGGTTCAGGAGAATCGGGAGGATACGCCATTTATTACCGGCAGTCGCTTGTCATACCAGGTGCATCGAGACGGAGCCGTAACCTACCGCCGAGGCGGTAATGCCGTAGTGCGGGATGAAGGACAGTTTGTAAAGGTTCTCCAAGCCGATGATGGCAATATCGAAACAGGCCTGCGTCTGGCGCGGGCCAAGTTTGGCCGAAAGCTCGATATCCGAGGGTCCGATGACTTCAAGGTGGCGGTGGCGCGGGTAGCTGCTGAAAAGGGACTCTATGTCGAATTCACCGATCCACGGCTCAATGCCATTCTGGCCGCGCGGAGGGCCGAGCTGCAGCAGGCGAGAGCGGGCAGGCCTGACGGCGCAGTGCCGAGGCCTCAACCTCAAGAACAGAAACAAAAGACAGGACCGACTAGGCCGGCCATCGAGAGCGTTGCGCCGGAGACCCATCGAGGCCAGTACAGCGGGCTGGTTGTTCAGGTGGACGCTCATTTCGTGTACCAGGACCATGGCAGGGAGATCATCCGGCACGACCGCGAGCGCTTCGCTGCAGCGCCGGTGCCGGGCGATTACTTACGGATTACCTACCGGGAGGGCCAGATGACGGCCGAACGAAAACCGGACAAGACCAGGATACGGGACAACGACCGTGGCCGCTAATTTTTTAACCCACATCGATCATCGCGAGCACTTATGAAACTATTTGATGACCTTGGTTTCCGTTGGAACAGATCGGTCGTACCGGCCGTTGTTCCAACCCACTCAGTTGAGCGGGTGTGCTTCCTGTTCCATCGAATGTTGGCGGAGTACGTTTGGGATGCCGGGGTGCTTGAAGGAAATCCTTTTACCTTTCCGGAAGTAAAAACACTTCTGGACGGCGTTACCGTTGGCGGACACAAGCTTTCCGATCAGGAGCAAATCCTGAATTTAGCCGATAGCGCGAAATATCTTCTAGCTCTAATAAAAAGCGGTCGGTTCGAGCTGAACAAGTCTACCTTCTGCGAATTCAATGAACGCGTCGTTAGGCATGAAACGCTGGAATGGGGGCACTTTCGGGGCGAAGGTCACGAGATGAACTACACGCCGGCTGTAAGTTTGGGCGAGCAAGGCCGTTACATCCCGTTGCCGACTCAGCCGGGTGCTCCCGAACTCAACCGGGTTTTTGAGAAGGGCTTGGCGGCGCTCAACGAATATGCGCCGGAACCATTCGAGAAGGCGACCGCTTTCTTTCTGTTCGGAGCATTGCAGCAATTCTTCTTCGACGGCAACAAGCGGACTTCTCGATTCATGATGAACGGAATCCTAATGTCGTCCAGAATTGACGCAATTAGCATTCCGGCTGCCGAGGCACAGACGTTCAACGAGAAGATGGTTCGGTTCTATCTGAGCAAGGACGCAACGGAAATGATGGCTTTCTTAGTGAGTCTTCATCCGGAAGTGGAGGAAATCTATCGAATGAATCCAGGACTTGCTAAATAAGCGGTGGTCATTAAAACCACTATATCGGGCAGGATGATCTGCCCAATAACGCGGCCACGAACGGGGCGGACACCCCGCACGCGGCCTAACCACAATCACGACTGTCGAGGAGTCGCAACCATGGCTACGTCCATTATCCCATCGATCTCATCAGCTCGGTACGTTATCCATCCAGTCGGCCACGATGACCGGATGTTTTTCGGCACCCGCGCCGCATGCATCCGACACGCCTATACTGTCGATGGCAATAGTTTTCAGCATTTGCGCGCCACAATTCTGGCGCGTCTGCCAGCGCCCGAGTGGTGGATATTGGAGACCATCACGGATTGGGCAATCCGCCAATTGCCACCCGATCACCCGGAGGTTGTTGCTGCCTATGTTTTGGACCAGGGCGTACGCCGGCTGAGGTCGGCGGACTGGGAGAGCTGGATTGATGATTGGTTGGTCAATGGCGATTGGAGCCGCCGCGCCGCACGCCAGCTACGCGCGATCGCGGCGCAATATCTCCCGGCTGAATAGCCGGAGATGGATTGAAACGATTAAAACTACTACCTGGTCGGGTAAGAGGACGATATCGCTACCGCCCTCTCCCCTCAGAACCGGACGAGCGAGTCACCCCGCATCCGGCTCAAGCCATTGACGTACTTCCAGAGGTGCGTTGCTGCTGTGAATCTGACGATGGCAGTTCGAATGAACCAGCCGCAGATTGGGAAGGTCATCCGTGCCGCCGCGTTTCTTAGGAACCACATGATGGATGTGGGTATCCTCGCCATTTTCCAGACGCTGATGACAGACAGGACAGATTCCTTTTTGCCATTGGAAAAGCTGCCGGTATCGATACTCTGTGGCGCTCGTCCTGGCTCGTCGCTGTCGCCAATAGTCTTGTAGAGTCGGGTCATCGGGGGAATAGTTCTTAGGAACCAACCGATGCCTCACGCTCTTGGTCCAGGCGAATTTCCGGAGTGTGGCCTTACCTTCTTTATCCATAAAGACCCATTGGTCTTGACGTCCCCTGGTTCGGCCCCAGTATTGGTCCGTTCTCCACCAACCGGCTTTCCTGGGATGGCGTCGCTTCACGTACCGCTTGGCGCGGTAGTACATGAAACTGTTCAGCCCCGCAAAGACCTTCTTGGCCACGCCGGTACGGAAGTAATTGCTCCAGCATCTGATCACCGGGTTCATGGCGTTGATCAGGGCCACGGTGGGGGTCCCCACCTGTCGGCGCCAAATCCCTTTGAGTTTCCGTCGGATCTGCTGGATGGAGTCTTGACTGGGTTTGATCAGCAGCTTGTAGCCGCTTTTCGTGCTCTTCGGGGTCAGGTAATGCCGGATATTGAATCCCAGGAAATCGAAGCCTTCGAGGAGATGACGGATGCGGGTCTTATCTTCCGATAGGCGCAACCCTCGCGCTCCGAGCCATTCGACCAGTATGGCCTTGGCTTTCGTGGCATCGTCCTGAGTGGGGCAGAAGACCACGATGTCATCGGCATAGCGCACCAAGGCATATTTTCCACGAAGCGTACCTCGGGGTGTGTAATCACTCCCGAGTGCTTGTTCCATGCTATGGATGGCTACGTTCAACAACAACGGGCTCACGATCCCACCCTGAGGTACGCCGGCGTCGGTGGGATGACGTATGTCTTCTTCCACATAGCCCGCTTTCAGCCACTGTTTGATGACCTCCCGTGCGGGGAAGCCGCCGAGGGCCTCGACCAACGCCGAGTGTCCGATGTTATTGAAAGCGCCTTCGATGTCGGCGTCTAAAACCTACGGCCGGGTGGTGGTGGACCGTGCCAAGCCAAAGATTTTCTCAATCGCATCATGACAACTCTGCCCCGGGCGAAACCCGTAGCTGATCGCCTCAAATCGCGCTTCCCAGAACGGCTCCAGGGCATTTTTCACCATCGCCTGAACACATCGGTCCTCTAGGGTGGGAATACCCAAAGGCCGCTTTCCCTTTTTCTTGGGAATATAGACCCTACGTACCGGGTGAACCCGGTGAAGTTCGAGCCGCCTGAGCGTCCGGCACAGGCCAGTCCGTTCCTCTGGCGTCGTCACCACGACTTTATCGATGCCCGGTGTCGACTTGCCTGGGTTCACCTGGGTCACGCGTCGCACACTGTCCAAGATGTTTGACGTGCCTCTCAGCATCAATCACTGCAGCGACCTGACTTTCGTCAAGTCGCCTTCTCTGGAGGCCCGAAAGATACGCTGTCTTAGAAGCAGTCTTCAAAGGTAGCACTTGGTCGGAGCTGGGAGGTCTGAAGGGTATGCGGTCCTGTGAGGGAGCCGGTCATGTACCCCAGCGATTTGACGGATCCGCAATGGGAAACTTTGATTGAACATTGCCCATTTCTGATCGAGCCTAATCCCAGAGGCGGGCGTCCCCGCCGGCATGCTGTGCGGTTAGTGCTCGATGCGGTGCTGTACGTGGACAAGACGGGATGCCAATGGCGCCAGCTGCCCCATGAGTACCCGCCGTGGAAGACAGTGTATACCACTTTCCGGCGTTGGCGATTGAACGGCACCTGGAATCGGGTGCATGCGGTCTTGCGGGAGGCGGTCCGCCGGCGTGCCGGCAAACTGGTGCAACCGTCGGTGGCGATTGTGGATTCGCAGTCCGCCAAGACAGTGCAAAAAGGGGGCGCCGCGGTTATGACGCGGGCAAGAGAGTGAAAGGTCGTAAACGGCATATCGCGGTCGACACCTTGGGGTTGGTGTGGGCGGTCGTCGTGCTCTCGGCCGGCCTCCAGGATCGGACCGGGACTCGCCTTTTATTGCTGCGCCTTGCGGCCGTCGCCCATCGTATCCAGGTAGTCTTTGCCGATGCCGCCTACAGTGGCACGCTGGTCGATTGGGTCAGGCAGATGTTCCAATGGACCCTGACGATTGTCAGCCGCCGCACTGCCGGGCGGTTCGAAGTGCTGCCTTGGCGCTGGTTGGTCGAGCGAACGTTCGCTTGGCTCAGCAATGCACGGCGCCTGAGCAAGGACTATGAAATTCACCCAGCCACCTCAGAATGTTTCATCCAGATCACCATGATCTCACTCATGCTTCGGCGCCTAGCCAAAACTCAGGTTTGAAGACCGCTTCTTAGATTCTTAACATTCCGATGGGCCTGGTTCCAGCGAGCTGCATCTACCTTTTCCTCCAGATTTCAGGGTTTTTTTTCAGGGTTGAGTCCGTCAAGGTAGTGTAAATTCCGAGGGTAAACTCCGGCTCGGTTGTGTGTTGGTCTAAGCGGGCAGTGGCGCCAGGTCGGCGCTCTCCGCAACGGTCTCGGTCATCGTATGTTGGGGCAGATAGCGGTGTTGTAACTGCCACTCCTCGTTCTGCTCCATGAGCACCGCCCGGATCAGGCGGCGAATGCTCGCTTCGTTCGGGAAGATGCCCACCACGTTAGCCCGCCGCTTCACTTCCTTGTTGAGCCGCTCCAGGGTGTTCGTCGAGTGAATCTTGACCCGGTGGGCGGCCGGGAAATCCAGATGAGCCAGCACGTCGGCTTCCACCTGATCCATCAGGTCCGCCGCTTTCGGGAAGCGGGGACGCAGTTGATCGGCGACCTGCCGCCACGCCTTTTGAGCGCTCTCTGCGTTCGGTTGGACGAACACCTGGCGCACCAGGGTGCCGACCAGGGATTGGCTGGTCTTGGGCACGCAGGCCAGGAGATTGCGCAGGAAGTGAACCCGGCAGCGTTGCCAACTGGCCGAGAACACCTGATCAATAGCCGCTTTCAGCCCCTCGTGCGCGTCGGAGATCACCAATTGGACCCCCGAGAGGCCCCGTTGCCTAAGGCTCCTGAGGAACTCCACCCAGAACACTTGGGCCTCTGACTCGCCCAAGCCCAGCCCGAGAATCTCCCGCCGCCCGTCCTGATTGACGCCGCAGGCGATTATGGCCGCCACCGACACGACCCAACCGCCTTTCCGCACCTTGAGGTAGGTCGCGTCCAGCCACAGATACGGCCACTCGCCCCCAAGCGGCCGGCTCAAAAAGGAGTCCACCCGCTCGTCGATATCCCGGCATAGGGCCGAGACCTGGCTCTTGGAGGTGCCCGTCATCCCCAGTGCCTGCACCAAGTCGTCGACCTTGCGGGTCGATAGCCCGCCGATCCACGCCTCCTGGATTACCGTTACCAGCGCTTGTTCCGTCAGCCGCCGGGGCTCTAGGAACGTGGGAAAATACGTCCCCTGGCGCAGCTTCGGCACCTTCAACTCCAGTGTGTCCAGCCGAGTATGCAGCGACCGTTCCCGATACCCATTCCGGTAAGTCTGACGGTCATCCGTTCGCTCATGCCGCCTGGCTTGAATGCGGTTGGAGACTTCGAAGTCCATCAGTTGTTCGAGGACCCGTTCCGTCAGAGCGCGCAAAAAATCCTCGCCGCCTTGTTGTCCCATCCACTCCAGAAATGCCATGCTGTCTTCGGCCATCGTCTTCTCCAAGGTCACGTTGAAAGTCGCAATCTCAACCTTACCGGAGTTCTCGATGGCCGCCCATCTCATACCCGCGATTTACACCACGTCCGTGGACTCTACCCTGCCTCTTTTACCCTGCCTTCCTCTCTCTTTTTTCTTCCCGGCCTCTTCTTTCCATCCTCCTCTTTTCCTGCCTTACCCTGCATCTCTCTCTTCCCTGCCTTTTTATTCGGCAATGAACCGGAAGCGAGGCCCAGCATTTTGAGCATTTCATTTCTGAGCTGCCTATTCGGCAGTGAACGAGTCGCCCTCTTGGGCGCCGGTCGCCGCAAATTTCTGAGCTGCCTATTCGGCAGTGAACTCCGGGATGTCGCGGACCAGCTCCTCCAGGTATTTCTGAGCTGCCTATTCGGCAGTGAACACCAACAAAGACCGCCACAACCGTGATCACCATTTCTGAGCTGCCTGTTCGGCAGTGAACGAAATGACGCTCGAACAGATGGAAAAGACCTTTTTCTGAGCTGCCTATTCGGCAGTGAACTCCTCCGCGCGGCCGAGGAGGGCGACCTCGTCTTTCTGAGCTGCCTATTCGGCAGTGAACTAGACCGCCTGGGCGTCGATCGAGTAGGTGGATTTCTGAGCTGCCTATTCGGCAGTGAACTCGGGCAGCGCCTTGAACTCCTCGGGCGTCAGTTTCTGAGCTGCCTATTCGGCAGTGAACGTCGCCGTGCCTAGTTCTGGCGCGCGCTACCTTTTCTGAGCTGCCTATTCGGCAGTGAACGATGGACTTTTATCTTTTCGGATACCGCGTAATTTCTGAGCTGCCTATTCGGCAGTGAACATCAGATCGGCTTTGAACTGATCGATGTCCTCTTTCTGAGCTGCCTATTCGGCAGTGAACTTAAGCACGTCGCCGGTCTTGACGATCACGTCTTTCTGAGCTGCCTATTCGGCAGTGAACGGAAAAGCAAATTAAGAACGAAAACCGACAATTTTCTGAGCTGCCTATTCGGCAGTGAACTCGCCGCCCTATCCTGATCCTCTGGCGTAAATTTTCTGAGCTGCCTATTCGGCAGTGAACAACAGCCAGCCGTCGTTCACGTCCACCGCGCCTTTCTGAGCTGCCTATTCGGCAGTGAACTTCGAACGCCTGGATGTGGGCGTCCTGGAGCTTTTCTGAGCTTCCTATTCGGCAGTGAACGCGCCGATCGCCTGAAGGTCGGGCGCGGTGAATTTCTGAGCTGCCTATTCGGCAGTGAACAGGCTGGTCACCCCGGCCGCGAGCGCGGGCGATTTCTGAGCTGCCTATTCGGCAGTGAACCAGGACGCCGGTGTCTTCGGCGACGGCCCAGCTTTCTGAGCTGCCTATTCGGCAGTGAACCCAAACTCGCAGCTCGCCGGATATCGGGGCGTTTTCTGAGCTGCCTATTCGGCAGTGAACGCTATCAGGATCTCGACAGCAAGATCGCCGAATTTCTGAGCTGCCTATTCGGCAGCGAACGCGGTCAAGAATGCCTCCAGCCAGATCCATCATTTCTGAGCTGCCTATTCGGCAGTGAACTACCTCGCAGTTTTTTCACCAGACGCTCATAATTTCTGAGCTGCCTATTCGGCAGTGAACTCGGATTCGTCGACGTGAGACGCCATGACCTTTTTCTGAGCTGCCTATTCGGCAGTGAACGCATTGCCCCCACCATTAGCGCACGCACTAAATTTCTGAGCTGCCTATTCGGCAGTGAACACGATACCGCCAACATTCGGTCTGCAAGCGGTTTTCTGAGCTGCCTATTCGGCAGTGAACATCTGGCTGTTCGACATCGGCGACATCGAGCGTTTCTGAGCTGCCTATTCGGCAGTGAACGGCCGGATGAAGCGCCGTCGACCGGTGGTAGTTTTCTGAGCTGCCTATTCGGCAGTGAACTCTGGCCGGCGCCGTCGGGAATCTCGAAAACTTTTCTGAGCTGCCTATTCGGCAGTGAACGCAAACATGTCTTGAGCCCTGAGTCGCTGCTTTTTCTGAGCTGCCTATTCGGCAGTGAACCTCTTGGTAGCCGTCGCCGTCGAGATCTTCGATTTCTGAGCTGCCTATTCGGCAGTGAACGTCATGGCGGGCTGGGATGATGTTCCGCACCTTTTCTGAGCTGCCTATTCGGCAGTGAACGGGCCACGGGGTGTTCTTCTCTTCCTTGACTTTTTCTGAGCTGCCTATTCGGCAGTGAACCTGGTCGATGCCACCGCGCAAGTTTTCATCGATTTCTGAGCTGCCTATTCGGCAGTGAACTCCTCGCGAACGGCCGCCGCTTCGTTGGAGCTTTTCTGAGCTGCCTATTCGGCAGTGAACCATTAGAGCTGCCTTCGCCGCGCGGCGACTACTTTCTGAGCTGCCTATTCGGCAGTGAACGATGTCCTTCACCGTCGCAGCCCGGAGACCCTTTTCTGAGCTGCCTATTCGGCAGTGAACTGGGCTGGGATCACGCGGGCTTTGATACCGAGTTTCTGAGCTGCCTATTCGGCAGTGAACGGATCTTTAGAAGCATTAAAAATACCCATTGATTTCTGAGCTGCCTATTCGGCAGTGAACAATCAAAACCAGTATGAGCTACTGAGCAATCATTTCTGAGCTGCCTATTCGGCAGTGAACGGCGCGAGGACCGTCGAGCCGAAGGTCTCGGCTTTCTGAGCTGCCTATTCGGCAGTGAACGCAGCGTTCTCTAGACTATCTCCGTAAATCCGTTTCTGAGCTGCCTATTCGGCAGTGAACGCCTTTTGAGCTGTGGTCAGCGCGCTGCGGGCTTTCTGAGCTGCCTATTCGGCAGTGAACCTCCCGCTCCCGAAGATACCTGCAAACTTGAATTTCTGAGCTGCCTATTCGGCAGTGAACGCAGATCGGGCAGATGTGCTCTACCCGTTTGCTTTCTGAGCTGCCTATTCGGCAGTGAACTCTTCTTCCTGTATATCCGTTATCCGTTTTGTTTTCTGAGCTGCCTATTCGGCAGTGAACAATTACCAGACCGGGATTGCTGGGAATCCCAATTTCTGAGCTGCCTATTCGGCAGTGAACGCTGTGTTATGGGAGAGGCGACAGCCGGGTTTTTTCTGAGCTGCCTATTCGGCAGTGAACGGGAGAAAGGAGTACGTGGACTGGTATCCGTTTTTCTGAGCTGCCTATTCGGCAGTGAACAAGCGCATCGCGTTCGATAAGGACCTGATCAATTTCTGAGCTGCCTATTCGGCAGTGAACAAGGATCAAGCCGAATACTTTGCGAAAGCCTTTTTCTGAGCTGCCTATTCGGCAGTGAACGAACGGTGGCGTTTTAGACGCGACTGACAAAGTTTCTGAGCTGCCTATTCGGCAGTGAACGCGGATGGTGTCGACCGGGACGCTATCCAGATTTTCTGAGCTGCCTATTCGGCAGTGAACGGAATAGATTTCCTCGATATGGATCGTCGCTTTTTCTGAGCTGCCTATTCGGCAGTGAACAACAGTTTAGACGTGATTTTTACAGGCCGGTCTTTCTGAGCTGCCTATTCGGCAGTGAACTACACGGGGGATTTGGCGGCGCTGAGGCTGTTTTTCTGAGCTGCCTATTCGGCAGTGAACACCGCGCCCGTGAAATTGACGCCGCCGGCTGGTTTCTGAGCTGCCTATTCGGCAGTGAACCAGACCCCTCCCCTGGATGGGACCCCTCCCATTTTCTGAGCTGCCTATTCGGCAGTGAACAGAAAAGCTCGCCATGCTGGCGCTTGCCGATTTTTCTGAGCTGCCTATTCGGCAGTGAACTCATTTCCTTGAGCGCTTTGGTTGTCTTGTTTTTTCTGAGCTGCCTATTCGGCAGTGAACGCGAAAAACCTATTACGACCCGATCAACGAAATTTCTGAGCTGCCTATTCGGCAGTGAACTGACCGAGAAGCAAGCCCGAAGAATCGTCCACTTTCTGAGCTGCCTATTCGGCAGTGAACCCTCGAGGCGGATCTGTTCGTAGAACTCAATTTTTCTGAGCTGCCTATTCGGCAGTGAACACCCGCGCATAGCTGGTGTAGGCGCATTCGTTTTTCTGAGCTGCCTATTCGGCAGTGAACGAAGGTGTGGAATGTGGATATGAGGCAGATGATTTCTGAGCTGCCTATTCGGCAGTGAACTTTAGGCGCGACGCGCTCATAAGCGCTTACATTTTCTGAGCTGCCTATTCGGCAGTGAACCTTAATACGTGCTAGCGCCAGATTCTGTGATTTTTCTGAGCTGCCTATTCGGCAGTGAACTTTCTTTTCTGAACATCCTGACGTTGCATACTTTTCTGAGCTGCCTATTCGGCAGTGAACAGGTATGCGGTTTCCGCCTTGTGCGAAGCATTTTTCTGAGCTGCCTATTCGGCAGTGAACTAAAGTATTGCGCCTTGTCGCTTTAGCTTAATTTTCTGAGCTGCCTATTCGGCAGTGAACAGGTATGCGGTTTCCGCCTTAAGCGGGGCATTTTTCTGAGCTGCCTATTCGGCAGTGAACATCGAGATTCCGGTTTTAAAGCTGGTCGTCAATTTCTGAGCTGCCTATTCGGCAGTGAACAAACACATGCTTGTAGGTGCTGCCCTGGCTTCTTTCTGAGCTGCCTATTCGGCAGTGAACCTGAAAGCCTACGTCGCGCGCCAGGGCATCAATTTCTGAGCTGCCTATTCGGCAGTGAACGCCACATTGGCGGCCGGTGGGCTCATCAAGAATTTCTGAGCTGCCTATTCGGCAGTGAACCTGTCATTCAACACCGGATGATCCATGATCCCTTTCTGAGCTGCCTATTCGGCAGTGAACATTCCTTAGCCTGGCCGTGCAACAGGATTCTTTTTCTGAGCTGCCTATTCGGCAGTGAACAGCCTATACACGGCGTTTTGTGCATCATCCTCTTTCTGGGCTGCCTATTCGGCAGTGAACGCCACCAAAGCCGCACGGTCTCGGCAATAAGTTTTCTGAGCTGCCTATTCGGCAGTGAACGGTTCGTACCGCTTAACCAGCTCTTGCATTATTTTCTGAGCTGCCTATTCGGCAGTGAACCCTCGATGGTGTGCGAAGACGCGACTTTCTACATTTCTGAGCTGCCTATTCGGCAGTGAACGCATCTTCGCACACCATTGAAGCCTCACGGATTTTCTGAGCTGCCTATTCGGCAGTGAACTTAGAGCTTGGTGTGCGTGACCTAGTTTGCTATTTCTGAGCTGCCTATTCGGCAGTGAACATTGGCCCACGTCTGGCGGCTGTGCCGGGTGCTTTCTGAGCTGCCTATTCGGCAGTGAACACACGGTGTTGAGTTTGATGGACGCGCCATATTTTCTGAGCTGCCTATTCGGCAGTGAACCCGTAGTCTTTGGAGCGGGTATCGACCTGCTTTTTCTGAGCTGCCTATTCGGCAGTGAACGTACGTTATGCGCAATAGGGTGCGCCGTCCTGTTTCTGAGCTGCCTATTCGGCAGTGAACCCATTGACCAGAGTCAAAGCACAGACCGTCACTTTCTGAGCTGCCTATTCGGCAGTGAACTATCGGCGGGTGTGGTTGCTTTTTGGGCTAAATTTCTGAGCTGCCTATTCGGCAGTGAACGCATAAGCATTTCGTACAGCCGAATTGAATAATTTCTGAGCTGCCTATTCGGCAGTGAACCCCCTGATTCGAGAGTTCGGCCGCTTCGGTCATTTCTGAGCTGCCTATTCGGCAGTGAACAGTAGTGAGCCATGGACAACACGCCACGGACAATTTCTGAGCTGCCTATTCGGCAGTGAACCCTTTCTTGCCGCTAGCGGAAACGGGTTTGTTTTTCTGAGCTGCCTATTCGGCAGTGAACCGGTTTTCCCGTCCGCATGCGCGTTCTACCAATTTCTGAGCTGCCTATTCGGCAGTGAACGAAGTTGCTACGCACAATCTACGCTACAAACATTTCTGAGCTGCCTATTCGGCAGTGAACGTGGACGGCGAATGGATCAGGACGCTCCTGGATTTCTGAGCTGCCTATTCGGCAGTGAACGGTGTTGCCGGCCGACACATCGCGCGTAGTCGTTTCTGAGCTGCCTATTCGGCAGTGAACCGAATCAAGATCAGCGCAACGCTGCTGCGGAATTTCTGAGCTGCCTATTCGGCAGTGAACCGCACGGCACCAACGTATCGGGCGAAACCCATTTTCTGAGCTGCCTATTCGGCAGTGAACGAATTCTTTCGGCGTAGTACCAGCCGCTTGCTTTTCTGAGCTGCCTATTCGGCAGTGAACTTGGTGAAAACGGCTCGCGATATCCTCGACAATTTCTGAGCTGCCTATTCGGCAGTGAACACAGCCGCCTTCGTCGCGGACGATACCCGAGCTTTCTGAGCTGCCTATTCGGCAGTGAACTTGTGTCGTCGCCGTGGAAAACGGATGGCCATTTTCTGAGCTGCCTATTCGGCAGTGAACCGCACGACTTCCAACAGGCGCCGCTGCGACTGTTTCTGAGCTGCCTATTCGGCAGTGAACTTCCAAAAGCCGCTTTTCTTGGTCCACAGGCTTTTCTGAGCTGCCTATTCGGCAGTGAACATGGTGGAATAGTCACGACCGTTGGTGCCGATTTTCTGAGCTGCCTATTCGGCAGTGAACATCCTATCCTCCTTTTTTTGGGGGAGATTATATTTCTGAGCTGCCTATTCGGCAGTGAACGTGTCAGCCGGATATCCCAGCGCCCCGCGTAGTTTCTGAGCTGCCTATTCGGCAGTGAACAATCGAATACTCGCCCGCAGGGCTCAACAGCTTTTCTGAGCTGCCTATTCGGCAGTGAACGTGCTGCAGCCGGCCATTACAGAGTAGCGCTATTTCTGAGCTGCCTATTCGGCAGTGAACAAGAACGTTTTGCTGCTAATAACCTAATTGTTAAAGAAAACTTGCGCCATTGCGCCCCAAGATCAAAAACTTACCAGAATAACCAAATAATTGATTTATATGGATTAATAAATGAGGCGCGAAAAAGGGTTCAAAACCACGGCACTGTTGAGGTCGCGCTGAGACCGTAAGCACTGAATCGGCCAGCCACAGCTTGATCTTGGATAGGAAGATGCTCCACGAATAAGCGAAATTTTTGGCCGGTGCTTTGGCTGGCCAGAACAAGATAAGGCAAATTCAGCTTTTCCGCTGTTCCGTCAGGTATGGCTTGCATGGCATCCTCTGAACTGATGCCTTTTCGAGCGATCAATCTGCGCCGTTGTCGTTCCGGGTTGCTTTTCGCTTGGACTCGCCTGACGATCCGATGCTTGGTGTGAGCGGGCACGGCTGTGATTTCGCTAGCCATGACGTGATCTCTCATCCCCGCCATCCAGCCCAGTGCCATAAGCTTTTCCAGATCGGCTACGTGACCGTGTAGACGTAATCTTTCTCCGAGGAATCGACTTGTCTCCAGGACATCCGGGAAGCTCACACCGATCTTCTGTCCACCGTGCTCGACCAGCCCACGATGCAATTTACTGAACAGAGCGTTCATCAAAGTAGTGGGCATGAACTCTGGATCGGGCAGCAGTCTGATTTCAAGGTAGGCATTCATTCGTCAGTCCTTCTCACCGAAGACGCCACCCCGGATCAGTGTAGCCATTACGTAATGCTGGTTGCCGGTATCCGGGGCGCTATCCTTGAGTACCCAGCTATCCAGCAGGTTGTAAAAATCTGCTTTCTGTTTGGGTTGGCGGTAGGCTTTGCCTTGTGAGGTGACCGAGCCATACGGTTCGACAGCGATCGGGCCGATGGATGCCCCTTCGTCCTCGGGATACCAGGTATCGACCGTGCGCAGGGCATTGCCGATCTTTTGGCTGTGAATGCCAGCCACATCGCCCACGGTATAAAGCGTCTTGCTTTTCTGGCCCTTCTTGTCTCCCCGGTCGAGGATCAGTTCCTGGGATGGATAGACCTCTTGACCGTCACCCACCCGCGCGTAGGTGATGACCTCCAGCAGCGCGTATTCCTTCCCGGTTAAACCTTGTTCGATCACGTACGCCAAGGCCTTCAAAGAAAGCTCCGCATCCGCTGGCACAGTGAAATTCCTCAGAGAAAAATCAAGTGCCTTGAAAGTCCAACTCTGGCCAGTTTGGCCTTGAATTAGATGGCGCACTTGCACCTCGACCTGTTCCGCGCCCACTCGGTTGCGCCACAGGAAACGGCCGTTGGCCAGGTTGATGGCATAACGGCGGGCCAGTTCGGCAAAACCGGTTTGCTCTATGTACTGTTGAACGGTGGCCTGAAGCTTGATCTGGTAATCGGCGTTGTTGCAGGCTGAGGGCGTTCCAGCCCCGCCGAGGACACGCAGGGTAAAGCGGGCGCGCAGCGTGTCGGCATTGTTGGGCAAGGTTGCCACATCGACGGTTTGCAGGTTGGGCGACTGAATCGAGGCGTCCAGTTTCGCCGGATCTTGATCTTTGGTGGCCAGCCGGTTTGAGATGGTGCCACGCACGGACTTTTCGCGCACTTCCACGGTCGGCCAGTTTCCACCGTTTCCGCGGTCATCCCAGCGTCCGGCGCTGAATAGCGCGTCGGAAGGGTCCAGTTTGCGCTCGAATGCTAATACGGAGGCGGTTTTCAGATCAGTCTTGGCCATGTTTTACTCCGGGTGCAATGCCATCAAAGGCATAGAGGTGGTTTCGATATAGCGGTTAATACAACGGTAAATGCCGCTCTCGACATCGGCTTCGGTGTGCCAGAGCAGTTGTTGCAAGTTTTCCAGTCGATGCGGGCCGACCCATTCGCCCAGCGAGTAAAGGCTTTCGACAAAGCGAAAGGGGGTGATGCCGTCGCGGGCATTTTCAACTTCGCCAGGCGCATAAAGGGGAGAGAGGCCCGCGTAACCAATCGGCAGGGGCACCAGCCAGCCGAGGTGTTTGCGTATTCGCCATTCCGCTTCGTTAGGGCTGTCCGGGTTCGGCTGTCCGGGTTCGATATTGAGACGGGAAAGATCCAGCAGGGCATCCAGGGCCGTCGCGCTGGGATTAGCTTCCGCTCCGGGGGAGGTGCGCAATTTCTCCAGCCGCTCGCGCAACAGGTCTTCCCGCTGTACCAGAGCGAAACCGGGCAGCAGATGGCGCCGCAATTTACGGAAGACCTCTGCCTGTCCTTCCAGATCCTCTGCCAAGGGCCACCACTGAGCGCCATAGCGTTTGCCGTCGCGGGTCGGGAGCAAGCTACCACCCGCCAGGCGCATGCCTTGGGCTGCCTTGAGCACATCTTCTGCGAAGTACTCACCGTGCTTATCTGTCAGGTAATCCTTCACCGCGATGACGAGGCTGATTTCCAGGTGGGCACGGCCTTCCTCCACGAAGGCTGTTGCGGCACCGTCCTTGCCCACCGGATTACGGGTGAGTCGGAAAACCTTGGGCTGGTAGCGAGATCCCGATGGTTGAAAGACTTGTGGCTCGAAACGGTGGCAGATGATCCCAACGCCCCCGAAACTTTCCTTCAAACGGTCGGAAAATTTTCGCTCCAGTGCATGGATAAAGCCGGTAAATGCGGTGGGGGACGGAAACCCCCAACTCAGCGGGCCGGAAATGGCATTGGCGTTTTGCACCTGTAAGCGGGGCAGAAGCAATAGCGCGGTGAAATCGGTTGAAAAATGAGTCATGGCGACAGCTCCGTGCGGATCAGACGGAGTTCCTGGTCGAGAACCGTTTGCCAGTGCCGGGCTTCGGCATCGCCCAGGGGCGTTTGAGGCGTGGTGAGGCGTCCGTTTAGCCAATTGCCAAAGCGCCGGCAGATCTCCTCCCGCCAATCCCCTCGCCGGTAGCGATCGGCAAATGCGTCGTCCCGCTCGGCTCGTCCGGGATCCAGCCAGCATTGCTCGTCCAGGTTCAGGCGGCATTCGGGGTCTTGGCTCCAGCCGGGTTTCAATTCGTGCAGTTCTGCCGCAAACTGGAACAACTCGTCCCGGATGCCGTTTACCAGCTCGGCGCGCTTGTTACGAATGCGCAGGTTGCTGTCCGCACTCTCGACCCGGATGAGAAACTCCCGCAGCGCCTCGGTTAGCTGCTGGACCTCGCGGCGGTTACCGAATAGCCGGTCGAACACACTGGCCATGCGGAGCGGCGGACGTATGGATCTGGAATGCCAAGATGGAGGAAGGGCGGGCAGCAGGTAGTTTTCGCCGTAACGCTCACTGTTGAGCTGGCTGATGTTCTGAGGTTTGGTTCCGCCGAATTTTTGCACGGCCAGGTCGGGGTATTCGCGATATCCCTGGGGATGTGGAATACCGGTTCGACGCGCCTCCCGAGCCGCTTTGGCGGTCTCGGAGAAACGGTCTTCGCGAATCGTGTTCCAGACCCCGTTGACCAGCGAGGTGGGGAAGAGCGGTGCCAGCAAATGGTATTGCCCATCACCTAGCGGCCAGTAAACCTGTTTGGCCAGTTTATGAGAGGCGGGTTGCCCTTTCGGCCGTGTCAACGTCGCAAAAGCAGTCATCCATTGTTCCGCCTCTTTGGCATCGTCTGAAAGTGCTCCAGCCAGGGCGGGATGCTGCTCGGCGGCACGTTCCAATAGGGTTTTGCCATCGATCGTGAGTCGCAGGAATTTATAGACATCCAATGCGGCGGCATTACCCACCACATCGGCAGCCAGTTTTTGGCTCAGAGAGTGGGTACCGACCTCCAGTGCTCCTGCCTTCGGATTGCCGGCGGCATTGAGATTGGAGCCTTTGGCGTCGGGGTGGATGTATTTCAGGGCGTGGGTTACTTGCTGTATCTGGCTGACCCGTCGCGCCGCGTCGGCGATCCAGTTTTCCGGTTGGTAGTCAGTCAACAACTGTTGACGTTGATCAAGTTCATCGTCCTTGAGTTTGTCCAGCTTGAGTTGGACTCGTTCTCTAAGAAAGTCCTGAATGGCGCTCTTGATCGAGTCGGGCGTGGCATGTTGAGGTTGGCTCACAAACGTCTATCCTGGCTGCATGTCATGACTTGGAATTCGGTGCGCGTTAGCCACCGGAATGTGCATGAGCATAGACCAATGAGAATTTAAATCAACCTAGCAGTTGAAAAAATATATAAAACCCACCAAGTATGCGGACCGTGAACGATGACGCCCTGCAAAAAATACGAAAAATGATGAAATTCTTGGCTGCCTAGCCTCACAATAGGAGGCCTGCTGGGTAAGCAGCTTAGAAATAGCAGTGAAAAAAATACATCCACTGCCGGATAGGCAGTTCCAAGACCGGGCCTTTATTCTCGGTCTTGGTTTTCTCTTTGCTCACCGAAACCGGCTGAATCCGAGGACCGGATGGTAAAACCACTCGTCGTCGACGCGCCTGCCGCGCTCTACGGACTTAAGCGGCAGGTCGAGAACGCCGAAACGCCTCGCACAATCATCGAGTTCCATGGATAACGAGTCGGCCAAGGCATTCAAGGCCTCCTCATAACCCACTTCCCCCCATGGGCTGATTCCGTGTCTTACATCAAGAACCACACGGTGGATCAGATTCTCGACCGGGGTGAGATGGCCATTGGCTTCGAAGCGATAGAAACCTATGGTTTCATTTTGATCCGGCAGCAAACCGTAGCGTTGCCGTCCCAGTGGGTCATTTCTGAAGGGCTGTCTACGCTGGAGTTCACCGGAGAGATGGGCAAGGGTGGTCCACCACCAATGGGCTGGAGGTGCCACTGACTTGCCGCCGCCCGAGGCGCCCAGCATTAAATCGCACAAGCGCGCGTGTTCCAGGTCGGCCAGATTGCGGTCGGGCTGAGGATCGTCCCGTTTCCGAATGCGGCTGGAGGCATCGATGACCGCCAACTGCTGCGAAGTGAACAGGTCGGTCAGGCGATGGCTCTTCAGGGTGAAGTGCGCGGTTTCAAAGCCCGGACGACAAAAGGCGGGTTGGCTTTGTCCCTGCAGTAGATGCCTGATATTAGTGTCCAGCAGGAAAAGATTGGGTATCTGGCACGCACCGGGACGATGACGGCGGATACGCCCCGCGAGCTGGATGATCGAGCGCATGGAGGAAGGTTCCACGATAGCCCAATCGTAGTCATGGTCGCGGCCTACCTCAGCAACGGCTGTAGCCAGGATCACGAAGATATGATCCTCGACCGGCGTAATGTCCAGTCGCTGGCGAAGTTCGGAGTCATCGAACACGGCGTTGGAATGTTTGCGGTTGAGCAGCTTGTCCAGCCGTTTTTCGATGCCCGAACGTACCAGCAGGGGATGGCGGGCGTGATAGACGCAAAGGTGGATGTGCACGCCGGGTCGGGCTCCCAGCGCGAACAGCGTGCGGGCCACGTCCACCAGTGGATCGATGTTGGCCATGCGGATCAGGCCGAAGCTCACCCGCTTGCCGCTCAGAGGATCGACACTGTGGTGCCTTGTGTGCAGGGTGTGCAGATGCTCGTGCAGGATCGTGGCGAATTGGGTGCAGATCGCCTCGCGAGTCTGTCCGTGGGAGATAGGCAGTGGCTTGATCTCGGCCCGGCGCCGCACCTCCGCTCCGGCGAGCCGGCCGAGCCGTTTTTCCACGAAGCGCTGATGGGCGAGTAAATAGCCGTCGCCTTCCGATAGATCACTGGCCTCGGCGGAAAACTCGTCGAACCAAGCGCAGCAGACATTGAGTGGTTGGCCGGGAATGCCTCGGTTATGTTGGTAATGCCGGCGTCCTTCCAAATAAGCCTGGAACAAGCCTTGTATCAAGGCGGGGGGTAAAGTCGCGGAAGACAGCAGCACTCGGCTACCGAGCAGGGCGGCCCAGTGTACGAGGCGACTCAAAGCTGGCAGGTCTTCGATGCCGAAATCATCGGGTTCATCGAGGATCAAATCGGAACTCATCAGACGCAACATGGGAGCGATCTGATGGCCTCCGCGCGTGCCCTCGGTGGCAGGCGTCAAGTGGTCGATGGTACAGGCGAGAATCGGCGCGTTGAGTAGCCGCTGGGCCTCCTGGCTTTTGCCCAGCCAGTGGTTCAGCGGTCCATCTTCCAGACTGCCCTCGAAATGAACATGGTTGTATTCGGGCAGGAGTTTGGCGCTGGACTCCGAACCGTTGAGTGCGAGGAGAGCGTCCTCCTGACGTTGGTGTTCGTGGAGGGCGCGGATAGCACCACCGCCGACCAGTACGGCCATGTCCTCGGCGCCGAGACCGAGACGTTCCCGATAAGCGTCCCCGGTTTGCAGGGTCAGGGTGCGCAATCCCAGCGCCACGGTAAAGCGGGCGCCGAGTTGCGGATCGGCCAAGGCGTAAAGAATGCGCCCGTTGGCCAACGTTTTGCCGCAACCGGTGGAGGCCATGTTGACCCCGAAAAATCCTTGACTGGCCGATCGCGCCTGAAGGCTCTCGGCCAAGTCGAAGGCGCGATCCTGCCAGCGAAAGTGGATGTCTTTGCTGCGTTGACGAAAACCTTTGTGGCGAGCGATACGGGGAAGCTGGCTTGCCATCCGGGGTAAAGTACGAAGAATCCGGCTGGCATTGATCTCGACGCCGATCAGGTGCTCGTCCAACCGCTGTTTGGGTTTTCCGCTATCTCGATCGGTATTAGCGTACAGCGCGAAACCCGCATCGCCATAGCGGGCATGACTGGGTTCGCTGGAATAGTAATGATCGGCCAGCATCAAGGCCATGCGGGACAGGTGCAGGATATAGGGATCCTGCAGCCACTCCCGCTGTAGCATACCGGGGCGCTGCAGCAGTCTGGCGGCGACTTTGCCGACATGTTGCCGCCAGTGGCGGCTGTCGAAAGGCAAGCCTTTCTTGAAAGACCAGCAAGCCTCCACGGCTTTGGGATTGGCATCGCTGAGAGCACCGCACCAGGCGTCTTCGATGCCTTCGGGGAGAATTCGAAGAGCATTCGAGCGCAGGGCAGATGAGCCAGATTGTGGCGTCGGCAGGCGGTGGTGGCTGACGATCAGCCAGCCAATCACCCGGGCTAATGGGGGGAGCTGCTCGAAAGGCGATAGCAGACGCGGGTCGATGCCATCACGCCGAAGACCACTTTGCCAGTCTTTGCCGGTCTCGTCCCCGAGATGGGTAAGGCGGGTCAGCCAAGCTTCATCGCTGTCCTGGCCGACAAAGGCTTCGAAGAGGCGTAGGGAGACCCATTCATGCCGATAAGCGTCGGCGATGGGCTTTGAGCGAGGTTTTAGTTTTGCCTGAAACGCATTGTTAGCCTTGCCCAGATCGTGGAAGAGTGCAGCCAGGCTTGCGAGGAGACGAATCTCTTCGGCTGTATGCCAATCGTTTTCATCGCCTGCGCGCAGCACGTCGCGCGTCGTCATGTTGGTGGGCGTGGCGCCACGGACATTGAATTGTCGCGCGTCCCCCACCACCCAGATTAATTCGCTATGGTCCTTTCCCCGAATCCAGTGACAGGCTACCGCTGTATTCTTGCGCGCGGTCTGCCGAAGTAGGCGATGGAGCGTTTCCAAACCCTGCTGGGTGATGGCAGTCTGCCAGGTCCGATCCCCTCGCCGCTCGGCGAACTGATCGAGGATACGCCGGGTTTCGGTAAGTGCATTTTTGCTGCACTGAGAGATCAGGAGCACGTTCATTGAGCGCGTGATCCCATTTTGATCGCAACCGCCTTCAAGGTGTCGATCATGAAATCTAAGGATTCGGTGCGTGAAAAACTCTCGATGCAGGCGTGGCGAAAAGTCTGCTCGTCATCGCCGCGCATGGCAGAAATGAAGGCCTGGGGCAGGACGATGGCATCCTTGATTAGGTCCGCGACATCGAAGACGAGACCACCGCGCCGGGTCTTACCATGCAGGATCGCTAGGCCGTGTGGTAAGCCAAGCACCCAGGTTGCCGTGGCTCCAAGACCATAAGCTAAATAGTTGCCGTGATCGAGGAAACGATTGGCGGAGTCTGTGCCGCCACCGCGCTTGGCGCGCACGAAGTCGCCATAATCGACTGCATTGGCAGCCAACTTGAAAAGTTTCTTGGTGAGGCGGGCTTCTTCCGTCAGCAGGGCGGTACTATCCACCGCTAGATCAAGCAATCGCTGTGACCCTTCAAGGGCCGACAGCAGTTGTTCGCGCGGCACCCGAAAGTCGCTGTCGGCAAACTGCCGATTGTCACACCAGTGCCGGGCGATGCGCTCCAGTCGTGCACGCTGGAAAGCTTTGGCGGCCTCAAGACGGAGTTCGTCATTGAACCAGAAGCGGACCCAAGCTTGGAGATACTCGGTAGGACGGTATTCGCTTTGGGGAGAAAACCAAGCGACTTCGACATCCATTTCGTTAACGCTGTAGAGCGGGGTGCCACCGCCACCACAGAAACCGACCATCACGCCTGCTTTGGCGAGTTCGCGCATCGCGGCTTGCGTAATCGAGGTACCCGTACCAAGCATGAGTGACGTAGTGTTGGCAATCGGGATGTTCCAGTAGAGTGAGCGCCGCCCTTCATCAGTGACGAATTCAACCCGTCCACCATTGACCAGTACGCGGCAATGTTCAAGATAGTAAAGATTCGCCCTTTTGGAGTGCAGGATGGTTTTGAGATCGGACGGGGCAAAATCGCTCATAGCAGATAAAGTCATATTCTTCAGAATATTGGGATCATCAGCTGAATCACCTAATACAATTGATTGAGGGAGATTCAATCCACAGCAACAAATGCAGGCGAATCTCTGAGCAATCGGATTCCAAAGAGCGATTTTTGCATCTGAGGTGTTTTATTTTTTGGAAAGTTTTCGGCCACATCCTAGCGCCGGGATAGACGACCAGCTTTTTCGATGCGATCCTGACGTGGTAAGGCAGAGGGCAGAATGACATCCCGGTACTTGCCGCGTACATAGACCTCGCGAAGCCGATCGTCGGCGATGTTCCAGATAAAATCGGCAATCCACTTGAGTTGCGATTGGTCCATTTGCGTCATTTCCCTCTATTCCGTCCAGCCCATTACGAGAGCCGCGGACTTCATAGTCGCTTTAATAGACTGGATGCCTTTCAGGTATCGCAGTCGCAGATACCTTCCCTTGCTTGACCAGGAATCAGTCGTTTTCATCGATCTCATCATCGGTAACAATCTCGCCAGTCGCGGTTACAGGCTTCCCCATCACAGCAGAAATCCGCTCAATCAGAAGCTGCTTACGCGCTTCGATGAACCCATCAAAGTCATTACTACGAAGGGGGAGGGGGTCCAAGCAGTGGGTTGCCAGGATGGCATCCATCTGCGCATCGTCGAGCCCAACGCTCGCGTGTTGTTGAAGCTGTTTCAGGTAATCACTCGGCGCTTTGCCGCCGATCATCCTGTTGGCCTTATATGAAATCGGGGTCTTATTGAGCACCGAGTTGTAGCGTTTTTCGGAGATGTTATTGGCCTCACACCAGGCCTTGGGGAAGATGTGATGGATGTCCAGCTTGCAGTCTTCCCAGTCGGTCTCGTCCAGTTCGCGGATTGTGCTTTTCCAGAAAAAATCCTGAGCGCCATTCCGCTGGATCAGCACATTGATGCCCTTATAAGCTGCGCTGTTGCGCGAACGCAGGGTTTCCAATCGCGCTGGCTGAAAGTTCGCATCGCGGACCGTCGAAGGCTCTTGGTTCGCGCCTTCCACCCACGCCATCAGCTCCTGCAAATCCAGTGCAAAGCGCGTCTCCACGGCACCGCCGTAGAGCTCTCCCAGAACGCCACACCAGTACCAACGGGCGAGTTTTTCATAGGGCTTTTGTTCGAGCCAGCGCTCCCCGAGCAGGGTCAACACGGCCGCCAGCGGGACAAGCTGCGTTCGATAGGGCAGGTCGGTGGTCGAGAAGAAGGACTCCTTCCGGAGAAACTTCGCGGCACGCCAGAACCCCTCCTTGAGAGGCCCTTTCCATTTCTGGTAAGCCGCAAGCGGGAGAGCCAGAACAGCCTCGCGTTTTGCACTGACACCGGTTATCTGTTTCCCGGTTTTGCCGGCAGCAATATCGTCCTTACGTCGCTCGAACGTATGAAGCAGGGTCAGCCCTTGAAAGAACTCCGTCGGCATGACTCCGTGCGGCATCCGCTGCTTGGCAAAATGCTGTCGGATTCCTTCGATCTTCTCTTTGGCATTGCCAAACCACTCGTCACGGAGATTGACCCCGTCGGCCGCATAGGTGGCCGTGATCAGCTCAAAAACGGAGAGCGGGACGCCGCCCGTGTTGACCTTCTCGAACACAAGACAGACGGCTTCCTTCTTGTTGTCCTTTTTGAGCTCGATAACCGGAATGTCATAGTTACGAAACTCGGCCAGCAGGGTCCTCCGGAATTGCATATACCGGGTAAATTTGGCCGGATCATAGGCATTCAGCCCTTCCTCCCAGCTATCCGAGTTGAGAATCTGGTTACAGGGAAAACAGAAGTTCTGATATTCCTTATCGGGACCACTCAAATCCAGTTTGATATCCCGTCCAAAGTTTTCCCTGATAGTCCGGTCTTTATCGACCCCGAAAATTGCCTCCTCATACTGTTCAGGACCTTCGAGTGCTTTTTCGATATCGATGTAGTAGTGGCGCTTGAGCTCGCGCCCCTTGTGATCGCGCGTCTCCACGGCCCTGGTGAGCATGAGTACTTGGGTGAGGGAGGTTAACCTCTGCTGGCCATCGAGGATGAGCTTCTCCACCTTATCCGGCGTTGCCTTGGCTGCATCGATGCCCTCGACAGGGCGCACCTTGAAACGTGTCTCCCCACCACTTTCCAACAGCATGACGGCTCCTACTGGGAAAGCCCTGGCGATGCTGGTCAGAAGGGAGCAGATATGCTCGTCATCCCATACCCATCCACGCTGAAAGTCGGGTAGTTGCACCTTTCCCGCCACGATGTCTTTGAGCAGGTCGGCAAGCCGTGTCTTGGTGGAATCGAAAGTCGACATTGATCCAACATTAAATTGTTATTGTTCTCAAAAATCACCCAGCCACTTCTCAAGAGGCGTAAAAGAAAGCTGGGATTTCGCTCTTGAATGAGCTTTTACTAGTAAGGCACGATGCGGAAAATTACGGCAAGGGCCAATTGATAGATCCCTCAATCCGTGCCAGCACCGTCGCTTTCTCCCCGATCCAGCATTACCCAGGGAAATATGGATCGTCTCGTCGCTCTCGCAGCGCTCCAGAAACTCGCGCATGGCCTGACAGATCAGCCATGACGTAAAAATAATCGATGATTCGCGGCTAGCCGCTCCAGGCTGACCTTTACTCCTGGATATCCTCCGGCCACTTCCGAGCCGCATGAAAGACGGCCAGAATCTCGATCCGGTTGTCTTTCACCCGATAAGGCACGATGTAGGGTGTCCCCGCCAGGATCAATTCGCGGGTCCCCTCGATCCGGCCCGGTCGCCCTAAGCCGGGGTAGGTGGAGAGTCCCCGGACCCTTGCCTCGATCTCATTGCAGAGCCTCAACGCCGCCCGCGGGTTGTCGCGGGCGGTATAGGCGAAAATGGCGTTCAGGTCATGCTGTGCCGGGCGTGTCCAGAATATCCGCATCCGTTATGGCTCACGGACCCGCTGTTCGAGGGAGGCCCGCAGTTCATTGAACACCTCATCATGCGGGACCAGCTCACCCCGATCGGCAGCGGCGAGGCCCGCCTCGATCTTGCCGAGCTGCCAAGCGTGTAGTTCCAGGTATTCCTTGATTGCCTGGTTCACCAGGTAATTGCGCGAGCGGTCCATCTGAGTGGCGAGTTCGTCCAAGCGTTTGACGGTCTCCGTGTCGGCGCGGACGGTAAAAGCTTCGGTCGTCATCGTTCGACCTCCATCATTATAGTCGGAGTGGTTCAATAGGGTTCATGTGTAATCATTCCACGCGAACCGACGCAATACAAGGACTGACGGCACAACTTAATTTAGCAGTCACGGGCTCAGCCCTTATCACACCCGATCGGTACGACCCATGATCCACTGGGTTTACTCGTTCTGGCATCTCCCGTCACCGGTAACTTTTCCCCAGTGATTTTCTCGATGTCGGCTACTGTCACCAGATAGCTGTCGAGCTTCGCTTTAACCGCCTCCTTCGTATTTGGCACGATCCAGGTGATCGTTCGTCCATCCCCTCGAATGACCACCTTCCAAAAGGCATCCGGCGTTTTCACCCCATGGCTCTCGATGAAGTAATCATCATCTGGGTTGTTGCCCCAGATCACGCCGCCGATCACCAACAGCTCATCGATATCCCGATAGCACTCGGCAATTTCCTCGGTCTGCTTCCACGCGCCGCGGTTCATCTGCGAGGTCTGCGGCAGGATGTTGGTTATGTAGTTCGATTGCTCGATCGCCACGGCTGAAGCGTCCAAGTGATTCGCCGGCACTTGGTGGCCCCGGTCGTAGCCGTGGCCGTGTAACCCTTCGCACTGGTTTGCTGGCAGTCCTTCGGTACATAGGGATCGAGCTTAAAGCCGTTGGCGCGGGGCAGGTTCCCGTCATCGTGCTGGGCGTTGTAGCGCCACTTCACGGCGCTGCGCTGTTCACAATCGAGCCACACCGTGAAGCCTTCGTAGTTGAGCAGGAGCAGGTGGCCTTTGCGGACGATCTCGGTGGGTGGCAGTTTTACCTTGCTCGTGCGCGGGGCCAGTGGCTGTTTAAGTTCCAGGCTGCGGTCACGGTGGCCACCGGCACAGGCGGAAAGGGAAATGCAGAGAAGCAAAGAGATTAGGGGAATTCGTCGCATTGGATCTTTGTTCTTGTATATCGAGTCGCACGGTCGGGCCACGTTGTCTCGGCCCGACCGCTAAAGCGGGAGAGTCTATCCGAAAAGGTAGCAAAACCGCATGTGCACGTTCTCGCGTCACGCTGACCTGAGCGAGCGCGCATAAGCGCTTCACCCGGTTGGCTGAGCTAAACTTTCCGCATCGAGCGAAGGGGTTGAGGCGGATGCGTTAACTATGCGCCGCTTCGCCGCCAGGCGTTAGCCATCTTACGGGGAGTAACCTTGCGTATAAATTTCATCCTGATTGACTTCGAGAGTGTTCAACCGAAATCACTAGCGGTCCTCGAGCACGACCATTTCAAAGTCATCGTCTTCGTCGGTGCTAACCAGGAGAAGGTGCCATTCGAGGTCGCCTCCGCACTCCAGCGCATGGGGGCAAACGCTGAGTACGTCAAGATCTCCGGAAATGGAAAGAACGCACTCGACTTCCATATTGCCTTCTACATCGGTCAATTGGCGGCACAGCATCCGACCGCCTACTTTCACATTATTTCAAGAGACGCCGGCTTCGAACCTCTCCTCCAACATTTGAAGTCCAAGAAGATTTTCTCCGCGCGTTCGCCGAACATCACCGACATACCTTTGATAAAGGCCAGCCACGTAAAGTCACCGGATGAACGGGCGCAACTGGTCATCGCGAAGCTGCAACAGCCAAAGGCTAGCAGGCCTCGCGCGGTAAAAACGCTAATCAGTGCAATTGCAGCATTCTTTCAAAAACAACTCACTGATGTGGAAGTGGCCGCCGTCATCGAGGCCATGCAGAAAGCCGGCTTTATCTCCGTCACCGATGGTAAAGTTTCTTATGCAGCAGTAGGTTAATCTCTCGTTCTAAGAGATCGCCTCGCTCCGCACTACGGTAACCCGTGAATTCAAACGTTGAAGCTTATAAAAATGAAAAAATTGCTGATCGCGCTTTCGCTAATTCCAGCAGTCTCATCTGCGGATGAGACTCTTTATGGAAAATGGCAGGGACAAGTCGAGTTCCAAGTCTCTATGGATGGCAACCTCGTCCCTGAATCGCATGCAGTAACAGACGTAGTGTTAAGTATCGACCAAAGAGGGAAGGTCGTCGGCGAGAGCAAAGAAAATGGATGCCGAATACTCGGCTTAGCAACTCCAGGGCCGATGCCATCCATTCTGAATGTTGGCCTGAATCTATCAGGATGCAATTATCCTGGGCTTAACGAGAGATTTAATGGGCTTTTCTCTTTTTACAAGAAGGATGGCTATGCTGTGCTTAGCCTGAACGGGACCCGTATTAAGCTCGGCGCGCCATCAAAGAGCTTTTTTATGAAAGGGAACTTCAGATATTAGCTCTAACTATTCACGACGAATCTTAATTGTTCGCGACCTCACGTCGCACTCAGAAGACGACTTCACCATTTCATAGGCTAAAACCACCACTGTGCTGATAACTTCTGACCGTCAGGTTGTCAGGAGTGGTCAGCACCGTCTCGTCTATGCCCAATGTTGTCCGGCGGTCAGCGGCCAATTAGAGCCTGTCAGGCTGATCCTAATGTCCGTCCAGTTTTCGGCGAGGCCGTGTGAAAACTCGAAATCCAGACGATGTGGAGACGGAATGTAGGGGTTGATGGCGACCGCGCTTTCGATGTCGAGCGATTTCGCCGTCCTGGATCGCGGCTTGAAAAGACCGCGCTGGGCCTTTAAGCCTGCAGGGCGGCCATCAGTTCCCCAACACCCATGATCTTCATGACCCGCTTCAGGTTGTAGGCCAGCACCTGCAAGCTCATCTCGGTACGGACCCGCTCCAATGTGCGGGTCAGGAAGTGCGTGGCACCCATCCAGGCTTTGAGCGTACCGAAGGGGTGCTCGACAATTTGGCGCCTCAGGCGCATGACCCCAGGGTTCAGGTCCAGACGCCGCTGCATCGCTTCCAACCTGTCCTCATGCTCCCAGCGGCTGACGCGCCGGTAGGGGCTCGGAGTGCAGTGGTCCTTGATCGAACAGCGGGGGCAGTCGGAACTCCAATAGCGGCTGATCTGATAGCCAGCTTCGACTCGGGAGAAGCGCCAGATCAGGCGACTGCCGGCCGGGCAGCGGTACTCGCCTGACGCCGGATCGAAGACGAAGTCTTTCTTGTCGAATCGACCTTCAGCCTTGGCACCCGAGGTCATCGGTTTGGAGACGAACGGGGTGATCCCCGCGTCCTCGCAAGCCAGGATTTCATCGCCATTGAAATAGCCCCGATCGGCAATCGCTTGAAGCTCCGCTGTGTCCATGGCCGCCTGCGCTTGCTGGGCCATCTTCGCCAATTGCCGGCGGTCGCTTCCGACATTGGTGACCTCATGGGCCACGATGAGATGATGTTGGGTCTCGACGGCGGCCTGGACGTTATAGCCGACGAGACCTCGGCTGGTACTGGTCGCCATGGCACGGGCATCCGGGTCGGTCAGAGAGATTTGCCCGGTAGGGGCCTGCTCCAATTGGGTCTGAATCTGTTTCAGCTTTTCCATCTGGGCCTTCAGCGTCGCCATTTTCTCTTTAAGACGCGTCGTTCTCGCCTCGGCAACCTCCGGCTCCTGTCGATCCGCGGTATCCATGGCATGGAGATAACGTTCGATGCACTGGTCGATCTGCTTTAAGCGCTTCTCCAGCTTCGCCCGCGTGAAATTGCGGTCATGCGCATTGACCGCCTTGAACTTGCTGCCGTCGATGGCCACGATCGCCTGGGTGAACAGATTCAGTTGGCGGCACAGCACGACAAACTGACGGCAGACGTTGCGAATACCCGGTCCGTTATCACGCCGGAAATCGGCGATGGTCTTGAAATCTGGGGATAATCGTCCGATCAGCCACATGAGCTCCACATTCCGCAGCGCTTCACGCTCCAGGCGCCGGCTGGATGCAATGCGGTTCAGATAACCGTAGATATAGAGCTTCAGTAGCACCGAAGGGTGGTAGGCCGGTCGTCCCGTCACCGCTGGGGTGACTTTGAATCCCTGCGCGCCTAAGTCCAATTGATCCACAAACAGGTCAACGACACGGACCGGATTGTCATCGCCAACGTAGTCCTCAAGGGATTCGGGCAACAGGCTCGTCTGCCGCCGATCGGCCTCTTCGATAAATCGTTTCATAGGCGCCCCGCGGGAATATCGGTGGGCTCATGGTAACCAATGATGGCGTTTTCACACAGCCTCCGGCCTAACCGGTCGCTCGTCCTGGCCTCCAATTTCAGGCCAACGGCAGCTTTTATGGATTTGTTGCCGAACTGGGGAACCGGCCAGAAGCCGACGTTTGCAAAATGGCACAAGCAAGCCATGATGCCGACAGGGTAGTGCACATTCGAGGTACGATGGCCCTATGCAGGATCGGGTTAGCCACCGGGGAACCACCAAACGTACAAAATCCCCTTGCCCGCCGCTATCATCTCAACGAGGATAGAAAATAACAACCGGCTTAGATGTTTGGGGCCCCGCCATGGCTAGGAGGTTCGATGGCGATGCAACTGATTACTGGGCAGCAGAGAATCGCCGCGTCGGACGTGGAGAAGGCTTTGCGCGAGAAGGCGGCGGAGCCGCATATCTTGCAACGCCATGTGATCGAAGGTGACCTCGACCTGCGCTTCGCCCATATTACTCGCTGCATCGAGATCACCGATTGCGAGTTCACCGGTACGGTCGATGTGCGCAATGCCGTTTTCGACGGCACGGTACTGTTCCGCAACTGCCTATTCTGGGGCAACGTCAATGCCGGGGATGAGGAGCTTTCGCACACCTTATTCAAGGCCGACCTCAGCTTTGACGGCAGCGTCTTCCGCGGCTTCGTTTCGTTTATCGGCTTCCGCTGCGAGGCGAGCGCGTACTTTATAAACTGCAAGTTCAAGGCGACGGCGATCCGCGAATCCAAGATCGAGATAACGGGGAAGCGGCCACCAGTCGAGTTCAGCGGCGGCAAGGTCGGCAAAGAGTTTTACGTCAACAAGTCGGTGTTCAAGGGGAGCGTGAGCTTCAACGCTCTGTGCTGCGATCTCGCCGGCTTCTTCCACGATGTACGCTTCGACAGCTGCGAGGCGGCGCTACCGGTCAATTTCGTAGCATCGTCCTATGGCGTCGCCTGCGAGTTGGACCGAGCAGTGTTTCAAGGCGGAGCGGACTTCGGCGGCATCTCCTGCGGTCTCTTTTTTAGTGCCAAGCTGGCCCGCTTTTGTCATTCCGAGCATTATGTGAGCTTTGCCAATTCGAAGACCGACTACTTTCTCGCAAACGGTGCGATGTTCGAGGGTCCGACCTGGTTTACCGGCCTCCGCTGTAACAAGGACGCTAATTTCTCGCCTTATGTCCCACTTGTCCCCTTCGACTACCCGGCGGAAGAACAATGGCCGGAGGGAGATATTCCGCCGCGTCTGAAGACGCAGATGAAGAAGGAGTTCGGTCGGCTGTTCCCGCGGTCGGCGTCGCTCGTCAGGGAAGACGCAATATGGACCTTACGATCTCCCAAAATCCCCGTTCGTTGGTCGCTGTCACGCGATGGTAATAAGGTCTCCGTGTCGATTCCAACCGCGTTCGTCGGATCCTTGTTCACCATTGCCTCTGCCGACATCGGACTGGACCTCAGCTTTTTAGACGCTGCGGTCAGAGCAACGGCTGACTTTAGCAATCTTTTGTGTAAGGGATCGGGGAGGTTCGATCGTGTCCGATTCGCCGAAAGCGTGAACTTCTCGTCGAGCCAGTGGGAGGGAGATATCTCTCTGAATGCTGCAACCTTCGAACGTGAAGTGAGCTTTGATTCGTGCCACCTTCGCAATCTTAACGCGTACGGGAGCCGCTTCGCTGGCAACGCCAACTTCAGCGGCTTCACCTGCCACAATGCGCGCTTTGATCCGTATCAAATTCCTCTCGACGATGAGATGTTCGGCCACCTTGCCGAAGGGCCGCTGCCCGCCGAGCTAAGATCGATGCTCGCGGAACACGGTTTCCATCTTCCTGAAAGCTGTACTTTCAACCGTCGGAACGACAAATGGCTGGTCCTCGATGAGAACGGAGAGCAGCGTGCGTACATCGAGTTCTCGGATGGCCAGCTATTCTTGAAAGTCATATCGCAGTTCCTCGGCGAAGGGGAAAGCCTCATTCTCGATCACGGACAGGTCGGCTGGTTTCTAGTTCTAAATAGTGCACACGTGAAGGGTGCCGCGACATTCAACGCGCTCCATTGCACCGCAGGCAGCTTTTTTCGGAATACTCAATTCGACGGAAAAGTCGACATGAGATACGGGGAATACGGTATCAACCTGCAGATAGATGGTGCGCAGTTCAAGTCAATGGCCAAATTCAATAGCATTTCAATCAAGCATGAGTTAGTGATTTCAGGAGAGGGAGGAGGAGCCATCTTCCACGAGGGCGCCGACTTCACCGGCACCAAAATCGGACGACTCAGGATCGGCTCATCTAATCCGTTTAGGAAGAAGCAGACGGTGTTTATCGGCTGCAACTTTGACTTTTTCGATGGAGAGTGGCGGAAGATCGTCGATCAACAGGATCGGAGGCACTTCTCTCTCGACCCCTATCTTATGCTTGAGCGGTGTGCTCGCGCTGCAGGCCGCCATGACGAGGCGGATGACATCTATCACAAGGGCAAGAGCCGCGAGACATGGCGTGCGCTTGCTCAGTTGAGACTCTTAAGTTTCTTTAAGGGCGTGCTGTGGGATGCCTTAGCCGGCTACGGTGTGCGGAAATGGAGGTTGGGCATCTGGTGCGTGCTAGTCGTCGCGCTGGGCGTAGCGGTTTTCTGGTCCAGCGACGCATTGCGTCCGGCAGTGAAGGGCGAAGATGCAGTTCCACTCTATACAGCTCAGCTCACACAGCCGCTTTCTCATTCGGACAGCAACGCTGGAGAGGCCTGCACCGGGCTGTTCGGCGATTTCTCGTCTTGGACAATGCCAAAACTAGAAGGATGGCTAAGGGAGTTCGACATTAATGTGAACTTCGACGGCCGTATGTTTGACCGCGTCGTCTCCCGCCTCGCCTACAGCATCGATGCTTTCGTGCCGCTCGATCTCGAAATCGCCAAGCACTGCCGCCCGGCTCCCAGCTGGCGGCAGGCGTACTACGCCATCCACATACTCGCCGGCTGGATCCTAATCCCGTGGGTGGTGGCGGCTGTGACTGGCTTCTTTGGCAAGCGGTGAGCGCTACAACGGGTTACCGATTTCCATTTGTATGGTATGGCTCTAGCGCGGAGTGGTCTACGTGCTAAATGCCGAGAGAAGAAGCCGACCATGTCTACCGTCGAACCTTTAGAAAACGGTCGAACGTCTGGAAAGGGTACAAGGACTAAACCGCTCGCGCGGTAGGGGTGCTCCAATCCAAGGCTGAAGGTCATTGAAAAGCTTGGCTGCTCTTTTCTATGTTGGCGAACGAGGCAATCCGCCTCGCTTCACGACAGGAGCAGCGCCATGAACCTCTCGACGCCCGCTGCATCTCCCCTGCGCCAACG